>Ga0070671_100003659_pt1 | contig 12043 bp, 6 predicted proteins | sample KBSS73metaG_FD_65341 | JGI IMG/M metagenome (GOLD analysis project Ga0070671, IMG submission 65341) | Switchgrass rhizosphere microbial communities from Kellogg Biological Station, Michigan, USA - KBS S7-3 metaG | ecosystem: Host-associated > Plants > Roots > Rhizosphere > Soil ...
AACCGGCGCGAAGTCAAGCTGGCGATCGCGAAGCTCGCCGAAACCGTCGACGTCGGACGCGACCCGCGCGAGCGCGCCTCGGATCCTCGAAGCGACGCCTTCGCCACGATTCTCGGACCGGCGCAGATCGACGAGCTGCCGGACGACCCCGACGAGATGGAGCAGGCGCTGAAGGATATGGCCGGACCTGGCGCCGTCCTGCGCGTGAACGGCTTTCGCGGCGGCCGGCTGCCGTCGAAGGATCAAATCCAGCAGATTCGCTTCCGCCGCAACATGTTCGCGGCGGACACGCACGAGGCCGGCAACATCTCCGTCGACATCACCACCAAGCCCGGCCTCGAGCGCTGGCGCGGCGCCACCAACGCGGGGTTCCGCGGGTCGGCGCTCAACGCCAGGAACGCGTTCGCGCCGATCAAGGGCGACGAGCGGAACGAGCGCTACGGCTTTTCAGCCAGCGGACCGCTCTGGGCGAAGCATACGTCGCTGGCCTTCTCGGCCGACGGCACCGATGCCTTCGACTCGAAGACGATCGTCGCGGCGCTGCCAACCGGCTACTTTGCCGACTCGATTCGGAAGCCGAATACCGCGCTCAACCTGTCCGGTCGCATGGAGCACGCGCTTTCAAAGTCCCAGGTCCTCCGGGCCGAAGCGCAGCGTAACCACACGTTTTCGGACAATCTCGGCGTCGGTGATTTCGATCTGCCCGAGCGCGGCTACAACCAGACGCGCTCGGACACTCTATTCCGCCTCTCGACGTCCGGCTCGATTCGCAAGTCCTTGTTCAACGACTTTCACTTTCAGTTCCGATCGGAAGAAACGTCGTACGCATCCGCCAGCCTCGCACCCGCCGTCCAGGTGCTGAACGCGTTCAACGCGGGCGGCGCGCAGATTGGCGGCGGCCGCACTGTCCACCAGACCGACATCGCCGACGATCTCGACATCTCGGTCGGCAGGCACGCGCTGCGGACGGGATTCCTGATCGAGGCAGGTCAATTCCGCACCGATATCCGGAGAAACGCAGCCGGCACCTTCACGTTCGCCAGCCTCGACGCGTTCAGCGCCGGGCTGCCGACGACGTTCGCGCGCAACGTCGGCGACCCTCTCGTCAGCGTCTCGGCGGTGCAGGCCGGCCTCTACATCCAGGACGACTTCCGCATGCGCAAAGATCTGACGATCTCGGGCGGCGTCCGCCAGGAATACCAGTCACAGGTCGGCGGGTTTCACCTCGGTCCGCGCGGCGGCTTCGCGTGGTCGCCGTTGAAGAGCGGCAGGATGACGCTGCGGGGAGGCGCGGGCATCTTCTTCGACTGGTTCGACGCCCAGAGCTACGAGCAGACCGTGCAGCTCGACGGTACACATCAGCAGATTGAAACGATCGTCCAGCCGGGATATCCGATCGCCACTGCCGGCGGCCGCGCGATCGCGCTGCCCGCGGGCCGCGTCGAGCTGTCGCCCACAGTCACGCAGCCGATGCTGCGCGAAACGATGGTCGGCGTCGAGCAGATGCTGCCGAAGGACATCCGGTTGAACACGATGTACATCCACCGCCGCGGCCGCCACGCGCTGCGCGGCGTCAACGTCAACGCGCCCCTCGCGAACGGCTCGCGGCCTGATCCGTCGGCCGGTCCCGTCACCGAAATCGCCTCGGTTGCGAGCTCGCAGTTCGACGGCCTGAGCGTGAACCTGAACTACATGCAGCCGCAGCGCCGGATGTTCATCGCCGCCAACTACATGCTGTCGCGATCGACCAACGAGACCGACAGCGTCTTCAGTCTGCCTGCCAACAGCTACGACCTGACGGCCGAGCGCGGTCCGGCCGCGGCAGACGCGCGCCATCGATTCATGAGCCTGGTCAACCTGCCGCTGGTCGCCCGTTTTCGGCTGGCGACGTCGGTGCGCGTGCAATCCGCCCTTCCGTACAACATCACGACCGGACACGACGACAACGGCGACACCATCAGCAACGATCGTCCGTCGGGTGTCGGGCGGAACAGCGGCCGCGGACGGGCGCAAGCCGATATCGGCGCGCGTCTGAGCTGGACCGTCGGGTTTGGCGTCAGGCCCGCCGGCGGCGTTCAGGGCCCGCAAGTGCGCATCGTCCGCGGCGACAGCGCGGATCCGCTCGGCAACATCGGAGGCGGCGGAGACATGAACAAGCGATACGGCGTCGAGCTTTACGCGCAGTCGTACAACCTGCTGAATCACCTGAACGCATTGAACTTCAGCGGCGTGATGACGTCGCCGTTCTTCGGACAGCCGACGTCCGCGGCGCCGCCGCGGCGCATCGAACTGGGCGCGCGGCTGACGTTTTAGTACGTAGTGTCCGGCTTTAGCCGGACTTTCGCGAGGTCCGCCTGCCAGCCTTCGCGCGTCGCGCTTCGGCTTGGCCTCGCCGAAGCTCCGTATGAGACAGGCGGAGCGGAGGCGGAAAGGCGGACACTACGTACGTCGGACCCCCTGCATATAATTCCGCGTGATCAAACGACACCCGCTGCTGCTCCCGGGGGCAGCGGCGGTGGCGCTCGTGCTGTTTCGAAGCGCCGTCTGGACGGTCTGGGAACAGTCGGACTTCGATGCCGATCAGGCGATCGTAGGCCTGATGGCGAAACATCTCGCCGAGCTGCGCGCGTTTCCTCTGTATTTCTACGGCCAGCACTATCTGCTCGGCGTCGAAGCCTGGATCGCCGCGCCGTTTTTTCTCGCCTTTGGCGTGTCAGTACCGGTGCTCAAGACTCCGCTCGTCTTGATGAACATCGCCATCGCGCTGCTGCTTCTGCACTGCCTGGTGCGCGATGCGGAGCTTCAGCCATGGCACGCGTTCGCGGCCTCGCTGTTCTTCGTGCTCCCGCCGCCGGCGCCCGCCAGCCGCCTGCTCGCGTCGAACGGCGGCAATGTCGAACCGCTCCTGTACACGCTTCTCCTCTGGCTCACGCGCGCACGGCCGGTCGTGTTCGGCCTGGTCGCGATTGTTGGACTGGCCCATCGCGAATACACGCTGTACGCACTGGTCGCCATCGTGCTTCTGGATCTTTGGCAAGGCCGTCTGCTCACTCGCGCGAATCTCCGTAGCAAGGCGATCGCGTTTGGCGTGATGGCGTTGGGGGCCGGTCTGCTCGCGGTGCTCAAGGGCCACGCGGATCTGGGCGGACCCGGCACCGCCGGAACGCCGGGCTACGCCGCGTTGAGCGCGCAGTTCGGCACGCTCACCTCGCGATTCTGCTGGAACCCCGCCGTGCTGATCCCGAACCTGCGCTGGCTGGTCGGCGAAAACCTCTCGGTGATCTTCGGATGGCACGAAGGCCCGCTGAGCACCTACGCGGCGAGCGCACTCCGCGTCGGCCATGCCTGGGCGTGGCTGCCAATCGCCGTCCTGATCGCAGCGGCCGCGATCGGTCGCGTCACGGCGACACCGACGACACCCGCTCACCGAAGCGGGTTTGCCGCGTATCTGATCCTGGTCGGTCTGCAGAGTGCGCTCGTCTACGCGACGCTCGGGTGTCTTGTGCAGGATCAGATGCTGATCCGCTACACGCTGCTCACGATGTTCATCCCGATCGGCATCAGCGCTTACGCGTTGAGCGGCTGGCCGTCCAAACCGGTTCTCTGGCTTTCAACCGGCGCCATCGCCGCCTGGGCGATCGCCGCAGGAAGCGACCAGACGCGGGTGCTCGCGGAATACGTGCGGCACCCACCGCCGTCACACATTCGCGAGCTGGCCAACTACCTCGAGGGCGAAGGCGTGAAGTACGGCCAGGCCGGCTACTGGACCGCGTACATGATCGATTTCCTCACCGACGAGCGCCTGTTGTTCTCGTCGCTGGAGAAAGTCCGGATCGCTGAATATCAGACGGTCCTCGAGGAGCACGATCGTGAGTCGGTCATCGTGTCGCCCAATCCGCCGTGCGGGCGAGCGGGCATCGCGTTTCACGAGTATTGCATCAGCGTCCTGGAGCGAGCGCGTCACGCACGCTGAGGCGACATCACCCGTCCCCTTCGTACAACGCGATCCCGACGGCGACCGCAACGTTGAGGGAATCAACAGCGCCGCTGATCGGGATTCGCACGCGATGGTCGGCCGCGGCTTCGACGGCATCGCTCAGGCCAGCGCCCTCCGTGCCGACGAGCCATGCCAGCCGGCCCGCGTGTGGCGCGAACCGCCGGAGCGGTTCAGCGGGCTCGCGAGGTGTCAGCGCCGCCATCGTGAATCCGCTCTCGCGCACCACGGCGAGCCCGGTGGGCCACTCGTCCAACCGCGCGAACGGCACGCGGAGCACCGCGCCCATCGAGGTCCGGATCGCTTTGCGATAGAGCGGATCGCAGCACGCCGGACTCAGCAGCACGCTGGCACCAAACGCCGCGGCGTTCCTGAAGACGCCGCCGACGTTGTCCGCGTTCGACACGCCTTCGAGGATCACGACGGTTTCAGCTGACGCCAGGACCGTGGCGGCGGACGCCGCGGGCGGACGTTCGACCAGCGCCAGGCAGCCCCGATGCAGGTCGTGTCCGGTGAGATCGAGAATGGTGCGTCGGTCCGCCACGAAGATCGGCACGTCCCCGGGCAATCGAGCGAACCCCGTCACCAGCTCGCGGTAAGACGCGTCGTTGACCAGCACCGCGCGCACACGATGGCGGGGGTCTTCCAGTATCCTCCCGACGATCAGCCGTCCCTCGGCGACGAACAGACCCTGCAACCGGAGCCGCTCGGCGTCCGGAACATCGCGAAAGGACGCGACCCTGGGATCGGCCGCGCCTCCGATTCGTTCAACCGTCATGTCGGGCTAGAGGCGCGATCGACACTGTTTGTGCCATCCCAGCCATGTCATTCTCCAGGGCCAGCAGTGTACAGGCCACTAGGGTCAACCGTGAGACCCGCGGTCTCGTCTAAGAGACGTCCGACTCTACACGGTCGGGGCCAGGGGCTCGGGGCTAGCTGTAACGGGAGATTCGGGACTAGGGGCTAGCTGTATGGGACAGTTGATCCGCGATCTCCAATACGCTTCGCGCGGCCTGATGCGCTCGCCGATGTTCACGGCCGTCGCCCTGTTGTCGATCGCGCTCGGCATCGGGGCCAACACCGCCATCTTCACGCTGGTGGACGAGGTCCTCCTGCGCGTGCTGCCGGTCAAAAACCCGGAGCAGCTCGTCCTCTTTAACGGCGCCCGCGATCACTACGGCAGCAACTCGGGCGGCAACATGCTCTCGTACCCGATGTACGAAGACTTCCGCGACAATTTCGTCGACGGCGCGCCGCCGCTGCCGCGGATCAGCCAGGCCGTCACACATCCCGCGCCGACGCCGAAAGTCTTTTCCGGCCTGTTCGCGCGCCGGCCGGTCGCGATGAACGTCAGCATGCCGGACGGCGGCGGTCAGACCGAGCGCGTCTTGGGCGAGCTGATCTCGGGCAGCTATTTCCAGGTCCTGGGCGTCGGCGCCGCGCTCGGACGCGTCATTACGCCCGACGACGACAAGACGCGCGGCGACGGGTTCGTCGCCGTCCTCAGCTACGACTACTGGCGGACGCGCTTCGGAGCGGACCCGTCGATCGTCGGGCGCCGGCTCACCATCAACAACTACCCCTTCACGGTGATTGGCGTCTCGGCGGCCGGTTTCGACGGGGTCGACATCGGTCAGGTGGCGTCGGTGCGCGTGCCGGTGATGCTGAAGGCCCAGATGACGCCGAACTGGGACGACGTCGACAACCGGCGGAGCCGTTGGGTGAACGTGTTCGGCCGCCTGCGGCCGGGCGTGACGAGCGATCAGGCGCTCGCCGCCATGCAGCCGTTCTTCCACGGCCTGCTCGAGCAGGAAGTGCAGATGCCGGCGTTCAGCGGCACGTCGGCGTACACGCGCGAACAGTTTCTCAAGGGCCAGATGAGCCTCCTGCCAGCGGCCCAGGGACGGGCGCCGATCCGGCAGCAGCTCGAAAGCCCGCTCAAAGTCCTCTTCTATATCGTCGGCGGCGTGCTGCTCATCGCGTGCGCCAACGTCGCGAGCCTGCTGATCGCGCGTGCGTCGGCGCGGCAGAAGGAAATCGCCGTACGACTCGCGCTCGGCGCCAGCCGCGGGCGCATCGTCGCTCAACTTCTCGTCGAGAGCGTCATGCTCGCCGCCGCGGGCGGCCTGCTCGGTCTCGGCGTCGCCGCCTGGACCACGCGGTTTCTGATCGGCTTTCTGCCGACAGTCGGCACGCCGCACGTGATTACCGGCGCGATCGACAATCGGGTGCTCGCGTTCAACTTCGCGCTGTCGCTCGTCACCGGCCTGCTGTTCGGCCTGGTGCCGGCCCTGCGCTCAACGCGCCCGAATCTGGCGCCGACGCTCAAGGATCAGGCGGGCGCGGTGCACGGCGCGGCGGGCGGGGTGCGACTGCGCAAGACGCTCGTCGTCGCGCAGGTCACCATCTCGGTGCTGTTGCTCGTCGGCGCCGGCCTGTTCATCCGCAGCCTGCGGAATCTGCGGACGCTCGATCTCGGCTTGAAGACCGACAACCTGATTGCGTTCAACGTGGGAACGACGCTGAACGGCTACACGCCGGTACGGTCGAAGCAATTCCTCAAGCAGCTCCTGGATCGCGTGCGCGCGCTGCCCGGCGTGACGTCGATGACCTTCGCGCAGATCGGCATTCTCGAAGGCAACGAATGGGACAGCTCGATGTCGGTGGAAGGCTACGAGCCGAAGCCGGGCGAGAACATGAACCCGTTCTGCAACGCGGTGAGCCCCGGCTATTTCAAGACGATGCAGATTCCGCTGGTCGCCGGCCGCGATTTCGACGATCGCGATGCGCGGTACGTAGACGCGAAACCGGATCAGAACACGCTGCCGTCGTTCAAAGTGGCCGTCGTCAACGAGAGCTATGCGAAGAAGTACTTCGGCGATCGCAGCCCGATCGGCCGCCACATCGGGTTCGGCACGAATCCCGGCACGAAGACGCCGATCGAGATCATCGGCGTCGTCAAGGACGCCAAGTACATGGGGGTCCGGGACGAGATCCCACGCACGGTGTATTTCGCGTTCATGGAGGACGATTTCGCGGGTGGCGCGGTGATGTACGTGCGGACGTCGAACCGGCCGGATGCGGCGTTCGGCGCCGTCCGCGAGGTGCTGCGTCAACTCGATCCCAACGTGCCGATGGTTCGCGCCAGAACGATGGAGGCGCAGCTCGATCAGTCGCTGCTGAACGACCGGTTGGTTGCGACGTTGTCGGCCGCCTTCGGCGCGCTCGCGACGCTGCTCGCGGTGATCGGGCTGTACGGCGTGATGGCGTTTACGGTCAGCCGGCGGACCCGCGAGATCGGCGTGCGCATGGCGCTCGGCGCGGTCCCGGGCGACGTCGTGTGGCTCGTCATGCGCGAAGTGCTGTTGCTCGTCGGCACTGGTGTCGTGCTCGGCCTCGCCGGCGCGTGGGGGCTGGGACGGCTGATCAGTAGTCAGCTGTACGGCGTCACCGCCACCGATCCCGTCAGCATTGCCGCCGCGGCGACGCTGCTCGCCGCAGTGGCGCTGTTGGCCGGGTACGTGCCGGCATGGCGCGCCACGCGCGTCAACCCGGTGCTGGCGCTGCGCTACGAATAATCGAACGCAGAGCACGCTGTTAAACGTTCTCCAGCGCTGCCTTCACACGCTCCGGTGTGAACGGCACCTCGCGCAGGCGTGCCCCGGTCGCGTCGAACACCGCGTTGCCGATGGCGGCGGCGACCAGCGTGATGGTCGTCTCGCCCGCGCCCATCGCTTCGCCGTCGGGCTGATTGATCAGCACCGACTCGATCGCGGGCAGGTCCGCGCCGAGCGTGAGGCTGTGATACGTGCGCCAGTCGACGGACGTCACCTTCTTGTCGTCCCACGTCACGGCTTCGCCGAGGGCGCGGCTCATCCCCTGCAGCGCGCCGCCCTCAATCTGATTCTTCATGCCGTCCGGCGACGAGATCGGCCCACAGTCCTGCGACGCCACGAGGCGTTTGACCGCGATGCCACCGCTGGCGCGATCGACGTCGACCTCCGCCACCAGCGCGCAGTAGCCGTTGTCCCCTTCGTACAGCACACAGGCGATGCCGCGGCCGTGCGCGACCGCGCCTGGCGAGGGCCGCGGCGACGGGCGTGACTCCCACGCCGCTGCTTTGGCGGCCGCCTTCACGACCTCGATCAATCGCGGATCGTGCAGATGCCGCAAGCGGTACGCCACGGGATCCGCCTTGAGGCGCGCGGCGATCTCGTCGATGAACGATTCGTGCGCGAAGGTGTTCTGTAGACGGCTCGGCGATCGCAGGGGGCCGGTGAAGAACGGCGATCGAATCGTGTGCGTCAGCACGCGTTCGCTCTTGACGGTGCCGGTGCCGCCGCACACGCCCGCGACACAGCCGGTGACATACGACGGTGCCGCGTTCGCGCCGTTGTTGAACCGGCCTGCCGGCGCCGGGGCCGGGCTTCGCGGCGCGAACGGCGCCGGCTCGAACCCGGCGAGCATGCCCGTTACGACGTTGCCCGGTGTGTCGTAGCCGGGACGTCCGCCAAGCGATGGAGCCCACGACTCGTGGTGCCACGCGATGATGGTGCCTGACGCATCGAGCGCGACCTGCTGGTCGATTACGTAGGCAAACCCGTAGTTCTCCCACGCCATCTCGTCCTTGCGCGACAGTTGCACGCGCACGGGCCGGCCGACGCCGTGCGACAACAGCGCCGCGTCGTAGGCCACAGTGTCGGCGCCGTTGATCCCGTAGCACCCGGAGCCCCTGGTGAACACGACGCGTACCCGTTCCACGGGCACACCAAGCAGCGTTGCGACGCCGCTGCGCGTCGGATAGGCCGATTGCGTGGACGACCACACGGTGATCCGATCGGCCTGCACGTCGGCCACTCCGCAGGAACTGCCCATCGATCCGTGCATCTGGTACGGATGGCGATATGTCGCCTTCACGATCGTGGCGGCGCGCGAGGCGGTCTCGTCCACATCCTGGGAATCGACCACAAGCGTGTCGCGCGACGGCTGCGTTCGCAGGTAATCGTAGAAATCCGCCTGCCGCGGCAGCCCGCTGCCGGCGGACCACGTCGCTTTCAGCGCCGCGGCCGCTCGAATCGCCTGCCACGGCTTTTCGGCGACGACGCCGACGAAGTTCTTGCGGACGACCACCTTGATGAAACCCGGGAGGTTCCGTACTGACGCTTCGTCCACGCCCTCGAGCGCCGCGCCGACCTCGGGGGGCCTGACGACCGCGCCGTGGACCATTCCGGGCACGCGCACGTTGTGGACGTATTCCAGTTGCGCGGTCGCCATCGCGGGCAGATCGACACGCGGCATCGGCTTGCCGAGGACCGTCCATTCGCGCGGCTGTTTGCGTGTCGCGTTCGCATTCACCGGCAGGCTGAAAGACCTGCCGCCGACCAGCTCGCCGTAGGTCACCGACTTGTTCCGATCGCCCCTGACGCTGGCGACGCCCCGCTCGACGACGATCGCGTCGCGCGGCACGGCGAGCCGGGTCGCGGCCAGATCGATCAGCGCTTCGCGCGCAGTCGCGCAGGCCAGCGCGAGGTTCGCGTGGTTGAAGTTCGCCGGATGCGACTGGCTGCCCGACGTCGTTCCCTGGTCCGGACAGATCGCCGTATCGCACATGACCAGCTTTACGCGATCCACGGCCACCGACAGTTCCTCGGCAATCAGCTGGGCCTGGGCGGTCTGAATGCCCTGTCCGAGCTCGCACTTGCCGGTGTGCGCTGTGACGCTGCCGTCGGCGGCAATGCCGATCCAGGAATCGAGCAGACGCGCATCGACCGACGATCGTTGACCGGCGCCGCCCCGGCCCTGAGCGAACGCGAACGGCTCGAGGGCGGACGCACTGAAGCAGACGACGAGCGCGCCACCGGCGCCTTTGAGGAATTCGCGGCGTGTCTGCCGAGTGCCGTCCTTGAACGCGGTGCTCGCAAAGGCCGCAGAGCCAAATCTTCTCTGCGTGCTCAGCGGACTCTGCGTTGATCGTCGCTTGGCGGTCACGCCGTCTTCTCCCGGTACTGCTTGATCGCGTCCAGCATGCGCACGTTGGTGAAGCAGCGGCACAGCACGCCGGACATCGCCTGCCGAATCTGGGCGTCGGTCGCCTTGGGATTCTGATCGAGGAATGCCTTGGCCGTGAGGATGACGCCGTTCAGGCAGAACCCGCACTGCGCCGCCTGATGCTCGATGAAGGCGCGCTGCAGAGGATGCGGTGATTCGATGGTTCCCAATCCCTCGAGCGTGACCAGATCGGCGCCTTCGACGGCGGAGACCGGCGTCACGCACGATCGGATCGCCCGACCCCGCGCGATCACGGTGCACGCACCGCACTGGCCCAGGCCGCACCCGAATTTCGGTCCGCGCAGCGCCAGGTCGTCGCTGAGGACGTAGAGCAGCGGCGTCTGCGGATCGACGTCAACGGTGTGTGGTCGTCCGTTCACACGCAACGAGATCGGCATGAGGCCTCCTCGACTGGCGCGAAGTATAACAAGCAACCGCGGAGCCCGCGGCGATCGCAGAGACAATGATGCTCGGCGTGTTCTGCGTTCTCTGCGGTTAGGTGTCTGCGCACAGGTCGTATTGCCTGAATGTCAGATTGAACCGCCCGTCGAGCTCGAGCTCGGGCGGTGCGCTGTTCGGGATGATGCGCGACACGCCGTGATACCGCAGCCGCGACGGTCCGCCGAATACGAAGGCGTCACCCGATTCGAGAGGACGGGCCTCGATCGGATCCTTCCGCCGTAACCCGCCAAACAGGAATCGCGCGGTATCGCCGAGCGACACCGATACGACGGGCAAGCCCGCCTCGAGCGATCGAACGCTCTCGTCCTTGTCCTGATGCAGCCCCATCCGGCCTTCGGCATCGTAGTAATTCAGGATGCAGAGATCCGGCGCGAGCGACATCCCGGCCAACGCCGCGAGCTCGCGTGCGACGGCTATGAAATCTGCCGGCAGCGGCGGCGCCGGCAGGTTGTCGAAATCGCTTCGCGTCGCCTCGTAGGTGTACGTCTTGCCGTTCCAATGGCGGCCGAGGCAGAGCATCCGGACGTGCATCTTGCCGCCGCCTCGGACTACCGGCACGTACGCCGGCACGTCGCCATCGACGAGCGCACGACAGCGATCGACGAGCGCGCGCTGACGCTCGAGGGACAGCGCGTGCGGCAGGTGAAACGCGCCCGGCGCGACCTCCACGACGTCCACAGGCGTACGTTACCATTGGCGCCCGGTGCAGCGACGATCAACACAGAGCACGCTGAACTCGCCGACAGGATCGGGGCCTCCGACACTGCAGAAAAAGACTTCTCTGCGGGCTCTGAGAGCTTTGCGTTCCATCCTCGTCATCGCCGCGTCGCTGTTCATTCGTCCAGGCGACGCGTCGGCGCATCCTGTGCCGTTCAGCTACCTCGATGTGCGCCTCCAGGGCACGACGATCGAAGGCACGCTGGTCGCGCATATGTTCGACGTGGCGCACGACCTGAACATCGATCCGCCCGAGCGTCTGCTCGATCCTGCGGTCGCCGCGCAGCAATCGCGGGCCATCGCGGACTTGATCGGCCGGCGCCTCACCATCACCGCCGACGGGCGCACCGCCACGCTGCAATGGCGCGACGCGGAGGTCGTGGCCGATCGCCAGTCGATCCGGCTCCCGTTCAGCAGTCGCCTTGACTCCGCTCCGGGTGTCGTGGCCGTGGAAGCGCTGCTCTTTCCGTACGATCCGAACCATCAGACGTTTCTCAACGTGTACGAGCGAGAGGCGCTCACGCAAGCCATCCTCGACCGTGGCCGCACACGGTTCGAGTACTACGCCGGGACGACGCAGGGGGCCTTTGCCGTCGTCCGCCGGTTCGTGCCGGCCGGGGTGCACCACATCCTGATCGGGCCGGATCACCTGCTGTTCCTGGTGGGGCTCTTGCTGCTCGGCGGATCGATCCGGCAGCTCGCGGTCATCGTCACCGCGTTCACGATCGCGCACAGCATCACGCTCTCGCTCGCCGCGCTCAACATCGTCACGCCGCCGGCGCGCATCATCGAGCCGGCGATTGCCCTCAGCATCGTCTACGT
>Ga0070671_100003660_pt1 | contig 12043 bp, 10 predicted proteins | sample KBSS73metaG_FD_65341 | JGI IMG/M metagenome (GOLD analysis project Ga0070671, IMG submission 65341) | Switchgrass rhizosphere microbial communities from Kellogg Biological Station, Michigan, USA - KBS S7-3 metaG | ecosystem: Host-associated > Plants > Roots > Rhizosphere > Soil ...
GTGGGAAATCGAGCGGCCGCAGAAGGACGCCATTAACGACCGAGAAGATCGCCGTGCAAGCGCCGATCCCGAGCGCGAGGGTCAGGATGGCGACGCTGGCGAATCCTGGGTTCTTGACCAGTTGTCGAAACGCATAACGAAGGTCGGAGAACATCGTTCGTTAGGCGAGTTCTATTGCTGTGCAGTCTCTTTCTCGGCGGAGACGATTTCGATCGACCCAGCGCTGCTCCGCAGAACGAGCTTGGTCCCGCCGCCGTTAATGGTTCCCTTGAGCGAGTCGTCGTCGGTGTGGGTCCTCGAGATGGGCAGGTCGCTGCGTACGCTGCCTGCGCTGGTCTCGGCGTCGATTGTCAGGGCGGCGTTCGAGGGCGTGACTACCGTGATGCTACCGCCGGAAGTTTCGAGGCGCACGTCGCCGGCCACGGGCGAGGGCAGGATGGCGGAAACAGATCCGCCGGATGTTTCGGCGTTCAGGGTTCCGCTGATGTTGCCGAGGCGGAGTTTGCCGCCGCTACTCTGGACTTTTGCGTCTCCGACACGATTCAGGACCGTGACATTGCCGCCCGAAGTATCGACGTTTAGTTTGCCACTGCCGCCGGTGACCTCGATCCGGCCGCCGCTGGTGTCGAGATTGGTTGCGCCGTCGCAGTTCTTGGCCGTGATGTTACCCCCGCTCGTGTCGCCGTGAATGTCCCCGTGGATTTGGCCGAACGTCAGATCGCCGCCGCTGGTGTCGACCTTAATGTTGCCGCTCAGGCCGTTGGCCGAGATGTCGCCTCCGGAGGTGTCGAGATCGGCATTGAAATTCGCAGGGACACGGATGGCGTAACGGGCCTCGGTGTGAGTGTGTCCAAGCATCTTCCAAAGCTGCGAACCTAACGATTCGTGTTTGTGGATGGCGCGCACGATGACGCGATCGCCTTCGGTCGTGATCGTGATCGGGACCGCCTTGAAGTATTCTTCCTCTTTCTCTTTGGAAGAGGCTTCGATCTTGCGATGCGCATCGATCACGACTTTGTCGTTGTCGCCTGGGGCGATATCGATCGAGCCGAAGTCGACGTCGACCACGAGGGTGCCGCCCGCCCTGGCCGCGCGGGTTTCGTGAATGTTTTCCTCAGTCGCGGCGGCCACGCTGAGCGCGCCAACGACGAGGAGTGATGGGATAGTAAGCAGGTGTTTCATAGTTGTGGTGGTGTCAGTTAACAATTCCGCCGTTGCGCGGTTGGATGATGCGGTTGCCGTAGGCATGCGAGCCCCCCCGGTTCGCGAGTATTACAACTTTCGATTTTGGGCTTCCCCGGAGCTCGGGATTTGAGATTTTCATTCGCAGCGCAGTGCAACCATTGGATCGACGCGCGTGGCGCGTCGCGCGGGCAGGAAACACGACAGGCCGGCGACGAGCGTGAGCAATCCCGCGACGGCAAAGTAGATCGTCGGATCGAGCGGATTGACCTTGAAGAGAATGTTCTTCAGCGCGGCGGCCGCGACGACACCGAGGAGCAGCGCGACGCCACCAGCGCCGAGAATCAGACCGATCGCTAGTTGCCATGCGCCTTGGCTCATGACCATGCGCAAAATGCGAGTTGCATCCGCGCCGAGCGCCATGCGAATTCCGAACTCCTGGGTGCGTTGATTAACCGAAAAACTCATCACGCCGTAGAGGCCGACACCGGAAAGGATAAAGGCGACGATGCCGAAGATCGTGAAGAGCATAGCGATCACCCGGTTACCGGAGAGGACGTCATTGTGAAACTGCGCGGGCGTCCCAGGGAAATACGTCGGGAGATTTGAGTCGAGCGCAGCGACTGCTTTACTCAGCACGGGTCCAAGCGTGTCGGCGCGCACACCCGCACGTGGCCTAACGACTACGGTGGCAAACTGCGTCGCGGGCGACGCGCCGAGCAGCGGCATGTAGAAGCCGGCGGCCTCAGTCTGCTGATCGAACGGACCCTGCATCAACGTGTCCGGCACGACGCCAACGATGGTGCGCCACGGCTGCTCTTTGCCGGGGTTGAAGATGCGGACCTGATGTCCAAGCGCGCTCTGGTTGCCCCAATACTTGTGCGCGAAGCTCGCATTCACAATCGCGACCGGCTGCTTCGAGTCGGTGTCGTCGATGGTGAAATCGCGGCCTTCAAGAAGCTTGAGGCTGAGGGTGGTGAAGTAACCGTCGGAAACGGACTCGAAATTGCAGCGCGGACGGTCGCGATCGGTCAGATATTTCTGCCCATCGACTTCATACTGCCCGGCCGGTGCAAAGGTCATACGAAAGCGATCGGTCATGGCTGCGGCTTCGAACTGCGGATCAGTGCGCAGCGCGCGAACTGCGCGGGTAAAGAATTGGCGGCGCGAGTCCTCACTCGGATAGGTGCCTTCCATCAAGGCAAGGCGCGCGGCATAAAGGCCATTCTCGTCGTAGCCGTAATCGAGCTTGGTTTGATTGCGGATCGATTTGATCTGCAACGTTGCGGCGATGAGGAGAGCGGCGGTGAGCGCAATTTGTCCGACCACGAGCACGCGGGTAATGACATTGACGAGGCGACTACTGTTGCCGCGCCCGCCTTCTTTCATCATCTCAGCCGCGTTGCCGCGCGAGCTGAGAAACGCAGGGAGCAAACCGGAGATGACGGTCGCGATGAGCGTGATCGCGAGAGTGAAAACGAGCACGCGGCCATCGATCGTAAAGCGCCACCAGTAAGGCGGGGGAAAGGGCGCGGCCTTCACTACTTTGTCGAACATGTCCACGCCCCAATAGGCGACGACCGAGCCTGCGATGGCGCCGAAGACTGCGATGACGAGGCTCTCGGTGAGCATTTGCCTAACGAGTCGCCAGCGTGTCGCGCCGAGCGCGCCGCGGATCGCGAGCTCTTTCGCGCGCAAGGCAGCGCGGCCGAACTGCATGTTCATCACGTTCACGCAGGCGATAAGCAACACGAGGATAACCGCGCCGAGCATCGCCCAGACGATCTGTCGCAGTTGCACGCCGGTGAAGGCGTTGATCAACGGCGTCACACTTGCGGAGGTGAAATTCTGATTCGTCTTCGGGTTGTCGGCCGCGATGTTGCGCGCGATCGCGATGATCTCCGCGTTCGCCTGGTCGAGAGTCGCGCCCGATTTCAATCGGCCGATCACCGCAGGCGCGTTGTTGTTGGCGCCGAGGCGAAGGTCACCGCGCGGTGTGGGCGGCCACTCATTGTAGAGCGGCGTCCAAAGTTCCTCCGAAATAGGAAACTTAAACCCCGGCGGCATCACCCCGATGATCGTCGCGGCTTTGCCATTAATCGTGACGTTCTGTCCGACGATCTTCGGGTCGGCATTGAAATCGCGGCGCCAGATTTCGTCGCCGAGAATCGCGGTTTTCGGTGACCCGGGCTTATTATCTTCGGCGTTGAAATCGCGGCCGAGGATCGGCGACACGCCGATCATTTTGAAGATGTCTTCGGTGACGTAGGCGCCGGTGTAACGCTGCGGGTTTTTTTTGTAGGTGACGTTGATCGTCGAACCGTTGAGGTAGCCGGCCATCATTGCGAACGAATGTTGCGCCGCCTTGATGTCCTCGTAATCCTGCGCCGCCGGGATATTGCCCACACCGAAATTGTTGTTCTGATCGCTCGCTTTTGGATCGATCAATCCAACGCTGACCAGCTCTTCCGGATGCGGAAACGAAAACCCGCGGAGCACGATCGCGTTGACCACTGTGAACTGCGTCATCGCGCCGCCGATGCCGAGTGCGAGCACGAGGATGGAGAGAAGACAAAAAATTTTGTCCTTCAGAAGGACGCGGATTCCGACACGGATGTCCTGAGTGACCGATGCGAGGACCATGATCATTTTCCTCCGAGGCTGTCGACGATCCAGCCGTCGCGCAGCTGGACGATGCGGTTACCATGGGCGGCGTTGGTCTCCGAATGCGTGACCTGGATGATGGTCGTGCCTTCGGAGTTAAGCTTTTTGAAGAGCTGCATGATTTCTGCGGCCTGGCTGGAATGAAGGTTGCCGGTCGGTTCGTCGGCCAGGATGAGTTTTGGTTTGGCGATGATTGCGCGTGCGATGCTGACCAGTTGTTGCTGGCCGCCGGAGAGCTGGCGCGGGTAAAGGTCCTTTTTGCCGACGATGGAGAAGCGATCGAGGGTATCGGCGACGAGCGCAGAGCGTTCCGATTTGCCGTAGCGTCGATAGGAGAGAGGGATGTCGAGGTTCTCGTAAACCGTCAGATCATCGAGCAGATTGTAGTTCTGGAAAACGAAGCCGATCTGCTCGTTACGCAGGGTGGTGCGCTCTTTTGGTTTGAGGCGATGGACGGCGGTTTCATCGAGGAAATATTCGCCGGTCCAACCGAAGTCGTGCATGCCTAACAAATGCAAAAGGGTCGATTTGCCGGCGCCGGACGGCCCCATGACGGAAACGAAATCGCCTTCCTCGACCTCTAGATTGATGTCGCGCAAGACATAAAAGAACTGCTGTTTGCCTAACGGATAGCAACGCTCAATGTGATTGAGGCGAATTAGTGGTCCAGTCATCATAATCAACCTCTTCCGAGTGCGATCATCGGATCGGCGCGGGTAGCTCGCTGGGCTGGGATGTAGCTCGCGAGCAGCGCGACGAGTGCGAGGACGAAGGTGACGAACAGGAATATCGACAGGTCGAGCGCGCTTACTTCGTAAAGCACGGAACGCAGCAGCGAGGTGGAAAAGAACGCGATGATCAGACCGATAAGTGTGCCGGTGCCAATCAAAATTCCGGCGCGCACGATAATGAGGCGCAGGACATCAGAGCGCTGCGCGCCGAGCGCCATCCGCACACCAATCTCGTGTGTTCGTTGGACAACGAGGAACGACATCACGCCGTAGATGCCAACCGAGGCCAGAATGAGGGCGATCCCGGCGAAGACAGTCAGGAGCACGACGGAGAGGCGGCGGGGCGCGACGGAATCGGCAATCACCTGCTCGAGGGTACGGACATGCGCGATGGGTAGGGTCGGATCAATCGCCTGTATTGTGCTGCGCAACGCGCTCGTCAGGCTGGTGGCGTCCTGAGGGCTGCGGATGGCGAGGATTACGGACGGATAAGGGGCCTGCAGGAGTGGAACGTAGAATTCCGGTTTTACGGGTTGATCGAGGCCGCGATGATGGAGGTCGCCGACAACGCCGACGATGTTGGCCCAGACCGGGCCCTCACGGGTGGGGAGCTGCATTCGTTTGCCGAGGGCTTCGCCATTGGGCCAATAACGCTGGGCAAGGGCGCGGTTAATGATGACGACAGGCGGAGCATCGAGTTTGTCCGCGGCGGTGAAGAAACGGCCTTTGACTAACGGCATCTCGAGAGCGCGGAAATAGTCCGGCGAAACGAGACGGATTTCTTCGTCTGGCCCAGGATGCGCGTCGTCGACTATCCGGTCGTCGATCATGAACGAGGAATCGCTGTTCACGCCGCTCATCGGCAAGATGATCGTTAGGCCGGCGTGGGTCACGCCTGGCAGACTGGCTATCCGGCGGTCGAGCTCGGCGAAGAAGTTGGTTTGCGAAGCCTTGTCGGGATAGCGCAAGGCGGGGAGGGAGAGTTCGGCCGTCAACACGTTGCTCGGGTTAAATCCTGGACTGACATTTTGGAGCCTGACGAAACTCTTGAGAAGCAGACCGGCGCCGGTCAGGAGCACGAGTGCGAGTGCTACCTCGGCGATAACGAGCGCGCTGCGCAGCCGATTGTGGTGTCGTCCGGCCGTGGAACTACGGCCGCCTTCCTTCAGCGATTCGGTCAGGTCGGGCTTGCCACTGGCGAGGCCTGGAGCGAGACCGAAGAGCAAGCCGGTGCCGATCGCGATTGCGAGGGTGAACAAAAGAACGGCGCCGTCGATGTGCACCTCGCTCAGGCGGGGAATGGTCTGCGTGCCGATACTTTTCACCAATTCTACGGACCAGTTGGCAAGGAGGATTCCGAGCGCAGCGCCGCAGATCGCCAGCACGACACTTTCCGTCAGGCTCTGACGGAGGAGACGCGCGCGACTGGCACCAACCGCGACCCGAATTGCCATCTCCCGTTCGCGTGCCGTTGCGCGGGCCAGGAGCATGGTGGCGAGGTTGGCGCAGGCGATGAGGAGGACGAGCCCGACCGCGCCCAGCAGGATGAAAAGAAGAGGCTTCATCCCACCGACGACCTGCTCCTTGAGGGGAAAAAGCGTCGCGCCAAAACTGTCGCTTTGCGGGTAGTTGTCCTTGAACTGCGTCCGCATCCCTCTGACGACCGTTTCCAGCTCGGCCTGCGCCTGTTGAGAGGAAACGCCGGGTGCGAGACGGCCGATGACTCCGTAGCTGCGGGAGCCGCGTCGTTTCATTTCGGCGTCGGTAAAGCCGAGCGGCTGCCAGACGTCGGCCTGTTCTCCAAACTGCGCGCCGGTGACGTTAAAGAGCGGGAGCGGAAACTCAAAGCTCGCCGGCATGATGCCGACGACGGTGAATGCGCGGCCGTCGGCCATCAGTTTGCTTCCGAGAACCCGCGGGTCGCGATCGAATTTTCGCCGCCAAAGCCGTTCGCTGATCACGACGACGTCGTCGCGTCCGACAGCGCATTCCTCCGGGCGAATGGTTCGGCCTCGAATGGGCTGTACGCCTAACAATGGGAAAAGATCGGCGGAAACCTTCGCCCCGAAGACGCGCTCCGGAAGCTCGCCTTCGGAGAGGTTGAAGGTCGCGGTGTCGAAGGCGGCCAGTTTATTGAAGCTCTTGAGCTGCGCCTTGTATTCAAGAAACTCGGGAGGCGACACCGGGATGGTGTCGAGATGTTGGTCCTTGAAGTGCTCGAAGAGGAGGACAAGGTGCGCCGGATCTTCGTAAGGCAACGGCTTGATGAGAAGCGCGTTGACGAGGGTAAAAACCGCGCTCGTCGCACCGATCCCGAGCCCGAGAGTGAGGATGCCGACGAGGGTGAAGAGGGGATTTTTCGCGAGCAGGCGAAGAGCGTGACGTAGATCCTGAAACATTTGCTTGGTGGTAGATTTAGGGCGGAACGGCTAGTCCATGCGCGCCGCCTGGTGCATTCGCCCGGAGAAGCGCGGATTTTCGATTCCGGGGCCGCGAGAGGATGTCGCAGTTCCGTGACGCGAAAGTGCGACGATGATATTGGCCACGAGGAGCGCGAAAATGACCAGCGCCTTGATCGAACCTCCGTTACGATCGCTCTGGCGCATCTTTTGCTCCTCGTCAGGCGGCGATTTTATCCTCGACGACCCGGCCGTCGAACAAGTGGATGGTGCGGTCGGCGTGCTGCGCAAAGCGCGCGTCGTGCGTGACCATGCAAATGGTCGCGCCTCCAGCGTGCAATTCCTTAAGCAGATCCATGACGGCTTCGCCATTGCGTGAATCGAGGTTGCCGGTCGGTTCGTCAGCCAGGAGGATGGCCGGTTTGCCGGCGAGGGCGCGCGCGACGGCGACGCGCTGTTGCTGGCCGCCGGAGAGTTGGCTCGGGAGATGTTTGGCGCGATGGGCCATGCCGACGCGTTCGAGTGCTTCGTTGACGAAAGCTTTGCGTTCGCTCGCGGCCATTCCACGATAGGTCAAGGGCAGCTCGACGTTCTCGTAGACGGTCAGGTCGCCGATGAGATTGAAGCTCTGGAAGATGAAGCCGATCTCGCGGTTGCGGATGCGCGCGCGCTCCGGGAAGGAGAGGTTCGCAACTTCACCGCCCTTGAGCGAGTAGCTCCCATCCGACGGAGTGTCGAGCAACCCAAGGATCGAGAGCAGGGTGGACTTTCCACAACCGGACGGGCCGGCGATGGAGACGTATTCGCCGGTGCGAATATCGAGGTGAATGCCCGAGAGCGCATGCGTTTCAACTTCATCCGTGAGGAAGACTTTGGTGACGCTATCGAGGTGAATCAGGGTGTGGTTTCCGTTGTTCATAATGGTTTGGTTAGCTGACGAGGTGTGTAAATTCGTTAGGCGCACCGAGGAGTGGGACGGTCATTGTCAGTTCAATCTGATGCGATCGTGCGAATCGTAGGCGCTGGTATCGGAGAGGATGACCTGGTCGCCTTCTTTCAGGCCGTCGAGGATTTCGATGGTATTTACCGAGCTGCGACCAAAATGCACGGGCATACGAACGGCTTCACCGTTCGAGGCTAACTTGAAGACGCCAACTGTCGCTCCATCTTGCGCAAAGGCCGGGCGGCCGACGTAAAGGACGTTGTCGAGTCGTTCGAGCTCGATCGTCCCGTCCACACTAAGATCGGGGCGCGCTCCTTTCGGAAGCGGGCCATCCAGCGCCACGTCGACCGTTACGGTGCCCTGTTCAACCGCGGGGTCGACGCGGATGACATGACCGGGAATGATCCCATTGCGCGTGTCGATCGAGGCTGGTTGATTGATCTGAATATCCTTCGCCTGCGTCTCGGCGATCTTGATCTGGGCCTTTAATTTAGTCGGGTCAGCGACGCGGGCGATGTTCGTGCCAGGCGTGACGCGCTGACCGACTTCGACCGGCAACTGCTGCAGTACACCGGTCATGCCGGCGCGGACGTGCAGATTTTCAACTTCATTCATCCGCATTTCGGCGGAGGCTTTCAATTGTTCGACCGCGGCCTGTTTGGCGGCCAGTTGGGGCTCGATCGAGTCGCGGGCAAAGGCGAGGCGTTTTTCCTCGATCGCATCGCGATTCGCCAGTTCGTCCCGTTTGATGATGGAGGTCTTGTATTCGAGATCGGCGATGAGGCCGTTTTGCTTCAGCCTGTCATTGGTTTCGGCCTCCATCTTGGCTTGCTCGAATTCCGAGTGCACCTGCGCGGAAGTCGATTCCTGGTTGAGCAGCTCGCGCTGTAACGTCGCCCGCAGAGTGGTCAGTTCGGCTTCGGCCCCTTTTTCCTGCAGTTCGGCATCGCGCGCCGCCTGTTGCAGGTCGGGGCTGGAGAGCTCCACGAGCAAGGTATCCGGCTCGATGTGGGCGCCCGGCCTAACGACAATCTTTTCCACCCGGCCGTCTTTAGCCGCCGCGATCCAGCGAATGTCTTCCGGCAGGAGCGTACCGAGGCCGCGCACCTGGCGGAGCATCGGACCGCGCTTCACCGTGTCCACCCAGACGGCGGCGCGGTCCACACTCATCGCGGCCGGTTTCAACCGCGAGACAACCACTGTGATAAGGATGATGCCGAGCACCGAAGCGGCGGCAATGATCAGCCGCCGTTTCCGCTTTTGGCGGGCGATATGCGGGCGCGGGACATCCATGGACGAGGTGACGGGTGTGAAGCCCGGAGCGCGCACGGGCTCAGTGCCGGCAATCACTTCGAAGCTTCTTTGCATGATGGACGATTCCTGGGCTTAAAGCACGCCAACGCTGTGGATGAGGGTCGCGACGGCTTGGACGCCGTTCGCGATCGGCAGCATCGCGGTGAGGATGAGCGCGGCGAAAACGCCGGCGTCCACCGCTGAGCCGCGCGGAGCTTCCTCGGCGAAATACTCGTTACTGATTTCGAAGAAGGCCGGGTGGTGGAACTTGACTGGAGTTCCGCAACCTCCGTGCAACTTCGAGCTTTGATAGTTTTGGTCAGTGAGCGGGAAATTCTGGTCTCCGCGCGAGTTGCGCGGATCGGATTCATGCCGCCGGTTGAGCTCTAGGATGTGAGATGTGTTTTTCATATGCTTACTTCCTGTTTCCTGTGAGATGCGTTTGATCTCGGGTTTGGATTCAGAATAATTTCCTGGGGGTTTCTGATCCTATTGCAATGCCCGTGCCAGTCGATTTTGTTTTTTATAAGTGATTGACTGTGCGAGTCTTATGTCTAAAATCGAAAATTGGCTCGCAATCTTTTTGCTTCGACGGTGGGATTGTGCTGTCCCGATTGCGGGACGTCGTACTGAGCGGCGCTGCTGGATCGCGTCCGGAACGTGAAATGTTCACGGGGCTCCCCCGACTGCACTCGGGATGACGGCGTTTCGTTGGCCCTAACGAGGTAGACGGAGAAGGGCTTCGCAACCGGTGCGATCCTTGCGGTTCGCGAGCGAAAGCGAGCCACTGTGCGCTTCCGCAATCTGCCGGCTGAGAGCGAGGCCAATTCCCGAGCCGCCCGGCTTGGTTGTGAAAAAGGGAACGAAGACATTTTCTGGATTCATGATGCCGGGTCCCTCATCGCGCACGAAAACCTCCACGACATCGCTGAGCTCGCGCCAGCCGATCGTCACTTTGCCTCCGGTTTCGAGCGACGCGTCTACCGCGTTGTGGAGGATGTTGATCAGGAGTTGTTCAATCTGCGCCGCATCGGCGGCGATCCTAAGGAAGGGTCCTTCCACCAGAGATACGGCCATCCGAGTCTCGAGGCCAACCACTCGCCTAACGAGCTCTCCAAGATCGATCTCTTCCTTTTGCGGTGGCGGAAGACGGGCGAGGCGGGTATACGCCTGCATGAAGCGGCTGAGCGATTCCGCACGGGTGGCGATCACGTTCAAGCCGCTGCGGGTGTCATCGCGCCAATCGGGCGGTGCAGGATCGCGTCGGAGCAGAGTCTCGAGGCTGCCAGCGATCGACTTGATGGGCGCGAGCGAGTTGTTCATTTCATGCCCGAGCACCCTTACAAGCCGCTGCCAGGCTTTGCGTTCCTCTTCCCGCAGGGTCCGGCTCAGATCGGTCAGAACGAGCAATTCATGGGGAAGACCACGCTCGCGGAAGTTACTTTTGCGCACGCCCCAGCGGCCGCTCCCACCGGGAAATGTCAGGGTGAGAGGCGCGTCTTCGTTGGCGTCGAGGCAAACCGCCAGACCGAGATCACTCGCCCGGCGGCCGAGCAATTTGTCGATCGGTTGGCGAAGCAGATTCTCGCCTGCACGATTAACCAAACGGAGGCGTCGATCCGGATCGAAGGTGAAGACCGCGACTTCGATCCCGGCCATGATCGTGCGGAGCAGCGCCGTTGCCTCGAAGGCTCCCAGCCGTTGCACACGCAACGTCTCGCCAAGCTGATTGATCTCGAGCAGGACTTCGCCGAGCGCGTCCTCGGTCCGCGCGCCACGGGCACGGATGGAGTAATCGCCCTCGCGCAAGGCCGCGAGCAGGTTACTCATAGTTTGGAGCGGACGCACGCTGTGTTCCCGGGCGCTGGCAAGGAAAGCAAGCGCACAAGTCCCAATGACAAGGGTGAGCGTCCAACCAACCTTGGCGCTGAAATCGCCAAACCAAAGAAGAGCCAGAGCGATGAGGATGGCCGGGCCGGCCGCGCCTAACGAGAGCCAGGTCAGGCGTGTTTCATGCGAAAGCGCGCGCCGGCGTCTGCGCTCGGATTTCATGGGAAACACGCGCTGGGGGATTTCCGGAGAGCACAAGCTGCTGGCTCGTCGATACTGGCCGCCGGCCAGCGCAGACCTTCAAAGCGTGCCGTCCGGTTTGAGCTCGTCGAGACAAGGCAAGTCCGATCTGCCCTCGATTTTACATGGGATTCGTTGCCGCCATTTACGCGCGCTTTACGGCGAGACCCCGCAAAGGACAAGCCGGCAACTCGCGCTCCCCGGAGGTTTCGCTCAGAGGCCATAATGCTGGAGACGCCGGTAAAAGGCGCTCCGGCTCAGGCCTAACGACTCGGCGGCCTTGCGCGCGCTGCCGCCATGCCGGGCGAGCGATTTCTTGATCAGGAACGCTTCCACGTCCTCGAGGCTCATTTCCTCGAGGCGCGGGGAGCCGTCCGAAACGGTCGTGAGGCCGAGATCGTTTGCCTTGATTTGCGTTCCTTGCGACATGAGGACGGCGCGTTCGATGATATGATCCAGTTCGCGCACGTTGCCGGGAAATTGATGACGCGTGAGCGCTTCGTGAGCGGGTGGCTCGAAACCGGTGAGCTTTTTCCGGTAACGCTCGGCGTGCTGCCGCAGAAAGTGCGCGGCGAGAGGCGCGATGTCTTCGCGCCGCTCGCGCAGAGGCGGCAGGGCGACCTCGATCGTGTTCAGGCGAAAGAGCAGATCCTGCCGGAAGCGTCCCGCGGCCACTTCTTCGTGCGGATTGGCATTCGTCGCCGAGACAATGCGGACATTGGCGTGCAGCGTTTTTGATGAGCCCACGCGCTCGAATTCGC
>Ga0070671_100003661_pt1 | contig 12042 bp, 11 predicted proteins | sample KBSS73metaG_FD_65341 | JGI IMG/M metagenome (GOLD analysis project Ga0070671, IMG submission 65341) | Switchgrass rhizosphere microbial communities from Kellogg Biological Station, Michigan, USA - KBS S7-3 metaG | ecosystem: Host-associated > Plants > Roots > Rhizosphere > Soil ...
GGTGCACCGGCGTCGGGGACGATGCCACGTTGTCAGGGTCTCCTTCGAGATCAGTTCGTCAGCACCGCAAAGGGTACGTGCTGGTATCCGGGAAGTGCGCGAGATGTCAGCCGTCGGTCTTGGTGTTCGGGCTGTCGGTGATCTCGGTCGCGGTCGACTCGCGAGCCTCGTAGTCGGTGTCTTCCGGATCGTCGATGTCATCGTCGATGTCGTCGACGATGCGGTCGCGGATAGCGAGCTTCATCCAGGTGGTGACGACGCCGGGGGCGATCTGCAGGTGGACGCTGTCGTCGGTGATGCCCGTGATGGTGCCCTCGAGGCCCGACGTGGTGTGCACGCGGTCCCCGATGGTGAGCGACTCGTGCAGGTCGATGGTGGCCTGCATCGCCTTCTTCTGCTTGCGCGAGGCGAAGAACATGAATGCGCCCAAGATGATGATCAGGGGCAGGAAGAGGGTCATTTCGCCCATGGCGGAGGTGTCTTTCGTGTCGTCTTGCGGTTACGGCGCCCAGACCGCAGGTCAGGGGCCTCGTCTTTGACCAGTGTGCCATTGCTGCCATCCGCGGCCGTCCCCCCGGTCCGCTGTTAGCGTCGCAGGATGCTGGGACACATCGGCATCAATGTTCCCGACCTGGACGCTGCGAGGCGTTATTACAGCGCGCTCATGCCGCTGGTCGGATTCGAATCGTTCCTCGATGCCGCCGACGAGTTTGCATATCGGCCGATGGCCGGTAAGCCCGGCACCTATCTGTTCTTCTATCCCGCCGCCGAGCAGTCAACGTACTCACGACACCAGGCCGGCCTGCAGCACCTGGCGTTCATGGTGCGCACGCGCTCGGCGGTGAGCGCCGTTCATGGCGCCGCGGCCGACCTCGCTGCCCAGTTTGGCGGCAGCGTGCTGCACGAGCCACAGGTGTTCCCTCAATATCCGCAGCCGTACTTCGCGACGTTCTGGCTCGATCCCTGGGGCGTCATGCTCGAGGCGGTGTGTCATCACGACCGCGATTGAGCCTGCGCAACGAAATCCGTTGCATCGGCCGGATGTTACCGACGGTTCCAGCCTGAGCTGCTGCGGTTTTCGACGGATCGGCGCGTCAAGAGACTAGGCTCGGTTCGCAGCGCGAGCTGGTAATTCCGCTCCTCGCGTGCGCGGCGGAAAACCCACCGAATTCAGGAGCCTCCATTGAGCACTCTCGAGCAAAGCCGCTACCTCGGAACGGCGATTCCCGGGCCGCGGTCACAAGAGCTGATCGACCGCAAGAGCGCCGCCGTGTCACGCGGAATCGGAAACACCATGCCGGTCTACGCCGCGCGGGCGTTCGGCGGCATCGTCGAAGACGTCGACGGCAACCGGCTGATCGATCTGGGCTCCGGCATCGCCGTCACGACGATCGGCAACTCGTCGCCGCGCGTGGTGGCGGCGGTGGCCGAACAGGTCGCGAAGTTCACCCACACCTGCTTCATGATCACGCCGTACGAGGCCTACGTCGCGGTGGCCGAGCAGCTCAACCGGCTCACCCCGGGCAGCGGCGACAAACGGTCGGCCCTGTTCAACTCCGGGTCCGAAGCCGTCGAGAACGCGATCAAGATCGCGAGGACCTACACGCGCAAACAGGCAGTGGTGTCGTTCGACCACGCGTATCACGGCAGAACCAATCTGACGATGGCACTGACCGCCAAGTCGATGCCCTACAAGCACGGCTTCGGCCCGTTCGCACCCGAGATCTACCGTGCGCCACTGTCGTACCCGTTCCGCGACGCCGAATTCGGTAAGGAACTCGCCACCGACGGCGAACTGGCCGCCAAGCGCGCCATCGGCGTCATCGAGAAACAGGTCGGGGCGGACAACCTGGCCGCCGTGATCATCGAACCCATTCAGGGTGAGGGCGGGTTCATCGTTCCCGCAGACGGTTTCCTGCCTGCGCTGCTGGATTGGTGCCGCGCCAACAACGTGGTGTTCATCGCCGACGAGGTGCAGACCGGGTTCGCCCGAACGGGGGCGATGTTCGCGTGCGAACACGAAGGCATCGAGCCCGACCTGATCTGCACGGCGAAAGGCATCGCTGACGGCCTGCCGCTCTCGGCGGTCACCGGACGCGCGGACATCATGGACGCTCCGCATGTCAGCGGGCTGGGCGGGACGTACGGCGGCAACCCGGTCGCCTGCGCGGCGGCGCTGGCGACCATCGAAACGATCGAGTCCGACGGCCTGGTCGAGCGTGCTCGCCAGATCGAGGTCTTGATGAAGGACCGACTGGGACGGTTGCAGGCGGAGAACGATCGCATCGGCGACGTCCGCGGCCGCGGCGCGATGATCGCGATGGAGTTGGTCAAGCCCGGGACGCTCGAGCCCGACGCCGAGCTGACCATGAAGCTGTGCGTCGGATGCCACACCGCGGGCGTAATCGTGTTGTCCTGCGGCACATTTGGCAATGTCTTGCGCTTCCTGCCGCCGCTGACCATCAGCGACGAGCTTCTGATCGAAGGCCTCGACGTCCTCGCTCTCGTCCTGGCCGACCTCTAAACCAGGAGTTGATATGACCAAGGTTCAGAATTTCATCGCAGGCGAACTCGTCGACTCCGTCAGCGGCGCCACGATGGCGCTGGTCGACCCGAGCACCGGCGAAGAGTACGCCACGGCGCCCGTCTCCAACGAGGCCGACATCGACAATGCGTACGCCGCGGCTTCGAAGGCGTTCGCCGACTGGAAACGCACCACCCCATCGCACCGCCAGAAGGCGCTGCTGGATTTCGCCGATGATGTCGAGAAGAACGCGCAGGCGCTCGTCGAGGCCGAGGGCCGCAACACGGGAAAGCCCAACCACGTCACGATGGCCGAAGAAATCCCTCCGATGGTGGACCAGATTCGGTTCTTCGCCGGTGCGGCAAGGATGTTGGAAGGCAAGTCGGCCGGCGAGTACATGGAGAACCACACGTCGTGGATTCGCCGTGAGCCCGTCGGCGTTGTCGGCCAGGTGGCGCCGTGGAATTACCCGATGATGATGGCGATCTGGAAGTTCGTCCCCGCGGTGGCGGCGGGCAACGCCGTGGTCATCAAGCCAAGCGACACCACGCCGGTGACGACTGTGATGCTGGCCGAGATCGCGGCGCGGCACTTCCCGGCCGGTGTGCTGAATGTCGTTTGCGGAGACCGCAAAACGGGCGCGGCGGTCGTCGCGCATCCGACTCCCGAGATGGTGTCGATCACCGGTTCGGTGGCCGCGGGGCGCGCGGTGGCGGTCAGCGCGGGCGGCCATTTGAAGCGCACGCACCTGGAGTTGGGCGGCAAGGCGCCGGTCATCGTGTTCGACGACAGCGACATCGCCTCGGCCGCAGAGGGAATCGCGACGGCGGGCTATTTCAATGCCGGACAGGACTGTACGGCGGCGACGCGGGTGTTGGCGCGGGCCTCCGTGGCGTCCGATCTGACCGATGCGCTCGCAGAGCAGGCTCGAGGGGCGACCACGACGTACGGCAAGCCGGCCGACGACGAGGACGCGTGGGTGCCGCCGGTGAACAACGCCAACCAGCTGGAGCGGGTGCTCTCGTTCCTGGGCGACGTGCCGTCGCACGCGAAGGTCGCGGTCGGCGGACAACGCCAGGGCAGCAAGGGTTTCTACGTGGAGCCGACGGTCATCGGCGGCCTTCGCCAAGACGACCGGCTGATCCAGCAGGAGATCTTCGGGCCGGTGATCACCGTGCAGTCGTTCTCCGATGAGGACGAAGCGATCGGCTGGGCCAACGGGACCGAATACGGGCTGGCGTCGTCGGTGTGGACGCGCGATATCGGTCGGGCGCTGCGAGTTTCGGCCGCATTGGACTTCGGTTGTGTGTGGATCAACACGCACATCCCGTTGGTGGCCGAGATGCCGCACGGCGGCTTCAAGTCCTCTGGCCATGGCAAGGATCTGTCGGCCTACGGGTTCGAGGACTACACGCGCATCAAGCACGTCATGGCGTACACCGGGTAGGTTTCGCTGCGCTCCAGAACTCGGTGAGCAGCCGGGCAATCCGGTCTGGCTCCAGTAGAAGTGGCGCCACGTGGCCGCCGCCCCCGACTTCTTCGACGCGGCAGTCCGGGATCTTGGCGCACGTTTGGCGCGCCTCGTCCGGACGCCAGCCCATGACGTCGTCGCGCGCAGAAATCACCAATGTGGGAATGCTGATGTGCGGCAACAGTTCTTCGACTCCGCTGCGACGCAACATCGTCGACCGCATGGCGTGCCACATGCCACTGCGGTCAGCCTCGGCGAAGGCTGCCATCACTGCTGCCGCCTGATCTTGGTGCGCCGCAACGACTTCCGAACCGAGTAGCGCGTCGGACAGCTGCTTCATCAGAAAGCGGTTCGGCCCGGTCATGCGATACATCTGAACAAGCGGCCAGCCCTTGGTGATCTTCTCCCCCAGCGTGAACGCTTGAACCGGGGTGCCGATCGTAGTCAAGGTCCGCAGTCGCGGGTGCTCGGCCGCTGCCAGATGAATGCCGATATGACCGCCGAGGGCGTTGCCCACCCAGTCGACGGGTTCGGTGAGGCCGAAGCGGTCGAGGGCCTGCTGGGCTGCGGCGACGAGTTCGTCGAAGCCGAAGTCACGATCGACGGCTTCGCTCCTGCCGTGCGATGGCGCGTCGATGGTGTAGATCGTGCGGTTGTGAGCAAGTGCGCCGACCAGCGGGCTCCACGAGTTCGAATCGACAAAGAGGCTGTGGAACAGGACCACAGGCTGTCCGGTTCCGGTGCATCGCACGTGGAGTCGGCCAAGGTCCGTGCTGACGAAATTCGGGCTCGGCGTGATCATCATTCCCCCATTTACTTCGGAAACCGAAATTTCGGTAACCGTAGTATCCTCATCGCCCATGGCGGAGTCAATAGACCGGCAGGCGGTGGGACAGCTGCTGGCGAGACTGCTGAGGGAGTTCCGCCACGATCTGGCCGCGCCGCGGGCGGAGGCGGGCTTCGGCGATATCCGCGACCCACACATGCAGATCTTCGGCAATGTGCGAATGGGCGGGGTACGGCTTACGGAACTCGCGGACCGTGCACAGCTGAGCCTGGCCGCCACGTCCGAATTGGTCAACGACCTGGAAACCATCGGCTACTTGATTCGTCGGCCGGATCCTGCTGACGGCCGCGCCAAGCTCATCGACCTGACCAAGCGCGGGCGCGATGCGATGTTGGCGGCGGGCATCCGGGTGGCCGACATCGAGCAGCGGTGGTCAAAGCTAGTGGGCGCCAAAGATTTTGAGCATATGTGTCGAACGATGCAGCGTCTGCTCGACGCGCTGGACCCGCAGGACTCGCGCGGCTAGCGGGCCCGCATCGCGCGTTCAACTCGCACAGGAAGCAGCACCCAGAAACGGAATTCCCGGCCGCTAGCCGGGGGAAGGTAGCGACCGGGAATTCCGTTCTGGAGGGGCTAGCGGTGTGCCGGCCGATGGCCGCCACCACCGGCGAACATGCCACGCCAGCTGCGGCGCGGCCGGTCAGCTGTCGTCGTGCCGGTCGGCTGAATCTCCGTCACCTCTTCGGACGGAGCCGGTTGCGGCGTCGCCGTTGCGGCGACCGGGCGTTGCGCGTAGGCGATGTCTCGCGCGCTGCGCACCGAGAGCCGACCCAACGCGACGGCGCCGAAGAACACGATCAGCGCACCAAGGCCGTAGAAGTACGTAAGCTCAAGCCACACCCGCTTTGTTTCGGTTGCCGCCACCGGAGCACCGACATCACCGATCCCCAACGGTCCGGCCAGCGCGCGGCCAACGACGAACCACGCGCCGGCGAGAACCGTCAGCCAGCCTCCGAACATCGCGGTCGCGCGGTTGCCCGACATCAGTAGCAGCAATCCGCCGAGCGCCGTTGCCGCGCCGGGCAGAACCTCGAGCCAGCCTCGCGCCGTCGTCCAGAACCACTCCTGATCCGGCGTGAACGCGAAGTCGAAATACGGTCCGACAAACGGGATCAAAGCGCCCCAAGCGCCCAACAAGATCAATAGGAATCCGCTCATCGCGCCGCGGCTGCGAGGCATCTGCAGCCTGCCGCCGCGTGCATCAACGCGTGTGTCACTCATGTTTGCCTCCTCGGGTCGACGCTCGAATACCCGCTGTGACGCCGACGTAACCGCGCCGTCAGACCGGTGACAGCCATCACAGCGTTCACAGCGAACTGACAGCCACCAACGGAATAAACTTAGCTTCGCTAACGTACTTTTCATTAGGCGCAACGTCGCGCCGACAATTCCTGCGATTTGCTGAGGACTTTTGATGTCGACTGTTACCCGTGAACAGCGGCTTGCGCGCCGCATCTCCGATTTGTATGCCACTGACCAGCAGTTCGCCGACGCCCGACCTAGCGAGGCCGTCGCGCACGCGATCGAATCGTCCGAGCTGAGCCTGCCGCAGATCATCCAGACCGTCATCGACGGCTATTCCGACCGGCCCGCGCTGGGACAGCGCGCCGTCGAGTTCGTCACCGACCCCACGACCGGGCGGACAACCGCAGAACTGCTCCCCCGCTTCGACACGATCACCTACCGCGAGCTGTCGGACCGCGTGAACGCGGTCGCGGCCGCGTTGACACAGAACCCGGTGCAGCCCGGTGATCGGGTCGCGATTCTCGGATTCACAAGCATCGACTACACCACCGTCGACATGGCGCTGCTGCGCGCCGGCGCTGTTTCGGTTCCCCTGCAGACGAGCGCACCCGTCACCCAGTTGCGACCGATCGCCGCCGAGACCGAGCCGGTCGCCATTCTGTCGAGCGTCGACTTCCTCGACGACGCAGTCGAACTCATGCTGACCGGCCACCTTCCCGAGCGGCTCGTGGTGTTCGACTACCACCGCGAGGTCGACGACCACCGCGACGCGCTGGCTGCCGCAACCGCGCGGCTCGCCGGAACTCCGGTTGTCGTGGAGACCTTGACCGAGGTGCTGGCCCGCGGCAACGACCTGCCGGCCCAGCCGGCCTTCGATGCGGTCGACGACCATCTGGCGCTGCTCATCTATACGTCGGGCAGCACGGGCACGCCGAAGGGCGCGATGTACCTGACCAAGGCGGTCAAGAACTCGTGGCGACGCTCCAGCATGGCGATGTGGGGCAACGAAGGCGCCACGCCGTCCATCACGCTGAACTTCATGCCGATGAGCCACATGATGGGCCGCGGCATCCTGTACGCCACGCTCGGCGCCGGCGGCATCGCCTATTTCGTTGCCAGAAGCGATCTTTCGACGTTCTTCGATGACCTGGCTTTGGTGCGGCCCACTCAGCTGAGCTTCGTGCCTCGGATCTGGGACATGGTGTTCAGTGAGTTCCAGAGCGAGGTCGACCGTCGATCCGCAGACGGTGCCGACCGATGGGCCGTGGAGGCCGACGTGCTCGCCGAACTTCGCCAGAATCTCCTTGGCGGACGGTTCATCTCGGCGATGACGGGCTCAGCTCCCATTTCGGCGGAGATGCGGACGTTCGTCGAGTCACTGCTCGACATCCACTTGACCGACGGCTACGGCTCCACCGAGGCCGGTGCGGTCTTCGTCGACGGCCAGGTCCAGCGCCCACCCGTCATCGACTACAAACTGGTCGACGTTCCCGACCTCGGCTACTTCAGCACGGACCGGCCCTACCCGCGCGGTGAGCTGCTGGTGAAATCCGAGACCATGTTCCCGGGTTACTACAAGCGGCCCGAGATCACCGCGGACGTGTTCGACGCCGACGGCTACTACCGCACCGGCGACGTCGTGGCCGAACTGGGACCGGACCAATTGCAATATCTAGATCGCCGCAACAACGTGCTCAAGCTGTCGCAGGGCGAGTTCGTCACCGTCGCCAAGCTGGAGGCGGTGTTCGTCGACAGCCCGCTGATCCGGCAGATCTTCGTGTACGGCAACAGCGCTCGTTCGTATCTGCTGGCGGTCATCGTCCCGACCCAGGAAGCACTTTCGCGTTGGCCTCAAGCCGAGCTGAAGCAGCGGATCACCGAGTCGCTGCAAGACGTCGCGAAGGCAACGGGACTGCAGTCCTATGAGATCCCTCGTGACTTCATCATCGAGACAACGCCTTTCACGCTGGAGAACGGTCTGCTGACCGGTATCCGCAAGCTCGCGCGGCCGAAGCTCAAGGAGTTCTACGCCGATCGGCTCGAACAGCTCTACACCGACCTGGCCGACAGCCAGGCCAACGAGCTGCGGGAGTTGCGCCAGCACGGCGCCGATCGGCCGGTGCTCGAAACCATCAGCCGCGCCGCTGGTGCGCTGTTGGGTGCGGCGGCAAGCGAACTGCAGCCCGACGCGCATTTCACCGATCTGGGCGGAGATTCACTGTCCGCGTTGACGTTCGCCAACCTGCTGCATGAGATCTTCGAGATCGACGTGCCCGTCGGCGTCATCGTCAGTCCGGCGAGCGACCTCGCGGCCCTGGCGGCCTACATCGAGGGTGAGCGGCAACCGGGCAGCAAGCGACCGACGTTCGCGTCTGTGCATGGCCGCGACGCTACGGACGTGCACGCCAGTGACCTGACGTTGGACAAGTTCATCGACGCGAAGACCCTTGCGGCGGCTCCGTCGCTACCGGGCCCGAGTTCCGAGGTGCGCACAGTGCTTTTGACGGGCGCGACCGGCTTCCTCGGCCGTTACCTGGCTCTGGAATGGCTGGAGCGGATGGACATGGTCGACGGCAAGGTCATCGCGTTGGTGCGTGCAAAGGACAACGCCACCGCCCGCGAACGCCTTGACAAGACATTCGACAGCGGCGACCCCGAATTGCTGCGTCACTACACCGAATTGGCGGCCGACCATCTCGAAGTCATCGCCGGCGACAAGGGCGAGGCCAACCTCGGGCTGGATCAGCAGACCTGGCAGCGACTGGCCGACACGGTCGACGTGATCGTCGACCCCGCCGCGTTGGTGAACCATGTGCTGCCCTACAGCCAGCTGTTCGGACCGAATGCGCTGGGCACCGCCGAGCTGATTCGGATCGCGCTGACCACCAAGCAGAAGCCGTTCGTCTACGTGTCGACGATCGGTGTCGGCGCGGGCATCGAGCCGGGCCAGTTCACCGAAGACGGCGACGTTCGCGTCTACAGCGCGACCCGCAAGGTCGACGACACCTATGCCAACGGCTACGGCAACAGCAAGTGGGCCGGGGAGGTGCTGCTGCGCGAGGCGCACGACCTGTGCGGCCTGCCGGTTTCGGTGTTCCGCTGCGACATGATTCTCGCCGACACCACGTATGCCGGTCAGCTCAACCTGCCCGACATGTTCACCCGGTTGATGCTGAGCCTGGTGGCCACGGGGATCGCGCCCGACTCGTTCTACGAACTCGACGCCGACGGCAATCGGCAGCGGGCCCACTATGACGGGCTGCCAGTCGAATTCATCGCCGAGGCGATCTCAACGCTGGGCTCGCGGGTCGTTGAGGGGTTCGAGACGTATCACGTGATGAACCCGTACGACGACGGCATCGGGCTCGACGAGTACGTCGACTGGCTGATCGAAGCCGGGTTCCCGGTCGAGCGTGTCGGTGATTACGCCGGCTGGCTACAGCGCTTCGACACCGCGGTCCGTGCGCTACCCGAGCGGCAGCGGCAGGCCTCCCTGCTTCCGCTGCTGCACAACTACCAGCGCCCGGAGACCCCGATTCGCGGGTCGATCGCTCCGACCGACCGGTTCCGCGCGGCAGTGCAGGACGCCAAAATCGGCCCGGACAAAGACATTCCGCATGTGACGCGGGATGTCATCGTCAAGTACATCACCGATCTGCAGTTGCTCGGCCTGTTGTAAAGGCGGTCGAGTGTGCGGTTTCATACGCGACACACCGTGGTGAGCGTATGGGACCGCACACTCGCGCGGGTAGCTAGACCAACAACCCGATCACCAGAAGCACGACGGCAATAAGCGGCAAGATTCCTTGCGTGACGGCCGCGCGCGCCTTATCCGGTGATGATGTCAATAGCACCATCGCCGCGGCGATCATCGACCCGACACCCGCGAACACCAGTGCCGCACCCACCGGCCGGTGGCCGGCGATTACGCCAATCACCCCGACCGCGGTGACGATCGCCAGGAATAGGTTGTAGAAGCCTTGATTGAAGGCGAGCTCCTTGGTGGCCACCGCCTCCTCCTCGGTGATGCCGAACGTCGCACGGGTGCGCGCCGACGTCCAGGTCAGCGACTCCATCACCCAGATGTAGACATGAAGCAAGGCCGCGAGACCCGCGAAAATCAAACCGGCGTAGATCATTTGGCCCTCCTAGTCGAACAATCCGGACTGACCGAGGGTGTTGACCCCGCTTGGCGGCGTCATCCCGAGATGCGTCCAGGCCTGCCGGGTGGCGACGCGTCCACGCGGGGTGCGGGCGATCATCCCGGCGCGCACCAGGAACGGCTCACACACCTCCTCGACGGTGGTCGCTTCCTCCCCGACCGCGACGGCCAGCGTCGACACCCCGACGGGCCCACCGCCGAAACTGCGTGTCAGCGCGGACAATACGGCGCGGTCCAGCCGGTCCAGGCCGAGTTCGTCGACGTCGTAGACCTCCAGCGCCATCTTCGCAATGTCGCGCGTGATCACCCCGTCGGCGCGCACCTCGGCGTAGTCGCGAACGCGCCGCAGCAGCCGGTTGGCAATTCGAGGCGTACCCCGCGACCGGCGGGCGATCTCGGCGCCCGCTTCGGCGCCGACCTCGATCCCAAGGATGCCTGCCGAGCGAGACAGGACCCGCTCCAGTTCGGCCGGCTCGTAGAAGTCCATGTGTGCGGTGAACCCGAACCGGTCACGCAGCGGTCCGGTCAGCGCACCGGACCGAGTGGTGGCCCCGACCAACGTGAACGGCGCGACTTCGAGCGGAATCGACGTGGCGCCAGGGCCTTTCCCCACCACGACATCGACCCGAAAGTCCTCCATCGCCAGGTACAGCATCTCCTCGGCCGGCCGGGCGATGCGGTGAATCTCGTCGATGAACAGCACGTCGTGTTCGACGAGATTGGACAGCATCGCGGCAAGGTCACCGGCACGCTCCAAGGCCGGACCCGAGGTGACCCGCAGCGACGAGCCGAGTTCGGCGGCGATGATCATCGCCAGCGAGGTCTTGCCGAGACCCGGCGGCCCGGACAGCAGAATGTGATCCGGTGTGCCGCCGCGGTTCTTCGCACCCTCGATGACGAGTTGCAACTGCTCGCGAACCCGCGGTTGCCCGATGAACTCTCCCAGCGACCGCGGCCGCAGGCTGGCGTCGATGTCGCCCTCGCCGACGGTCAACGCGGCCGAGACCTCCCGCTCGGAAGTGTCTTCGGGGTCGTCGTCTTCGAATCGACCCATTACTTCTTACCCAGCATCGACAGCGCCAACCGCAGCGCGCTGGACGTGGTGGCCTCCGGCTCGTTGGCGAGCACCTTGTCCGTGGCCTCCTCCGCCTGCTTCAGCGCAAAGCCAAGTCCGACAAGCGCTTCCACGACCGGGCCCCGCACCGAGTGACCGTTCAGGGCGATGGCACCCGACGGGTGCGCCGACCCGATCTTGTCGCGAAGTTCGAGCACCATGCGCTCGGCGCCGCGCTTGCCGATGCCTGGCACCCGGGTCAGCGCGGTGACGTCGCCGTCGGCCAGGGCCTGCCGTAGCGACGGTGCGTCATAGACCGCCAGCGTGGCCAGCGCGATCTTCGGGCCGACCCCTGACACCCCGAGCAACGTCAGGAACAGATCACGCGCATCGGCATCGGCGAAGCCGTACAGCGTCTGGGAGTCCTCTCGCACGATCATCGCGGTGATCAGCCTGGCTTCACTGCCGCGGCGCAGCGTGGCCAGTGTCGAAGGGGTCGCCATGACCTTGTAGCCGACCCCGCACGCTTCGATGACGACGTGGTCGAGTGCGATATCGAGGACTTCGCCGCGAACGGATGCGATCATCGTGCCGCCTTTGCCTTTGCCTTTGCCTGCGTAGCTTTCAATGTCGCCTTGTACTTGCGTTGTTGCTCGGCTGCCAACGCGTGCGCCGCCGCCATCCTGGCAATCATCGGTGCGCGCCAACAGTGACAGATCGCCAGCGCCAGCGCATCGGC
>Ga0070671_100003663_pt1 | contig 12038 bp, 18 predicted proteins | sample KBSS73metaG_FD_65341 | JGI IMG/M metagenome (GOLD analysis project Ga0070671, IMG submission 65341) | Switchgrass rhizosphere microbial communities from Kellogg Biological Station, Michigan, USA - KBS S7-3 metaG | ecosystem: Host-associated > Plants > Roots > Rhizosphere > Soil ...
TCATTGTCGTCGCCGCCGCTGATCTGGTCGTCGCCCTGGCCGCCGCGCAGCGAATCCATGCCGGCGCCACCGTCGATGGTGTCGTTGCCGAGATTGCCGTTGACGCTGTCATTGCCGATCCCGCCCCAGATCTGGTCGTCGCCGCCCCGGCCGTAAAGCTGGTCGTTGCCTTCGACACCGTAGATCGTGTCCGGATCGTCATCGGCAATGATGACATCGTCGCCCGGTGTGCCGTTGATCACGCCCACCATATTACTCCCGCTATGACCGTCCGCGGCCAACGTACGGGGCCCTTCCGGGTTGCCCGGTTATCCCGAACGCATTCATTTCCGACGCAATTCCGGCGGAACACACAGTCTCCCGTTGCCGAGCGTTTCAGTCGGACGGGCGCGGAGACGATCAACGGGCTGGGCTAGCCGCCGAACATCTGTCAGCCTGACGCCGGCTATCGGTCGTGAGCGGACCCGAGCCTGTCCTGTCGCCTCAGAGGTTGGAAAGGCCGGTCTGCAGGTCGGCCGCGTCCATGGCCGGGCTCAGCTCGAACGTCGCATTCAGCCCGCTGAAGAAAGGCTCCGCCAGCGGTGGCATATCGGCGGGCGAGGCCAGGTCGAACACGGCGATCATGGTGCGCTTGCCGTCCAGTGCGGTGAACCACACGCCTTCGGGCTTGGCGGCCTCGGTGAAGCGCTGGATTATTCCGGGCATGCTGCCTTCCTTGATCGCACGATTGGCGGCCTCGACCTCCATTTGAACCTTTAGAAACATGCGCATGGTCGTTCTCTTTTGTTTTGAAGTGTCGCGTTGTGCGACAACGAGTTATGCCGGGAGAGGGTTGCTTTGACGTGGGCTCGCAAGCTCCTGCCGCTGGCGCGTCAAGTTGGCACCATGTGGGTTCGCGGCGTCTCGGGTCACCGAAAGCTCCGATCCGGATAAGGCTTTCGGTCCGTTAACCACGATCGGGAATCGACTCGATTTGGCATGCCTTTAAGGAATTATTCAGATTCACCGTAGGGTGCGGTGGACATCAACGGGGGGATTCCATGAAAAGATTCGTTTTAGCGATGGCTTGCGCTTGTGCTTGCGCCTCTACTGCTGTGGCAATTCCGATCAGCGCCAATTTCACGACGTCCGGATCGAGCGGCGACTGGACGTATGACTTCACCTTCACCAACAATATGTCGCCCGCGGCGATGGCCCTCTATTTCGTGGGCGTCGCCGACGCCGATGCCGACCATTATGTCGGCAGCCCTCCGGCGAATTACGTCGCTTATGGTAACTGGAACACGTCCTCGGCCGGCGGCCCGGACATCAATTTCAACATGTCGTGGATCGAGACCAGCTACGATACGCTCATGCCGGGCTCGTCGCTCGGCGGCTTCAAGGTTCACGACACGGCCGCCGCGCAGAAGACCAGCTTCGATTTCTTCGGTTATGGCTATGGCCGCGGCGTGGAATATCCCGGCGACGATTATTTCTACCTCAACTGGAATCCCGGCTTCGTAGGCGTAGCGACCGCCGGTTCCTCGGCTGCGCCGGAACCGGCCAGCTGGGCGCTCATGCTCGGTGGCTTCGGGGCGATTGGCGGCGCGCTGCGCAGCCGCCGCAAGGCGACCGTCGCCTTCGGATAAGTTGGTTCCGCCAAGGGACGAAAAAGGCGTCGCCGGACTTCAGCGTTCGGCGGCGCTTTTTCGTGGCGCAGCCAGAAGTCGCCCGACGCTCCGATCCGGCCAAGCTGAACAGCTCACCGTCAGTCCATCTTCAGCACGACGCGGAACCGGGCCTGGCCGCTCATCATCCGGTCATAGGCCGCCTGGGCCTGCTCGAACGGGTAGATTTCGTTCATCGGGCTGATCGCGTGCAGCTCGCTGAAGCGCAAAGTATCCTCCGAATCCGCCGCGACGCCCGAATACCAGCCGCGCACGCCGGCGCTCTTGAGGATCAGTTCGATCGGGTTGATCGTGATCGGGCCGGTCGCGCCGATCAGCATCATCGTGCCGCCTGCTGCGAGGCCGCCGACGATCGCCTGCATCGCTTCGGCATTGGTGACGGTGGCGATGATGGCCTTCGCGCCGCCCATCGCCTGCAGCGCCTGCGCGGGATCGCCCGCGGCGCTGTCGATATAGTCATGCGCGCCGAGCGAGCGCGCCAGCGCTTCTTTGTCGCGCCCGCGATTGACCGCGACGGTGCGGAAGCCGAGCTTGGCCGCGAATTGGATGCCGAGATGGCCGAGCCCCCCTATCCCATGGACCGCGACCAGATCCCCCCCTCGCGCGCCCGCATTGCGGATCGCGTTGAAGGTCGTGACGCCCGCGCACAGCAAGGGTGCGGATTCGACCGCGTCGAGCGAGGCCGGAACATGCACCAACGCGGACATGTGGGCGACCATGTGCGTGGCATAGCCGCCGTCGCGCGAGACGCCGGTCGCGCCGTGGACATTGTCGCAGGCATAACCCTCGCCGCGCCGGCAGTGGAAGCAATAGCCGCACGAGCCGGGGAACCAGCCGACGCCGACGCGCTCGCCCACGGTCCAGCCATCGACGTCGGCGCCGATCGCCTCGATCGTGCCGATCACTTCATGCCCGGGGATGCGCGGATATTCGATTCCCGGAAACAGGCCGCCGACGGTCACGGAGTCGCTATGGCAGACACCGCAGGCCTGCACCTTGACCAGCACTTCGTGGCGGTCCGGCGCCGGCGCCTCGCGCTCCACCAGTTCAAAGGGGGTATTGGCCTGCGGAACGATCATCGCGCGCATCGTCGACATGGTTCATCTCCAGTGAGAGAGGCCAGATCCTATTAGCGTCACTCGCGGGCGCTGGCAGCGCCATGTCGGCGAGCCGCAAAGAAAATGGGCGCTCGCGGCCGGAGCCGGAGCGCCCTCCTTGCCGATGCCGAAGGTGCGTCAGGCGAACCTGACGCCGGCCTTCCTGCGGCTGCGCATCGCGCCGCCGATCGCCCCGAAGCCGCCGAGCATCAGCCCCCACGACGCGGGCTCAGGCACAGCGGCCGGGTCGTCGGTCGTGGTGTAATGGAACACCGAGGATGTGCGATCGCCGTAGCCGAAATAATTGCCGAAGCTGGGATCCTTCATCGAATAGCCGATGTGGATCGAGGTGCCCGTGAAGGACAGGTCGATCGGGTTCATCGCGCTGGTGCTAAAGCCGATAAGGTCCTGGACAGAACCTGCCGACAAGCCCGTGATCGTGAACTCGGAAATGTTGGTGATGTCGAGCGAAGCGATCTGGAATGTGTTGAACGCGCTGGATGTCAGCGTGATCGTTTGCGCCGCCGTATCGAGCGCGACGGTGAAATAGTCGTTCCAACCCGACGGGTTTGAGACGAGGTCGGTACCGTCGAGCTTGAGACCCGAGGTGAAAGGCGATGAGCTGGCGTAAATCGCTGGCCCGCTAGGATTGTAAGCCGGCAGATCCTCCGACTCGACAAAGTTCGCCGCGGAAACCTGCGCCGCACCCAACACAGTAACAAAGGCGGCCGCAGCCGCATAAACGGTCTTCATTATAAATACCCCTGTCATTGTCCCTTTCCCCCGAAAGTGACGATCCCCCTACGTGCAGACTGAATTCGCGGAGTCGCGAACCTCTCGTTAACTCCATCTATTAAGCTGACGGAAACGAATCGCGCAATTGGACTGATCCAATTCGGATTACGCGACAAGGCGTATTGTCCGGATCAGCGCCGAAACCGCATTATTCACACCGAATGCACGCAGGTTTCACGCCGAATGCACGCCATTTTAACCGCACCTGCGCCATGCCGTCCCCGACATCTGACAAAGTGGAACGGTGCAGCGTATGCGTGTTGGGGTTCGGGCGATCGTGGCGGTGTTGGCCATGCTGGCGGTGCCGGCGATCGTACAGGCGCGGGTGATCGACGAGCGCCAGCTGCTGGCCGAGCTCAACACCGCCCGCGCCAATCCGGTCGGCTATATGCGCGGGCTGGAGCAGTATCGCGGCTATTTCCACGCCAATTTGCTGCGTTACCCGGGCATGTCCGCCGACATCGAAACCGAGGAAGGCGTCAAGGTCGTCGACGAGACCATCGCCTATCTCCGCCATCAGGCCGCGCTCGGGCAGATCCAGCCTTCCGCCCTGCTCCAGGCGGCTGCTGCCGAACATGTTGCGGATCAGCAGCGCACCGGGGCCGAAGGCCATGTCGGCAGCGATGGTTCTTCGCCCGGCCTGCGTGTCAAGCGCCTCGGCGGCGGCGTCTATGTCGCAGAAGTCATTTCCTACGGTTCGATCGACGCCGCCGATGCGATGCGCCAGTTGATCGTCGACGATGGCGTCGCCGATCGCGGCCATCGTTCGATCATCTATAGTGGTGAGTTGCGGTTCGCAGGGGCCGCCTGCGGCCCCCATCCGCGTTACCGCACAATGTGCGTCATCGACCTCGGCATCACCGCCGACGGCCGTTATCCGGCCGACGCCGCGCGATACGCCTCGCGCTGAACTGCTTTTCCCGCGCATGAGCGCGACACGGTTCGGATAGATCCGCGCGCGCTGGACGAGAATTGCGCGCGGCGCAGCCGGCTAAGCTGCCCACGCGCTGCTGGAAAGGCCGTCAGCAGCGATTGCGCGATCGTGTATGCTGCTTGTCGAGGTGCCGTCCGAGGAGCGCGCCGCCGACGCCGCCCGCGACCGTCCCGAGCGTGCCGCCACCCACGGCATTGCCGATCAGGGCGCCGCCGACGCCGCCGGCAACCGTACCGACTGCACCATTGCCGCCGCCACAATGGCGGCGATAACGCCCGCCATGGCCGTGGTAGACCCGATGGTGGTTGTGATAGGTCGGACGCTGCGCGAACGCAGGCGGCGGCGCGATCGTTGACCCGGAAATCAGTGCGGCCAAGGCGGCCATTGCAAGCTTGTTCTTCATTTTCATTCTCCATCGTCATGTTTCGCAACGCGCTGAAGGTTGACTAGTTGCCGCAGCACGATGGGCATCGGCGTCAATCACGCCGAAGTCGCCGAGCGTCAGCGCCGAGCTCGCCGGTTCGTGAACCGAACCTATGGCCCATATCGCGGCATCACCCCTGAGGCGGCCATTAGCCGGACGACCCAGCGCGCTATGCCTCGCGCTGAAGCCCGGCCGGGCGCTGCCGGATCCTGGGTTTTCGCGACCGGCGCCCGTTGCGCCGCTCCGCGGCAATCACGTCTTCGATATCCGGCGGGTCGAGATGGAGCAGGCCGTCATCGGTCTCCACATAGACCCGCGCGCGAGCCTCCGCCGACCAGCCCTTCAGCAGCCGCACGCATTCGCGCAGGCTGCCTTCGAAATGCATGCGGATGGCATAGCTCAGCTGCGCCAGCGATGCCGTATCCTCGAAGATCGCGGCATGATCGTTCCAAGGGATGTTTGCCATGATGCACCTCGCCGAAGCGCGTTCCTTCGCGCCGTCGGAAGGAAAAAGCACCACCAACGGGCGGCGGAACTCATGCTGTACACCACCTTCGATTAACCGGTGATGTCGGGCCCATCGTGGCCGTGCGACGCCCCGAATTCGCGGTGTCGAAGGGCTTATCGAAAATATTCAACCGATCGGTTGACTCTCCTCAGTCGATGGCACATATTAAACCACATGGTTGAATTAGAAATGCCTCAGCTCGATACCGTGTTTCACGCGCTCGGCGATGCAACGCGCCGTCGTATGCTGCGGGAACTTGCCGGCGGCGAGCGTACGGTGGGTCAATTGGCGGAGCCTTTCGCGATCTCGCTTGCGGCCGCCTCCAAGCATATCAAGGCGCTGGAGCATGCCGGGTTGATCCGCCGCGAAGTGCGCGGCCGCACGCATTTGTGTCGCATCGATCCGGGGCCGCTCGCCAGTGCCCACCAATGGCTGAGCTTCTACCAGCGCTTCTGGACCGATCGTCTGAACGTGCTCGAACGGCTGCTGCGCGAAGAAGACGCCAGCAGAAATCCCGACCCCAAACCCCACCGACAACCCGACCGACAAGGAGACGATCAATGAGCGATCTTATGACGCGAAACGAATATGGCGCGCTGATCGAGCCTGCCACGTTCGAGATCCAGCGCCTGCTGCCGGGACCGATCGAGCGCTGCTGGGCCTGGCTCACCGACAGCGATCTGCGCCGCCAATGGCTGGCGGCAGGCACGATGGACTTGAAGGTTGGCGCGCCGTTCGAACTCGTCTGGCGCAACAACGAGCTCACCGATCCTCCGGGCCAGCGCCCAGACGGCTTCGGTGAAGAGCACCGGCTGCAAAGCCGCATCATCGCGCTCGAGCCGCTACGCAAGTTGAGCTTCGCCTGGCACGGCGACGGCGAGGTCACATTCGAGCTCGAGCCGCGGGGCGGCGAGGTGCTGCTGACGGTGACCCACCGTCGGTTGCCCGATCCTACGGTGGCGCTCAATGTCAGTGCCGGCTGGCATGCGCACCTCGACCTGCTCGTCGCGCGCGCGAACGACGAGCGGCCGCAGCCATTCTGGGACAGCTGGCTCCAGCTCAAGCAGGATTATGCGGCACACCTTCCGGCGTGAGCCAAGCGGGAAGGACCCGCAAAGGAAAGGCGCCGCCGAGCCCGAAGGTTCGGCGGCGCCCCTTCGCCTCTTGGGGGGACGAACCAATTAGCCGAAGCTGACGGATGCCTTGCGGCGGCTGCGCATGGCACCGCCGATCGCGCCGAAGCCGCTGAGCATCAATGCCCAGCTCGCGGGTTCCGGAACGGCACCGCGGATCGCCCAGGTCTCGGCATACCATACACCACCGCCCGGCGCGCCGAAGATGGCTCCGCCCGCCGCATCGCCATAATCGCAATGCGAGTAGCTGGACGTGAACCAGGCGGAAGCGCAAGCGAACGCGCTCGGCGAACCGAAGTCGGCGACCGATGGGCCAGCGGCGAGCTCGGCCGCGGTGGGCAGACGCCAACCCTGCGTGCCCTGATAGCTGAAGTCGATCGCCGAACCGTCACCGCAAGTGCCGCCGTCGCCGTGGCCCGACGGCGGGCAAGGGCTCGCCCAGGCCCAGTCGTTGCCGTTGAACGTGATGTAGTTGGCGGTCGGAACGGGCGCGTTGATCGCGGCGCTCGCGGGCACCGCAGCTCCCAAAGCAAGTCCGCCGAACGCGGCAAGAGTGAATGAAGTTGTTTTCATGGCGCTCTCCTAGAATCCGGAATTTACGCGTCGTTCATTCGCGGTTAACCGTCATTTGATTGTCGGATGCCGCTTTGCCGGGCACGCGCTTCGCCCAGTTCTGGGAAGTCAAGCCATGGACCTTGCCGCCAATGTGTAACGAGGCCGCCCGCCGCATCGCGCTCGACCAGCTCCGCGCGGACTGGAGCGAGATAAGGATACCGCTGCGCTTCCCGGAGGGGTTGCCCAACATGGCGCCGCTCGACAGCATCCGCATCACCGACCCCACGGTCATCATCCGCGCAGCCAAAGACGCACCGGGTGAAGCGGAGGTGATTACGCGCCGCTGGAGCTGGCCGTCGCCGAATGGCAAACCTGTCTATAATTTTCGCTCCGACGGACGGGAGTTTCGCAACACCGACGCGGGCGGACGCTGCCTGATTCCGATCGACGGCTTCTATGAATTCACCGATCCGCCGCCGCCCGAAGGCGAGCCCGCGCCAAAGAAGCGGCCGGCCAAATCCAAGTGGGAATTCCGCATCTCGGGGCTCGACTGGTTCTGCGTCGCCGGTCTGTGGCGTACCGATCCGACGGTCGGGGAGGCGTGGACAATGCTCACCACCGCGCCGGGTCCGGATATCGCGCCTTATCATGATCGCCAGATCGTATTGCTCACCCCGTCCGATTATGCGCGCTGGCTCGATGGCTCCGCTCCTGCCGCCGATCTGTGCCGGCCGGTGCCCGCCGGCAGGCTCGTTGTACGACAGGTGCGCTGACCGCGCCCGTTGACGCCGCCTTCGCGCAGGCCCAGCATCCGCGGCGTTGCGTTCGAGTCCTTGCCCCGAAGGAGACGAAGATGCGGTCTGCCCTGATCCTGCTGGCGGCGACAACCGCCGGATTCGCGCCCGCGATCGCCGCGGCCCCCGTTAAAATGACGATCATCCTCGCCGGCGGGGCCGAAGTGCCTGGCCCCGGTGCCGATAAGGGCACGGGCGAGGCCGCGCTGACGTTCGACCCCGACAAGGGTCAGGTCTGCTACATGCTGATGAGCAAGGGGACCGATACGCCGACGATGGCGCATATCCACAAGGGCGCGGCCGGCGTGGCTGGCGGTGTCGTCGTGCCGCTCGCCCCGCCGACCAATGGCATGTCCGAAGGCTGCGCGCCGCTGGCGGCCGATGTGCTGAGCGCGATCCTCGCCACCCCATCCGATTATTACGTCAACATCCACACCGCTTTGTTCCCGAAGGGCGCTCTGCGCGGGCAGTTGAAATAAAGCGTCGCGGGCCGGGGCGGAACCGCCGCGCCGGCCCACAGCTGCGACGAATCTCTTGGGACGGCGCGACTTTGTGCGGGGTGGAGCGTTCCCGCCCCATACTCCAGCACAAAGGAACGCCCCATGGCCGGCAACGACCACGACATCAGCACGTTGAACTCCCTCATCGCCACCACGCTCGACAGCGTCGAGGGGTACGAGGAAGCGGCGAAGGACGACGAGCAGGGACGCTATCGCACCTTGTTCACCGCGCGGGCGAACGAACGCCGCCAGGTCGCGAGCCAGCTTCAGGCCGAAGTCAGGCGTCTTGGCGGTGAGCCCTCGCAGGGCGGCACAGCGCTCGGCGGCGCGCATCGCATGTTCGTCAACCTCAAGGCATCCGTGCTCGGCCATGACGAGCAGGCGGTCGTCAACGAGGTCGAGCGCGGCGAGGATCATATCAAGTCCAAGTTCGAAAGTGCGCTCGAGGACAGTGAACTGTCGCAGCCGACGCGCGCGGCGATCGAGCAAGGCTATGGCTCGGTGCGCGAAGGCCACGATCAGATGCGCGATCTGAAGCACAAGCTTCAGGCGCAAGGCTGAGCACGCGCTTCTAGTGGAGAGCTGAATCTTCATCGGGGGCGGGCACATTGCCCGCCCCTTTATTTGCGGGCGGTCGCCGTGCGAAAATCGCTGTCAGGCGCGGGCTCGACCTGCATCAATCTTGGGGTCGCCCGCGCGGATGCAGAACAGCACCCGCGCGCGCTAAGCGCGCCACGCGACGATCGTTTCGCCGCCGGCCTTACAATTTCGCGACATTCGGACTATGTGAGTCGTGCTACCAGTCGCAAATCGATGGTCTTTGGCGCTTTGCGGCCCTTCTTCCTTCTTTCCCTGCCCTTGGCTTGCAAGAGGTCGCCCGACGTCCGGGCCACCGCACCAGAAGGAAGACTACAATGGCGGTAGGAACCGTGAAATTCTTCAATGCCGACAAGGGCTATGGCTTCATCTCGCCGGATGGCGGCGGACAGGATGCCTTCGTCCACATCAGCGCGGTGCAGAGCGCCGGCCTGCAGACGCTGAGCCAGGACCAGCGCGTCGGCTACGAGCTCGAAACAGGCCGCAACGGCCGCACCAGCGCGATCAACCTGCAGCCGCAGGATTGATCCGAGCTATTGCCGGGCGGCGCATCGCCGCCGCCCGGCACCTTTACATTCCGGCCCTGATCGGCCGCCGAGGAGACCATGAATGAGCGAGGCCAGCCTCTATCGCGCCCGTGCCGAACAATGCCGCGCCGAGGCCGATGCCGCCACGCTTGAGAATGTCCGCGAACGCTGCCTGCGTGCCGAGGCGGCCTGGATCGCTATGGCCGAGCGCGGTGAGCGCGGCGACGCGATGCGTGCGGCGCTGGACCTCGCCAAGGCGACGGCCGCCGCCGCCGAATAAGGGCGGCCCCGCGCTCCACCCGCGACTTCAGACCCTGTTTCAGTTTCACTGAAATAGGCGCGGCGCCGGCGCGCGTTCCCTTTTCAAAAGGGACCGATTCGGGCTAATGCGCCGGCGGGGGAGTAAGGGGAACAATCGAAAATGGCCTCGACGGCTATGCAGGCGCGGCTCGCGGCAGAGCGGCGCTTCTACGGGGGTATGGCGCTCTTCATGATCGCCATCGTGCTCATCGGCTTCGGCCCGAGCTTCTATCTGCGCGGCACCATGTATTCGCCGCGCCCAAATCCGACGCTGACGCCGATGCTGATGGTGCACGGCATGATGTTCACCTTGTGGATGCTCCTGTTCTGGTTGCAGACGGTGCTGATCGCTGCCAACCGGCGCGACCTGCACGTCCGTATGGGACAGGCGGGAATGGTGCTCGCCGTCCTGCTCGTGCCGGTCATGTACCTGACGTCGATCTTCCAGGTCGCCCGCGCCAACCAGCCGCCCTTCGCTACGCCGATCGGCTGGACCATCGTCCCGCTGGCGATAATCCCGCCCTTCATCACCTTGGTGTGGCAGGGGTGGAAGCAGCGCAGGAACGGCCCGGCCCACAAGCGTTTGATGCTGAGCGCCGCGCTGATGAGGATGGACCCTGCCATCGGCCGGCTGCCGATCGTGCCGCCGGTGCTGGGCGGGTTCGCATTTCTCAACGCGCTCAGCCTGCTGACGTTCGCGCCGCTCTTCTGGTGGGACCGGAAGACGCTCGGCAAGATTCACTGGGCGACCAAGCTCGGTGCGGGCCTGTTCGGTGCGGCGCTGGTGATCCGGCTGTTGCTGATCCCGAGCCCCGCTTACGCGGCGCTTGCGGCGCATCTGCCGGGACTCTGAGAACCGCGCGCAAAAAAAAGGGCGGAACCGCATGGCTCCGCCCGATCTTGCAATCCGGCAGCGTACCGGATCAGCCCATGGTGCCGGCGCTCACCTTGCGCTTGGGCGCGGGATAAGAAACGAACTGGCCGCCGACCGTGCCGGTGACATAGCCCTTCTTTACGCGCAGCTGGAAGTCGTTGCGGTAGGTGAGATCCTTCCCCGTGATGACCTGGACGTCACCGTTCTGCGATACGGTGCCGACGATCTTGTGGCCTTCCCAGGTGAAGGCGAGTGGGGTTTCGGCGAGCGCCGGCGTCGCAAGCGTGGCGGCGACGAGGGCGGTGAGGACAAGCTTGGTCATGTTGGCAATCTCCGTAAGGGGTTTGCCTCTCGCAGGATCACGTTTTTGTTGTGCGCTGCAGCATTACCGCGTGAAGGAGCGGACCGGCGAGTGAGAAAACGCCCTTGGAGGTTGCAGGCGGCGCAAGTGCCGCCGTCGCGTCGTGCGTGGGCGGCAACGCCATGCTAGGGCGCCGCCGAATCGCCGCAATATCCGGAAACGGGTGCGGCTTCAGGGAATTTTCGATGAAGCGTTCGTTCCTGTGCCTTGGCGCGCTGCTGGCGCTATCCGCCTGTGCCGCCGCGCCGCTCAACCAGATCCCGCTGACGGGACCTTACGATCCGACCAATCCGTTCGCAAAGATGATCCGCGGCGAATTGCAGCCGGTGAAGGTTTATGAAACCGATCATGTGCTGGCGTTCATGGATCACGCGCCGGCAACGGTGGGTCATGTGCTGGTCATTTCGAAGGTCAGCAAGGCGCGGACGCTGCTCGAGATGAATGCGCACGACTATGACGAGGTGATGGCCGTGGTCCGCAAGGTCGCCCTGGCCGAGGTAAAGGCGCTCGATCTCAAAGGCTTTACCATCATCGAAAATAACGGCCTGGGCCAATCCGTGCCGCACCTCCATGTCCACATCATCCCCCGCTACGGAAGCGTTCGACTGCGTGAGATACCGTTGCGGATCATGCCCGATGCCGAGCTGGAGAAGGTTGCCGTCAGGATTCGCGCTGCGCTGGCAGAGATGGACGCGCACGGCGAATGACGAGGCCTCTCCATGGCTGGCTCATCCTCGACAAGCCGGTTGGGCTCGGATCGACGCAGGCGGTAGCAGCGGTCAAGCGGGCGCTCCGCACCGCTGGGCATGGCAAGGCCAAGGTTGGCCACGGCGGCACGCTCGATCCGCTGGCGAGCGGCGTGCTGCCGATCGCGATCGGTGAGGCGACCAAGCTTTCGGGACGGATGCTCGACGCCGACAAAGCCTATGATTTCACGATCCGTTTCGGAACGCAGACCGATACGCTCGACGC
>Ga0070671_100003664_pt1 | contig 12037 bp, 8 predicted proteins | sample KBSS73metaG_FD_65341 | JGI IMG/M metagenome (GOLD analysis project Ga0070671, IMG submission 65341) | Switchgrass rhizosphere microbial communities from Kellogg Biological Station, Michigan, USA - KBS S7-3 metaG | ecosystem: Host-associated > Plants > Roots > Rhizosphere > Soil ...
ACGCGCGCCGCGGCCACCGCTCCCTGCGTCCATCGTCGAGGTGATGCGGTTCCGGCATCCACAGCAGTTCCTGCCGTACCAATACGAAGGTCTTCGGCCGACCGAGCGTCAGGTGCTGCGGGGGACCGACATCTCGATGCGGTTGATCGATATAGGTGCGCCTGTTGATCGACTTCCTTGAGGTATCAGGTTTCAGGTTGCAGGCGTGTTCCAGGTATCAGGTAATTAGGGTGAGCGTACGTAGGGGCCGGCCTTAGCCGGCCCATAACGAGTTCAGGAAAGCGGTGAGAAGTAGCCTGCGGATCGTCGTTGTGCTCGCGGTGAACGTCGCCGTTTTCTGCATCGCCGCGGAAGTGCTCGCGCTGGGCATCTTTTATTACCAGCACGGTTGGCTGTTCTACGTGGATCCCTATCGGCCGACGATTGCCACCATCGAAGAACAGAGCGGCGACGCGCTGACCGCGGTCGGTCTGCACCCGTACTTCGGGCCGACGCATCGATCCGGAATTCCGTTCGACCTGCCGCCGGCGCTCGCCACCGCGGGTGCGGACCGCGCCGTTGCGACGAACAACTTCGGGTTTCCCTCCACGGTGAACTATCCATTTGCCAGGACGGACGACCGGCAGTTTGTGATCGGCATCTTCGGAGGTTCGGTCGGCGCGTACTTCTGCAGGATCGGGACACCGCGGCTCGAAGAGCGCCTGCGTCAATCCAGTGCGTTCGCCAACCGCAATCTCGTCACGCTCTGTTTCAGCCACGAAGGCTACAAGCAGCCGCAGCAGCTGCTCCTCCTCAACTACTTCCTGTCCATCGGGCAGACGTTTGACGTGGTCGTCAACATCGATGGCTTCAACGAGGTGACGCTCGGCCGCATCAACGATCAACACGGCTGGGACATCTCGATGCCGAGCCACGAGCATCTCGATCCATTGATCAATCTGGTGAATCAGGCGACGCTCACACCCGCCAAGCTCGCATCGCTCGCGCGCATTGTCGACTACCGGCAGCAGCTGAACACAATCGCGGAGCGAAGCAATCGAACGACGTTCGCGTCGATCGAATTCGTGCTGCGCCGTTACTACAGCGTTGTTCGAAGCCGCTACGAACAGGAACGCGTACGCTTCGATCGACTGCCGTCCAACCCGCCGACGAACTCTCCGATTCATGTCACGTCGAGGGTTCGTGAGCGCACGGGTGCGGCGCTCTATGAAGACATTGCCGCGAACTGGCGCACCGCGTCGGTGCTGATGCAGCAACTGCTGGCGGCGAGACATGTTCCCTACGTGCACGTGCTGCAGCCGAACCAGTACTACTCGACGCGCACCTTCAGCGCCGCCGAGAAGGCGGTCGCCTTCAACGACGGCTCGCCGTTCAAGGAAGGCGCGGCACGCGGATATCCATTCCTCGAAAAGGCGCTCGAGCCCGGCGCACTCAACGCCGTTCACCTCTTCGACGCGACCTCCGACGCCGTCTACGTGGACGACTGCTGTCACTACACGGTTGCCGGCAACCGGCTGCTCGCCGACTTCATCGCCCAGGCGATCCTCGCGTCAGGCGGCGCGCACAGCGCCACACATTAGTCACAGATTTCACACAACTCACGACAGATTCGAATCGTCACAACTGTCAAACGATGTGCGGTTCCGCCATGCACACATGGGACGCACGGGCGCGAAGCGCGGACCGGCGTTTGTTTGATTACGCACGCGCGCGCGTTATGACACAGGTAGAGGCAGGAATGCGGCTTGCTGAAGCAGCCGCAACTCGTCCGTGCACAAGACACGTTTAGATCCGAAAGATTTGCCCCCGGTCGAAGCGGCAACGCTGCGCCGCATCCTCAGTTACGTCCGGCCGTACTGGCGCCGAACGCTTCTTGTCATCACATGCATGACGGCGGCTGCGGCGCTGAACCTTTCTCTGCCATGGTTCGTCCGGCGCGTCGTCGATGAGGCGATTCCGCACGGTAACCTCCGGCTGTTGTGGCTGTATTGCGCCGCGATGGTTGCGGGTCCGGCGCTCGCCGGCCTACTGGAAGTCCTCCAGAAGTATTCGTCCGAAGCGATCGGCCAGCAGGTGATGCTCGACCTTCGTGTCGCGCTCTATCGCCAGCTGCACGCCATGCCGTTCGCGTTCTTCGCGCGGCAGCAGCCCGGCGAAGCCGTCAGCCACGTCCTCAACGACGTTCAGGGCGTCGGCGGCGCGGTGAGTGGCACGCTCGTCGACGTTGCGCAGAACAGCATCGTCCTCATCTCGACGACGATCTTCGTGTTCGCCCTCGATTGGCGGCTGGCGCTCGTCGCGCTTGGATTTCTGCCGCTGTTCGTGGTGCCAACGCGCCGCGTGGGTCGGATGCGCAAGCGTCTGAAGCGGACCGTGCAGGCTCGCATCAGTGAGCTCACCGGCATCCTCACCGAAACGTTGTCGGTGTCGGGCGCGCTGCTCGTCAAAGTGTTCGGCGGGGAAGAGACCGAGATTCGCCGGTTCCGCGCGAAGGCCGAAGAAATCAAGCAGCTCTCGCTCGCGCAGACGCTGGTCGGCCGCTGGTTTCAACTGCTGCTCGGGCTGTTCGAGGCCGTCGGTCCGGCGGTTGTGTTCGCCATCGGTGGCTATCTCGTCATCCGTGGACACATCGCGCTTGGAACCGTCGTCGCGTTCGTCACCGTGCTCAAGCGCCTTTATGGTCCGGCGCGGCAGCTCGCCGGTGTGCACGTCGATCTGATGACGAGCTACGCGTACTTCGAGCGCGTGTTCGCTGTCCTCGACCGTATTCCCGCCATTCGCGACGCGCAGGACGCCGTTCCGCTGCCCACTCCGCGGGGCGACATCGAACTGCGAAACGTCTCGTTCGCGTACGACGAGACCGAAGAGACGCTCTCAGGCATCAATCTTCTGGTGCCCGCAGGGTCAACGGTGGCGATCGTCGGTCCGTCGGGCGCAGGGAAGAGCACGATTGCCGCGCTGGTGATGCGTCTCTACGACACCTCACGCGGTTCGATCTCGATTGACGGAGTAGACATCCGTCACGTGATGTGCCGATCGCTGCACGACAGCCTCGCCGTCGTCACGCAGGAAACGTTCCTCTTCCACACGACGGTGCTCGAAAATCTGCGTTACGGGAACCCTTCCGCGACGCTTGCGCAGGTCGAGGAGGCCGCCCGCCGCGCGCAGATTCACGATGTCATCGACGCGCTGCCGGACGGGTATCAGACCGTGGTCGGAGAGCGTGGCTACCGTTTTTCCGCAGGTGAACGTCAGCGCCTCGCCATCGCGCGCGCCATCCTGAAGGATCCCCGCATCCTGATTCTCGACGAGGCGACCAGCTCGCTCGACTCGGAATCGGAGCGCCGCGTACAGGAGGCACTGGCGCCGCTGTGTGAGGGACGCACGACACTGGTTATCGCACACCGTCTTGCAACGATTCGCGAAGCCGATCTGATTGTCGTCGTGGACCGCGGCCGCATCGTCGAGCGCGGCACCCACGAAGAGTTGGTCGCCCACGGCGGCCTCTACGCATGGCTCTGGCGCGTCCAGGCGGGGACGCGCGATCAACGTCGGTTCATCGAACGCCGCGGCAACGTCCGGGCGTTCGCAGTCTGAACGCGGCGGCGATTCGCACCGACACAATGATCATGCCGCGCATGCTGCTGATAGTTACGGTCGTCACGTTGGCGATGCTGTTCGCCGGCGCCGACCCGGCGCCCGCGCAAGTCCGGCTCACCTTCGACAAGCATCCGGCCATCGATTTCGGCAACGCCTTCACGGCCAGCGTCCGCATCAAGTCGCAGAACGACTGGCGCGACTTTCCGACCGAGGCGGGTGCAGATGAAAAAAGCGTCTTCGATCCGTACCGCGAGCGGATCGCCGTCGAGGGAAAGATCATGGGCCGCGTGCTCTATCACGTCGAGCGCGAGTTCCACGACACGTCCAACCCGTGGAAGAACATCTATGTCGATTCGCGGGTGATCCATGGGGTGCACATGCGTGGCGGTCAGTTCAACATGCCGTTCGGGCTCGATCAGACGACGAGCCTGATGGACCTCGACTTCAACTACCACTCCCTGGCCGGTTCATTCCTCGCGCCCGGCCGCAGCCCCGGCGTGATGGCCTACGGAGACTTCTTCAAGAAGAACGTGCTCGCGTACGAGGCCGGCATGTTTACCCACGACGGCGACAATGCCCGCTCGGCGCAGCTCACGGACGTCCGCGTCGCGCCCACCTTCGCGGGGCGCGTCGTCGTCAAGCCGTTCTCCAAATGGCGGCCGCTGCACTTCGCGCGTTCGATGGAGACGGGTTTCGCGTTCACCGACGGCGTGCTGCCCGCGGGTCCGTACAACCTGAAAGGGCAGACGATTCCCGGCGACGCGTTCCTACAGAAGGTGTACGTAAACGGACGCCGCCAGCGCCTTGGCGTGCAGCTGCAATGGCGGCCAGGGCCGGTCGGCATCCAGGCCGAAGCGATGCGCGTGCGCGACACGCGGTTCGGACAGGGCATTGAAGACGAGGACCTGCCGTCCCTCGTCAATCGTGCGTGGTACGTGAGCGCTACCTGGCTCGTCACCGGCGAGCATAAGAAAGAGACGATCACGCCCGCGCGTCCGTTCCTCAACGGTGGATACGGTGCGTTCGAGATCGGCACTCGCGTCGAGCAGCTCTCGGCGGGCGACGGCCCTGCGCTCAACCCGGCGCTGTACGGACCGCGGTCCCCTTACGTTCTTTCTACTGGAGACTCTGTCTGGACGACTGGCGTCAACTGGTATTTGAACAAGTTCTTCGAGCTGTCGGTGAACGTGATTCGAGAAGATCGCGCGCTGCCACACGCGACCACGCTGTCGCCAGGGCCGGTATGGAGCCGGACGTTCCGGATCGAGTTCGGACTGTAGAACGCATGATGCGCCAGGCGTGGATTCGGACACTCGTTGTCGTGCTCGCCACCGTCGCGTGTGCGCCGATGTTGCACGTGTCCGCGCAGTCCGCGGCCGTGTCCGCCGGCGCTGACCCGCTGCTCGATGGCAGCACGCTCAACGACATCTGGATTCACATCAATGCACGCGACTGGGAAGACCTCCACACGCACTATCAGGACGGCACCTACTATCCTGTCGATTTCGAGTGGCAGGGAAACAAGATCCGCAACGCCGGGATTCGTGTTCGCGGCAACACCACGCGCAACGATCACAAACCGAGTTTCCGAATCGACTTCAACCGCTACGTCGACGGACAGGATCTATTCGGGCTGAAGGCGCTCGTGCTCAACAACTCCTGGCACGACGCGTCGATGCTGCACGACGACCTCTCGATGTTGCTGTTTCGCGCGATGGGGATTCCCGCGCCGCGTCAGGCGCATGTGCGGCTGTATGTCGGCTCGGGCCGCGAGTACGCCGGCGTCTATGTCATCTCGGAGGAAGTCAGCAAGACGTTTCTCACCGCGAATTTCGGCGAGGACGATGGATACCTGTACGAGTTCCACCGCCAGGACGGCGACAACTACGGCTTCCAGGAACAGCCGGATCTCGGCTGGTACATCCCGCGGTTCGGGCCGAAAACGCACGAAACGGACTCGGTGGCGAATCTCTACACGCCGGTTCGTAGCCTGGTCGAAGCCGTCAACGACGCCCGGCAAGATAGTCTCGAGGACCGGCTTGGCGACTACCTCGATGTGAACGTCTTCATTACCGAACTGGCCGTCCAGAATTTTCTGGCGCAGACCGATGGCCTGGTCGGCGGCGTCGGCATGAACAACTTCTACCTGTATCGATTTGCGGGCAAACGGCTCTCGATGCTGATTCCGTGGGATCAGGACAACTCGTTCAGCAGGTTGGACGTGCCGCCTTCCGAGAACATGAACACGAACGTGCTGGCATCGAAGATCTGGGACGAACCGAAATATCGAGTCAGGTACCTGGCGCGGCTGCTCGACGTGGCCGACCGGATCAGCAGCGGCTGGTTCGAACAGGAAGCGGCACGCGAGTACGAGCAGGTGCGACAGGCGGTGTATGAGGATCCGCTGACCCCGTATTCACGCGACGACTTCGAGCAGGCTAACGCGTTCGTGCAGCAGTTCGCGCGACAGCGCGGCGACGTCGTGCGTCAGTACGTGGCGAGCATGGCGCCGGACCTGCTCAATGGCAGGTCCCAGAGCCTGCGTCTCCGGCGCCGTTGACAGGGATGAACGTCCAGTCGTAGGTTCCCGCTTTCAGCGCGAGCCGAAGCACGCCGTTCTCACTGAGACGTACCTCGCTGTTCGGTTTCACGTCGACGAATGGGTACGGCGGCGCGCCTCCGGTGCCGACCACGAACTCGCGGATGCCCGCGGCGGGGTCCGCGTTGCCGTCGCCATCCTGCGGCGCGAAGCGTTCATAGACGTGATCGTGGGCTGCGAGGACGATGTCGGCGCCGGCATCGTAGAGAATGCGCCACAAATCCCGCATCTGTTCGTTGTTGCCGTGCTTCGAGGACGAGAAGAGCGGGAAGTGCCAGTAGGCGATCGTGCACCGCGAGGCATTCGCGCTGAGGTCGCTCCGCAGCCATGCGGCCTGCGCGGAGCGGGCCCCGACGGCAATGTTGCTGTTCAAGGCAACCACGTGCCAGTTTCCAAGGTCGTAGCTGTAGAAACCGACACCCGGGGCGCCCGCGTTTGCCCCGAAGTAGTCGAAGTACGCAGTCGGAGATCCGGTGTCGTACTCGTGATTGCCGGGAACCGGGCGCGTGCGCGCCTTGTGGCGGCCCCAGCTCGTGTCGTAGCAGGTGTGGTAGTTCTCCGCCGTCCCCGACGGATAGGCATTGTCACCGAGCGCGACGATCGTGCCGTCGATCGAGTCGAGCAGTCGCGCAGTCGCCTGCGGAACGCCGCCGTCGGCACACTGTGCGATGTCGCCGGCGCCGACGAGGATTTCGGTCGGAAGAATCAGCGTCGTATCGAGACCCGGAGGTATCCCCGCGGCACTGCCGATCGGCAGCGTAGACGGCCCGGTGAGTCGCTGCGGCGAACCTCCGCACGACAGGCCGATGGCTGCAAGCGACGCGAGCATCCAGAACACGCCCCGCTTCACACGCTTACCCTCGTTTGACGCGGCATTCGCTCCCAGTCAGGGACATCTATGGTAGCGCCTTGTTCGATGGCCGGCTCGCCGAACGTTGATCCCTCGTAGACGCGTTCCATCTATTGCACGTGCTTGCACGAAAACAGAGCGCCGCGCGACACCGCAGCACCGTGAGTGCCGCCGATAGACCAGGGGGATGTCCGGTGACATCAATCGCGACATGAGTCTCATGGAGTTCGAGCGCCGCGTGCTCGAAGAAGCGCGCGACGATCGCAACCCGCTGCTCGAACGGGTGAAGTTTCTGGGCATCCTCGGGCGCAATGTCGACGAGTTCGTCATGGTGCGCGGTCGCGCATGGATGGCTTCTCCCGCGGCAAAGCGACTGACGCGGAAGACACACGCGCTTCTGCGCAACGGCTACCGTCTGCTTCGGCGCGATCTGCTGCCGGCGCTCGCCAACGCCGGCATTCATGTCGTGGATTATGGCGACCTGACTGTCTCTGAACGTACGGACGTCGACGAGCGATTTATCGACGAAGTCCTTCCGCTCATCACGCCAATGTTCTGCGACGGCGGAGCCGTTGCTGATGTCTCTAGTCTCGGGCTGAACTTCGCGGTCGAACTCGACGCGGGACAACTCGCGATCGTTCGCATCCCGGAACAGCTCTCATCGTTGGTATCACTCTCGCCGCGCCGCGAAACCGAGACGTCCGCCGGCATAGGGAAGATGGCGGGGCGTGGTAACGCGTTCGTGTGGCTCCGTCAGGTGGTTGCCGCCAACCTCCATCACGTCTTCCCGGCGGCGCGCATCCGTTCGGCGCATGCATTCCGCATCGTCCGCGACGCCGACATCATGGTCGAGTCGGCCGCCCCGGAGGAGCTGCCGGCGCGCACCATCACGGCGCTGCGCCAGCGCGAGACCAATCCAATTCTGATGATGGTGATCGAACGTGCGGCTCCCGCCCGTGTCGTCAATCGACTGGCAGCGGCGTTGTCCGTGCAGTCCGAGGCGATCGTTCAGGTGCGGGACGTACTCGACTTGAAACGCCTCTGGGATCTTTCACAGCTGCGACGCGCGGATCTTCGATACCCGCCGCTCGTGCCGCGCACACCTGCACGAACGGGCGCGTGCATGTTCGCGTCCCTCCGCAATGGCGACATCCTGCTGCACCATCCGTTCGAATCCTTCCGCCCGGTCATCGACCTGGTACGGCAGGCCGCGGTGGACCCCGGCGTGGAGACGATCTCGGCGACGCTGTATCGAACCGATCGGGGCAATTCGCCGGTTGTCGAGGCGCTCATCGAGGCTGCACGTGGCGGCAAACGCGTGCGTGTGGTTGTCGAGTTGAAGGCGCGGTTCGACGAGCGGTGGAATGCCGAGTGGGCGCGAGCGCTACGCGCCGCGGGCGCGCACGTCATCCACGCGCCGGCAGGGTTGAAGGTGCACGCAAAGATGCTGCTGGTCGAGCGCCGCGAGGGCAATTGCCTCCGGCGCTACGTGCACGCGTCATCGGGGAACTACAGCTCGTTCACGACAATGGCCTACACGGATCTCGCGCTGTTGACGTGCGACGAATCGATTGCCGCGGATGTGGCGGAGCTGTTCGAGTTCATGTCCGGTGCAACGCAGACGCCTACCACCCGTGCGCTGATCGCGGCGCCGTTCGCGCTGCGTGCCGGGTTGCGCGCGCTCGTCGAACGTGAAATCCGCTGGGCACAACGCGGCGAGGCCGCTCACATCATTCTGAAGATGAATGCGCTGGTCGATCCCGCCGCCGTCGATCTGCTGCACCGCGCCTCGAATGCCGGTGTGCAGGTGGATCTGATCGTCCGCGGCGTCTCCGTCCTGCGGCCAGGCGTGCCGGGAATCAGCGACCGCATTCGCGTCCGCAGCATCGTCGGACGTTTCCTGGAGCACAGCCGGGTCTGGTATTTCCGCAACGGCGGGGCAGACGACACGTTCATTGGCAGCGCCGACCTGATGCCGCGCAACTTCGATCGCCGCATCGAGATCGTCGTCCCGGTGAAAGACCACGCGCTGGCTCACCGGATACGTTACGAGATTCTCGATACTTATCTTTCAGATACGCTGTCCGCCCGTCAGCTGCTCGCGACCGGCCGGTATCGACGACTGGCGCCGAGGTTCGGTGAGCCCGCCATCGCAGCGCAGTCGCGGCTGCTCGATGTCGCCTCATCCGAGCGCCGCGAGATACCGTCGAGACAGCTCGAAGCAGTCGCAGCAATCCGCTAATCAGGCCCGCTCACTTAGCGCTCTCTCCGTTCGGCAGCACGGTACGTTGATTGCGTGCGCGGTTGTGTTGCACGCGGCTGTGCGCACGTACGGCAGCTTGCTCGAAGCGTTTTGGTAGATGACGAGCTGCCTGATGCGCCTGTTGCCCCTCGCAGTGGTGTTCGGAATGCTGCTGTCCGCGGATGCGGAACGGGCGTCAGCTCAAGTACGGATGACCTTCGATAAACATCCGGTCATAGAAGTCGGAAACCTGCTCACCGCCCATATTCGTTTCAAGTCGCAAGTGGACTTTCGCGAATTTCCCGAAGAACTCGAATTGTCGCCCGCGAAGCCGCTTGTCGATTTGCACCGGACGCGCATCGGCCTCGAAGGACGATTGACGAGGGCGCTTGAATACCAGATCGAAGGCGAGCTGAGCGATGCGGGGGCACCGTGGAGAGACGCCTACGTACAGACGCGTTCGTTCCGCCAACTGCAGGTCCGCGCGGGTCAATTCAAGATTCCCTTCAGCCTGGATCAGCTCACCAGCGGCATGGATCTCGATTTCAACTATCGCTCCCTCGCCGGCTCGTTTCTCGCGCCGGGGCGTGACGTGGGCGTGATGGCGTTCGGCCGCCTCATCAACGACGTGTTCCGCTATCAGGCCGCCGTCTTCAAACACGGCGGCGACAACGTTCGCGAATCGGAGCGAACCGACCCGCAGGCCGACCGCACCTACGCCGGCCGCCTCGTCGTTCGTCCGTGGATTCGGTCGCAGTCGGTGCTGCGGACCCTGTCAGCGGGGGCCGCGTTCACATCGGGTCGCCTTCCCGCGGGACCAAACGGCGTGCGCGGCAAGACAGTTCCCGGTGATGCGTTCTTTGAACACCTGTTCGTCAACGGCAATCGCCAGCGCATCGGCGGTGAGTTTCAATGGCGGCCGCTTGGGCCGGTTGGCTTGCAGGCCGAATTCATCCAGGTGCGCGATCAGCGGTTCGGACAAGGCATTGACAACGAAGACTTGCCGAATGCGTATTCGCGCGGCTGGTACGCGAGTGGGGTGTGGCTGCTGACGGGCGAGCGCAAGAAGGACGCGCGCCCGTTCTTGCGCGGCGGCATCGGCGCTGTCGAGATCGGCGCACGCGTAGAGCGGCTGGCGTCGTGGAGTCACGGAGTCAACGACGGCTCATTTTCCTCTCCGCGCGCACCATGGGTGATGCCGCGGGTCGATGATGTCTGGACGGGTGGCGTGAACTGGTACTGGAACGAATACGTGAAGCTGCAGGCAAACGTCATTCGCGAACGCCGCCGCGAGGACGGACACGTGATCATTGGCAAGGGAAGCCTCTGGAGCGAAACATTCCGGGTCCAGCTGGGATTCTGACGTGGCACGCCGCATCTCAGCCCCGTTCGTCGCAACGATTCTTCTCGTGGCTTTCTGTCTGTGCGGCGGGCGGCCGCTGGTCGCGCAGTCGCAAGTCGACTCGTTGCTGGACGGAAGCTCGCTCCAGGACCTGTGGGTGCACGTCAACGCGCGCGACTGGGAGGACCTGCACACGCATTTCCAGGACAACACGTACTACCCGGCTGACGTCGAGTGGCAGGGGACGCGAGTGCGCAACGCCGCCATTCGCGTCCGCGGTGTGGCCTCGCGCAACGGTCACAAGCCCAGTTTCCGTCTCGACTTCAACCGCTACGTGACAGGGCAGACGTTCTTTGGACTCGATGCGTTGACGCTCGACAGTTCGTGGCAGGACCCGTCGATGATCACCAACCGGTTGTCGATGGCGCTGTTCCGTCGCTTGGGTATTCCCGCGCCGCGCGTCGCCCACGTGCGTCTGTTTGCCGGTGCCGGCCGCGAGTACGTCGGCGTCTATGCCGTGACCGAGGAAGTCGTCCCGTCATTTCTGCGCACGAATTTCGGCGAAGACAACGGTTATCTCTACGAGTTCAACCACCTCGCGAATGACACCTGGGGCTTTCAGGATCTAGGTCCGCGTCTTGGTTCGTACGTCCCGCGATTCAGTCCGAAGACGCACGACACCGAATCGGTCGCGCAGCTCTACATGCCCATTCGCGATCTCGTGGAGCGCATCAACGATGCGCCGCAGTCCGATCTGGAATCGCGTCTGTCCGGTTACCTCGACCTCGACACGTTCATCTTGGAGCTCGCCATTCAGAACTTCGTGATGCAGACCGACGGGCTGGTCGGCGGAGTCGGCACGAACAACTTCTACCTGTACCGGTTTGCAGGAAAGAACCTGTCGCTCCTGATTCCATGGGACCAGGGGAACGCCTTCGGCTGGTTCGACGATGTTCCGCCATGGTGGAACATGGACGCGAACGTGCTGGCCTCGAAGATTTGGAATGAACCGAAGTATCGTGCGCGATATCTGGCGGCACTGCTGCGGGTTGCGGATGTCGTCAGCGCCGACGACTGGCTGCTCGGAGAAGCGCAACGCGACTACCAGCAGATTCGCGAGGCGGTGTACGCGGATGCGTTCGCGCCGTACCCGCTCAGTCAATTCGAGCAGATGCACGCGTCGATACAACAGTTCATCCGCGCACGGCCAGATAACGTGCGTCAGCACGTCGCCAGTCTCGGACAGTGAATAACGGCCGGGATTCGCGATTCGGGATTGGCGATTCGCGATTCGGGATTCGAAGAACTGCGGCCCGGATCCCGGATCCCGGATCCCGGATCCCCGTTCCCCGATCCCGGTCATCATTCCACCATCAATGACAGGACGTAGACCCTGAATCTCCT
>Ga0070671_100003666_pt1 | contig 12036 bp, 15 predicted proteins | sample KBSS73metaG_FD_65341 | JGI IMG/M metagenome (GOLD analysis project Ga0070671, IMG submission 65341) | Switchgrass rhizosphere microbial communities from Kellogg Biological Station, Michigan, USA - KBS S7-3 metaG | ecosystem: Host-associated > Plants > Roots > Rhizosphere > Soil ...
AGCCAGTTTATGTGCGGTGAAAACGGCTTCTGGGTAAGCTGTGGTGTGCCGCCTCGTGACCACAGTTATGACCAGTATGATGAGTTCATGAACGGCATGGGTAACGACAGTATACCTAACGCAGTTTGTACGACCGTTTGTGCAATATTGCCGACCAACACAGTGGGCATTGGTGCCTTGAACTGGTACAACAGCTTGATTGGTAGTCCACCTACAACATTGAAGTACTTGTACAACCAAACTGGTGGCAACGCACCCACCGCTGACGCGAACCGCCCAGGTATTCTGGACATTCAGCAAACTGGCACCGGTAACAACACCGGCCAGACGATGAGCCTCGGTGTTGCAAGTATGAAGATGGGCACGAGTTTAATTGACCTTAAGACGGCAGTGAATATAACGGGGAGCAATCTAACAACATTGATAGGTTTACATAACGAAACCACCGCAACCACTGCCCCTACTACAGGTGCTTATTTCAAGGAAGCAGGTAATGGCACATGGAATGTTTGCTATGTTAATGCGACACCGACTGAAACTTGCAGTGCCGCTACTGGATCCCCAGCTGCTACGGCTGGCACATGGTATCGTCTAGAGATAATCATAGTTTCTTCAACTCAGATAGACTTCTACATAAATGGCACAAAAACCTCTCTTACCGGCATCACCTATAACACTACGAACAGAGTAGCACCCGCTTTCACTTCATATAAGACTTCGGGTTCTCCGGGTACTCTTGATGTGTATGTCGATTACTTCCAGCTTCTGGGCACAACTACCACTGGTCGTTAATGCGAATCTATACGTTCAACTAGTTTCATTTTTTGGGCAAGGCTGGTAACCTGATTTTTCGCCACTCCCTTACTGCTAGTAATATTTATCAGTGTCGTGTCGGTAATGATGATAACCGAGGGGTTGCCGACGCTCGTACCGACAGCCGCCCTGCCAATTGGCACTTTTAGAGCCGTATAGCCCTCTACGATTTTGTTTAAATCTATATATTTAGGCGGAGCAGCCTGTTCGGTTACGGTTATGACTTTTTTACCGTTCACGAATTTGTAGAATAACAGCCCATTATGGCTGGTTGCAGTGCCTTTTTTGTAACTATAACCTTTGGGTATACGTGTCGGGTAGAAGACCTGATAATTGAGAGAACTAATAGTGTCTTGGGGTAAAGACGGGGGGATACCTTGTTCCCGTGCAATATACAGATAGACCAGAGCTCCAATACAAAAAACACTTACTACTATCGTCAGGATTTTTAAAAGTCCTCGTTTTGTGCCTGTTAAGTGAGAAAAACGCCGTTTTTTTGGCTTGGTTTCATGCTTTGTAGTTATTTCTTCCTTCTGGCCATGTTCAAACGCTTCATGGATACCGCTAACCAAGCTGGAAGACTTTTCTTTCGATTGAAGCCGTTTGTCGAAAGCTTGTTTGTCGATAAAGAAATTCGTCTTAACTTCCTTAGGCCTCTGTTTCGGTGCTTTTGGCCGTGGTCCAATAAAATCATCCATCTCTTACCTCTAAATTACCTTAATTATTATCCACACTTTGCGCAAAAAAGCCTACTTCGTAACTTCCACGGTTGCGATCACCATGCCGGATTTGGTCGCACTGGAGCACAACACCTTGGCCGGCCACTTGCCAGGAGGCGCCAACTTATCAACAGTCCACGTCCAGCTCACCACACCGTGTAAATCAGACATTTTTGTTTTGAGTCCCGAGTCTTTACTTGCCACATTATTATACGTAACAGATATAGAACACGTAATGTTCGGATTAGTATGCACACTGAGCGAAACGTTATCCCCCGCTTTAACGGGCGAGTCGATGTACTCCACGGCGGCGCCCACCGGTGCATTAGCCGCCGGTTGCGTAGATTGGATATTATAATTGGGTTTTACCACTGCCGGCGCTTTGACCTCTGCCGCTTTTTTTGCGCTGCTATCCCGGCCAACAAAATAAGTGTATGCCGCGCCGCCAGCCACTATCACTACCAGTAATATCACTACGCTAAAAAGCAATTTACGCAAAGACTTCGGGAAAAGAGATCTCCGAGCCTTTCGCCCCGACCCGGCAGCCACATACACCACACTTTTTGATCTTCGCGACATTGCTTATATCTTATCACGCTAGTGCTGCCTATAGCCTTGTTTCATCTTCTATCTGTTAAACTAGGGGCATGAGTTTATCCATTGGTATCGTCGGCCTCCCAAATGTCGGCAAGTCTACCCTCTTCAACGCACTGACCAACAATGATATTTTGGCGGCTAATTATCCTTTTGCAACCATCGAGCCTAATACCGGAATTGTGCCAATTCCGGATCCACGGCTCAAAAAATTATCAGAACTTTACGGCAATGCACCCATCAAGCCAGCCACTGTCACTTTTGTCGATATTGCCGGACTGGTTGCTGGTGCAAGCAAGGGCGAAGGCTTGGGCAATCAATTCCTGGCCAACATCCGCACCTGCAATGCCATCGCCCATGTTGTCCGCGCCTTCGAGGACAGCAATGTATTGCACGTCGACGAAGATCATGACCCGCGTAAAGATATTGATGTTATCAACACAGAATTAGTTCTGGCCGATTTGCAAACTGTCGAAAAGCGCCTTCCCCGCCTGGACAAAGAAGCCCAAGCCAATCCCAAACTCAAACCCTTGCATGATACTTTGCAAAAAGTTTACAAAGCACTCAACGACAACAAACCAGTCCACAGCGTTTTTAGCGAAGAAGATTTAGAAGGCCTGGAAGATCTGCAGCTCCTCACCATGAAGCCAGTCATTTACGTCTTTAATGTCGACGAAGCCACACTCGCTAATGAAGCCCGCAAAAAAGAACTCACAGATCTTGTGGCTCCCGCGCGAGCAATCTTCGTCTGTGCCAAATTAGAAAACGAACTGCAAGGTTTGGATGAGTCTGACCGCACCGAGTTACTCATGAGCTACGGGGTCCAAAGTTCCGGACTCGACCAATTAATCCATGCCGCCTACGACACGCTTGGCCTGCAAAGTTACCTCACAGCCGGCACCCAAGAAGTTCGTGCCTGGACAATCAAAAAAGGTGCCACCGCACCACAGGCTGCCGGAGTAATTCATGGTGATTTCGAACGCGGATTTATTGCCGCAACTATTGTCGATTATGATGATCTCATCGCTGCCGGTTCCGAAGTTGCTGCCAAAGCTGCGGGCAAAGTCCGCACAGAGGGCAAAACGTACGTTATGCAGCCCGGCGACGTCGTCGAATTCAAGTTTAATGTCTAGTTATTGAGCTAGAACTGCATTGATTTGAGCCGCAAGGTCTTTAATCTCAGCCCAGCCGGAGTTCTCGGTCATAATCACTAATATGTAGGTGCCCTTCGGGTCATAGACAATTGCCGCGTCATTATTGATGCCGTCTAACCAGCCGACTTTGTCAGCAACGGTTACGCCCGGTACACCGGCAGGAATTCCCGCACGATAGATCTGACTCTTCATTAAGCCAAGCAAGGCAGAAGTATGGGCTGCATTCATCAGAGTTCCCGCCTGCAGCTGATTCAAGAAAGTCACGGCATCTTTAGGAGTAGTTTTGAGGTCTCCGCTCTGGCTAATATCAGTGCCGGTTAAGCCAAGCGGCTTGAGCCATGAGTTAACTGTTGGCCAGCCAACCAAAGAACCAAGGGCAACACCACAAGTATTGTCCGACACCACAATCATAACTTCCAAACAGGCTGATACAGTCTTGCCGGTAGAGGTTATAGTATTTTCGGTTATATCACCAGCTTCGATTTTGTGGTAGATGCCGTAGGCAACATACATTTTGTAGACACTGGCTGTTGTAAAGGTTCGTGACTCATTTTTGCTGGCCGCAAAGCTGCCGTCTGTGGCTTGAATCATGGCGCCATACGTTCCGTTGTGGCTCTGCATCCAGTAAGTAATCAAAGCATTCAAACCTTTGTTGGTTCGCGTGTAGCTGCGGACGAATTGAGTTGATGGCGTAATGGCTGTGACGCTAGCTTTTGCAGTGTGGCTACCCTGCTTGAGGCTGGCAATAATGGCATCCGTACTAGCTTCGATATCCAAAGCCTGACCAGATTTACCAGAGCTAGTACTCACCTGCTCACCGTCAACTAGACTTACCTGGTTAGGAGTATTAGCAATGTACAATTTGCCAGAGAACGACTGTAAAAAGGTTTTGATTTTAGCGCGGTCGTATGAAACATCAATGGTATGGTTAGCGGTATTGGGAGTAATTGTCATCCAGCTAGCAACCGTCTTGGCTGATGCTACGTTCGTTTCGTCGGCAGCCGTTACTGTCATGTTTGCGAGCTGATCGTTTACGGTTTTGGCAGTAGCTTCGGCGGCGGCGGTAGAAATTGCTGGGTACAACATGTGCGGTGCAAAAGTAATCGAAAAGTTTTTGGTGAGGATAATGCTGGCGAACTGAGCCGAAGAGTCTTCGGGATTGTAGGCAAAGCCGGTTTTTGCAGGTGAGACTGTTACATTTGTGCCGTTCAGTGTCACAACAGCATTAACAGGCTGGGTGTTGGTTTTGACAAGAGTTTGCACATACGAGTCGGCAACTTTTTGGTTAACGGCGTAGCTCAAAACTGGGTCCGAATACTTACGAGTAAACCAAGAAAATGGGATAAAGCGCTGGGCAAAACTGTAAGAAGTAGCCCGACTTGCCATTGCTTTGACTTGCAGAGTAATACCCAAATCCTTAAGAGCTGGTTTGGTCATGGTTGTCTGTGTTTTGACAGTGACTGGCTGAGATTCAATAGTTTGCAAATTATTTTGGATAAAAGCTTGGGATTTGAGACCGTAGTTGTGGCCAGCAATCTGCGTGTGAGGCAGCGACCAGTTGGTTGGATACAGAATCTGTAATGTCACTACGGCAACCAGCAGGCTGATGCTCGCAAAAGCCAAGATACGGGTACGGCGCCACGTAACCTGGGATTTAAACCACAAATAATCAGCGTACCGGAAGGTCAGCTGATGGTCGAGGATGTCTGTGATGATGTTCATTTTGTTTTTTTGGTAAAAAAATAACCCGCCGATGCATACCGCCGGGTTATCAACTTTTTTGTTTTATGTGACCTTTATATTATTAGCATAAACTTTTTAAAAAGTCAATGATATTTGCTGGAATAAAAGTATTTTGTGGTGGTTGCTTAGGGCCAGAGCTGGAGCTCTGTCTACGGGGACATTTCGTCCGAGCAGTAGAGCTCCAGCTCATCACCTGGCTAAACGCGCTTCTTGTGGGAAGATTTCGTGTGTTTGCCTCCTCCGCAGTATCCATTAGGATTCCAATGGCATTTGCCCCACTCGTCGACGCCCCGGCGAAACACCAAGACATTGAAGTAGGCATCCTGCCACCACCCGTTAGCCGGCATGAACTGCGCCCGCATTGCGTTTGATTCTTCGGCACAGCCCTTGTGTTGGCCGTTGAAGGCAGTGGGGACTCCATTGCTCTCGCGCTGGACGATGGCGTGAGCCCACTTCAGGTCAGATCGCCCCGCAAAGATGTAGTCAACCGCCTGATGGCAATTGGCAAACTCCTTATAGGGTCGCTCACCCGGAGGTGTTAGTGCCTTTGCCAGCAAGAACGGCCGTGCTTCCTGCACTGCTACTGCGTTGAAAAACGCCATTTGCTCCGCAGTAAAGACCGGCCTTGCTACCTGCACTGGAGTCTCTGCCAGTGGAGTTACAACGTCCGCAAAAGACGTCACTGCTATGGTCGTCGGTACTGCGACTTCCGTTGGCGCAGAGGTACTTTCTAGCCCGGGGGCTGCTGACGCGATGGTAACCGTGCCTGCTGCCGCAAGTGTTACTGCGAAAACCGACACAATTGCATTGCGTAGTCTTAAGCTCATTGAGGAGCTCCTTAAAGGTCGAGCGGCCAAAATGCTGCCGCTGTGTTGTAATGAGCGCCCGCTCTAAGCGATCGCCAGATGACAAGCCGCATACGAGTCTTACTATTCCTTTTTTTCGGGGATTAGGGTCTCGGCTTGAAGTCTGATTTACTCAATGTGATGCCAACTCTTTGGGTGAGTTAACTTGGGTCAATCGGACTGTTATCATGGCAACCACCACACCATAATTATATCATTATCAGCGTACCAGGGGTAATCTTCGGTGATTCTAGAAGCGAGAGACTCGGCGCCGCATCATGAGTGAAGTCTTAGTGTAAGGGTTCATTACGGGGCGAAAGCGCGGCAGAAATGTCCGATCCGTGTCAAATTGGACTTCTGGCAAAGCAGGTGAAGTTTGTGAAGCTGGAAGAGCATCATCAGGCTGCTGAGGCAGGGCTCCGTGCGCCTGAAAACTTTGCGGCGCCATTGGCTGAATATCAGCAGCTTCTAAAGATTGTTGCGGCATTGCACTAGGAACTTCGGTCATACGAGCTGGTTGTTGTTGCTGTGGCTGATCAGGATTATAACTATAGCCTTGCTGTCGCAGTTCCATGACTCGCTGCTGAACATAAGTGGTGAGCGGGCGCAGATGCCCTTTGTTGAGTGCGCGGAAGTGGAGCGTTTTATTAAATGTCATAATTGTAACCGATGCCTCAAATAGGCGGGCCGAATAATCTATCTCGGCAATCATGTCATAGCGAACGTCTTCCACAGATAAGAAAAGCGGTTTTTTATCGATTAGCAGTATGCGCTGGTCAGTTGCAACCAAGGCAGCAAAGCCACCCTCATAGCGCCCATTAACTGCTCCTACAATCTTCTCATTTTTGGTGAGGATGTGGCATAGTTCGCGCTTTTCGGACCGGCCCCAATGACGGAAGTTCACGCCAATAAGTTTCATTTGAGCATCTATATCAGCTAGATTGACCATGGCACCTCCTCTTCATAATGGTACCTCCATCATGTCAAAAGAAGTTAGTACTGACAGTTAGAAACCTCACCACCTCAATGCGATTTTCGTCACAACTTTGACAAATACTGTACAATACCACTATATGCTAGCATCTCAAGACCAAGTTGCGGCACTGGTGGACCTCTTCCACAGAGGTACACGCCTCACGTACAAAAAAGGTGAGCAGATTGTTCGCCCCGGGGAATCTCCTTCCGGGGTTTTTTATATAGAAAAGGGCTTAGTTAAAGCTTTTAACATCAGTAAATATGGCGAAGAAAATATGCTGGTTATTAGGCAAACCGGAGACATGTTCCCGCTTATATGGGCAATTACTGGCGAAGAGCGGGATATCAATTACGAAGCAATCGCGCCGCTCAATGTGTGGCGAATCAGCCGAGACAAATTTATGGAATATATCGGTGACAAAAGTCACGCTCTTGCTCCCCTCCTTGACGAAGTTATCGATAACTACAAACTCCACAGCGAGAGAATTTTGAACCTCGAATACCGCTCAGTCCGCGAACGGGTTATTTCCTTTTTACTTACCATGTCCAAAAGGTTCGGCCGAGAAACGCCAGACGGACTGTTGATAGATGTTCCGCTTCGCCATCAAGATATTGCCAGCTCCATCAACGCCAGCCGTGAAACCGCCAGCCGCGAGATGGCCTACCTAGAGCGTCATGGTCTCATCGCCAATAAACAGTCATTGGTTGTCCTAAAAGACATCGATAAATTAAGATCTTTTCTCTAACGACTAAGGAGAGACAGTCCCTACTCTATCAAAGTCTACAAACTGTTCGCGGCGATAAACGGCAAAGGGTCGCCAGGCATTGTCAGTAACTTCCCAGCAATGACCATCATTGAGCCAGCCGTAAGCTCGATCAATGGGACCACCCGGGCAGGCTGCTAGCTCATTGAAACCTTCTACTTCAAGACCAAAATTTGTGAACATATCTACTTTGCCATTAACAGCTAAACGCCCAAGAGCAGTGTAAGCCGATACTGCTTTGTTTACTGCTTCATGATCTGGATGCCCGTACCGATCATTCGCACTCACCACAAATTCTTCTGGTCCATGGGTGCTGCCATATTTTCGCGCAACGGTGATGGCATTAGTTACTTCTTGCACACTTAGATTCTGATCCGGAGAATCCATAATCAGTCTCATAGAATCAGCAGTTTCCATTTTTTGAATTCCAGGACCAGCGTCTTCCCACTCCCCTTCAGTGTAGAAATTATTCAAAAAAGTATTCCAAGATTTAAGCCGTTCTGTTTTGCATTTTTCGCTTCCCCGGCCACCAAATTTGTCACAAAGATGCGATTGACCTCCTTGGGTCATTAGAACAAAGACAGGATATTTGGCACGCTGTACTAATGCCCAGGCGGCTAGCTCATCATCAGGATGAGGAATAATAAAATAACTGACGCCGCGGCTTAAACGCTCTTCTATAGTGGGAGGAGATTTATGGATTATTTCTGGAATCAACGGCGGTATTGCTGCCATTTGATTTATCGCCGCCGCACGTGGAGCTGCCCGCAAACTTTCTTGATCAATATCAATGATGCTAAAAAGAGTCAGAGCAAGCAATCCCGTACGAATAATTCGCTTCTGTGTACCACCTTCGGGAGATCTTTCTTTCATAGTTGTATCAGCAAAGCGGACTGGGTGGGAATTATAACCTGTTAATTACTCAAATTATAGAGGTCAGCACAAAGAAGTCAATTACTTTTTAATAATTGGCTTAAGGAGGTAGAACCGCTCGCGGTTACCCTTAGCACCAGCTACTTCACTATCTGATTTTTCAATAATCATAAATAATTTGCTGGCCCAGCTTTCGAAATCTTTTAGAATATCCCGGCGTATACGATCGTTCTTGATGATGCCTTTGTGAACTTGTTCTTTACCGGCTTCGAACTGTGGTTTAACCATGGCTATAATCTGAGTTTTTGGTTGGATGAGTGTGCTCACGTGCGGCAAAACATCGCGCAGCGAAATAAACGAAACATCAATGACCACCATGTCTGGAGTATTTGATAGCTCATCAATGTCGCGGATGTCTGTTTGCTCGTGCAGTTCAATCTTGGGGTTGCCATGCAGGCTCGGATGCAACTGATTTTTACCAACTTCAACACCAATCACTTTGCTGGCCCCATGCTGCAAGGCGTAATCTGTAAAACCGCCCGTGCTGCTCCCCACGTCCAGAACAACCTTATTGGTAAAATCTAGGCTCAATGTCTGTGCCACACTGGCCAGCTTGAGCCCTGCCCGGCTGACGTATTGCTCCTTGGCAGTCAAAACTAGTTTGTCTTTTTCATCGACTAACGTCCCTGCTTTAGTGACAACCTGGCCATTAACCTGCACTTTACCAAGTTTGATATAACTCTCGGCTTGGCTGCGAGTTGCGAGTACACTACGCCTTACTAGTTCTTGGTCAAGTCGCAGTTTCAACTTAGTCCTTTTTACGTTCGCGGTATGCACCAGTCGTGGTGTCCACGCTAATAACATCACCTTGCTTGATGAAAGCGGGAACTCTCACGTTAATACCGGTCTCTAAAGTCGCGTCTTTGGTGATGGCACTGCTGGTATCGCCCTTAACCACACTTTCGGCATAAGTAACTTCCAGGTACACATTTTTAGGGAGTTCGATGTTGATCACGCGGCCGTCAAACAGCTGAGCTTGGACGGTATCGCCCTCCTTCATGTAGCCGGACTTGCCTTCCATGTCGTCAGCCGATTGCTCGAATTGCTCATAGGACTCTTGGTCCATGAAGTAGAAAGTACCGCCATCGTTGTACAAATATTGGACGTTCTTGTACGTTACATCGGCTGGCTCAATTGATTCGTTGCCCTTGAAGGTTTTTTCCAGTACCTTGCCGTCCAGCAAACTTTTGACGCGCACATTCACGATGGAGCCGCCGCGGCCCATCACCTTTTGGTTGTAGTCGACAACTTTATAAGGTACACCGTCCAGCTGGAAGACAACGCCTTTTTTAAGATCGGTTATTCCAAATGCCATTTACTCTCCTAGTGTCTCAATTTTATCAAGTTCTTTCAGAATTTTTGCTACATCTTTGTCTGCAATAAGATTGGTTGACAGACAAACTTCGAGCATGCCTTCGACATCGGCAATAGCCTGAGTGCGATGATCGGCTTGTACTTTGCCGATTTTAGCAATACTGGCCAGCAAGTCTTCGTCAAAAGTATTCGACAGATAGTGATTCGCGCCTAACTTCTTAGTAGCAGCTGGCCCCCGGAGTAGGTCGTAGACCATGTGCCAAATATAATCAACCTGTTTTTGCATGATGGTTTAGTTACTGGCTACGAATGGTAGTAATGCAATGTGACGAGCGCGCTTGATAGCCTGAGCCAATCGGCGCTGTTCCATTTCTTTCAGGCCAGTCTTCTTGCGAGTTTCGATCTGTCCGTACTGGTTTACGTAGCGCTGCAAGGTCTTGAAGTCCTTGTAATCAAAAAATGCTACGTCTGTTCGTGGTTTAAAAATCTTTGCCATTAAAGTGTGACCTCCTGTCCTGCTAATTGATTTAATTTATCATATGCCTGCTCAGCCTCAGCATCTGCCGAGTTGACTTTGGTCGAATCTCCACCAGTAAGCACTGGAAATGGTTCCCATACTACTTCTGGCATGTTAAATCCGCTACCGTCCCGCGCCACTGCGCCGAGACCAGTTACTACATCGTATGAATGTACAGCTGTGCGTACTTCTTCTTTGGATTGTATATCCATAATTTTCTCCTTAGAAACGCTGTGAAGCGCCACATACTCGTGACGCTTCCGGCTGTTCCCTGCTTAATTACTATAAAAGTTCTATTTAGAAAGGAATGTCGCTGAGGTCGATAGCTTCGTCGCTGATATCTTCGATAACAACGTCCTCGGCTTTGACCTTCTTGCTCGATGCTTTACTTTTGGCTGGTGCTGGTTCGCTTTGGTCGTATGATCCGCCGCCACTGCCTTCGCCGCCTTCACGTCCGCCGAGGAATGTTACATCCTGAGCGATAACCTCTACCTTACTGCGCTTCTGGCCGTCTTGTTCCCATTGGCTGCTCTGCAAACGTCCGCTGACGAGTACTGGGCGGCCTTTGGTGATGTACTGAGCGACTCTTTCACCCAGCGGACCCCAAGCGACAATATTGACGAAGTCTGTGACTTCCTGCCACGTACCATCTGTGCCTTTGTAGCCACGGTTAAGTGCTAAGCCAAAGCTGCATACGCTCTGTCCGTTCGGTGTTGACCGCAGTTCTGGGTCCCGAGTTAGGTTGCCCATTAATGTTACTTGGTTGAATGATCGTGCCATTCTGTAATCCTCCTTATAAGAACTATGTCTCGGATTAATTAATTTGTACCTATACCCTAAACCGGGTTCCCGAAGTCTGTCAAATGTAAAATTTACAAACTACTCCTCGTCTCGACTGCGACCACGTCCGCGAGGCTCAGCCTCTTCTTTTTCGTCGTCATCGTCGCTGGCATGTTCGCCGCGTTCAGCAGCTTTTTTAGCCTTCTGAGCCCGCAGGTCTTCCATTTTTGCAGCCTTCTTGAGGTCTGGCTTAACGATCAAGAACCGCACCACTTCGTCAGTGATGTTGAGGGTATCGTTGATCTTCTTTACACCTTCCCCAGGCATCTCTACCGTATAAAATACATAGATAGCGAAGTCTTGTTTTTTGATTGTATAAGCAAGCTTTTTCTTGCCCCAATTGTCGACTTTTGTAACTTTACCGCCGTTGTCGGCGATTAGTTTTTCGACCTTCTTGGTACCCTTATCGAGATCAGCCTCGAGATCAGGGTGATACAATACGGCGATTTCGTATTGGTTCAAAAGAACCTCCTTTGGTTAAAGCTTACGCACCTTATAGCCGTAAGCTGAGTTAATAACTAGACTAGTTTACGATAAATTGTGCTTTTTTACAAGGGTAATACCGCTTTACACACTTAAAAACCAACGCATAAAAAGCCTGTGCTCGGTAGCCGAGCTTGCATGGACGCCTTCATGCAGTGTCGCCGGTGCCATCAAAATAAGCCGGTCGGCTGGCAATGGCTCTCTTTTAAATCGTTTGCCTAAATTTCGTAAACTCTTTAATGAACCATGTTCATCTAAACTTTCAAGCGATAATGAGCCTTGGAAGAGAGTAGTTGTTGGAGCGGTACAAGCTATGCCTACCAGGCGCAACATTTGCAAGCG
>Ga0070671_100003672_pt1 | contig 12030 bp, 9 predicted proteins | sample KBSS73metaG_FD_65341 | JGI IMG/M metagenome (GOLD analysis project Ga0070671, IMG submission 65341) | Switchgrass rhizosphere microbial communities from Kellogg Biological Station, Michigan, USA - KBS S7-3 metaG | ecosystem: Host-associated > Plants > Roots > Rhizosphere > Soil ...
GCGGTGCCGTATCCATGGAGCTACGCGCCCGGCGGCCAGCCGACCCCGCTCGCCTGGTGAATGAGCCGGGCTACGCTCAGGATGAGGGGCTCCGCGAAGCGGGGGGCCACGATCTGCATGCCAACCGGCAGCCCTTCCCGCGTCAAGCCGGCGGGCGTAGTGGCGGCAGGGAGGCTCACCAGTGTGATCAGGTAAGCGGGCGCGATCCAGTCGATGTAGTTCTGAAGAGCACGGCCGTTGATGCGGTCGGGGAAATCCATTTCCACCGGAAACGGCATAACCGGAGTCGCCGGCGTCAGCAGCACGTCGAAGCGTTCGAACAAGTTGCGAAAGCGATGGAAAATCTCTCGCCGTTTCTGCTCGGCGGCGGCGAGGTCGAGCGCAGTCAATTTCAGCCCGGCTTCGACGTTGCCCTTGAGGTTGCGGCCGAACTCCTCGATCCGGGCAAGCCGCTCGTATTGCTGGCCGACCATCCAGAAGCCGCGCCACGTCTGATACGAGGCGCGCCCGTCGCCGGCGTCGAATTCGATCTCCTCAACTTGCGCGCCGACGACGCGCAAGGCCAGCGCCGCGTCACGGCAGATCGCGGCGATCTCCGCTTCGATGCCGATCCCGGCGATCTCGGGGGCGTAAGCGACGCGCAGCCCCTTGGCGTCGCCGCGCCGCTCGAGTTCCGCGAGCGCGCTCGGCCACGGCGGCGCGCTCGAGATCGGCGACAGCGGGCTTGGGCCGATCATCGCGTCAAGCATGAGGGCGGCATCTTCGGCGTCGCGCGCCAGGGGACCGTGAACCTGCCCCGGATCCCAGGCGAGCGGCATCGGATGGTTCGGCGTCAGGCCGGGTGTCGGCCGGATGCCGACGATCCCGCAAAACGCGCCTGGTACGCGCACCGAGCCGCCGAAATCGGTGCCCTGCGCAATCGGCACCATGCCGGTTGCGACCGCGACCGCCGCGCCGCCGGACGAACCGGCCGGACTCAAATCCGGATTCCACGGATTGCGCGTCGGCCCGAATAGCGCGTTGTTGGTGTAGGCGCCGCAAGCGAATTCGGGCGTGTTGGTTTTGGCGAGCACAATGGCGCCGGCGGCTTTGAGGCGGCGCACCACCTCGGCGTCCTCGGTGGGCACGAGATCCTTGTAGAGCGGCGAGGCGAAGGTGGTGCGGATGCCGGCGGTCGGCGTCACGTCCTTGATCGCGACTGGCAGGCCATGCAGCGGCCCGAGCGGGTCCCCCTTCATGACCGCGTCTTCGGCGCTCCGCGCGGCGTCTCGCGCCGCGTCGGCGGCGAGCGTGACGATGGCGTTGAGCTTGGGATTGACCCGAGCGATCACGTCGAGATGCGCGTCGAGCACCTCGACCGGGCTGACGGCGCGGGTGCGAATGAGCCGTGCCAGCTCCCGCGCCGGCTGGCGCGCGAGCGAGTGATCCGCCACGGACTGCGGTACCGTCGCCGGTTGTTTGCTACTCCCCGGCATCGATGATGGCGATGCAGGGTCCGCCGCCTTGCGGCCCCTGGTGCATGGCATCGACTGACACGAACACCGCGGGATCGCCGATCGCGGCCGCCGCGACGCCGCCGACCGCGCCCTTAGAGTGGCGATGCCAGGGCACGTCGGAATCGTCCAGCATGATCTGACGCCGGCCGCGCAACGTGCCGCGGCGGTCGGCCTCGCACTTCATGAAGCAATTGACCACCCGGCCCTTTAGGTCTTCGGCGCGCGGCCGCTCCGGCAGCTCGAGGCCGGCGCTGCGGATCGAGTCGTAGATGCCGTCGATGTCGATGGCGTCCTTCATCACCGCATGGCCGATGCGATAGCGGCCGCCGGCGCCGTTCTTGTTGCCGAGGAGCACGATCTGCGCCTGCGTCAGCTCCACGCCGGAGGAACAGGACGCGACGGAAGAATAGAGGTCGAGGTCGCGGCAGATTTCTTCTGCCTTCGGCATCTTGATCTCGCCGAGCGCGACGGCGATGCCAAGAGCGGTCGTGCCGTTGGACACGCCCATCGATTCGTGCACCTCGCAGGCGACGTCGTGGTGGCGGGAGTGCGCATCGCGGACCGTGTCGATGGTGAGAAGCGGCGTCTTGGTCTGCACGTAGTGCACGTCGGCCGGGTCGGCGATCCCGGCGTTGCGCATGGCCGCGCGTACGCCTTCTGCGACCTTCTCCACCATCGCCAGGCGGCCGATGTCTTCGGGCAGAAGCTCGGCGCTGAGCGCTGTGCCGATGGCGAGGCGCGATTTGCTTGCCGGCCCGGTCTTGTCGTTGCGCGCAAACACCGTCGCATGCGGTGTGATTACGCCGTCGCAACCGCCCGACCAGACCATCGGGATTTCGGCGATCGCCTGTTCGGAGCGGCTTCCGAGCTTGCGCAGTGCCGCGCGAAAGGCATGATCGGCAAGGATGCGGGTGAAGTCGTTGACGCCGCCGTTGCCCTCGGTCTTGCCGATCACCGCGATCACCTCGTCGGCACGGAACTGGCCTTTTTTGATCGCCGCCTCCATGCCGGAAGCATCCTGCACGTTCTTCAATTCGACCTTGGCGACTTCAATGGCCATTTGCGTTCGTCCTCAATCGTTGTCGGTACTATCCGAGCAGCGGCTTGATTGGTGCCAGCGGTTCGGGCGCGGCCTCTGTGACCGTCGTCCAGAGAATGTCGTAGTCGATGTCTGAATAGGCGTGCACCAGACGATGCCGCATGCCGATGATGGTTGCCCACGGGATTTCAGGGTGCTGGTCGCGAAATTCAATACTCACCTTGCTTACAGCTTCTCCAACAATTTGGTCCGCATAGACCAGGGCGAATGTCAACATTTCGTCTTATCTAGATCTTCGCGTCGTCGCCCTTCCGTGAATGGATTGTCGCTTCGAGGTCGGAGAATAGTAAATGGCTCATTGCTCACTCTTCAGCATGCGGCCCTTGCGACAAAGGACGAGCATTTCAAACCGTCCGCACCCACGGTTTGACTTCGCCGAGAAGCATCTGTTCGAAGCCGGAGCCGCGGTCGATCATTGACGGGCCGCTCTTGCGCTCCCTCTTGAGCTTGGCGCGCTGTTCGGCGCTGGCCTTCGCGTCGACGGCAAACGAGTCGCCCCCGCTTGCCACCAGGACGACTCCATAATCTTCCCGCGCGCCGTGGAGCGAAACCTTGCCCTCGATCACGTCGCGCTGCACCAACTCCACCTCGCGTTGGAGCGGATCGCCCCAGCCGCCGCCGCCGGTGGTGACGACGCGCACGACCTGGCCGGCCAGCACCGGCTCGCCGTCGACGAGCCCGCCGAGGTCGCGCGGCGCGCCTTCGGCGTCGATGGTGACGCAGAACGGCTTCCCGGCCTTGCCGCCGTTGACGCCGTAGCAGCCGAGCCGCACGCGGTCGGCGGTGACAATGGTGCGGCAGTCGACCAGCGCGCGATAGTGCTTCTCGTAGCCGAGCCCGCCGCGTCGCCTCCCGGCGCCGCCGGAATCGGTACGCAGCGCCAGCTTCTCCACCAGCACCGGAAAGCGCGTCTCGGTGAATTCGGCCGGCTGATTGCGGGAGTCGGGCACGATATGGATGGCGTCATTGCCGTCGGCGTAGTAGCGGCCGCCGGAGCCGCCGCCGAGGACCTCGCGGGAGAGGAACGGCTTGCCGTTGCGGTCGGTGCCGTAAAACCCGGTATAGCGGATCGTTTCCTGGTCGGCCGGCATCCGCCCCGCTGCGGCCTGCGCCACGACGCCGGCCAGGAGGCCGAGACAGCGCAGCAGTACGAACGAGCGCGCGTTGGTCGCTGCCGGCCATTGCGGCGTGATCAGCGTGCCCTTCGGCGGGAAGACGATATCGAAGACTTCGCAGACGCCTTCGTTGACGTGAATCTCCGCGGCGCGCTCGGGCGTATCGGCAAGATTGCGCAGGATCGGCGCGATCCATTTGATCAGGAAAGCGCCGCCAGCGTAGTCGGCCGGCCAGTTGATCGGGCCGGTCGATTGCGGGTCGGTGCCGTTGAAATCAAGGGTGATGCGGTCGCCCTTCTTGATCAGCGTCAGGGCGAGCTTGTGCAGCTTCGGATCGGTGACGCCGTCATGCTCGACGTAGTCTTCCCAGCGGTATTCGCCGTCGGCGATTTTCGGCAGCAGTTCGCGGCGGAAGATGTCGCGGCAGGTGTCGAGGATCGCCTGGAAGCAGGCTTCCACGGTTTCGCGGCCGAAGCGCTCGAACAGCTCGGCCATGCGCCGCGCGCCCATCAGGCAGGCCTGCACCTCGCTGTCGAGATCGGCGGCGAGCATGTCGGGGACGCGGGTGTTGCGCCGAATGATGGTGAACACCGCCTCGTTGCGTACGCCGGCGTCGTAGAACTTGACCGGCGGAACGGCGAGCCCTTCCTCGAACACCGTGGTCGCAGTGCCGGGCATCGAGCCGGGCACCCGCCCGCCGATGTCGTCATGGTGGCCGAACGCCTGGATGTAGGCGACGACCTCGCCGTCGTGGAAGACCGGCACCGTGCTGCACAGGTCGGGGAGATGCCCGATCGAGCCCTCGGTGAGGTAGGTGTCGTTCATCAGGAATACGTCGCCGGGCTGCATGGTGTGCGGCGGAAAATCGCGCACCACGGCATTCGGCATCGCCGAGTAGGAACGGCCGGTGAGCTTGCGGCAGTATCGGTCGAACAGGCCGACGCGGTAGTCGTGCGCCTCGCGGATCATCGGCGAGCGCGCAGTGCGCTCGATGGCGTATTCGATCTCCGCCTCGATGGAATTGAGCGTGCCCTCGACGATCTGCAGGACGATGGGATCGACCTCGCGCCGCGGCAGGTCCGGCGCCGTCGGCCACGGCCATTCCTTGGCATGCACGTTCATCATGGCGCCGTCTCCGGGGGCTTCGCTTTATGGCGTCAATCCTGCATAATTTCCAGCGAATGCCGATCGCGAGTGATCGCAAGACAGGAGATTGACCATGGCGTTGCCGGATTCAACGACGGAGCGGGCGCGACAGGGCGCCGAGGTCCGCCGCAAAGTGCTCGGGGCGGCCTTCGTCGACGCCGGCAAGAAAGAGGCGAACCCGTTCACGCAGCATTTCATCGAGTTCACGCAGTCGCAGTGCTGGGGCTATGCGTGGCTGCGCGACGGCCTCTCACACAAGACGCGCAGCATGCTCAATGTCTGCCTGCTCGCCGGCCTGGGGCGCTGGCCGGAATTCGAAGTGCACATCCGCGGCGCCCTCAACAACGGCGTCACCCCTGACGAGATCGCCGAGATTCTCCTGCACACTGCCGTCTATGCCGGCATCCCTGTGGCGGCCGATGGCTTCCGCCGCGCCGACAAGATCATCAGCGAATTTGCTGCCGGGAAGAAGGCTTAGGGCCGGGCCAGCACGAAGGCGGGGCAGAACGCACCCGCGATGACGCTGCGGGGGCGGGGTACGAGGGCTCGCGATTGCGACCGGCGCCTTGCCTCTGCGGTCGCCTATTTGCCCGTGTCCAATTTCCTGGCGTCGCGCGCCATTTCCAGGCAACTGACCAGGTCGGTGTAGCTCGGCAATGGGCCCGATTTCTCCTCGCCAACGCAGTTGGCCTTGTCGCTTGGCGCAAACGTCGACCATTCCTTGACCAGCCGTTCGCGCATCGCCTGCTCGCTCTTGATGCATTGAGACAGGCCAAGGTCCGGCCCACCCCTTTCGCCCGCGCCCGCGGCCTGCTGGGCGATGCCGCGGCACACCGGCTCGATATCGAGGGCCGGCACATCCTGGGCATGCGCCGGCGCCACTGCGATGGCAGTCAGCAGCAGCGCTAACGCAGTGCCTATCATCGACGCTCGACGCACCGCGGTTCTCCCTCAAGAAAATCATTCGCCTCGTCGGGCGACGACGGCGGCAGCTATCACGCTGCTGCCGTCGCAGGTGCACCTGCGGTTATTGCCCTTCGTGGCTCTTCATCATTTGCTCAACCTTCTTCTTCACTTCTTCCAGGTTGAAGGAGGCGGCCTGCTGCATCGGCGGAAATTCCACGAACGACTGTGCCGCCGCGGCGACCGTCTGCTGCACCTGGACGAAACGCCAGAACTCGCGAGCGTAAAAGTCGTTCATGTAGCCGCCGCCCAAATCATTGAGTGTCTGGCCGCGGATCGCCGGTGTTCGCTCGAACGGGTCTTGGCGCAGGTTGACGATCGTCGGCATGTCGGTCGTCACCTTCTCGCCGGGCCATCCGAAGGGTTGCTGGTAGAACTGGAATTTGAAGTCGTCGATGCGGATGGCGCCGAGTTGCGACTCGCCGAAATAGAAGACTTCGTGCCGCGCCGACTGTCCTCTTCCCGTCAGCAGGTCCATCTGGTTGTACCCATCCAGATGGTTCTTGTAGGTCTTGTCGCCGATCTGCAGCCCCTGCAGGAGCTGCTGGGTGATGTTCGGATTGCCCGCCGCAGCGACCAGCGTCGGCAGCCAATCGAGTCCAGAGAAGATGCCGTTTTGCACCGTACCCGGCTTGATCTTGCCCGGCCAGCGGGCGATGCACGGGACGCGGAAGCCGCCTTCGAACACGGTGCCTTTGGTGGCGCGGAACGGCGTCATGCCGCCGTCGGGCCAGGTAAAGACTTCGGCGCCGTTGTCGGTGGTGAAGATGACGATGGTGTTGTCGGCGACGCCGATGTCGTCGAGGTGCTTGAGCAGATCGCCGATGTCGTCATCCATCTGCGCCATGCCGGCTTCTTCCAGGCCGAAGTTGCTCTGGTAGTTCATCTTCGCCTGATACTTCTGCGACAGGTAGGTGAAGACGTGCATGCGCGTCGTGTTGTGCCAGATGAAGAACGGCTTGCCGGCCGCTTTCGCCTGATCCATGAAAGCCTTGCTGTGATCGACCAGAACTTCGTCGAAGGTCTCCATGTCGTATTTGGCGTCGCGGCCTTTCTGCCACATCTGATGATCCGCGCTCATGTCCTTGAATGGCTTGAGCGGGCCTTCATCGACGATGCGCTGCTTGCCGACCTTGCCCCAGCGCGGCATCACCGTCGCGTCGTCGGTGTCTGTGGCGTAAGAATGCACCAGGTTGCGGGGACCGTATTTGTCGATCCAATCCTGCGGATAGTCGAACCAATAGGGATCGGACATCGCGTCGAGATGGTAGAGGTAACCGAAGAACTCATCGAAGCCGTGCAGCGTCGGCAGGTATTTGTTGAGGTCGCCGAGGTGGTTCTTGCCGAACTGCCCGGTTGCGTATCCCATCGACTTGAGAATGAGCGCGGTGGTCACCGACTGTTCAGGCATGCCGACGTCGGCGCCGGCCTGGCCGACGGTCGTCAAGCCAGTGCGGAGCGGTATTTGCCCAGTGATGAAGTTTGCCCTGCCGGCGGTGCAACTCGCTTCCGCGTAATAGTCGGTGAAGCGCATGCCGTCGGCGGCAAGCTTGTCGAGATTCGGCGTCTTGCCGGACATGATGCCTTGGTGATAGGCGCCGATGTTGAACCAGCCGACGTCGTCGCCCATGATGACGAGGATATTGGGCTTGCCCGATTGCTGCGCCTGGGCAGCGCCTACCATCGCACCAGTGCTAAGTGCCGATGCGGCGGCGACGGTCGTGCCGGCGAGTAGCAAGTTGCGTCGGCTCAGTATGCTGTTCTGCTCTGCGAGCGATTTTTTGCCCGACATTGGTCGCTCCTGCTTGATGATGCACAAAGATTTAAGAAAAACTCGTGCGCTCCGCCGTTGCGCGACGGAGTACGGACACGATTTTGAAGGTAGCAAAGACGGCTGAGGCCGGCGCAAATGCCTTGGCATTGACCGCCCTATACCAATGTATGCGGCGCACTTTTTTTGAGCATGCAAGAGTGGCGCGGCTGACTACGGCGTAAGCAGATTTTGGTTTCGCTTGTCGAAAAATTGCCGAGACGTTGAGCGTTCGCTGTGGCTCTAAACGAGCGTAGCGTTCGGCAACTGCGACGGAACGGTGTTCGCGGCGAATGCAATTTATTTTCAGGAAATGACGCGCCAAATTCGGCTATTGTGGAGATGAAAAACCCGCCCGATACGAGGCGGAATTGCAGGCCCGATCTAGTCGCGCTTCTCCCTGCCCACCGGCATCGTCTCATAGAGATTGACCGCGCGAAATCATCGGTCATTACCGCACTACCTTCGGCGTTCTGATCAGTGACGCGCACCCGTGAAAGCGCACCTGTCGAATTCCCGCAGGCCGAAAATACTTTCCTCGCGCCCTGATCCACGCCACCTAAATCCCGACGCCGGCGGGAAGCGACCAGTCGCGCCTTGAGAGGGACCACCATCCGGGCCCGCCACAAGCCCCCGCCCAGCAGCCGTTTTTGCCATGATTCAGCCCAAGCTTTTGCGCTATTCTGGCACCGGACAGGGAAGGGGATTCCATTGCTTCTTGCACGCCGGTTTGCCGCCGCGAAGGCGTTGTCGCTGATCGCGGGCGCGCTGTTCGTTCTGGTTTTCTCTGCAGCGGACTCGCGGGCCGGCTGCGAAGACGGGGCCGACCTTGCAGTCCTGCCATCCCCGCTCACGCCGTGGAAGGGCGCGCCGTTGCGCGTCATTCTCGCCGACGAGAAGCCGTTCGACGGCGAACTTTCGCTGATTGCCCCCGACGGGAGCGTCGCCGCCAAGTCGCGCGAGGTGCGCGGCGGCCCGCCCTATTTCTGGTTCACCGAGGTCGGGACGCCGGCGGCAGGCACGTGGCACATCAGGCTGACCCGCGAGCGCGCGCCGGCCGAGTGCAGCACGATCACTTACGAGATCCCCGTCCTCGACCACGAGCCGCCGCGCCCGCATGGGACGCCGGGAAGCGTCTGGCCAGTGCGCAATACCTGGAATCGCGCGACGGAAAATCTGTTTTCCGCATGGATCGAGAAGCTGTTTGACGCGCCGCTCGACGCGGCGCCGTCGTGGCCGGCACTGCACGAAGTGTTGCGCGATCGCTCGCGCAATGTGCTGTTCAACTATCTCGGTCTCGGCGAGGATCAGATGGGGATGGTCGTGCGCCCCGACTGCGCCGACCTTCCGTACTTTCTGCGCGCCTATTTCTCGTTCAAGATGGGACTGCCGTTCGGGTACTCGAAGTGCTCGCGCGGCGGCGGCGGCAAGCCGCCGCGGTGCCATGAGTGGTTCAACATCCAGAATGGCGACCCGGCCCGCTCGCCCGCCGAACCGAAAGTTGCGTCCGGCGCTCCGCTGGAGATGGTTACCCAAAGCATCGCCCCATCCGCGCCAGAGAAGCGGCTCGGGCTCGCCGCGTCGTTCGGCAGCTACTTGCGGGTGCTTGGCGACGGCGTCCATTCCGGTTCGGCGCGAACGCCGCTTAACGACGAGAGCACCGACAACTATCCGGTGTCGCTCAGGCAGGACACGCTGCGGCCGGGGACCGTGTACGCCGATCCGTACGGGCACGTGCTGATGCTGGTGCGGCGCGTGCCGCAGACGAGCGGCGCGGCCGGCGTCTTTCTCGCGGTCGACGGACAGCCCGACGGCACCGTCGCGCGCAAGCGCTTTTGGCGCGGCAATTTCCTGTTCGCGCAAGACCCGGCGCTCGGCGGCCCGGGCTTCAAGCGCTTCCGGCCGATCGTCGCCGACAAGAGCGGTGCTGAGCGGCGGCTGAGCAACGAAGAAATCGCCAAGAACCCGCAATACGCCGATTTTTCGCTCGATCAGGCGCGGCTCACGCCCGACGCCTTCTACGACCGGATGGACGACGTGATGTCGCCGGCGCCGCTCGATCCGATGCGGGCGATGGGTGAGGCGATCACCTCGCTCGAGGAGCAGGTGAAGGCGCGCGTGACCTCGGTCGAAAACGGGCGAAAGTATCAGGGCAGCGGACACGGCGACGTCGAGATGCCGAACGGTCCTTCGATCTTCGAGACGACCGGGGCGTGGGAGGATTTCGCGACGCCGGCGCGCGACCTCCGTCTCTTGATCGCGATCGATGTCGTGATGGGATTCCCGGACCGCGTGGCGCGTCGGCCGGAGCGCTACGCGATGCCGCCGAACAAGAGCGTCGCCAACGTGAAGGCGGAAATGCAGAACGTGCTCGCGTCCGAACTGGCGACGCGCAAGTTCGCCTACACTCGCACGGACGGCTCCGCCTGGACGCTGGCGCTCAAGGACGTGGTTGAGCGCGCGCCGTCGCTCGAGATGGCCTACAATCTCAACGATTGCGTGGAGCTGCGCTGGGGCGCGCAGGAGCGCAGCGAGGAGGCGGCGACCTGCAAGCGGCACGCCTCGGGGGCGCAGCGCTCGAAGATGACCGAATACCGCGCCTGGTTCCACGAGCGCCGCCGGCCGCCGCGCGCTTAAAGCAGGGCCGGTACTGCTAACGCGCGCTGAGTTCGGTTGAATGCCCACACTTCGTCATGGCCGGACTTGCTCCGGCCATCCACGTTTTGTTTGATCCATCGTCTAAAGACGTGGATGCCCGCGACAAGCGCGGGCATGACGGTGCTGTGGCAAGCGCCGTCGCCCATCACAGTGACAGCGGCAGCTCCAGGTGCTGCGCGTAGATCATGTCGCGGTGAGCAAACAAGATCGGGTCGATCGCGGCGTCGACTTGCGCATCCCTCATACTGAAAGCCGCCCTGGTGCTCGCGTCCATCTTGCATTGTTCGGGCGGCAGCGGGTCGAACATAGCGGTGAAGGTCGCGCTGTAGACATCGACCGCGGTCAGTGAATCGCCGATGTAGTAGCGGCTACCCGCCTGCTGCTGCGCCTTGAGGCGCGTGACCAGCATCGCCAGCAGGTCGGCGACCCGCGCGCCGGCGGCGGGCCCGCGGCGGGGGTGTAGCCGTACTTCTTGGCCAGATATTTGGCGACGCGTTCGGGGAAGCGGCCGGCATTGTTGAGGCCGGCGTGTATGAGTTGCAGGCGGCGCGACCATCCCAGTCCCGCTTCGCCGCAGATTTCGTGGGCCAGGCCGAAAGCCAGCGCCCGTTCGTCGGCCTTGGCGGGAAGGAGCGGCGGCGCCGGCGCCAAGCGCTCGGCGAGGAGGAGAATGTTGGCCCAGCCGGAACGCGGGCGCTCGTCGTCGTACATCAGCACCGGGCCGCTGCGCTGGCCCGCCCACTGCTGCAGGGCTTCGCTGTCGTAGATGAGGCGAACGGCGGCCCAATCGATGCCCTTGGCGTGCAGGATGCCCTTGGCCGCTTCGCCCCAAGGGCTCGGCACGTTGCCGACCACCACCATGCGCACGCCGCGGCGCTCGATCGCTTCCTCCACGCTCACATACGGGAATGTCATGGTTGTCTCGTGCCGGTGATCGAATCCTACCGCCAGTCGTCGAGAACGTAGACACCGGGACGGCAATAGCCGGGGTCGTTGTGGCGGTGCATCGTGACGCCCTGAACTTCCGTCCGGAAGCCGCGCGCAACAAGATGCCGATAGGCTTCGTAACGCGCCATGTTCACGCCCGCCAGCAATCTCGGCATGTTTACTGCAGCCGCCAACGCCCCGCATGCATCGAGCAGCCGGGAATAATCCTGCTCGGCTGAGGGGCCGTCGCGAACGGCCCCGAATTTGACGAAGCAGTTGTCGGCCCCGGCTTCGCTGCGCGGCCCGTAGTGACAGACGGCAAACGCCGCGATCCCGCTCCCACCTTCCACCAGGACCGTGTCACCGAGGCTCTGCGCCTGCGTCGCTTTGATCTCCTCGGTGAGATCGAGCCCGGGATAAAGCGTGGCGGCGGCGTCGCGGCACGAACGCAGCGCCTCTTGCTGCTGCGCTTCGCTCAATTGGCTGAAACGCGACCAGCCGGCCACTTCCTGGCGCGGCATGACTGGCGCCGACATGATCGCGGTCAAAAAGCGCGCGGAAAAACCGTACTTCTGATAGAGCGCGATATGTTTCGCGCTGTGCGGGAAGGTGAACAGGCCGACGTGGCGCGTCCCCCAGGAATCGAATTGCTCCATGGTGCTGGCGAGCAAGGCGCGGGCGACGCCGCGCTCCTGGAGATCGGGGCGCACCGTCAGTGGGCCAAAGAACCCGACGCTTCCCCATCGGGTGCCGAAGTTGGAGCCGACCAATTTTCCGTCGAGCTTGGCAGCAAACGCGGCGACGTGAGCGGCGCGT
>Ga0070671_100003674_pt1 | contig 12027 bp, 7 predicted proteins | sample KBSS73metaG_FD_65341 | JGI IMG/M metagenome (GOLD analysis project Ga0070671, IMG submission 65341) | Switchgrass rhizosphere microbial communities from Kellogg Biological Station, Michigan, USA - KBS S7-3 metaG | ecosystem: Host-associated > Plants > Roots > Rhizosphere > Soil ...
GGTCGATTAGACCAATTTCATGACAAACTTCAAAAGGAAAAAGTTCGCCAGTCGCCATCATTTCAATCGCTCTTGATTTTCCAACCACTCGCACTAAACGTTGCGTGCCGCCAGTTCCGGGTAAGACACCTAAGGAGACTTCGGGCAACCCAATCTTACCGCCGGCGCGCCTTGCTATTCGGATGTCAGCAGCGAGCGCCACTTCCAAACCACCGCCAACGCAGTGTCCGTTGATCGCAGCAATGACCAATTTGGATGTTTGCTCTAAACGATTAAGTGTTTCGTTCGCGTGGAGACAAAAATAATATTTGAAAGTCGGGGTTACATTCGCGAGCATTTGAATGTCCGCGCCCGCACAAAAAAACTTGTCACCCTTGCCGGTAAGAACAATGACTTGAACAGCATCGTCCATCCGCGCGTTAAGAATCGCGCGGTCGAGTTGCTGCATCATTTCATAGCTGTACGTGTTAGCGGGTGGATCATTGAGAGTAAGAACAGCGATTCCATTGCTGACGTGATAATCGATCAACTCTCGATCGCTTGTATCTGACTTTTCACCAGCCACTTATTGGTCCCCCCGAGTAAAACTTAGCGATATCTTTATGAGGCTATCTGTTGAGTTCGTATACGGAAATATGTTTTCCGCTGTCAGTCTCAAATGGTGTTCGTTGCCAGCTACTCCAACGCTCGCGCAGCCGCAAACCGGCGAGCTGGGCCATCAGGTCTAACTCCGAGGGCCAGGCGTAGCGAATTTGTATCGGATACAAGTTAACGTTTCCTTCAGTCAACACCACCTTCTGCGCAGTTACGATTTGCGTTGCCGCGTTATGTTGTCCGACATCAAGTTCGACAACATCGTCCGTTACCTTCGACGCCCAGTTTACCTGTCCACCTTGAAAGCGATTGAGATTCGGAACGAACGCCTCAATCAAAAAGCACCCGTCATCACTAAGGTGTGCCGCGACATTTCGAAAGCAATCTACCTGAGCTTCCTGTTTGGTGAGAAGGAAGATCGTATTGAACACCACGTAGATTAGTTGAAACTTTTCCGCCAGTCGAAAATCGCCAAAGTTTCCCAGGTGCACGTCGATACGTTCGGACCCGGCTTTTTCTTTCAAGCGGTCGATCATGGATTGCGCAACATCGATACCTGATACGTCTATGTTGCGAGCCGCGAGGGGTAATGCGATGCGGCCAGTTCCGATTCCGAGTTCCAATACTTGACCAGTTCCAGCCAACTCTGCAAGAAGATCGATCGCATGCGGATCAACGTCCGTATACCAGTCGTCATAAACACCGGCGACACGTTCGCCGTAAGTTTCATCGGAATAGGATTTCATTTTGATTACAGAGTACCGCGCCAGATACTTAAATTATCGGAATGTCCAACCGAAGTTTGATTAATTGCCTCAGAAAAATTTCCCGGCGCAAAACCATCGAGAAACAGTTGCGTTAGGTTTAGGGCCAACTCGTCAACTTTCAGCTTACCTTTAGGATCATACCAGTTGTAAATCCAGTTCATCATTCCGAAAAGAGCATAAGTTGCCACCGTCAGATTCACCGAGCGCTTTTGATCTGAATTGCTGTGAATCTCTCGAAGAATTTGAGTCGCGAGTTTTGTGTACTTGTCCTTTCGGCTCAAAACGTGAGCGTGGAGATCACCTTGAAGTGATTCAGCTTCATGCGACAAGACTTTCATCTCCGCCATATTGGCGGCAAAGAATGACAGGTGATTCTCAATAAAGATAGTGAGCCTACTGACCGGGTCTTGGACATCCACGAGACGCGCTTCCAGTCGCTCGAGCACACGACCGAAACAGTTATCCTGGATTAGAAAGAGCAACTCCTCTTTCGAATTGCAGTAATGATAAAGCCCGGCAAGACTGACATTTGTCTCGCGCGAGATGTCGCGCATAGAAGTGGAGTGATAACTCTTATCAGCAAAGATACGGGCCGAAGTTCGAAGGATGAACTCAAGCTTTTGATCGTATCGGGTTGGGAATTGCGAAATTGCGGAGTTACGGAATTGCGGTATTTCTTGTGTGGTGGAGCGAGCTCTCTTCATGCAACTCCTTTACTTCTTCTACAGCGACCCTCGGCAATGTCGCGTTTCTACAACCTCACGTACTCGAATTCAAACGGTTTGCCTTTAATTCCCGCTGCAGGTGGTGCGATCCAATTTGCGATCTTTCCGGGTTCAGTCACTGGATGCATCAAGCTGCGCACGTACTCTCGATCCTTGAGCGTCGGTATCCATTCCGATTTGTGTTTCTCAAACTCCTCTTTCGAAATCGGGTTGCCGTGGATGTCGAACGAGTGATCGGCGTATTCACCTACGTGTCGGTGGAAGCGTGGATTCGGTAGATACAATCGCTCCGACATCCCTGCTTCGTTCAGCACTTTGTTCCACCTTGCAAGACCCTTCTCACAATCCTTTATATATTCTGTGCGCAACACTTCGTTCAGAGCGTTTCTGAGTGGGACTTCACGCGAACGCAATTGCCCATCTTCAACGACCTGCATTGTGAAGTTCTCATTCGCAGCTGAATGGTCGACATACTGCTCTTGTTCCTTGTAACGACCCTTTAGCCCTGCCGCGAAGAAGTCAGCGGAGTTGGAGCTAATCTCGCCTCCAAACAGATCGAGCGAATAACTAAACCAAAAGTTTATGTACTTCTGAATGATCTCAAGTGGAATCCCACCGAGTTCGCGAACGTCACCTTCTTTCATTAGTTGGGCCGTTCGTCGAACGACACGCCCAAGACCCGTGTCACCAACAAACATGTGGTGGGCTTCTTCGGTGAGCATAAACTGGCAAGTGCGTGCGAGCGGTTCAAATCCCGATTCTGCTAGTGCGGACAACTGATATTTACCATCGCGATCGGTAAACATCGTGAAGGCGAAAAAATTTAGCCAGTCGTCGCAAGGTTGATTGAACGCTTCCAGAATGCGTGGCTTGTCAGGATTACCACTGCGGCGTTCGAGCAATGCATCCGCCTCGTCACGACCATCGCGACCAAAGTATCCGTGCAGCAAGTACACCATGGCCCATAAGTGACGTCCCTCTTCGACGTTTACTTGAAACAAATTGCGCAAGTCGTAGAGCGATGGACACGTCTTTCCAAGTTGACGTTGTTGTTCGACTGACGCCGGTTCAGTATCACCCTGCGTGACGATTATTCTTCGTAGTGCATTGCGAAATTCACCTGGCACTTCCTGGTAGGCCGGCCTGCCTTGGTTGTCCCCGAACCCTACTTTTGCATCTGGTTCAGCGGGCTCAAGGAAAATTCCCCATCGATAATCCGGCATCTTGACATAATCAAAATGCGCCCAGCCTTCCGAGCCAACATCGACTGCAGTGCGTAGCCAAACATCTTTCTCCTGAAAGCCGTCAGGGCCCATTTCGCGCCACCAGTTGATGTAATTTGGCAACCACTTCTCGAGAGCGCGCTGAAGTTTTTTGTCTTCGGAGAGATTTACGTTGTTAGGAATGCGATCGTAAAGATTCATGGTATTTAAGATTTTAGATTTAAGATTGCAGATTGACGTTCTTTTTGCAGATCTTGAATGAGCATCCGGCAGTTACTTCAATCTGCAATTTCTAGGTTCTTTTGTAATCAAACTGTGCTTTTGTCGGTTTGCCGTAATTCGTTAGTGCGCCATGTTCTCCAACTGCGTTTGGTCGTTGAAAGATCCAGTTTTGCCAGGCTGTCAAACGACCGTAGATCTTTGTCTCCATTGTTTCTGGTCCAGCGAAACGCAGTGATGCTTCCATCCCCGTCAATGCGTCCGGCGAAAGTGAAGTGCGCTCCTCAATCGCAACTCGAATTTCGTCTTCCCAGTCCAGATCGTCAGGGGCGAAGGTTACGAGTCCTGCGTTCTCAGCTTCTTCCGTATTAAACGACCGCGACTGGCCGAGTATTTCTTCGACCTTTTCGGGCTCACTTAGAAATCGAGATTGAAGACGCGTCAGACCATTGCTCATCGGTAATGCACCAGCGTTTAGCTCAGTAGTCATGACTGCAGCGGTCATTCGATCAGGATCTTTCAGCATGTAACTGCGATCAGCAGCGAGCAACAACTCGAGCAGGTTTCCCGCAAAACAACTTTCCGGTTCGCAGATCGCGAAGAAACTTTTGGCTGTGAGATCGAGACGACGCAGAACACGCGCCATGTTCAAAAGAATCTCGCGTACTAACCAATGATCCCGGTTTGCAGCGAGCGCCTGGTCTATTGCTTCGACGTTGCTGACCTCACCCACCGTTCGCAGACACACGAGACCAATCTCTGGTTCATTGACTCGCAGGTGAAGCAGCGCATGGTCCAACTCGCGATAGGCCTGCAAAGGCCAGAACGAATCGCCCGCCTGCTCAATTTCTTGAATTGTTAACGCGGAGCTAGCTTCAGGTCCACGCACAGTGAGGTTCGCATAACGTTGATCTCGCTCAAACGTTACACAGACGTACTTGTATTCGAGCTTGTTACTACTAACTTCAACATGTATTGGATTCAGTTTGATTCCGCTTACCTTGTTGTTTTCAGTCCCGGCTATTTGTCGAACGCGCAAGTCTATTGACTCCTGAAATTTGCTTGTCGGAAACGTGTCGTCAATGAGTCCCCAGTCTTTGGCGCGTTTACCTTTCAGTCCTTCAGCAAGTGTTGAAAACACGTCGGCACGATCCCGTCGAATCTTTCGTTTGTCCACGAGTCGAGTTAATCCGCCGGTGCCAGGTAAGACTCCCAACAGAGGAACTTCGGGAAGGGAAACCGCGGAATTGCCATCATCGACTAGATAGATTTCATCGCAAGCGATTGCTAGTTCGTATCCGCCGCCGGACGCAGTGCCGTTTAGTGCAGCAATGTAACGACGACCCGAATGCCTTGAGTCGTCCTCGATTGAGCAGCGCGTTTCATTTGTGAATTTGCAGAAGTTAACTTTGAAGGCGTGAGACGACGTGCCGAGCATGTAAATGTTGGCGCCGGCGCAAAAGATCCGTGGTTTGAGGCTGGTGATCACTACAACCCGAACGTCCGGATGTTCAAATCTAAGTCGCTGGACGGCATCAGCAAGTTCGATATCCACACCGAGGTCGTAAGAATTGAGCTTGAGCTTATAGCCCTCCATAAGCGTGTCGTCTTCGGAGACATCCATGGAGAGAGTGGCGACAGCGCCGGTGATGTCGAGCTTCCAATGACGATAACGATCAGGTGACGTTTGAAAATTGATCATGAAAACCTCAGCTAAATGGACACTCCTCTACGCGTTCGAACGTTCGTTCGAATATTACTAAGCAGGATGCAGGGGAGTCAAATGTGAAAAGGGAGGCACTGTGTTGCGACCAAATTTTACCGCCGAGTCGCAGAGTTCGCAGAGACTACGCAGAGATTACGCAGAGAAGAGATTCAGCCACAGGCTTCGACCTTCGAAGCTCCAACCCGAAGCCCCAACGCCTGAACCTCCAACGCCCCAAGGCCTGAAAGCTCCAACATCCGAACGCTCTAATCAACGAACGCTGTGATCCTGTGCGCGTGCGAAGCATGCGCAAGGGTATAGCCTGGGGCGTAAGCCCCAGGGCAGGTGAGAAATGAAGAACTCGCGCCCGCGTAAGCGGGCGCAAGCGACTTGAGTCGGCGTACTTTCACGCGTGCTCCGCACGCGAAAGACAAGAGGGTAATCGCGCAATTCTGCTTCATTTCCGCACTTTCGCAATCCCGCATTACGGCAATCCGGTTTCTGCCTCCAGCTTGACAGTCCAGCCTGAGGGCGCGTAGGGTTTCAAACCTCCGAGCGGCAGCCAGATTGAGCCTGACGCTAAGTTCTCCTCGAGTGGAGGCGAATCTGTTCTGGTGAATGGCGCGGTCTTCAAAACCGTCAGTGAGACCGTGAGAGCGGGCTCAGGTAGGTTCGATTCCTACACGCCTCCGCCAACTCATCAAGGCAAGGCTCGGTAAGCAGTTTTGATCTTTGTACTTTAAAAATCGCTCGCAAAAGCGAAACTCAAAAAGGAAATCCTCACATGATAAAAGATTGGGTTGAGCTGAATATGACGCCGGGCATCGGACCTCGCGCCGCTGCCAAATTGCTGGAACGCTTCGGATCGGCTGAAGCTGTGTACAGCGCGACGCGCGCCGAGCTGGAACAGTTACGACTCGTTCCGGAAGCTGTTGACAGCATCATTGCTCGTGACCTCCAGAGTCGAGCTGAAGCTGAACTTGCGGCTGTAAGGAAAATCGGCGGCGACATCCTCTTGCTGGACGACGGGGTTTATCCCTCATCCTTACGTGAGATTTACGACCCGCCTATTGTTCTCTACGTAAAAGGCGCATGGTCAGAATGTTTGGATCAACCCTGTGTTGGTGTAGTCGGATCGCGAAAGTGTTCGACGTACGGCCAAAACGCAGCGTTGATGTTGTCCCGCGACCTGGCGCAGCGTGGCGTGACGGTAATTTCGGGTTTCGCCCGCGGAATCGACGCCGCTGCACATCGTGGCGCGCTTGAGGCTGGTGGTCGGACAGTAGCCGTGTTAGGTACTGGAATCGACGAAGTTTATCCCCGCGATCATAAGCGGCTCGCGAATGAAGTTTTGGAGCACGGGGGAGCACTTGTGAGTCAGTTTCCGCTTGGCACGCCCCCGGTATCGGAAAACTTTCCGTACCGTAACCGCATCATTAGCGGCTTGAGCCTCGGCGTGCTGGTGGTGGAGGCTTCTGAGAATTCGGGATCTTTGATAACCGCGCGGTTGGCAATCGAACAGAACCGAGAAGTATTCGCCGTTCCTGGGAACATAACCTCTCGGAATTCATTCGGCACCAACTACCTTATTAAAGGAGCAGGGGCGAAATTGGTGCAGCAATGGCAGGACATCGCAACCGAGTTGCCGCCACAGATTGCCGCTAACTTATTGCCGCCGCCCTTTGGAGAGAAGAAGGAGAAGTCACTGGCAGACAAACTATCGTTTGTGCCGGACGGGCTTTCGCGAACCGAGACGTCTGTGTTTCGATTGTTGAATCCGGATAGCCCGGTGCATATTGATTCACTGGTTGATAAGAGCAAGTTGAAGATGTCAGATTTGACAGCGGCGTTATTGGCATTGGAAATGAGAGAACTCATCAGGGCTTTGCCAGGCCGGTGTTTTGTTAGAAAGCTTTGAGGATTGGCGACTTTGCGCATGACGTCATGAATCGATGCAACATTGAAGTTGTTACATTGGCAGTTGGTAATCGGAAATTGGAAATAATTGATGGCTAAGAATCTCGTAATCGTTGAATCGCCGGCGAAGGCGAAAACAATCAACAAGTATCTGGGAAAGGACTATTTGGTTAAGGCCTCGATTGGCCACATCAAAGACCTGCCTTCCAAAGGCCTGGGTGTCGATGTCGACCACAATTTTGAACCCACTTACGAACTGATTCCCGATTCAAAGAAACGAAACAATAAGAAGATCGTTTCAGAACTCAAGAAGGCCGCAAAAGAAGCCGAAGCCATCTATCTTGCTGCTGACCCGGATCGTGAAGGCGAAGCGATCTGCCAACACCTCGCAGAAGAGATTGTTCCCAAGAAACCAAAAAAGCCCGCGTTTCGTGTGATGTTCAATGAGATCACCAAACGCGCGGTAAACGAGGCATTCGAACATCCAAGACAAATTGATGAAAAGCTGGTCGATGCTCAACAAGCTCGCCGCGTACTCGATCGTCTAGTTGGTTACAAAGTCTCGCCGTTGCTATGTAAGACGATTGGTGGACGACTCAGCGCAGGCCGCGTGCAGTCAGTTGCTCTACGCATGGTTGTCGAGCGGGAACGCGAAATCGAACAGTTCATAAAAACGGAGTACTGGACGATCGGAGCCAATCTTAGTTCGAAGCTGCCGCCAGCATTTGATTCCCGACTCTTCAAAATCGACGACCAAACCGTAAAGACGGGCGGTTTTGATCAAGACCTAAAAAAGAATGAAGTCCTAATAAAGGATCAGGCTTTTGCGGATGATGTTGTCGCAGAAGCGCGCCAGCAAAGCTTCGTTGTTAACGACGTAACGACAAAGGAGCGAAAGCGCAACCCAGTTCCGTCGTTCATCACTTCCAAACTTCAACAGGAAGCATCGCGCAAACTTGGCTTCGCAGTTAAGAAGACAATGATGATCGCGCAGAAGTTGTATGAAGGTGTCGAACTCGGTGATGAAGGATCCGTGGGTTTGATTACCTACATGCGAACTGACTCGACGCGTGTGTCCGATACGGCGCTTTCAGAAGTTCGCGACTTTATCGGCAAGCAGTATGGAAGTCAGTACCTACCCGAGAAGGCAGTTCACTATCGTTCCAAGAAGGACGCGCAAGACGCTCACGAAGCGATTCGTCCAACGGACGTAAGCCACACGCCTGATTCCTTGGCAAAATATTTGAAGCCTGAAGAGCTCAAGCTTTATAGATTGATTTGGCAGCGCTTCGTTGCGTCGCAAATGATGCCCGCGGTATTTGATCAAACCACGATTGATATCCAGGCTGGCCGGTTCATTTTTCGAGCGACTGGGTCGGTTCAGAAGTTTGATGGTTTTCTGAAAATATATCAGGAAGGTCGTGACGAAAAGGCCGATGATGATGAGGAGGCAGAGCGAAGTCTGCCGCTGGTTGAAAAGGGTGAGACGTTAAAACTGAATGCGATCACTCCGGAGCAACATTTCACTGACCCGCCTCCACGTTACACGGAAGCGACTCTAGTGAAAGCATTAGAAGAGAAAGGGATTGGTCGTCCGTCGACTTACGCTGCAATCATGTCGACGATCCAGGAGCGTGAGTACGTTGAAAAAATCCAGGGTCGTTTTCATCCTACGGCACTCGGAACGACTGTTAGCGATCTCCTGATTAAGGGTGGGTTCGATGATCTTTTCAACGAGAGCTACACGGCTCGAATGGAAGAAGAGTTGGACGCAGTTGAAGATGGGAAGATTGAGTGGACCACCGCACTGAGAGGCTTCTACACGAAATTTGTTAGTGACCTTGCAAACTTTACTGACTATGTGAAGGACATCAAGGACGTTAACACTCCCACTAACGAGGTGTGTTTGAAGTGCGGCGCCGAGGGAATGGTCCAGAAGTGGGGACGTTTTGGTTCGTACCTTAAATGTTTGAACTGCGATGCGACTCGCGACGCTGCGCCGACACCAACAGTTGATGGTGCCGGATCAGAAAATGGCTCCGGCGAACAAGCAGCAGAACCCGAGAATTGCGAACTGTGTAACAAGCCAATGCAGATGAAGCGCGGGCGATTTGGTCCATTCCTCGGCTGCACAGGGTATCCGGAATGTCGAAACATTCGGAAAATTGGAAAGAGTGGTGTTGCCGCGCCGCCGCCAGTTCCTATCGATGAGAAATGCCCGGTGGATGGTGCTCAACTCGTCAAGCGCTTTGGCCGATTTGGAGAGTTCATTTCATGTTCGAACTATCCGAAGTGCAAATACATCAAGCAGGAAACTGTCGGTGTATCGTGTCCCAGGCCCGGCTGCAAAGGCGAGATCGTCGTTAAGAAATCAAAGCGCGGTAAAGCATTTTACGGATGTTCTGAATATCCAAACTGCAACGTCGTCTACTGGGACAAACCGGTGCTCGAAACTTGTCCGCAGTGTAATGCACCATTCTTGTTGGAAAAGACGACGAAGAAAACGGGAACATTTAGATACTGCGCAAACGAAGAGTGTGGCTATAGATCGGATGAAGCGCCTGAAGTGATTGCGAAGCCGAAGAGCGGTGCGCGCGAAGAAGCGCGGTAACAGTCTTTAGACTCTCGTCTTTCGGACTCGATTTGTGACCCTTAGTCCCGGCAAAACGACAACCGAGAATGAAAAATGATCAATTGCCGATTGATCCGCTCTCTCCCTGACGGTCGCTGCTCCTCATAAACAAAAATTTGCGTCCTGGCTTGCAACCGTCGCTTCCCCAGTGCAGTATTAGCAGTCCAATCCAATCCGTTGGATTTTTATCCACGGCCAAATATAAAAATCGAGGGAGAACCACCATGCTTCTACGGCGTTGTTTGGCAGTCGTACTGCTTTTTATCTTCATAGCTTCGCCCGGCACACTTCTGGCGCAGACGCCATCTCAACCCGGCGCACCAGCACAGCAAAAAGATCCGAACGACCCCATTGAGAAGATTAAAGATGAGGGAATGAATCGCTCCGAAGTCATGAAGACGTTGGGCTATTTGAGCGATGTCATCGGTCCGCGACTTACAGCCTCGCCAAACATGAAGCGCGCTAACGAATGGACACGTGACCAGTTAACGAAATGGGGACTGCAGAACGGACACCTTGAAGCCTGGGGACCGTTTGGCCGCGGATGGAGCTTGAAGAAATTCTCCGCACAGGTCGTGGAGCCACAGGCAATTCCCTTAATTGCGTATCCGAAGGCATGGTCGCCTGGCTTTGCAGCACCCATCACTGCTGAAGTTGTTTATGTTGATGCTAAGACCGAAGCCGACCTCGATAAGTACAAGGGACAGTTGAACGGCAAGATTGTTTTGACAACAACGATGCGCGAAGTGCCTGCGCATTTCGAATCGTTGGGGCGTCGTTTAGATGAGAAAAGTTTGCTCGCGTTAGCGGACGCACCCGAGCCGCGTGCTGCTGGTGGACGTCCCAGTGGAAACTTCCAGGGCAACGCAGCAAATAATTTTCGCGCCGCGGCCCAACTCGCAGGAGCGAAACTGCGTTTCTTCCAACAGGAAGGCCCAGCTGTTTTGATCGATCCAAGTCGTGGCGATGGCGGAACGATTTTCGTTCAATCTGCATCTGTTGCACCGCCGGTGCCGGATCCTAACGCCACCACTCCTGCTCGCACGGTGTCGGTTTATGACAAGAGCGCGCCTAAAGTGACGCCGCAGTTAGTCGTCTCAGTTGAGCAATACAATCGTATCGTGCGCATGCTGCAAGCAGGCGAAGCAGTGAAGATGACTGTGGATTTGTCGGTGGCTTTTCAGGATACAGATCTGATGAGTTACAACACGGTCGCTGAGATTCCCGGAACAGACCTGAAAGATGAAATCGTGATGCTCGGTGGTCACATGGATTCGTGGCACTCGGGAACGGGCGCAACGGACAATGGTGCCGGCGTTTCAGTTGCGATGGAAGCAGTTCGCATTATTCAGGCGCTTGGCTTAAAGCCGCGTCGCACTATTCGCATAGCTCTTTGGAGTGGGGAAGAGGAAGGCTTGTTGGGATCGCGTGCCTACGTTGCCGAACACTTCGGCAGTATGCAGAACCCCGCAACCTCAACTGCGTCCGGAGGCGGCAATGGAACGGGAATGAGTAGTGGCAACGGTGCTGGCGGAAATGGGCCACAAGGTGGCGCTGCCCCTTCGATGGTGCTAGTGAAGAAACCCGAGTGGGAAAAATTGAGTGGCTATTTCAATCTGGATAACGGCACCGGAAAGATCCGCGGAGTTTACCTTCAGGGTAACGAAGCGATCCGCCCGCTGTTCCGTCAATGGTTAGCGCCATTTCGTGATATGGGAGCAACAACTCTCTCTATATCGAACACCGGTGGTACCGATCACTTGTCGTTCGACGGTATTGGACTACCTGGATTCCAGTTCATTCAAGACGAGATTGAATACGACACTCGTACGCACCATTCGAATCAGGACGTATTCGATCGGATCCAGGCTGACGACATGAAACAGGCTGCGACGATCATGGCCGCGTTTGTTTACAACACCGCTATGCGGGATGAAAAGTTGCCTCGTAAAGCAGCGCCGGGCGGAAGATAGGAGTTTTCAACCGCTTGATTTAGGCTCAGTCAAAGAGGTTATTGATCCTGAATAATAGATAGACCACGACTGAATTGAGACGACGCAATTTAAGCTTTCGCTACTGCGTCCTCAATTCAGCCGTGGTCATTTAGCGCCCCCGCTAAAATCCCGCCACCCTAATTAGATTATGCCTGGCCCCGCTCGAGAGTCGGTTGATATCCGGCTGAAGTGTCTTTCGATCTATTTTGCTCGCCGACGTTTTGTCGGGACGTTTCGCTGCTCGACGCACT
>Ga0070671_100003677_pt1 | contig 12025 bp, 9 predicted proteins | sample KBSS73metaG_FD_65341 | JGI IMG/M metagenome (GOLD analysis project Ga0070671, IMG submission 65341) | Switchgrass rhizosphere microbial communities from Kellogg Biological Station, Michigan, USA - KBS S7-3 metaG | ecosystem: Host-associated > Plants > Roots > Rhizosphere > Soil ...
CGCACGTTGCCCGTATTCAAGCCCGTGCCCCCCATGCGCATTCCCGCGCCCATCACGCCGCCGGCATCGTCGCGTGGGAATGCATCCGTACCGGGAAGTTTGGCGAGCAAAAACTGTAGCGCCCCGACATTGGCGACGAGACGTCCGCTCAACTCGTCCATTGTCCCCTCGCCACCCCCGCATTCCCGGCGGCATTTTGCCATAATGTACGCTCGCCCAACGCGTGACAAGGCTGCGGGCCCGATTCACCCCGTCAGGCGCGCGCATCTGCGACGAAGAGCGGCGAGCGTTGCAAACATGCAACGCTTGCACATCGCGCGGTGGTGAAAATAGCTGCGCGCGCCCTTGTAGAGACAGAGTCCGAAGCTGAAGATACAGTCGCAGGCGCGAGGTGCTCGCTGGCGATCGTTATGAGAGCGGTTTGCGGGCGAGGAGAAAGTTGATGACGAATCCGGATCATGACGGGAAAATTTTTGTCGGCAAGGGCGCCAACGACGCGTATTTGGTGCTGGCGCTCGCCAATCGGCACGGTTTAGCTACCGGGGCGACGGGCACCGGCAAGACAGTAACGCTGCAAGTGCTGGCCGAAGGTTTTTCACGCGCCGGGGTGCCGGTATTCGCCGCCGACGTGAAAGGCGACCTTTCCGGCATCGCCGCCCGCGGCGAAGCCAAACCCGATTTCGTGCAACGCGCCAAGAATATGGGCTTCGAGTGCCAGCCCGACGAATTTCCAGTGATCTTCTGGGACGTTTTTGGCGAGCAGGGGCATCCGATCCGCGCCACCATCTTCGAGATGGGACCGCTCCTGGTCTCGCGCATGCTCAGCCTCAACGACGTGCAGGAAGGCATCATCAATATCGCTTTCCGCTTTGCCGACGACGATCCCGAATTGAAGGCGGCCGAGGGCCGGGGACTCGTCGATCTGAAGGATTTGCGCGAATTGCTGGCGTATTTGGCGAAGAACGCGAAGGAGGTGAGCGCCCGCTACGGCAACGTGGCGACCGCCGCCGTCGCGGCGGTGCAGCGCCAGCTCCTGGTGCTCGAGAACCAGGGCGGGACGAAATTCTTCGGCGAGCCGGCGCTGACGATCGACGATCTGATGAAGATCGAGCCAACGAGCGGGTACGGCTACATCAATGTGCTGGCCGCTGACAAATTGATGACGAGCCCGCAGCTCTACGCCACGTTCCTGCTCTGGCTTCTTTCGGAACTGTTCGAGAAGCTGCCCGAGGTCGGCGATCCGCAGAAGCCGAAGCTCGTGTTCTTCTTCGACGAAGCGCACCTGCTTTTCACCGACGCACCGAAGGAATTGCTCGATAAGGTCGAACAGGTCGTGCGTCTGATCCGGTCCAAGGGCGTCGGCGTCTATTTCGTTACCCAGAACCCGCTCGACGTCCCCGACAAGGTGCTCGGACAACTCGGCAACCGCGTACAGCACGCGCTGCGCGCGTTCACCCCGCGCGACCAGAAGGCGGTGAAGGCCGCGGCGGATACGTTCCGGCCGAATCCGAAGCTCGACACCGCACAGGTCATCACCCAACTGGGCAAAGGCGAAGCCTTGGTCTCGTTTCTCGAAGGGGCTGGGACGCCGACGATGGTCGATCGCGCCATGATCCGTCCGCCGTCGGCGCGCATCGGGCCGGTCACGCCGGAAGAGCGAAAGGCCATCGTGGCGAAGAGCCCGGTCGCCGGCAAATACGATGTGACGGTCGATCCGAATTCGGCCTACGAGATTCTCCAGAAGCGCGTCCAGGGTGACGTGGCCGGGCCGACGACCGGGGACGCCCCCGGCGGCGGCCTTCTCGGGGGGCTCGGGAGCTTGATCGGCGGCGTTTTCGGCACCAGCAACCCGCGCGGCAGCCGACTTTCTCCGGGGCAGGTGCTTGCCCGCAGCGTTGCGCGCAGTATTGGCAGCGAGGCTGCCCGCGATCTCACGAAATCGCTTGGCAGCGGAGCGGGCGGCCGTGTGGCCGGGCAGATCCTCCGCGGTACGCTCGGCGGCGTTCTCAGAAGGTGATGACAACATGACCGCATCGGAAGCACTTTCCGCAGTCCTCGATCGGGTCGACCGCGATCTCGACGCGAGCCTCGAGCGGCTGTTCGCTCTCCTGCGCATCCAATCGGTGTCGACCGACCCGGCCTACGCATCGCAATGCCGCGCTGCCGCCGAACACGTCGCCGCCGATTTGCGCACACTCGGACTGGAGACGAACGTGCGGCCGACGGAAGGCCACCCCGTGGTCGTCGGCAAGACAAACGGGCAGGCGGCGGGCGGAAAGGGGCCGCGAATCCTCTTCTACGGCCACTACGACGTGCAGCCGGTCGATCCGCTCGATCTGTGGGAAACGCCGCCGTTCGAGCCGCGCATCGAGACCCTCGACGGCGGGCGAAAGATCATCGTCGCGCGTGGCGCCTGCGACGATAAGGGCCAAGCCATGACCTTCGTCGAGGCGTGCCGCGCTTTCAAGGCCGTGACCGGCAGGCTTCCGCTCGACATCACGATGATGATCGAGGGTGAGGAGGAGTGCGGCTCGAAACACCTGTTCGGCTTCGTGCGCGACAACGCTGCCGAGTTCAAGCGCGACCTCGCGCTGGTCTGCGACACCGGCATGTGGGACGCGGAGACCCCGTCGATCACCACGTCGCTGCGCGGGCTCGTCTACGAGGAAGTGCGGCTCACCTGCGCCGACCGCGACCTGCATTCGGGCCTCTTTGGCGGCGCGGCGCGCAACCCCATCCACGTGCTCGCCGGTGTTCTTTCGGCGCTGCACAAGCCGGACGGGTCGATTGCGATTCCTGGCTTCTATGACGGCGTTCGCGAGCTGCCGCCCGACATCAAAGCGGACCTCGCCGGCCTCGATCTGACGCCGGAAAAATTCCTCGGCCAGGTCGGATTGAAAATCCCGGCCGGCGAGAAGGACCGCATGGTGATCGAGCAGGTGTCGACGCGGCCGACCGCCGAGGTCAACGGCATCATCGGCGGCTATACGGGCGAGGGGGCGAAGACCGTCATTCCCGGCAAGGCGATGGCCAAGGTTTCGTTCCGCTTGGTCGGCGCCCAGGATCCGGAAAAAATCCGCGCCGCCTTCCGCGACTTTGTGTGCGCGCGCCTACCCGCCGACTGCACCGTGGAGTTCGGCAACTTCACCAGCGCGCCGGCGTTCGATGTGGCGTTCGACAATCCGGCGCTCACCAAGGCGCGCGCGGCGTTGGCGGAGGAGTGGGGCAAGAAGGCTTTGGCCATGGGATCGGGCGGTTCGATCCCGATCGTCGGGGATTTCAAGACCGTGCTCGGCATGGATACGCTGATGGTCGGCTTCGCGCTCGATGACGACCGCGTGCATTCGCCGAATGAGAAGTACGATCTCAAGTGCTTCCACAAGGGCATCCGCAGCTGGGCGCGGATCCTGGCGGCGTTGGCGGGATAAGCGTTATCGCGGCGGCCGGCCGGGTGCCGTGCGCCCAAGAAGCCGCGGTTCGGAGATCGACGCGGATATTGAAGGAGGAAAGCATGAGGCTTGCTGTCTTCGCCGCCGCCGTCGGCATCGCGACGCTTGGCGCCGTTCCCGGCTCGGCCGCCGGCGCCGACAAGCTCTACGTCCTCGATTGCGGCCACATCTCCGCCGCCGATCAGTCGCGCTGGTCTCCGGGCATCAATGTCGGGGTGCCCATCGAGCTTTCCGACAATTGCTACCTGATCCATCACCCACAGGGCTGGTTCCTGTGGGATACCGGCCTTCCCGACGCGCTCGCCGCGACGCCCGAGGGCTCGACCGCCGCCAATGGTGCGCTCCGCGTGAAGCGGACGAAAACGCTCGCCGGCCAGCTCGACGAACTCGGCGTCAAGCCGGCCGACATCAAGGCGATGGCGATTTCCCACACCCATCCCGACCATATCGGCAACGTCGAACTGTTTCCGCAGGCCATGCTCTATGTGCAGAAAGCCGAGTACGAATGGCCGGGGGCCGATGGTGCGTCGCGCTTCAATGCCAATCATCCGGTGACCTTGCTGGAAGGGGACCGCGACGTTTTCGATGATGGTTCCGTGGTCATCATTTCGACGCCCGGCCACACGCCCGGCCATCAATGCCTGCTGGTCCGGCTGCCGAAGACCGGCGTCATCGTGCTTTCCGGCGACGCCGTCCACTTCAAGGCCAACTGGGACAATCGCCGCGTCCCGCCGTTCAACAGCGACAAGGACCAGAGTGCGGCCTCGATGGCGCACATCGCCGACATCTTGGCGAAGGAGAATGGTCAGCTCTGGATTAACCACGACAAGCCGCAGACCGACGCACAGAAAAAGCCGCCCGAGTTCTACGACTGAAGCGTTCGTCTGCGCGCTTTTGGGCCGTTGCGGCAACGAGCAGCGGCCTTGAGCAAACGGCGGGTGCCGCCTATGCTCGCCCCAAAGCAAGAAACGGAACGCAGCGCCTCCAGAGGGCGGAAGCGACGTCTTGGGGAACGTCCGGCATGCTGGATTTCATTCAGCAGTTGGTGGGAGGCATTGCGCTCGGCTGTGTCTACGGCCTGATCGCGCTCGGCTTCGTCCTCATCTACAAGGCGACCGAAGTCGTCAATTTCGCCCAGGGCGATCTGATGATGCTGGGCGGCTTTTTCGCCTACGGCTTCATCGACCAACTCGGCTTCAACTATTGGATCGGATTTCTCTGCGCGGTTATCGCCATGGCGGCGTTCGGCAGCCTGGTCGAACGCGTGATCGTGCGGCCGATCCTTGGTTATCCGCAATTCTCCATCGTGATGGTGACGATCGGGCTTGGCTTCGCGTTGCGGGCGATCGTCGGCATGATCTGGGGCACCGACGATCTGCGCATCGATACGCCGTTCTCCTCGGGGGTCATGCATGTCGGTAAGCTGGTCATAGCGCATGACAAGCTGTCCGTCATCGTGGCGACGGTGCTGCTGTGCGGCGTGCTGTGGCTCTACTTCAACAAGACCCGCATGGGCATCGCCATGCAGGCGACCTCGCAGAACATGCTCGGCGCCTATTACATGGGCATCCCGGTCAAGCGCGTGTTTTCGCTGATTTGGGCGATCAGCGCAGCGGTCGCGGGCTTTGCCGGCGTCCTCCTCGCGCCGATCGCCTTTATTCACACCAATATCGGCTTTCTCGGCCTCAAGGCATTTCCGGCGGCGGTGCTTGGCGGCTTCGGCAGCATTCCGGGCGCGCTCGTCGGCGGCCTCGTCATCGGGGTCGCCGAGACGCTGTCTGGCTTCTACCTTCCCGAAGGCTTTAAGGACGTCGCTGCCTACATTCTCCTCCTTGTCGTGCTGATGGTGCGACCGGCGGGGTTGTTCGGCCTCAACCTGCGCAAGAAGGTGTAGACCGGTGCGGCCGATCTTCCAGACCGACTATGGCCAGGACATCCGGCTCTTCCGCCACAGCGGCTATTTGTGGTCCTACGGCGTCCTTCTCCTTCTCGTTCTGCTCGCGCCGTTCGTCATCGGCTCATACCTGCAGAGCCAGATCGTCTTCGTCTTTATCTATGCGATCGTCGGCGTCGGGCTGCTAATCCTCGCCGGCTTCGCCGGGCAGGTGTCGCTCGGTCACGCCGCCTTTCTGGCGATCGGCGCCTATACGGCCGGCTACATGCAGCGGCACGGCGTGCCGTTTCTGGTCTATCTGCCGCTTTCGGTGGTGCTCACCGGCGCCGTCGGCGCGCTCGTCGGTTTTCCGGCGCTGCGCCTCGCCGGCATCTATCTGGTGATCGCGACGATCGCGTTCGGATTCATCATGGAGGAGGTTGCGGCGCGCTGGGAGAGCGTAACCAACGGCAATGACGGCATGCGGATCAAGCAGATCGAGCTGTTCGGCTTCACGCTGAGCCGCGATGGCTACAGCTTTTACTACCTCTGCCTCGGGTTCCTTGTTCTGGTGCTGATTCTCGCGCTCAACCTTTTGCGCTCTCCCACTGGCCGCGCCTTCATCGCCATCCGCGACAGCGAGACCGCCGCGCAGAGCATCGGCGTCAACCTTTCGGTCTACAAGGTGATGGCGTTCTCGATCAGCGCAGCGATGACCGGTCTCGCGGGCTGCCTCTATGCGCACAAAATGTCGTTCATCAGCCCGGAAATGTTCACGCTGCTGCTCTCGCTCGAGTTCGTCATCGTCATCCTCATCGGCGGCGTCGGCAGCTTGCACGGCGCCGTGCTCGGCTCGATCTTCGTCGTTATGGTCGATCCGTTCCTGAGTTACCTCAAGGACGACCTGCCGCGCGTCATCGGGGAGATGGCGCGCTCCTTCGGCGTTGCCAATCCCGGCGCGCTGCAGGATACGCTCTCGGCCATCGGCGGTGCGGCCGGGCTCAAGGGCGCGATCTACGGCCTGATCATCATTGTCTTCATCATCTTCGAGCCGTACGGGCTCTACGGCCGCTGGCTGAAGATCCGGCTCTATTTCGAGCTGTTCCCGCTCTACAAGAAGGCGACGTTCCGGCGGCAGAAGACCTACGTCAAATCGGAGCGCTACCGGTGAGCCTCCTCCGCCTCGACGCCATTTCGCTGCGCTTCGGCGGCCTCACCGCGGTCGACGGCGTGAGTTTTACCGTCGAGCCGGGCGAGATTTTCACCATGATCGGCCCGAATGGAGCCGGCAAGACCTCGATCTTCAACATGATCTCGCGCTTCTACCAGCCGAGCGGCGGACGCATCTTCTTCGAAGATGTCGAGATCACGCAACTGCCGCCGTACAAGATCGCGCAACTCGGCGTCGCGCGCACGTTTCAGAACATCGAGCTGTTCGACAACGCCACCGTGCTCGCCAATCTCCTGGTCGGGCGCCACCGTCATCGCCGGACGGGAGTGTTGGAAGACATCCTGTTTCTGCCCAAGGTGCGTGCGGCCGAATACGCCGACCGCCTTCGTGTCGAGGAAGTCATCGAATTCCTCGATCTGCAGCGCTACCGCGACCAGCTGATTGCCAGCCTGCCTTACGGGGTACGCAAGGTGTGCGAGCTTGCCCGCGCATTGTGCACCGAGCCGAAGATCCTCCTCCTCGACGAGCCCTCGTCCGGGCTCAACGTCGAGGAGACCGACGACATGGTCTATTGGATCAATGACATCCGTTCCGAGCTCGGCATCACGGTGCTGATGGTCGAGCACGACATGACGCTGGTCAATCGCGTGTCCGACCGCGTACTCGCCCTCGACTACGGGCGGGTGGTTGCGCTCGGAGCGCCGCAGGACGTCGCGCGCGACCCCAACGTGATCGCCGCCTATCTCGGACCCGAGGGGACGGTATGAGCGATCCGGCGCCGCTCCTTTCGGTCCGTAATCTCGAGACCTTCTACGGACGCATCATGGCGGTGCGCGGGGTGAGCCTGGAAGTGCCGCACGGCGAGATCGTCACCGTGCTCGGCGCCAACGGCGCCGGCAAAACGACGATCCTGAAAACCATCTCCGGCGTGCTCGATCCGCAGAAGGGCACCATCGCGCTCGAAGGCAAGCCGATCCACGGCATGGACCCGGACCGCATCGTCAAGCTCGGGTTGAGCCACGTGCCCGAAGGCCGCGAAGTCTTCCCGTTCCTGACCGTCGCCGAAAACCTCGCCATGGGCGCATTCCTGCGCAGCGACCGCGACGCCGTGGCGAAGGATCTCGAGCGCATCTACGGCTATTTTCCGCGCCTCCAGCATCGCCTCGACCAGCGCGCCGGGCTTCTCTCGGGCGGCGAGCAGCAGATGCTCGCGATCAGCCGGGGGTTTCTCAGCCGCCCCAAGCTCCTGTTGCTCGACGAGCCTTCGCTTGGCCTGGCGCCGCTTCTGGTCAAGGAAATCTTCACGATCGTGCGCCGCCTCAATGCCGAGGAGGGCATCGCGATCCTCCTGGTCGAGCAGAATGCCCACATGGCCCTTGAGATCGCGCGCTACGGCTATGTGCTCGAGGTCGGCCGCTTCGTCATGGCCGACACCTGCGCGCGCCTCGCCGCCAGCCGCGACATCCAGGAATTCTATCTCGGCGCGCGCGAGATCGGCACGCGCGGCGAACGTCGCTGGAAACGAAAAAAGACGTGGCGGTGAGCCGCTGCGGCGATGAAAGAGTGGCGAGCAAGGGATGTGGCGATGAAGCAGACCGTCGACGAGCGAAAACCTGGAGGCCGCGATCGTTCGCCTGCGGCCGCGGCACGATCCTCGAAATCATGGGGCGTCTCCGCCGCCGACCCGCCGGTTCTGACCGTCGCTGAAACTCTGCCGAAGAGCTTTCTGCTCGCCGTCCAGACGCGCGGCGACCGGCCTGCCCTGCGCGAGAAGGTCTTGGGCATCTGGAAAACTATCACCTGGAGTGAGTGGCTCGAGCGCGCCAAGGAGGTCGCCTTCGCCCTCGACGGACTCGGCTTTCGTCCCGGCGATGTCGCCTCCGTCCTAGCCAACACCGTGCCGGAATGGTGCTATGCCGACCTCGGAGTGCTCTGCGCCGGCGGCGTCTCCTCCGGGATCTATCCGACGGATTCGGCCAAACAGGTCGCCTACCTCATCAACGACTCGCGCACCCGCGTGCTGTTCGTGGAGGACGACGAGCAGCTCGACAAGGCGTTGGAAGCGCGTGCCCATTGCCCATCGCTCGAACGTATCGTCATTTTCGACATGGAAGGGCTGGCGAAGTTTTCCGACCCGATGTGCGTCCCCTTCGCCGCGTTCCTGGCCGAGGGACGCGCGCGCATCGCCGGGCGTGAGGCTCGCTGGGAGGAGATGATCGCGTCGCGCGGTCCTGATGACTTGGCGATCCTGGTCTACACCTCGGGAACGACTGGTCCGCCCAAGGGGGCGATGCTCAGCCATCGTAACGTCACCACTCAGATGCGGCACGCCCCCGACGTGCTCGACTATATGGCGCACGAGGAGCGTCTCGCCTTCCTGCCGATGTGCCATGTCGCCGAGCGGGTCGCCGGGTGCTATTACGGCATCGCGACCGGCGGCATCGCCAACTACGCGGAAAGCCCGGAGACGGTGCTGGAGAATGTCCGCGAGCTGCAGCCCACGTCGCTTGGCGCGGTGCCGCGTGTCTGGGAGCGGCTCTATTCCGCGACCATGATAGCGCTGAAAGATGGAACGGCGCTGGAGCGCTGGTGCTACCGGGTGGCGATCGCCGCGGGCTACCGCCTCGCCGACGCGCGCTTGGAGGCGCGCGCACCGACATTGTCCGAGCGCGTCGGCTTTGCGTTCGCGTACTGGCTGGTGCTGCGCAACATCCGCATCATGATGGGCATCGACCGCTGCCGCTGGCTGTGGACCGGCGCCGCCCCGATCGCGCCCGATCTGATCCGCTGGTACCTCGCGCTCGGTATGAACATGTACGAGGTCTACGGCCAGACCGAGAACACCGGCCTCGCGACGGTGATGCCGGCCGACGGAATCAAGCTCGGCACCGTCGGCAAACCGGTCCCCTATGGCGAGGTGAAGGTCTCGCCGGAGGGCGAGATCCTCATCCGCGGCGATTTCGTTTTCCTGGGCTATCTCAACCAGCCGGACCGCACGGCGGAGACGATCGATCGCGACCGCTGGCTGCATACCGGCGACGTCGGCCTGATCGACAACGAAGGCTACGTGCGCATCACCGACCGCATGAGAGACATCATCATCACCGCCGGCGGCAAGAACATCACTCCGTCGGAAATCGAGAACCAGCTCAAGTTCTCGCCCTACATCAGCGATGCCGTCGTCGTCGGCGACCGGCGCCCGTATCTGACCTGCCTGATCATGATCGACCACGAGAATGTCGAGAAATTCGCCCAGGACCGGGCGGTGCCGTTCACCAACTACACGAGCCTGTGCCGCGCGCAGGCGGTGCAGGAGCTGATCTGGAGCGAGATCGAGAAGGTCAATGCCGACTTCGCCCGGGTCGAAACCATCAAGCGCTTCTACCTCATCGAGCAGCAGCTCACGCCGGAAGACGACGAGTTGACGCCGACGATGAAGCTCAAGCGCAAATTCGTCAACGAGAAGTACCAGAAAGAGATCGAAGCCATGTATCGCAGCGCCTCGGCGGCTTAACCGTTTGCGGCAGCGTTCTTTGACGGTGCCGGGCGGCTGCGATAGCATGCGAGGCGGGTAGGGCTGAAAAACACACGCGGCGGACAAGCCGCTCGCATCGATCGCGACGATCGTGACGACCCAGGGAGGAACAACAAATGAGTCTTCGCGTAGGCATGGTGGCGCTCGCCGGCGCCGCGTTCGTTCTCGGTGCGCCGATGGCGCACGCGCAGGTCAAAACCACGACCCAGGGGATCACCGACACCGAGATCGTGGTCGGCACCCACCAGGATCTCTCCGGCCCGATCAAGACGTGGGGCGTTTCGGTCGCCAACGGCATGAAGATGGCAACCGAGGAGATCAACGCCGCCGGCGGCGTCAATGGCCGCAAGATCCGGCTTATCATCGAGGACAGCGGCTACGATCCCAAGCGCGCGGTGCTCGACACCCAGAAGCTGATCGAGAAGGATCAGGTCTTCTCCATGATCGGCGCGATGGGCTCGCCGACGGTGCTCGCCGCGCAGGACATCGTGCTCGATGCCGGCGTGACCCAGCTGTTCCCGCTGACCGCGGCCCAGTTCACCTTCAGGCTCGATCCGGCCAAACCGCAGGACCGGCTGAAATTCAACAACCTGCCACCCTACATCGAGTCGACGCGGGCGGCGATGAAATACATGGTTGAGCTGAAGCACCCGAAGAAGCCATGCATCATGTTTCAGGACGACGAGTACGGAAAGAACGTGCTCGACGGCTACACCCAGCAGCTTGCCGCCATGAAGGTCGAGCCGGGGACGCAGACGAGCTACAAGCGCGGCGCCACCGACTTCAGCGCCCAGATCGCGCGCATGAAGGCCGACGGCTGCGACCTGGTGCTGCTCGGCACGGTCATCCGCGAGACTATCGGCGCCATGACCGAGGCAAAGAAGCTCGGCTGGACGGTCGATTTCCTCGGCGCCACGCCGACCAACGTGATCGAGGTCCCGTTGCTCGGCAAGGATGTTGTCGAAGGCCTGTACGCTGCCGGCGGCATTGAAATTCCCTACGAAGATACCGCCAAGGGCAAGGTCAAGGATTGGCTCGTGAACTACAAGAAGATGTTCAACACCGACGCCAACACCCAGGCCATCATCGGCTATGACGCGATCGAGACCTTTGCGTTCTACGCCAATATGGCCGGCAAGGATCTGACCGGGGAAAAGCTTCTTGCGGCGCTCGAGTCCGGCAAGGAGTTTCACAGCATGTTCGGCGCGCCGCCGGCAAAATTCTCGCCGACCAACCATCTGGCCAGCACCGCGATCCAGGTCCAGCAAGTCCAGAACGGCCGCTGGAAGGTCCTGCAGGAAGGGCTGGAGTACTGAGCGAACGCGTCGACGCGGCCGAGTATCTCGGCCCGCCGGCAAGTGACTCGTGCAGCGACTACCGGAGCACGCCACGGTCGAAGGGATCGGGCGTGCTCCGCGCGTTTCAGGAGAGCGAGTGCGCCCGGCGCCCCTTGCTCAATCGGTTGCCTCTTCGATCAGGCGCGGGCTGACGAAGCGCTCGATCCGGCCCGCGTTCGGATGCAGGCGGGACCAGTCGTCGAACGCAAGATCGATGACGACGAGGCCTGACGTCGGCAGCTTCTCGTTCACACGCTCGCGCGCCTCAACGTCCCCCGAAGCGATCAGGCTTACGGCAAGGTCGTGCAGGCCTGGATTGTGTCCGACGACGAGCAGCACGTGCGCGTCCCGCGCCGTGCGAATGATGCCTATGAGTTTGTCGCGCCCGGCGTTGTAGATGCCTTCCTCCTCCACGACCTTCGGCGCTTTGGGGAGGGCCTTGGCAACCAGCGCCCAGGTTTCCTCCGCGCGTGTTGCCGGCGAAACGAGGGCAAGGTCGGGCACCAGGCCGTGGCGGGCCATGTAGGCGCCGATCAGCGGCGCGTCGTCGCGGCCGCGCTTGGTCAGCCTGCGCTCGCGGTCGCGTTCGCCTGGTTCGGGGCGTTCCGTCTTGGCGTGACGCAGCAGCAGCAATCGGCGCATGGAGACAATGTCGTTATC
>Ga0070671_100003678_pt1 | contig 12025 bp, 11 predicted proteins | sample KBSS73metaG_FD_65341 | JGI IMG/M metagenome (GOLD analysis project Ga0070671, IMG submission 65341) | Switchgrass rhizosphere microbial communities from Kellogg Biological Station, Michigan, USA - KBS S7-3 metaG | ecosystem: Host-associated > Plants > Roots > Rhizosphere > Soil ...
TGCCGCCGCCGCGGCGCCGGACAGAAACATCGTCGGCATGGTCCACAACGGTGGCTTGGCGCAGCTGATACCGACATTGACCAAGGTAAGCGCCGCAATCAAGCCAACGAGGTTCTGGGAACCCGCTGCGATTACCAAGCCAGTGCTTGCGGCGAGGCACGCAATGATGACGTGCCAGGTGCGTTCGCCGGTGCGGTCGGAATGGCGTGACCACAGGACCATGGCAATGACCGAAATCGTCGGCGGGACGGCATTCAACAAGCCCACGGTCATCGACGACACGCCCATTTGCTTGATGATTTGCGGCGCCCAGATGCCGAGCGTGTAAAGCCCCGCCGAAGTACCGAAATAGATGAGGGCCAAAGCCAATACGCGCGGATCGGCCAAACCGCGGATGAAGCTGTGGTTCGCGCTGGCGGTCTTGTTGGCAGCGGCCTCTTGATTCATAACGCCCACCAGCCAGGCCCGCTCGTCGTCCTTGAGCCACTTGGCACGTTCCGGTCGATCAGTCATGTAGAAGAAGACAACGACACCGAGGATCAGCGCGGGTATCGCCTCCAAGATGAACAACCATTGCCATCCGGCGAGTCCGAGTACGCCGTGCATCTCGAGCAGGGCGGCAGATATGGGCGAACCCAGCGCCGTCGATATTGGAGCGGCCGCCATGAAGAGTGACGTGACGCCCGCTCGATGACGCGCAGGAAACCAGTAGCTGAGATAGAGAATGATTCCGGGAAAGAAGCCAGCCTCGGCCGCACCGAGCAAAAACCGCATCACGTAGAAACTGGTGGGTCCTTGGATGAACGCCATGCCGCCCGAGATGATTCCCCAGGTCACCATGACGCGGGCGATCCACAGGCGGGCGCCGACCTTGTGCAGAATGAGATTAGATGGCACCTCGAACAGGAAGTAGCCCCAGAAGAAGATGCCCGCGCCGAACCCCAGCATTGAAGCGGTAAAGCCGAGATCTTTGTTCATGGTCAACGCGGCGAAGCCGATGTTGACCCGATCGATGTAAGCGATGAAGTACAACAGCATGATGAAAGGCACGATGCGCCAGGTAATGCGCCGTAGCGTGCGCTTTCCGATTTCCGTCTCCACTTCAAGTCCTCCTTTGGAATGTCTACTTGAACGGGAGCTTTTCGCTACCGTTACTGATGTCTGCGCCGCGCCCCTGTAGCAGCACGGTCGAACGAGATCAAGCTGCCGCGCGTCTCACTTTGGTGAGTGCGTCGCAGATGGCATTCGTCACATCGGCAGTTGTCGCCGTGCCACCGAGATCGCGCGTGTGCAGTGCCCGGTTGGCGGTTGCCTGCTCGATCGCGTCCATCACGCGCTCGGCTGCATCGTTTTCACCGAGGTGCTGCAGCAGCATCACCACCGACCAGAACGTGCCGATCGGGTTGGCGAGGCCCTTGCCCATGATGTCGAAGGCCGAGCCGTGGATCGGCTCGAACATCGACGGATAGCGGTGCTCGGGATCGATGTTGCCCGTCGGAGCAATGCCCAGACTGCCCGCCAGCGCGGCGGCAAGATCGCTCAGAATGTCGGCGTGCAGATTGGTGGCGACGATTGTGTCCAGGGTTGCGGGCTTATTGACCATGCGCGCCGTCATCGCATCGACGAGCTCCTTGTCCCACTTCACGTCCGGGAACTCACCCGCGACTTCGTTGGCGATCTGGTCCCACATGACCATGGCGTGGCGCTGAGCGTTGCTCTTGGTCACCACGGTCAGTTGCTTGCGCGGTCTTGACTGTGCCAATCTGAACGCGAAGCGCAGAACGCGCTCGACGCCAGCACGGGTCAAGATCGACACATCAGTGGCTGCTTCGATCGGATGGCCCTGATGCACGCGGCCGCCGACACCGGAGTACTCGCCTTCGGAGTTCTCGCGCACGATGACCCAGTTCAGATCCTCGGGCGTGCATCGCTTCAGTGGCGCGTCGATGCCGGGCAGGATTCGCGTCGGGCGCACGTTGGCGTACTGGTCGAAGCCCTGACAGATCTTGAGTCTCAGCCCCCACAGCGTGATGTGATCCGGGATGTCGGGGTCGCCCGCGGAACCGAAAAGAATCGCGTCTTTGTCGCGAATGGCGTCGAGGCCGTCCTCCGGCATCATCACGCCGTGCTTGCGGTAATAGTCACCGCCCCAGTCGAAGTTCTCGAATTCGAAGCGAAAGCTGTTGCTCGACCGCGCGACCGCTTCGAGCACCTGCTTACCCGCGGGGACGACTTCTTTGCCGATGCCGTCGCCGGGAATGGTTGCAACGCGGTAGGTTTTCATTAACGCCTCCATTGGTAAGGGAAGCGCAACTTTAGGGCGTAGACATGGTTAACGCGCACCCTTAAAGTAAAACCATTCTTAACCGACGGTTGACAAATGGAGAGCGCGAATGGCTGCTTACATCCAGCCGGCTGACTTGGGGTTTTTCTCGACGCTTGCCTCCGCCATCAGCCTTGGCGCGGCCGCTCGTGAGATGGGAGTCACAACCGCTGCAGTAAGCAAACGGCTTGCTCAGATGGAACAACGCCTGGGAATGGCGCTCATTGTGCGAACTACCCGACGCATGAGCCTAACGCCCGAAGGCGAGCTGTATCTGGAGCATGCGCGGCGCATCCTCGGTGATATCGAGGATCTGGAAGAACTACTCGGAGTGTCGCTCGAGAACCCGAAGGGGTTGTTGCGAGTCAATGCGACGCTCGGCTTCGGGCGTAGTCATGTCGCACCGGTGATCTCGCGGTTCGTTCGCAAGTACCCGCAAGTGCAGGTACAGCTTCAGCTTTCGGTCAATCCGCCGCCCGTCTCCGACGATTCATGGGACGTTTGCATCCGCTTCGGTGAGCCGCCAGATGCCCGCGTGATCGCGCGAAACCTTGCCGGGAACCGCCGCCTGTTGTGTGCGGCTCCATCCTATCTCGCCAAGCACGGCACTCCCAAATCGCCGCGCGAACTTATGCAGTACAACTGTATCGGCATTCGGCAAGGCGAAGAAGCGTATGGCGTGTGGCGGCTGTCGACCGGTCGGGGGCGTCATGCTGACGTAGAGGCCGTCAAGATCAAAGGCAATCTCACCACCAACGACGGCGAGATCGCGGTCAGGTGGGCATTGGAAGGGCACGGCATCCTGATGCGCGCAGAATGGGACGTCGACCGCTATCTCCGCAGCGGTCGCCTGGCGCAGGTACTTCCCCAATACCACACACCTGACGCCGACATTCACGCGGTCTACCCACAACGCCACCAACGCTCAGCGCGCGTACGTGCTTTTGTCGACTTTCTAACGACGGTGTTTGCCCGGCAGACGTGATCAGCCGGCTGTGACGCTGCCACTTCGCATGTTTTTCACAGTTCGCGATTGTCGGGCGCGGCGGACGATATTTCGTTACACGCAGCAGCCTCCGTCAATGCATCGTTCCGTCGTAAGGTCGGCGGGTACTTTCGCCATCGGCGACTTCGGCTCGGTCGGCGAGCTCGTGGCACGCTGAAACGTACTTCACGATGGCGGTCGCCACTGCCTCGAGCATGCGCGCTTCTTCTGCGTGAAACCATTCAATGGCCTCGCCGACCGTCCACATCCTTCGGGTACGCCTTGAGGTTGAGTGCGAAAGATGCTTTTGCTCATCGCCTCACCTCGAGCCGCTTGCCCGTGGCAACCGGGTGTCGCGGCTCTGCAATTCGATTGCAGAGCGAATCTGAACCACCGGCAGGACGATCCCGACACCCCCGGTACGTCTCACATGCTGCGGTCCGCGGCGACCCCTTTGTCTGCTGGGGACTCTGTCGCAGGGGCCACAATCGGACGAAGAGCTCGCAGAAAACGATAGAACCCAGTCATCGTCTTATCGTCCCTTGATTGGCGACGGCTCGTATGGATGCATTGATCGCCTCTTGGTCGCCAAGGTAATAGTGCTTGATCGGTTTCAGATCGTCGTCAAGCTCGTACACCAGCGGTTGGCCTGTCGGAATGTTGAGCTCGACGATATCGCCGTCGGATACGTTGTCGAGGTATTTGACTAGCGCCCGCAGGCTGTTGCCGTGGGCGACGATGATGACCTGCTTGCCCGCACGCACGGCGGGTGCGATGGTCGCGTGCCAGTACGGCAGGAAGCGGACCACCGTATCCTTGAGGCATTCCGTCCGGGGAAACGCGCCGTGGTCGAGGTTCGCGTAGCGCGGATTATCGTTTTCCAATCGCGGATCACCTTCCGCGAGCGAAGGCGGCGCGATTTCGTATGCGCGCCGCCATATCTTCACCTGCGCGTCGCCAAACTTGGACGCGGTCTCGGCCTTGTTGAGCCCTTGCAGCGCGCCGTAGTGGCGCTCGTTCAGACGCCAGGAGTGGACCACCGGAATCCACATGCGGTCCATCTCCTCCAGCACGACCCACAGCGTCTTGATGGCACGCTTCAACACGGACGTGAAGGCGAGATCGAATGCATAACCTTCGTTCCGCAGAAGCGCGCCGGCCGCCCTGGCCTCCGCCAGTCCTCTTTCGGTGAGACCGACATCGGTCCATCCGGTAAATCGATTTTCCTGATTCCAAGTGGATTCGCCGTGGCGCAGAAGCACAAGTTTCTTCATGCTGGATCCCGAATGTCGGACGGCGCTCTATCGAACCGCGGTGCGCAACCCCGCTGCCTCGCGCGCCAACGCGGTCACCCGTTCCCAATTGCCGTCCGCCACGGCATCCTTGGGCGTGAGCCAGGAGCCCCCTACGCATCCGACATTTGGCAGCGCAAGAAATTGAGGGGCTGTCGCTGCCGTGACTCCGCCCGTCGGGCAGAATGTGACGTCGGGAAACGGGCCCCCCAAGGCCTTGAGCATGTCGATACCGCCGGCCTGTTGCGCGGGAAACAGCTTCAATTCGGTGAATCCGGCCGCGCGCGCCGCGATCGCGTCAGATGGCGTCATCACACCGGGCAGCAGCGGCAGTCCGCTCGCCCGCGCCGCTTGCGTCAACGCGGGTGTGAGCCCGGGACTCACGCCGAAGCGTGCGCCGGCTGCGATAGCGAGATCGAAGTCCTCGGGCCGCGTGATCGTCCCGACGCCGACGATCGCGCCATCCACGGCATCGGCGATCGCGCGGATCGCCTGCAGTGCGACGGGGGTGCGTAGCGTCACCTCCAGAACGCGCACGCCCCCCGCGACCAGTGCCCTTGCCAGAGGAACCGCTTTGGCCAGTTCGTCGACGACGATCACCGGGATCACCGGCCCGATACGCATCAGTTCGAGCGGCGTCATGACGATCAGAAGATGAAACGGGTGTTGATGAACTTGGACTTGTGCTCGACGACGATCGCGTCAAGCAGTTCCTCGTTCGACGCCGTCTGCTTCGCAGCCACCATCGAGCGGATCGAGAACGCTCGCAAGGCGTCCGAAACCGACAGGGTTCCCTCCGCGGAATCCTTACGTCCGGCGAAGGGGAAGACATCCGGGCCGCGTTGGCACTGACTGTTGATGTTCACGCGGCACACCTGGTTCACAAGGGGATCAACCAGCTTGCCGACTTCCTCCGCATTCGAGCCGAAGATGCTGACTTGCTGGCCGTGCTCGGAGGACACGACATATTCAAGCGCGTCGTTCACGTCCACAAACGACATCACCGGAATGAGTGGTCCGAACTGCTCCTCACGATAGAGCTTCATCCCTTCGCGCACGGGGTAGAGCACCGCGGGGAAATAAAGCGTCTTGCAGAACGCGCCTCCGCCTTCGTTGACCACGTGCGCGCCTTTGGCCTTGGCGTCCTCGATAGCCTCGGACATGTACGCGGTTCGATGAAGGCCTGGCAGCGGCGTGATCGTGACGCCCTTCTCCCACGGCATGCCGACCTTTAGCTTGGCCAGCTCCTCCGTAAATCGCTTAAGGAATATGTCCACGATCGACTCGTGGACGATCAGCATCTTGAGCGCGGTACAGCGCTGACCATTGAATGACAGCGTGCCGAGCAGGCACTCCTTGACGGTCAATTCGATGTCGGCATCCGACAGAATGATCGCGGCATTCTTCGCGTCGAGGCCAAGGATTGCGCGCAGCCGGTGCGACTTCGGATGCTGTTTCTTGAGATGATCGGCGACCTTGGAGGAGCCGATCAGCGCCAGTACATTGACCTTGCCAGACGCAAGCATCCGCGGCACGACCACGGCTCCGGGCGCATGGACCGTGTTGATGACGCCTTTGGGAAATGCGCTGCGGAACGCCTCCATCAACGGTGTGAACAACAGCGTCCCATATTGGGGTGGCTTGAACGCCACCGTATTGCCCATTAGCAGCGCTGGAATCAACGTGGCGAACGTCTCGTTGAGCGGGTAGTTGTACGGGCCCATGCACAGCACGACACCGAGCGGCGTACGTCGAATCTGCCCGATCGTCCCCTCGACCACCGTGAATCGCGAGCTGTTGTTATCGAGGTCCTTGAGCGCGGCCAGGGTCTGTTTGATGTAGTCGACGGTGCGGTCGAACTCCTTCTCGGAATCGGCAAGGCTCTTGCCGATCTCCCACATGATCAGCTGGGCGATCGGCCGCCGCTGCGCGACCATCTGCTTCACGAAATCCTGCATGCAGTCGATGCGATCGGCCACCGACTTCGTTGGCCACTCGCCGCGTCCGCTGTCGAACGCCCGGACGGCGGCGTCGAGCGCCTGGTCGCTCTCGGCCTCTCCCATCACCGGATAACTGCCGATTTCGAGCTGCTGCAGCGTACCGTCGGCCTGTCGCACACATACCGGAGACAGAACAGTCTTGCGTTTGCCGCCCCACGTCCGAAGCTCGCCATCGACCAGCCAGGTCGTTTGGTGGATCGGCGATGCAAGCCTCTGTTCCGGAGGAATCGCGTCAGCGTTGGGGAATAGCTGACACAGGGATTCGCTGGTGATCATGCTCTCAGGTTCTCCATGAAGCTCGCCACCTGTGCCGCAGTCGGCAAGGGCGCGACGGCGCCAAAGCCAGTGGTTGTCAGGGCTGCCGCTGCGCTAGCCCATCGGGCCGCGGAAACCGCATCGGCACCGGCAGCAAGGCGCGCAAGGAACGAACCGTCGAAGCAGTCACCGGCACCGGTGGCGTCCACGGCATCGACCGGAAACGCGGAAATCGGCGTTCGTCGATCGTTGTAGGACACGAGCGATCCTTCGCGACCCAGCTTCAGCACGACGGTCTTCGCGCCTTGCAGATGGCACCAGTCGACAATCGACGCCGGATCGTCGAGGCCTGAAACCAAACGCACGTCGTCCAGGCTCGGAAGGAAATAGTCAGTCAATGGAATGGTGGCCAGTATGATTGCGCGCGCGCGATCGAGTGGCCAGAGCTTGAGGCGCAGATTGGGATCGTAGGCGACCTTGACGCTTCCCCGTCGGGCGGTTCTTATCGCGTCGAAGACGGCATCGGTCGCCGAAGCGCTGATCGCCTGGCTGATGCCCGACACGTGCAGAAACTTTGCATGCTCGATGAGCCGTTTGGGAATGTCGGATGGCTGCATGCGGCTTGCGGCTGAGCCGGCGCGCAGGTAGCTGAATGTATGACCGTCCTTGCCGTGCCTTACGAAATAGATTCCGGTAGGGGCATTCGAATCGATGACCACGTCTGCGGCATCGACACCTTCCTCGCTCCAGAGTCGGAGACACATTCGGCCGAACTCGTCGTCGCCGAGCCGGGTGAAATAGCTGCCCTTCGCACCCTGACGCACCGCCGCGATCAGCGCGTTCGACGTGTCTCCGCCGAATCCCTGCAGATAGGTGCGCCCGTCACCATCGCCGGTCTGGTTGAACTCGACCAGCACCTCGCCGATGGCCAGAATATCGGTCACTCCGCGCTGCCTCTCACTGACACGGCTCCATGAATTATGTCGGGTTCGGGAATTCGAGCAGGACCTTGCACGCGTCCTTGGGGTTGCCCTCCACCACAGCGAATGCGCCCGCCACATCTCGGAAATCGATGCGATGCGTAATGATGCGGTCGGGACGCACGAGGCCTTTAGCGACCCAATCGATCACCCGCGGAAACATCGTGCAGTTGAGCCGAGATGCGTACAGCGTCAATTCCTTCTTCGTGAGCTCCTGCTGGGGTATCGCCGATGGATGCGTGGAAAAGCCGAGAATTCCTATGCGACCCGCCGGTGCGGCGATGCGCACGGCTTCCTCGAGGATGCTCGGATGGCCAACGGCATCATAGATAAGTGTCGGTCCGCCATCGACTCCGCGCTTGGCAAGTGCCTCGGATAGAAGCTCGCGTTTGGTGTTGATCACGTCGCCGGCGCTCGCGCCGCACTCGCGCGCGAGCTCGAGGCGCTCGTCAATCTGGTCGGTGATGAGCGCGCGGATGCCATGAACGCCGGTAAGCACCTGCAGGATGTTGAGTCCCACAGGTCCCGCGCCGTAAATCAAAGCGACATCGCTGTCGAAAACCCCGGTGCGGTTGGTCACCTGCGCTGCGACGGCAAACGGCTCGATGATCGCCGATGATGCTTCCGGCACGTCCGGCGGAATCGTGTACGCATTGCATGCCGGGGCGGTCATGTATTCGCTGAAGCCGCCGTCGCGATGCACGCCGATGACCTGCAGGTTGCGGCAGACGTTGCGCCGCCCCGCGAGGCAGGCGTGGCACCGGCCGCAGCTGATCACCGGATCGACCGCCACCAGCTCGCCAATCCGCGCGCGGCTCACGCCCTCGCCAACGGCGTCGATGCGGCCGACGAATTCGTGGCCGATGACGCGGGGATACACAACGAAGGGATTCTTGCCGTGCAGGATGTGCACGTCCGAGCCGCAGATGCCCGCGTAGCGGACGCGCACACGGACTTCACCCGCGCCAGCCTGCGGCTGCGGCCGCTCACGAACGGTCATCTGGTTCGGTTGTTCGACGACCACACTCAGCATGTTTTTCCCCTCGTCACCAATTCCACATTGACCCGTCGCGCAGGCGCGCCACGGGCAGGTACGCGCGCTCGTAGGGATACTGCGCCGCGCGCTTCTCGTCGATGTCGACCCCGAGTCCGGGCACCTCGTCCATCACCATATAGCCGTCCTCGAAGCGATAGTTATGCGGGAATACTTCGTCGGTCACTTCCGCGTGCGGCATCAATTCCTGAATGCCGAAGTTCGGCACCCACAGATCAAAGTTGACCGCTGCAGCCATGCACACCGGCGACAGATCGGTGGCACCGTGGAAGCCGGTGCGTACCTGATATAGCGCCGCGAATTCAGCAATGCGGCGCACGTGCGTGATCCCACCTGCGTGCACAATCGTCGCGCGGATGTAGTCGATCAACTGCTCACTGATCAGATGCTTGCAGTCCCAGATCGAATTGAAGATTTCGCCGACGGCGAGCGGCGTCGTCGTGTGCTGCCGGATCAGGCGAAACGACTCCTGGTTCTCTGCCGGTGTTGCGTCCTCGATCCAGAAGAGGCGGAACGGCTCGCTATCCTTGCCGAGTCGCGCCGCTTCGATGGGCGTCAATCGATGATGCGCGTCGTGCAGCAGATGAAAATCGTCGCCGTGAGCCTCCCGTACCTTGCGAAAGAGGTCCGGCGTGTGGCGGAGATACAGCGCGGTATCCCATGCCTCTTCCGGCGGCAATCCCTTTTGCGCCGGCTCGTAATAACCTGATCCCTTGCCGACTCCGTAGACCTTTTCGAGTCCAGGCACGCCCGATTGGACGCGAATCGCCTTGAATCCTTTCTCCAGATAGCGCCCTACCGCTTCGACGGTTTCGGCGTGATCCCGACCGTTGGCGTGGCCATACACCATGGCGCCGGCGCGACTCTTCCCTCCCAGCAGTTGATACACCGGCATTTGCGCGAGCTCGCCCTTGATGTCCCATAGCGCCACATCGACCGCCGCGATCGCCGCCATCGTCACCGGCCCGCGACGCCAGTACGCGCCGCGATACAGGTATTGCCAGATGTCCTCGATGTTGCGCGGGTCGCGGCCGATCAGGCAAGGGATGACGTGGTCGTCCAGGTAGGCCTTGACGGCAAGCTCCCGGCCGTTCAGCGTGGCGTCGCCCAGACCATGGACGCCATCGCCGGTGACGATCTTCAGCGTTACGAAGTTCCGCCCGGGACAGGTGAGGATCGTGTAGGCTCGTTCGATCTTCATGGATGGAGCTCCGTTGACATTCAATCGATGAAGTACGTAGGCGGCGCGCGATCGTGCAACTCCTGCATGTGTCCGGTGATCGCATTGATGTGGTGGTTGACCGCCTGCGTCAAGCCCGTCGCGTCTCGCGCGACCAGCCGGTCCATGATCGCCTCATGCTCCTCCTGCGCGCGGCGCGCGTGATACGCCACGCGCTCGAGGAGAAGCCAGCGCACACGATCGAAATGCCGCTTCACACCCTCCAACATTCCCCAAACGTGCGCGCGCCCGGCGAACTCGAACATCGAGCGATGCATCGCTTCATCGAGTTTGAAGAACGCTTCGGCGTCGCCGCCGGCGGCCGCATGGCGCTGCGCCGCAAGCAGTGAAGCAAGGGTGTCGAGCTGTGGCCGCGTGATGATCTTCACGAGTTCGGCATGGTTGGCGCATTCGAGTGTGCTGCGCACGAATCGACCCTCGTCGATCAGCGAGCGCCGCACCGGCGCAACGAGCGTCTTGACTTGCGGATAGATGACAACGAGCTGCTCGTCGGCAAGCAGCGCGAGCGCTTCGCGCACGGGCGTGCGACTGATGCCGAGCGCGGCGGAGATGGCCGCTTCGGATAGGCTGGTGCCGGGTGACAATTCACCCCGTACGATCGCGTCACGCAATGCAATCTCGACCTGCACGGTGTATGAGCCGTGCCGGTCGAGTCGAAAGGTCCGTAATGCCGATGCAAGCGTTCGCTCCTGACCAGGCGTTGCACTCGGGGCGACCGCGGAACGGTTCGCGCTCTTTTGAGAGCGCTCGTGTCGGTCGTTTCTGTGCTTCGGCACTTCGCCCTTCTTTTCTGTTGGCTGGGGCTTGCGTTTCATGTTGCTACCATGGTAGCGTGGTTGTCAAATAATTCTAACAGCGCTCGTTGGAGGAGGCCCCGCAGGCATGGCTGCACTGACGCGCAACCGGCAAGGTCCCGAGCGTGTGCCGGAAACGATTCTGATGAAGGCCGCTACGCACCCTGCAGTGCGGGTCGAACGCCTCACGCATAACGCCGTTTCCCTGCATGCGTGTCTTGCCGCGTCCTCTTGTCCCTGCGGCTACCCTTCACGATCGCGACTGCGCAGCGGCTACCGACGTCGCGTGCGACCTGTCGTCGGACGACGTTAGATCCCGGATGACACGTCTTTCGCAACGAGCCGCGCTGTCGCTGCCCGGATTTATGACCCGCCCGGGATACGATCGTAGCGGTGTGCGGCGCGGACTCGTTCATCTCGGACTCGGTGCATTCCATCGCGCGCACCAGGCGGTGTACACCGACGCGGCGATGGCAAAGGGGGATTTGCGCTGGGGCATTGCGGGGGTGAGTCTGCGCAGCAAGTCAGTAGCAGAAGCGCTCATTCCGCAGGATCTTCTCTACAGCGTGCTCGAGCGCGACGGCGAACAGGTCGATGGGCGTCTTGTTGGTGCGCTGCACGCCGCTCTTCACGCGCCGACGCAACTCGACGAAGTGCTCGAAGCAATCGCCGACCCGCGAACGCAAGTCGTGACGACGACGGTGACCGAGAAGGGTTATTGCATCAAATCCGGCCACCGGCGATCTCGACACCGCCGACAAGGACATCCAGCACGACTTTGCCAATCCCGATTCGCCAGTCTCGACTATCGGCGTCCTCTTTGCTGGCATCCGCCGCCGCCCACCGTCCGCGGCGCTAACGGTCCTTTGCTGCGATAACATGGCGAGCAACGGCGACACGCTGCGCAGACTCGTGCTGCAATTTGCTCGTCGGGTCGACGACGCCACTGAGCGGCGAATCGAGCGCGCGATCGCTTTTCCGAGCAGCATGGTCGACCGCATCGTCCCGGCGGCCAATTCCGGATCACTCGACTGGGCCGCGCAGCGTCTTGGCGTGCGCGACGAAGCGGCGATCGTCTGCGAGCCGTTCACGCAATGGGTGA
>Ga0070671_100003680_pt1 | contig 12022 bp, 7 predicted proteins | sample KBSS73metaG_FD_65341 | JGI IMG/M metagenome (GOLD analysis project Ga0070671, IMG submission 65341) | Switchgrass rhizosphere microbial communities from Kellogg Biological Station, Michigan, USA - KBS S7-3 metaG | ecosystem: Host-associated > Plants > Roots > Rhizosphere > Soil ...
GAATACAAATCGAGTTCGTTGATCGTGCGGCCTACTGCGTTTAGCAAGTGAGGCCACGACTTCAGAGCTTTCGCCGTCACGCCTCCACCGCAGGCCTTCGGTTCACTTGGCGGACGCCCCTCAAAAAGGGCAACTCTCGCTCCAGCTTTGGCGAGTAGCTCAGCGGCGAATGAACCTGCTGGGCCCGCACCGACAATTAGTAAATCAAAGGTTGACATCGATAAGCGTGAGTTTAAGAGATCGAATCGGCCAACGCATAATGCGCAAAAGAATTCTTTAGTTTGAACAAGGGATGTTGAAGTGTTGTCCGTTTGTTCCGGCCCAGATGCGGCGTTAGAATGGCCGCGTTCCCATCTCCAAATTAACTCCTCCCGATTGTTCGAGTATATCGACCAGGATGTCCACGAATAGCTTTCTTGTATTCACCGGTATTGCTCCGCACCCACCGATAATGGTGCCTGAAGTCGGTCGCGAAGCGATCGTCGAGGTGCAAAAGTCGGTTGCTGCGATGGAGGAGTTCGCTCATCGAGTCATCGAAAGTGGCGCAGAAACTGTTGTTGTTATTTCTCCGCATGCTCCGTTAGAGGAGAATGAATTCGTTGCCTATGCAGGTCCGACACTAACTGGAGACTTTGCGAGATTTCGCGCACCGCAAACCAGCTTTACGGTTCAAGTTGATGATGAACTACTGACTCGGATAATCCACGACTCCGAAAAAGAAAGGTTTCGAATCAGTCTCCTTGCTGAGTCAGTGCTGGATCACGGTACAGCTGTGCCTCTCTACTTTTTGAACAAACACGGCTGGCGCGGACGCGTCGTCGCTTTCGGATATTCTTTTTTATCCAATGAGGATCACCTTCGTTTCGGTACTCAGATAAAACAAGCGATCGATGCTATTGGTCGAAGGGTCGCTGTAATCGCGAGTGGAGATCTTAGTCATCGACTCAGACCTGATGCACCAGCTGGCTACAATACCAATGCGCATTTGTTCGATGAAGAAATCGTCTCGGCTATCGATTCGAATGACTTGTTGAAGATCGAGTTGGTTGATGGAAGCTTGCGGAAGCTTGCGGGTGAATGCGGTTATCGATCTATGTTGGTGGCAATCGGCGCAATCAAAGAGTTGAATCCGAAGTGTGAACTGATTAGCTATGAAGCTCCGTTCGGCGTTGGCTACATGGTCGCTCAATTATTAGCGGACAACGAAGTTCCAAACGAGTTACCAATTCTTGCGCGCAGAGCTGTGGAGACACTGGTTCATACCGGCAGGTCTCTCGAGACGCCTGAGCATCCGTTTGGAATCTTAGCCGAACGCGCGCCTTGTTTTGTGTCACTGAAAACACTCGACGGAGAACTGCGCGGTTGCATCGGGACGATCGAGCCAACGAAAGAGACGTTGGCAGAAGAGATTATCGCCAACGCGATGAGCGCTGCTACACAGGATCCCCGGTTTTACCCCGTGAACGCCGCTGAGCTTTCAAATCTTCGTTATTCGGTTGACGTTCTTTTGCCCGCTGAACCAACCACCATCGAACAACTCGATCCCACGATTTACGGAGTAATAGTTGAAGATGAAAGTGGACGTATGCGCGGATTGTTACTTCCAGATATTCCAGGTATCGAAGACGCGCAACAACAGGTGGAGATAGCGTCGCGAAAAGCTGGTATTCCGAGTGGTGCGCCCGTGAGATTGTCACGCTTCGAAGTCAAACGATTTCGAGAGTGATATTTGGAATTAGGTTGGACGGGAAGATCAAGAAACGGACGGTGATGAGATCGTTCACCGTCCGCTGTTACTTTGTCGAAAACTCGTTTCGCCCTTCAAAATTAGACATCGAGATTCCGAACATCGAGTGCGTTATCTTCGATGAATTTTCTGCGAGGTTCGACTGCATCCCCCATAAGCACCGTGAAGATTTCGTCGGTCTCGACCGCATCATCGATTCTGACTTCAAGCAGCGTGCGTTTGTCAGGATTCATCGTTGTTTCCCAAAGCTGTTCGGGATTCATCTCGCCCAATCCTTTATAACGCTGAATCGTTAGATCCTTCTTTGCCGCCGTTAGCACTTTATCTAGTAGCGCTTCACGAGTCGGTACTTCTTCGCTGCTGCCGTTTTCGCCTGAGACGAATGGACCAGACAAGCTTTCTTCCAAACCTTTAAAGAGTTCCACTGCTTTTTGAAACTCGACGTAGCTGGCGAAGTTCCAATCGATCGCAATGTTGATTCCTGAACGCGTCGTAGTCTCGATTTCCCAAAGCCCGTGCTCTTCGTCTGGCGTCAATTCGGTTTCGTAACCTGCCTTGTTGATGGCTGCATCAACTTTCTGCATCAGATCGCCATCCAGGAAAACCTTGCGCAGCGTCAGTCCTTCCTTACGAAGTAAACCCTTGCGACCACCCAAAGTTTCCAGCAACACATTCAACAGATGTCCATCGCCTGCTAAACGGCGAGTCGCACGCTCGCAGTAGTTTTTGAAGTCGACCATCTGCTCAAGAGACTTCGCCAGCTCACGACCCTCAATCGATGCACTCGCGCCAAGTGTTTTCACACTCATGTCGTTCGTGGCGGTACGCATCAGATAACGAACCATCGAACCTTCGTCTTTGATGTACTCCTCTTTCTTCCCGCGCTTCACTTTGAACAGCGGTGGCTGCGCAATGTAAACATGGCCTCGCTCAACCAGCTCAGGCATCTGTCTGTAGAAGAAGGTCAGCAGCAACGTTCGAATGTGTGAACCATCGACATCAGCGTCGGTCATCAGAATAATCTTGTGATAACGAAGCTTGTTTATATCGAAGTCGTCTTTGCCGATGCCCGTTCCAAGAGCCGTAATCAGCGACTTGATTTCACTGTGCCCGAGCATCTTGTCAAAGCGAGCCTTCTCAACATTCAGGATTTTCCCCTTGAGCGGAAGGATGGCCTGATTCTTACGATCGCGGCCTTGTTTGGCCGAGCCTCCCGCAGAATCACCCTCGACGATGTAAATCTCTGACAGTGCCGGATCGCGCTCCTGACAATCGGCAAGTTTCCCTGGCAACATGCTCGACCCCATTGCGCCTTTGCGAACGATCTCACGCGCTTTACGGGCAGCTTCGCGAGCACGCGCAGCATCGAGTGCCTTCCCCACGATCTTTCGGGCTACAGGAGGATTCTGTTCGAAAAACTCCGTCAGGCGATCGTTTAGAAACGATTCGACTGGGCCCTTAACATCTGAATTCAGTTTTCCCTTTGTTTGTCCTTCAAACTGCGGCTGCGGCAGTTTGACTGAGATTACCGCAACGAGACCTTCGCGAACGTCGTCACCCGTCAAGCTCCCTTTGAAGTTCTTGGCCAGACCCGAAGACTGCGCATAAGCATTAATCGTCCGTGTGAACGCTGACCGAAATCCGGAAAGGTGCGTGCCGCCGTCAACGGTGTTGATGTTGTTAGCAAAGGAATAGACTTTTTCGTCGTAGCCGTCGTTGTATTGAATCGCCACTTCAATTGAAAGCGCGTCAGCTTCCTTTTCGAAATAGATCGGTTTGTCGTGAAGCGTCGATCGATTCTTGTTTAGATGCTTTACGAATTCTGCAATTCCACCTTTGTAGTAAAACTCATGAGAACGCTCGGGCTCCTCGCGCTCATCTTTGATGGTGATGCGAATTCCTTTGTTGAGAAATGCCTTTTCTCGAAGACGTTCTGACAACTTATCAAAGCTGAAAGCGGTTTCAGTAAAGATCTGAGCGTCAGGCCTGAAGGTAATTTTGGTTCCTCGTCTTCGAGTTTTTCCCGTTTGCTTCAACGGAGCTACTGGGATGCCGCGCGCGTACTCTTGTTCGTACGTCTTTCCGTCGCGCCAGATTTCGAGATGCAAGTGTTCAGAAAGAAAGTTAACGCATGAGACGCCAACGCCGTGAAGTCCGCCTGAGACCTTGTACGCGTTCGAATCGAACTTGCCGCCCGCGTGCAGTTTGGTCATGACCACCTCAGCCGCTGAGCGCTTTTCTTTCTTGATCTCGTCGACCGGAATACCACGGCCGTTATCGATTACGGTGAGCGAGTTATCCAAATGAATAGCTACTTCAATGGTGTCGCAATATCCGGCTAACGCTTCGTCAATCGAGTTGTCGACTACTTCATAAACAATATGGTGCAATCCGATCTCACCGGTGGATCCGATATACATTGCCGGACGTTTACGAACCGCATCTCGTCCTTCTAAAATTGTGATCGATGATGAATCGTATGCCATGCTTTTCTTTTCAGTTATTCCAGTGGTTGCCAATCTATTCTCCTATTAAAACGTTCAACCAACAGACGCGACCGGTTTTTTCGTGTTACCGCTACGTACTTTGCCGTCTTCTATTTCATACACATTTGCCCGTGAAAAGAAGCTCTCAACGTGGCTCCGTTTTGAGGTCGTGATGAAAGTTTGAGTCCGATCCTCAAGGTATTCCAGAAGGCGTCCGATCCTCAGTTCATCCAGTTCCGCGTCTACATCGTCTATGACGAAAACTGGCTGATCATTTAACGTGAAATTATACAACGAAATTGCCGCTAAGTCTAATAATAACAATGCGCTACGTTGCTGTCCTGAACTACCGTAAACCCTTATTTCGCGACCATCCAGAAGTATCTCTAAATCGTCTCGGTGAGGACCGATCAACGAGTGTCCCGACGCGAGTTCGGCTGCGAGTCTCAGATTGATTCTCGAATGCAGGAGCAACTCGTAATCCTCTAAATTACCTTTGCCCTCCAATGCTGAGACATAACGCGTACTGACGTCTCTCCGGTCAAATAGCTGACGCTCTAAGGCTGCGTTTAGACCGGCTACGTAAGCAGTACGTTCCGAATGAATAACTGCAGCTAGCCGGGTTAGTTGATCATTCCAGGGAGCTACCAGATCCGCCACTTTCTCGAGGCTGAATTCACTCTCGTTTGCCATCTGCAGAAGCTTATTTTTTTGCTTAATAACTTTTCCGTAGTCGGCAATCGTTTGCAGGTAGGCTGGATGAATTGATGAAACTCCGCGGTCCAGGAAACGTCTACGAGCCTCCGGCATTCCTCGGACGACATCCAGATCCGCTGCCGTAAATGAGAAGACATGGAACTGGGAAAGATAGCGAGCTAATGTCTCTCGCTTTGAGTTGACAAAGATTGTTTTGCTGTTGTCCTGGATTGTGACTTGTAGATCCCTTTCGAGATTGATTCCTGCAGTCACACGACCGCTGATCGACGCTATACGTTCACCAAATTTGATTGCTTCTTGAAGGCGCTGAGTGCGGAAGGATTTAGTTCGCGCGAGGATGTTAATTGCTTCCAGCCAGCTTGTTTTACCCTGTCCGTTATTACCGTAGATGATGTTGAGTTGAGGACCCCAGACGATTTTTCCAGATAAATTTCTGAAGTTAAGCGCCTCGATTTCAGCGAGCAGCATCGTCGAATTTTAACATAGCGATCAGTTGATAACCGTTGAAATGAAAAGCGCTCTCAAGCGTTTTCGCTGAAGAGCGCTACTAGAAGAAGAGAAGGAAGGTTTGGCGACCTCCTTATATTCTCATTGGCATCACGATGTACTTGTAATCGTAATCGGCTTTCTCGGCTGGTTGCAGTTGAGCCTGCGAATTTCCATCTTTGAATTCGAAAGCAATCTTTGCGTCGCCGATCACATTTAGAAATTCCTGCAGATACTGTGCGTTGAATCCGATGTCCGTCTCCTCGCCGCTGTACTCGGTTTGAAGGGTTTCATTTGCTTCTCCCTCTTCAGCGTTTTGCGAGCTAATTACCAACTGATTCGGCTCAAGATGAAAACGGATCGCGTGAGATCTTTCATCGGCCATCAAGGCGACTCTGCGAATTGCCAGGTTCAATAAGCCACTGTCAAACTCGACAGATTTGTCGTTGTTCTTCGGCATAACCATTTCATAATTTGGAAACTGTCCGTAGAGCATTCGCGAGATAAGCAGCCGCGCACCGATCTCGAAATAGATATGGTTGTCATCCATCCCCAGGCTTATATCTTCGTCGAAGCCAGCCGTCAGTTTCGTCAATTCTGCTAACGTTTTGCGGGGAATAAGCGTATCAATCGATTGATTGTCCCCGTTCTTTGTAACGTTCTGCCGCTCAACATATGCGAGACGATGGCCATCAGTTGTAACCATCCTGGCAGTTGTTCCGTCAAGAACGAACTTGGCTCCGGAGAGTGTGTAACGCGACTCCTCCTGGGTGATCGCGAAGATCGTTCGATCGATGAATGTCTTCAGAACCTTGGCTGGAATCTTCGTTGGGGCAGACTTAAACGAAGGCACTTCCGGGAAAGCATCTCTTGCAACGCCTACCAATTTGTATCGAGCCCTGTCGCACTTGACCGTGACCCAGTCGTTATCTTCTTTTTTGAAACTCACTGGAGCATCGGGAAGCAGTCGCGCAATCTCAAACAATTTTCTCGCCTGAACACAAATCGAACCCGGCGTTGAGATCTCTTCCGCATCCATGTCGCAACGAATCGTCACATCCAAATCGGTGCCGGTGATTCTGATCGTATTTTCGCCAACCGATTCGATCAAAATGTTAGATAGAACTGGAATCGTATTTTTCTTTTCGACGACACCTTGAACGAAGGCAAGTTCTTTTTGGAGGTTTTGTTTGCTTACAACAAATTGCATTACGACTACTCCTTCGGGCAGTGAGTTATCAACACCGCTATTCTTCTGCTAACTAAAAAACTAAAACCTATATTGATCTAGTAGTACTAGTAGGTGGCTGTGAATCTGTGAAAAAGCCGCTAAGTCCAGAACAACAATTTACTTAGTTGCTTCGACAGACTGTGGAAACTATCTCTACCGTACTGGCTAACCTTCGGAAAAATTTTGTGGTGAACAAACCTTACCACATTTCCACAAAACGTTCTTTGTGGCCTGTGCAAAAAATCGATTAGGAAAACTATTTTTGTAATGACTCGGAAAGTTCGCTAATCAACCGCTGAAGAGTGCTGTCTGTGCCAACCAGTGATTCGATTTTTTCAACTGAGTGAATCACGGTCGTGTGATGCTTACCACCAAACGCTCGACCAATCTCAGGATAACTATGCTTAGTTAAATTCTTGCACAAATACATGGCTACCTGGCGAGGATGTGAGATGTGCCGAGCGTTGTTTTTTGACAAGAGTTCGTCAACGCTTAGTTTGTAAGTTGACGCCACAAGCTTCTGAATTTGTTGGACCGTTACTACGCCTGCGTCCTCTTCCTTCGCGATGTTGCGAATGGCGTCCTGGGCTAACGTCTTTGTGATTGGTTCGCCTCGCAATGATGAAATCGCGATGAGCCGAACGAGTGAGCCTTCCAACTCCCGCACGTTGCTCTTAACTCGGCCGGCAATGAACATCGCAACGTCGTCTGGAATGCTGACGTTCATTAAGTCTGCCTTGCGTTTAAGAATCGCGATCTTCGTTTCGAGATCAGGCGGCTCAATATCAGCAATCAGTCCCCATTCGAAACGGGAATGTAGTCGTTCTTCAAGGGTAGGTATTTCTCTCGGAGGACAGTCAGAACTAATAACGATCTGCTTTTGCTGATCGTAAAGGGCATTGAACGTGTGGAAAAACTCTTCCTGCGTTCGCTCCTTACCCGCCATGAACTGAACATCGTCGATTAGTAAGACATCTACCGATCGATACTTCTCGCGAAAGCTTTGCGTCTTATCGTAACGAATCGCATTGATAAGATCGTTCATAAACTTTTCGGATGAGATGTAGCACAGCTTCAAGTGATGATTGCGAGACTTAATGGCATGGCCACAAGCATGCATCAGGTGCGTCTTGCCCAAACCAACACCGCCATATAAGTAAAGTGGGTTATAGGTCCGTCCGGGTGCTTCCGCGACCGCCATCGAAGCTGCGTGGGCAAACTGGTTGCACGTTCCAACAACGAAGCTGTCGTAGGTGTATCGGGAACTTAAGGTTGGTTCACTGGGACGGACGCTCGCGTCGATCGAACCGACCGAGCTAACAGTCGGATCTCGGCGCTGCTCGCCGGGATGTACGAGAGCCTCTTCTTCAATTGGTTCGGAGAGAAATAACTGCGAGGTGTTGCCAGTCGTCATGGGTGCCTGACCGATCGCCCAACCGAGCGAATACCCGCCCATTCGCAAATCGTTGAGAGATTCGTCGAGTAGCTTCGAATAATTACTAACGACCCAATCTTTAACGACCTGAGATGGAGCTCGGAGATGAATTACCTGGCCAGCATTGTCGAGACTTTCAAACTGGATGGGACCGAACCATCTATCCAGTGTTTGTTGATTCAGTCTGCCGCTAAGGGAATGAAGAATCTCACCCCAAACATTGGTTTCTACTGATGGATTCATTTGTAGACTAAACCTGGGAGGGGGTTTTAAATTTGACTAAAGCCCGCGCAACACATCCCTGCAATGGTCTTCGAGAACTCTAACCTACCCGATCCTCAATCCTTGGTGATGACTCAAAATTGCGCCGCGCTACTTTTCCACAACGTTTTCCACAGGTAGTGGAAAAAAGGCTTCACGCGGTTAAAGTGATGCATTAAAGTCGTTTCATATCAATCACTTACAGGTGTTGCGGTTGGAAAGCCTGCGGAGACTAACATAGAACTTTTCGATCGATCAAGGGAGGTTCGGTAATAAAACATTCGTCGATTAAACTTTGTTTTGAGGAGCTGGAACGGTCTTAAGTCGACATGCGATAAGGTCCATCCAGCAGGTCAGTCCGGTAAAAAGTGGCTCGCGGAGTGTGGCAGCTCACTTTTCCGGAGATCGTGAGCGTAATGCTCATCGCTTGTAATGGAGTGCTAGGCGGGTTCGAAGACCAGCATAGCTAGCACAATGGTGGCTTACGTCAAGCGATCGTTCGAAACAGGCCCGTTTCTTGACATAACACACCTCGCCGATTAGTCTTAGCATTTTCGTTTAGAGGAGAAACTTTAGACTATGTCGAAACGAACATTCCAACCGAACAATAGGCGGCGAGCGAAGACACACGGTTTCAGGGCTCGAATGGCGACCAAGAATGGTCGACTGGTGTTGAAACGGCGTCGTGCTAAGGGTCGAAAGCGACTTACCCCTGCGCATTACTGAGTATTTCAGTCGGCAACCCGGTTCGTTGGCGAATGCGTAATTTTTTGCGAGACCAAAGAGAGTTTCAACACGTATATAGAAACGGCAAGCGTTACGACGGAAGATTTATTTCGGTATTTGTTATTAGTAACGAAGGTTTGCATCACCGGCTTGGAGTAACCGCTTCAAAGAAGGCAATCGGAAATGCGGTCCAGCGAAATCGTGCGAAGCGGTTGCTAAGGGAGACTTTCCGATTTAATAGTCCTTCATTGGGTGCGCTCACCGTCAAGTACGATTGGGTGTTGAATGCTAAGTCGACCCTTTTGACGGTTAAACTCGAATCTCCGGCCGAGGAGTTTGCTGGAATAGTCGATAGAGTGAACCGATCGGAAAAAGCGAGCTGATGTGGATGCGCAGGCGCGTTGAGTAAGTGATAGCCGGGTGAAGACAGTTCTAATATCATTTCTTCGATTTTATAAGCTGGCGATTTCACCGCTTCTTCCCCCCTCTTGCAGATTTATTCCTACATGCTCGGAGTATGCCGTTGACGCGATTGCCCGCTATGGTGCATTGCGAGGATCGGGCATGGCTCTGAGTCGCCTTCTACGCTGTCATCCATTTCATCCAGGCGGTTATGATCCTGTTAAGTAATACGGCCGACAAGACATGCAACAAAAACGATTAATACTGGCGTTGGTACTTTCATCTGCCATTCTTTTTGCTTGGAGTTATTTTTATCCGGTCAAGCCGCCGCAGAACCTTCAAGCTGCCAACAATTCCAACTCCGCAACTGAAGTCTCAACACCGGGCACAAGTGCTCAAAACGCGAGTGAGTCAGGTGCGCCAACCCAAGCTTCGGCTCAAACACAAAACACTGCACCACAGCGGACGATCACCGTTCGAACACCTTTGTATGTAGTGAAATTCGATTCCCGCGGTGCGGAACCAGTAAGCTGGATCATCACTAAAAATAGAAATGGTGGCTCCGACATCTTCTCCGTTGCCGGAAAAAAATCTGATCGCATCGCTCTCGAACTGATTTCACCGGAAGGTCTTAAAAGACAACCTCGCCAAGTCCCGCTTCAGCTGCAAACGGGCGATGCTTCTTTAGACACGACTCTCGCTTCATCCACTTATCGCGTCGAAGGAGATGCAGCAGGATCGGGTGGCGATGTGGAGATCTCATTAGGAGCCGGGGAGAAGAAAGAGCTGACGTTCGCTTTGGATGACTCGGCAGGACTTCAGGTAAAGAAGTCTTTCGTGTTTGACGCTGATCGCTACGCTACTGATGTGAGCGTGGTCGTTAAGCGTGGCGAGCAACCGATTCCGCAGGTCAAACTAACCATTGGACCAAGTGTTGGGGACCAGGGCGTCGTACACCACACCTTCTACTCAGTAGCACCGGAAGCCATTGCGCATGTAAACGGGAAAGTTGAGCGACATCCGGCGGCCAATATCAATGGAAACAAGAACAGCCCAGATCGACTTGTTCTAAATGGTCCAATAGATTGGGCCGGGGTTGGTGATACCTACTTCGCGATGGTGGCGGTTCCACTAAAACCAACGGAAGGTTTGGAATATAGAACAGCCGCTTATGAATACCAGGCAAACGGAACCAAGCCCGAAAAGAGATTTTTAACAACAGGCCTCGTGCCTGTGCCTGCTGATGGATCGCACACCTTAGTTTATGCTGGTCCAAAAGATCACTATCTGTTGACAACAGCGAGTGATGACATAAGCAAGATCGCGCAACGAAAAGTCGATCTTGAAGAACTCATTGACTACGGTTTCCTCGGCTTTATTTCGCGTCCACTCGCAGTTCCTATTCTGACAGCGATTACTTTTCTCTATAAATTAACGAGTAGTTATGGCATCGCAATTATTCTTTTTACAATAGTGATCTACTCGCTTTTCTTCCCTCTTAAGTGGCGTTCGTCGAAATCGATGAAGAAGGCTCAGAAGCTCGCACCAAAAATGAAGGAGCTTCAGGAAAAAATAAAGGGCGTCAAGCAAAATGATCCGCGTTTGAAAGAGTTGCAGATGGAGCAATTGCGGCTCATGAAAGAAGGCAACCCGCTTGGTGGTTGCCTGCCATTACTAATCCAGATGCCTTTTCTGTTTGCTCTCTATCGAGCGATTACGATCTCACTCGATTTTCGGCAAGCGACCTTTTTGTGGATTCCCGATCTTTCATCTGCTGAACCATACCTGATACATCTGTTGCCCATCTTAATGACGGGTACCATGGTTGTGTTGCAGCTCGTAACTCCCGCACCTTCCGCAGATCCGCTTCAGCGAAAAATGATGGCAGTGGGAATGCCGCTCTTCATGCTTTACGTGCTCTGGAGCGCACCTTCTGGTCTAGTGCTTTACTGGTTGGTTGGTAATATAGTTGGGTTCACCCAACAGTTCTTAATTAACCGTTGGACCAAGACGGATGAGGACGAGACGCCGCCGACGAACGGAAAGACAAAAACCGGAGGCGGGAAAAAGCCGGCTTCTCCATTAATAGCAAGCGCGTGAGGTTCATATGAGTGAGATTCCCCAGCAGGCGAGCCAGTTCCTCGAGTCTGTGTTCGAAGGCACCGGGCTTCAATTAGGAGTTAAGTTGAAGTCTTGTCTGACGGGACCAGTGCTGGATATCGACGGCAAGGATGCGGAGTTGCTGCAGAATCAGACTGGAGAATTACTTGAGGCCTTACAGCATCTGGTAAATCAAGTTTTTGGTCGAAACCTTGAAGCTGGCGAACGGTTGGTTTGCGACGTAAGAGGTTTTCGCGCAACTCGCGAGGCAGAACTTCGGGCTATGGCCAATCTGGCGGCCAATCGGGTTCGCCAAACCGGAGTGGCTTTTACATTCGAACCGATGAGCGCGAACGAGCGACGAATTATTCACCTAACCTTGGCAGAGAGTGACGACCTCTCGACCGAATCGATCGGCGAAGGCTCCGAAC
>Ga0070671_100003681_pt1 | contig 12021 bp, 14 predicted proteins | sample KBSS73metaG_FD_65341 | JGI IMG/M metagenome (GOLD analysis project Ga0070671, IMG submission 65341) | Switchgrass rhizosphere microbial communities from Kellogg Biological Station, Michigan, USA - KBS S7-3 metaG | ecosystem: Host-associated > Plants > Roots > Rhizosphere > Soil ...
CATCGCCACGATCGTGACGTCGCCATCAAGGTGCTGCATCCGGAACTGGCCGGGGCGATCGGCATCGACCGCTTTCTGCGTGAAGTTCACGTTACGGCAGGGCTCCAGCATCCCCACATCGTCCCGCTGCTCGACTCGGGTCGCTTCACCGCGCACGGCGCCGAGGTGCCGTGGTACGCCATGGCGTACGTGCCGGGAGAATCGCTCCGGGCGCGCCTCGGCCGGGAACACCAGCTTCCGGTGGCCGCGGCCATTGCGATCGCCGATGCGGCGGCCGACGCACTCGCGTACGCACACCGGCATGGCGTGGTGCATCGCGACATCAAGCCCGAGAACATCCTGCTCGCCGATGGTCATGTCTGGCTGTGCGACTTCGGCATCGCGAAGGCCTTGTCCGAGACGGGCGGCGAGCGCCTCACCAGCACGGGGCTCGCGATCGGTACGCCGGCGTACATGAGCCCCGAGCAGGCCGCCGCCGGATCGGTGGACGCTCGCAGTGACCAGTACAGCCTGGCAAGCGTGCTGTACGAGATGCTGGCCGGCGAGCCACCGTTCACCGGTCCCACGGCACAGGCGATCGTGGCTCGTCGCCTGACGGAGCCGGCCCGGCCCATCCGCTCGGTGCGACCGGGCGTGCCGACGCCGGTGGAGCGCGCGGTGCTCACGGCTCTCGAGCGGGTGCCGGCCGACCGGTATGCCGACGTGGCGCGATTCGCCACGGCGCTCCATCTCGATGATGCATCGCACGGACACGCAGGGCGGCGCCGGCTCGCCGTGTGGGCGCTCGCTTCGCTCGTCGTGCTGGCCGTCACGCTGGCCGGTTGGCGGCTGGCGAACCGTCGAGGGGCGGCACTTGTGTCCGGGCGCGATTCGGTCGCCGTCGCCCTCTACCGGACCGGCGTGCGTCACTACGACCAGCGCACGCCCGCCGGCGTCGCCGCATCGATCGGCGACTTCCGCGCGGCGCTGCAGCGCGACTCCACCTACGCGGCCGCCTGGAATGGACTGGCGCGCGCATGCGTGCGCGCCTGGGGTCGGCGGTTCGTGGTTCCGGGCATGAGCGTCGACAGCGTGTTGCGCCTGGCGGTGGCGGCCGCGGACCGGGCGCTCGCGTCGGACTCCGGCAGCGCCGAGACCTGGCTCACGCAGGCGATGGTGAGCCAGAGCGTCGACCCCACCGATGCGGTGCCCATCGTGCGCGCCGCGCGGCGCGCGGTGACGCTCGACTCCACCTATGCGCCGGCCTGGCACGGGCTCGCCATGGCGCAGGCCGACTCGGGCGATCTGGATGGCGCCCTGGCGACGTGGCGGCAGTGCACCCGGGTTGACCCCGTCTACACGCAATGCCTCGTCTTTCTCGCGCTTGGGCTCTTCTGGCACGGACGATTTGACGAAGCGGCGCGGTGGGCCGACAGCGCCGTCGCGATCGACCCCACCTATCTCACCGCACGCACCACGGCGGGCTCGGTGGCCATCGAGCGCGGCGCCGCCGAGCGCGCCGCGGCCGCGTTCGACGCGGCCCGACGGCTGAGTGCCGACGTCGAGCTGGTGAACTCCCTGGCCGGCGGCGCGACCGCCGCGGCGCGACGGGGAGACGTCCGCGCAGCGCGGCGCCTCCTGCAGCGCGCCGAGTCGCTGAGCACGGCATACGAGCCTCCGCCGCTGCACACGGTGGTCTACCTCGCGGTGACGCACGCCGCGCTGCACGACGTGGCGGGCGCACTGGCGTGGCTCGAGCGTTACACGCCGACGCGCGATCTCCACTTCCAGCTGCACCTCGCCTGTGACCCGCCATTCGCGTCGATCCGTTCGGACCGTCGATTCCAGGCGCTGCTCGTACAACCGGCGGCAGCCCATCGCTGCGGCGGCTGACCCTGGCGCGCTGGCGATATGCAAGGAGGCTCGGCATGCCCATCCGCCGCCTGCCCGTCCGGCCCGACCTGGGCCAGTTGCATGGTCAGGCCAAGCAACTTCTTCGCGCCATTCGCGCTGGCGATGCCGTTGCGAGCGCCGAGTTGCGCGAGCAGCACCCCGACGGGATCGACGTGTCCACGGCGAAGCTGGCCGACGCGCAGCTCGTGCTCGCACGCAGCTACGGGGCACCGAGCTGGACGAGACTCGTGCAGGCCGTGCGGCTGGCGGACGCGATCTGGCGCGACGACCCCGCTCGGGTGCGCGCACTGGTCACGCGCAATCGCGCACTGCTGCACGAGCCTGTCCTGATTCGCAGCGACAGCAACTGGGGACCGCCGATGACGTACGCAGCGAACCTGGGCCGCGACGTGATCATCGGCCTGCTTCATGACCTCGGAGCCAAAGACCTCGAGTCGGCGGCCGGACGTGCGGCGCTGCAGGGCAAGGCCGATACGGTGCGCATGATCCACGATCTGGCAAGGCGCCCGTCGCTCCGCACGTCGACGCTCGCCGGTCCGGCGTACACGCTGAGCGTGGAAGGAACCGCCGTGCTGCTGTCGCTCGGTGCCCGAGTCGTGGGACCCGCTGGGGTGGACAATGACACGATGGAGCACCTGCTCGGCACTGACAGCCGGAACCCCCAGGCAAAGCACCGCATCCTCGAGATGTACGTCGCGTCGGGCTTCGAACCTCCCGATACGCCGATCATGGCGCTCCATCGCGGTCGCATCGACCTGCTCGAGGCGCACCTCGGGCGGGACCCGGAGCTTCTCACGCGCACGTTCGACATCGCCGAGGTCTTCCCTCTCGCGCCGGCCTGTTCCCGCGAGCCGTACACCGCTCAGGGGACGCCAGTCCACCGGACGACGCTCCTGCACATCGCCGCATACTTCGACGAGCTCGAGATCGCGGAGTGGCTGCTCGATCAGGGCATGGATCCGGACGCGCCGGCGGCGATCGACGCCGACGGCTTCGGCGGTTATACCGCGCTCTTCTCGACCGTCGTCTCCCAACGCAATTTCTGGGTCAACTACGGCAAGGGAGAGCCGGACGAAGCGCGCTTCACTCGCCTGCTCCTGGACCGCGGGGCCAACCCGAACCTGCGGGCGTCCATTCGCGCAGGCCTCGAAGCGGGACACGGAGGCGGTCCGACTCGGGAGTATCGCAGCGTGACGCCGTTGGGCTGGGGCGAGCGGTATCACGCGAAGCTCTTCGTAAGCCGCGAGGCGCTGCGCTTGATCGAGGCGCGGCACGGCGGTCGCTGAGCCCGGCGAGGGCGTCGAGGAAGGCCTGCTCCGTGAAACCGATCTCTCCGAATGTCTGCCTCTGCATCCTCTTTGCTGCGCAGCTATGTCTGATGCGCGGCTTGGCTGGCCCGGCCCTTCCGGCGCCGAGCGGCCCGTACGCCGTCGGCCGGCTATCGCTGGATCTGGTCGATTCTGCTCGGGTGGATGGGACGTCCCCGACGCAGCGGCGTCAGCTGATGGTCTACGTCTGGTATCCCGCCGCGGCCACCGGAGGACGGGCCGAGGCGCCCTACGTGCCGGGCTTCGCCAGGCTGCAGCAGGTGATTGGCGATTCCGCGATGCACGGCGAGTTTCGCGCGGCCTTCGACCGCGTGGCATCGGGCCAGGTGTCGTCCGGCGCATTCAGCGGTGCGCCGCCCGCGAAGTCCACCGAGCGGTTCCCGATCCTGCTGTTTTCCCACGGCTTTGGCGAGTCCAGCCTCACGTATGCCGCGATCCTGGGCGACCTCGCCAGTCATGGCTATGTCATCGTTGCCATCGAGCACCCGCACGACGCCTACGCGGTGCTCCATTCCGACGGTCATGTCACGCCGTTCGCCCAGGCGGCATGGGATGCCGCCGTTGCCCGACCGCGCGGCGCGGTGACCTATCAGGTCGCACAGGTCACGCGACGCGCCGAGGATATCCGCTTCGTCCTGCAGCGCCTTGAAAGGGATACCAGCATCGCCGTTCGCGCCATTCTGCAGGTCGCGAACCCGAACCGGGTCGGCGCATTCGGGCACTCCCTGGGCGGCATGGCGGCGGCGGAGGCATGCCGCACGGACGCTCGGTTCATCGCCTGCATGAACATCGACGCCGACATCCGCGGCGTTCCATGGATCGAGGCGAGCCGCGGAGCACCGAGACAGACATTCGCCTTCCTTGCCACGCCGCATTCCTTGTACATGACGCCGCGCACGCGTGCACCCTCGGCCGCGACGCTGGCACAGGAAGGTCTCACCGCGACACAACACGACTCGCTGATGCACGCGCTCCAGCGAAGCCAGGATGACGCACTCGCATCGGTAGGCAGCGGCGCGTATCGTGTGGACTTCGAGGGATCCGGGTTCGATCACCGGAGCTTTCTCGACTTGCCACTCCTGGGTGCCGCCTCCGAGTCGGCGGCGCGGCAGCACGCCGCCAACCTTGGGCTGGCGCGGCGCTACATTCTCGCGTTCTTCGAGGCGACGCTGCGCCGGCGATCCACCACGCGGCTCGAAGCCTCGGCCACCGACTCCGCCGGCGTACGCGTTGAACGATGGCCGCCGCACTCGCCTCGGTAGTCGGCGCCGCCGAGCATGCTGGAACCTGCAAGCGAATGGAGCGAATCATCATGCCGAAGAGCGGGTCTCAGGAAGGAAGGACAGCTGCGGAGAAGATCGACGAGCGGATCAGGGAACTCGACGACTGGCGGGGCAAGATGCTCGCTTGGCTTCGCGCGTTGATCAAGCAGGCCGACCCCGAGGCGGTCGAGGAGTGGAAGTGGAATGTTCCGGTGTGGTCCCACGACGGTTTGATCTGCACCGGCGAGACGTACAAGCGCGCCGTGAAGCTGACGTTCGCCCATGGGGCCGCACTCGACGACCCAGCGGGCCTGTTCAACGCCAGCCTCGAAGGCAACACCAGGCGCGCCATCGACTTGCATGACGGCGACACGATCGACGAGGAGGCGTTGAAGGCACTCATTCGCGCAGCCGTGATGCTGAACGCGTCCCGCGCGCGCGGCTGACCGGGCGGAACGGGGATCGCGGTGAGCATCCCCCTCGGAGCGGGTGGCTGGCTGCTTGGTGTTGCAGTCGTGGTGTCCGCCTGCGGGCGCACGGCACGAGACGCCGGCGTCGTGGTCTCCGAGGTGACGTTCCGCAGCGGGAACGACGACGTTCCGGCCATTCTTGCGCGGCCCGGCGGTCCGGGCGAGTACCCGGCCGCACTCCTGATCCATGCGAACTCGCTGCGAGAGCCCTATATCGCCGAGTCCGCGGAGCGCCTCGCGAAGGCCGGGTTCGTGGCGCTGGCCGTCGACGTCGCTGCGGTCGTTGCGTTCTACTCTCCGGTGATGGCCGCCGATGATCCGAGTGTGCCGGCCGCCGATGTGGCGCGCTTCGCCGACACACTGCGAGCGCGCGGAACGCTGATGGAAGGCTTCGTCTACCAGGCGCGTCACGGTTTCGTGGCATCGAGCCGGACGGGCATCTTCGATTCCGCGGCGGCCGACCTCGCATGGTCCAGAGTATTGCCGTTTCTTGCGACCCATGCAGGCAAGCCAATCCTTCGGCGTCCCCTTGCGCCTCCCTTCGCCGTGAGATAACTCCGGACCTTCCCAGCGTGCACTGCGCAGTTCTCCCGAGAGGCACACATGCGTTCCCTGTCCCGTTCCTTCGGCGTTGCGTTTCTGTTCGCGGTCACCGCCGCGCGGCTGTCCGCGCAGGAATACGGGCCACAGCCGGACGCCACCACACGCACCGAGTTGCTGACGCTGCGCGAGGCGGCATGGCGGACCTGGTTCGCGAATGACCCGGCTGGCTTCACGCGCATCGTGCCGGGCGAACTCGTGGCGATGGGATGGGACGGGGGGCCCTGGACGGATCGTGCGCAGAACGTGAGGCAGATGGCCGAGTTTGCAACGAGCGGCCAGCGACTTGAGTCACTTGCATTTCCGCTCACCGTGTTCCAGCGGTACGGAGATGTCGTCATCCTCTATTCCACCTTTCAACTCGTGCTCGTGGACGGCGCCAACGCCCAACAGGCGATTTCCGGGCGCGGCACCGAGGTGTTCGTGCGCCGCGACGGACACTGGATCCACACCGGTTGGCACCTCGACCGGGTGGGCAGCTAGCATCGGCGTCCAGACCAGCGTCGGGCGGGCACCATCGGATTGCCGCGGATGGATGACTGGAGGCCGGCAATGCGCTTGACTGCACTGAAGCCATTCGTGCCCTCGGGCAAGGACTTCGAGCTGGCCAAGGCGTTCTTCACGGACCTCGGCTTCGTGGTGAACTGGGAAGGTGGAGGCTATGCGGAACTTCAATTCGGGTCCGCAGCATTCATCCTGCAGCACATCGAGAATCAGGCCCTGCAGGAGAACTTCATGGTCTTCGTCGAGGTCGATGATCTCGGCGCGTGGTGGGAGCACGTCCGCGCGTCAGGCGTGCTGGAGCGCTATGCGGGTGTCCGCGCGAAGGAGCCCACGGATTATCCCTGGGGCAATCGCGAGGTCCACCTGATCGACGTGGGCGGTGTCTGCTGGCATTTCGGCTGAGCCCGGGCCGCTCGCCATTGCAGGCAGGCGCCGCAAAGCCGGCCGGCAATCGCCGAGCAAGCGGGCTGCTACGCCTTGCGGCGGACGTTCCCGACCCGCCTGATTGCAACTGAAGCACATGTCCGGACGCTGAAGCGGCTGCTGGCGAGAAGCGGCCCTCGGATGTGACGCAGGAGGGCATCATGAGGGCAGCGAACGAGCTGGCTGCGGTGCTGCTGGTCGGCACCGCGGTGGCGCTGTCGGCGTGCGGCGGCGAAAAGCCGGCGGCGAAGCAGGTGACGGCACGGGATGCCGACCCGATCGCGGAGGTGGAAACCCCGCTACCTCCAGCCGAGCTGGAGACCCAGTTGCCGGCGTCGGTGCGCGAGGCCGTGCTGAAGCCATTCACCGGTGACTTGAAGGAGCTGGTCTCGCGACGGGCGGTGCGCGTCGGCGTGACGTTCAATCGCACGTTCTATTTCGTCGACAAGGGCGTGCAGCGCGGCATCGCGTACGAGTACGGCCAGCTGATGGAGGACCGGCTCAACAAGCACTTCCGGACGGGTGCCGGCAACAGGATCCACGTGATCTTCCTGCCGCTGCCGCGCGACATGCTTCTCCCGGCGCTCATCGACGGCAAGGTGGACCTCGTCGCGGCCCAGGTCCCGATCGCGCCCGACCTGGCGAAGCACGTCGACTTCAGCGATCCCACGCGGAAGAACGTCGACCAGATCCTGGTGACCGGTCCCAGCGCGCCCGCCATCGGGTCCATCGACGACCTCGCAGGCAAGACCGTTTTCGCCCGCACGCTGGGTGGTTACAGGCAGGGTCTGGTCGAGCTCAATGAGCGGTTGCGGTCGGAGGGCAAGCCGCTGGTCCGGATCCGGGAGGCGCCGCCGAACCTCGAGGACGACGACCTGCTCGAGATGGTGAACGCCGGCCTCATCCCCGCGATCGTGGTCGACGACTATCTCGCGGTCTTCTGGAAGAAGGTGTTTCCCGGCCTGGTCATCCACGATGACATCGCGCTTCGCACCGGCGGCTCGCTCGCCATCGCCGTGCGCAAGGACAATCCCCAGCTGCTCGCCGCCCTGAACACGTTCATGGGGAAGTACGGCCTGGGGTCCGCGTTCGGGAACCAGATCCAGCGACGGTACCTCGTCGACGCGACCTACGCGAAGAGCGCGACGTCCGAGGAGGGCCGCCGGACGTTCCGCTCGGTCGTGGAGCTGTTCCGGAAGTACGGCGACCGGTACAACGTGGACTTCCTGCTGATGGCCGCGCAGGGCTATCAGGAGTCCAAGCTGAATCACAACGCGAGAAGCCGGATCGGCGCGGTGGGCATCATGCAGGTCATGCCGGCGACGGGCAAGTCGCTCGGCGTCGGCGACATCCGGCAGCTCGAGCCGAACATCCATGCCGGCGTCAAGTACATGCGCATGATGCGGGACCGGTACTTCGAGCAGGAGCCGATGGACGACCTCAACAAGGCGCTGTTCACCTTCGCGGCCTACAACGCGGGGCCGGGCCGCGTACGACAGCTGCGGCGGGAAGCGGAGCAGCGCGGACTGAACCCGAACGTCTGGTTCGGCAACGTGGAGCAGGTCGCCTCCGAGCGCATCGGCCGCGAGACCGTCACGTACGTCGCCAACATCCTCAAGTACTACATTGCGTATCGCCTGGTGGTCGAAGAGACCGAGCGGCGCGAGGCGAGCAAGGCGGAGGCGACGGCCAATTGAGCGCGCGGTCCGCGCCACGTCGTTCGGGGGCTTTGAGCTTGTGGTGGTCGCGTCGATCCTGGTCGGGGCATCCACGATCGTATCCATGGCGTTCTCGCTGCTGCGGCGGCTTCTCCTTTGACCGATGACCACTCGCTCACGACTCGGCTCCATCACCCCGTTCTTCATCGTGCGCGACATCGCGCCGGCCATCGGCTTCTACCGCGATCGCCTCGGGTTCGTGGTGGAGTTCATGGGTCCGAGCGACGACCCGTACTTCGCGCTGCTCGCGCGGGACGGCGTGCGCATCATGATCAAGGCCATTCTTCCCGAGATCGAGCCGCTGCCCAATCCCAGCCGTCATCCGTGGGCCAGCTGGGATGCCTACGTCCATGTCCCGGATCCGGACGGCCTGGCCGACGAGTTCACCTCGCGCGGCGTCACCTTGCACGCCCCCCTCGGCGACAACGGCGACCGGCTCCGCGGGTTCGAGGTGAAGGACGTGGACGGGTACGTACTGTACTTCGGCCGGCCGATATGATCCGCTGGAGGTCCACGCAAGGCATCGGACGCTCACTCCGCGCGACGCTGGGGCGTCGGCACTTCCCTGCTGCGGAGCGGCTGCTGCGCCTCGCGCGCGGCGAGCCGCGCTTCGGCCGCGTCCTGTCCGCCCTCCAGCGATTCCCGGCCTTCGGCCTTCCTTGCCAGCACCAGCGAGCCCGCGGCTGACATCGCGCTCAACAGGATCAGGGGAAGGCATATTCTGGCACTCATTGCCCACGGGCCGTCCTCGGGTTGCCCAGGCGTCGCCAGGCCAACCACGACCATGGCTGCCGGTACCAGGCTCAGCAGGAGGCCGCCCACGGCACCCCAGGCGGCGAATCGGCGAAGCGACAGTTCATCGAACCTGCGACCGCGCCCCGCGATCGCGAGCACCATGGAGAAGATCACGCCACCGATGAAGCCTGGTAGCGCCAGCGCCGGTAACGGGGCATCGAACAACCTGAAGAAGACCTGCCACGGCAGGCCGGGCAGCAACCGGCTGGTCACCCCGATCAACACGCCGACGAGCGCCCATGCAGCCGCCCACGTCAGTCCCATGCCGAGTGCACCGCGCATGCGTCTCACCCACGTCCTCATTGCTGCCTCCATTCGTAAGTCACTACTGCTGCTGCTCTTCGCCTCGCGAATGTCGGCCCAGACCGCGGTTCCCGTGTACGAAGAGCCGCGGCATCGACTGGTCCTCACCCATCAACTGGTCAGGGTGATGGATGTCAGGATCGCGCCGGGCGATACCACGCTGTTCCACATCCACGATGCGCCGGCGCTCTACGTCACCATCGCGGCGTCGGCGCTGGAGGTGCAGGTGCTCGGCGGGCCCTGGGCGCAACGCTTCGCGACCGGAGCCCCGGGGCGCACGGAAGGCGACGTCAACACGGATACGTCCTACGCACAGCGACCGCTGACCCATCGCGTCACGAATGTCGGGACGAAGCCGTTCCGGCTGATCGCCGTGACGAATGCCGCCGCTTCGCCGGCCGTGCGGGACGTCGCTGGAATGCCCGGCGTGCTCGAGCTTCGCAACCGTTGGTTCGCGCAGAGCCGAGTTCGAGTATCGGCTGGCGCGCGCACGTGGTATCCGGTCCCCACGGCGACCATCATAGTCGCCCCGTTTGGCGGTCCCGCCACCGTCCTGCTGGAATCGGGCGAGACGCACGTGCTGAGTGCGGCCGGATCATGGACCTTCCTTCCCGCGGGCACTCGTTACCAGCTGTCGAGCACGGGCTCGGCGACGCTCGTCGTCGTGCAGGTCATGTAGACGCTCCTCAGGCGTGTCGATCGGCACCGGCGTTCTTGCCGTGCGTCGCCGTGACCAGTACTTTGTGACACAAAGTCAACGCTGCGTGATCGCCACCGCCAGGAGTCGCTGAATGTTCGGCAATGACAGGTTCAGGCCGCTGCGCGGCGCGTTCGGTAATGCGCTGGTCTGGGGAATTGGCTGGGGAGCTGCGGGGTTCGCCGTGCTCGCGGTGATGATAGCCACCGGCGTCGCCGCGCCGGGCATCGGCCTGCTGGACGCCTTCGGCATGGCCGTGCGGATCGGGATCATGGGCGCGATCGCGGGCTTCGTCTTCGCAATCGTCATCTGGCTCGCGTATCGCGGGCGACGACTCGCCGACATCAGCTGGTGGAAGTTCGGCATCGCAGGCGGCGTCGCTGCGGGGCTGTTCGTGCCCTTGTTCATGGAGTCGCTGAGTCTCCTCACCGGCGGCGGGTTGGTACCGTGGGGGCTCATCGATACCGACGTCCTGATCGCGACCGTGTTTGGCGCCATCGTCGCCGGCGGCTCACTCAAGCTCGCCCAACGCGTGGAGTCGCTTGGCACCGGCATCGAGTACGAGCAGCTCGACGGCGTGGACACGGCGGACGTCACCGCTGCTCCCTCAACGCCTCGCGAGCTCTCCCCTCGGCGCGAGCAATGAGCCAGTAGACCCCTCCAAGCTACTTTACGCCGCAAAGTATGGTAATACTCCTCGACGGTCAAGCGAGACGACATGAAACACACAGCGAAGGCTCGATTCGCCATCAAGGCTTGGGACGAGAAGCCCGTTGGTGAAGTCGGCGATCTGCCCAGGCTCACCCGGGCGAGCGTCGCCAAGACCCTCACCGGCGACATCGAGGGCGAGGGGCACGTGGAATACGTGATGATGTACCGGGACGATGGCGCTGCCAGCTTCGTCGGCCTCGAACGCGTCGTCGGCCGAATCGGCGGCAGGAGCGGCGCGTTCGTGCTCCAACGCACCGGGACGTTCGAGAACGGAGAGGCGAAGGAGTCCTACGCGGTCGTCGCCGGCTCCGGCACCGGTGACTTTCGCGGCATCGACGGCCGTGGTGCAACCGCCGTCGGACATGGCATGGAGCACGCGTTCGAGCTCGACTACGAATTCCCCGGATGAACCGCGTACACGACACGGCGGAGGGACGCACGATGGAGATCACGACTGTGATGGCGCAGCTGCGGACCACCGACCTCGCCGCCTCGATCCGGTTCTACACGGCGCTGCCCGGCTTCACGCTCGCGTTCCTGCATGCGGACTTCTATGCGGGCATTCGCGTCGGAACGCAGATGTTCCACCTCAAGCTCGTGGACGAACAGGATCCTTCGATCGTGAACGTGATCGAGGAGGGGCACCTGCACCTCTACTTCGAGACTGCCGACGTGCAGGCGGCGGCCGCGGACGTGCGCCGAGCGGGGGTACCGCTGGTGGAGGAGGTGCACGACACGGCGTGGAGCACGCGGGAGTTCGTCATCCGCGACGACCAGGGGCACACATTGTACTTCGGTGAGGCACTCTAGCATGGACGGGAGCGCGCGATACCGGGAAATCCTCTCGAAACAGCTGGCGATGAACCCGCAGACCTGGGCCGCGCTGCAGCAGCGCGGAGTGACCGAAGCGAGCCAGGTGCGTCTCGATTTCGCGTATGCCTGTCCCAACGAGGCCCGCGCCCAGGCGCTGCGGGGCCTGCTCGCGGAGCAGACGGACTACGAGACCAGCATGCGGGCCGAGCGCGGCGTGCTGCAGCGGCGGTGGAGCGTGACCGGGCGGACGCAGGCCACGAACATCAGCGCCGCCATCCTGGATCAATGGGTGGATTGGATGGTGTCGGCCGGGCTGGAGCATGACTGCGAGTTCGACGGGTGGGGCGCCGCGGTCCCACCGCCCATGACCTGATGTTGCTGCCGTGCGGAGCCGGCGACCGCGCTGCATATTGCGCATTCCCGACGCATCGGGGGACCTGGTGAGCACGGAAGCGTTCCAGGCGGCACGCCGGCTGCTTCTCGACCGGCGCGAGCAGTATGACG
>Ga0070671_100003683_pt1 | contig 12019 bp, 10 predicted proteins | sample KBSS73metaG_FD_65341 | JGI IMG/M metagenome (GOLD analysis project Ga0070671, IMG submission 65341) | Switchgrass rhizosphere microbial communities from Kellogg Biological Station, Michigan, USA - KBS S7-3 metaG | ecosystem: Host-associated > Plants > Roots > Rhizosphere > Soil ...
CCGATTGCAATGAATTGGATTTCGGCGTGATTCGCCTGTCCGCTGAACCCGGTAACAACTCCGGTCCATGTGACGGTCTTGGTCTGGTCGTACATCGCAAATGAGTGGTGAGCGAGGGTTGGCAACGCAAACAGGGCGATTAAGACGATTGCAGTAAATACAGTATTCGGAACGCTGAGCCGATTCTTCATTGCCCCAGATCTCCTTCGGATTAGATTCGGCAGAATTTAATCACCGTATCTGCTGAATATCAAATTAAGAATTCTTAAGAATTCCAATTCTTCCTGCGCCCACCCAATCCTGCAGTGTTGTGGTATTGGTAGGGTTGGTTTGACGCTGGAATTTTTCCCGGCCTCAACCTTAGACGACTTATAAAGGGAGTTCGGTGATGAATAATAAATGGATTCTTGTCTTTGGCATGTTCCTGCTGTGTGGATGCAGCCCGAAACCGACTCCATCGCCGATTCAAATCAACGCCAGTGTGAAGGACCTCATGGACTCGATGATTGATCCCAGTGGCGACTTCCTGTTTGCAGCGGTTGCCGAAATCGCGGATGAGCATGGCGTTTATCAGAAGGCTCCGAAAACCGACGATGAATGGAACGAAGTTCGAAATCGGTCGTTTGTCCTTTTCGAAGGCATGAATCTGGCCATGATGGAAGGCCGCAAAGTTGCCCGGAATGGCGAGAAGTCCAAATTCCCCGAGGTCGAACTTGAACCCGAACAGATTCAAAAATTGATCGATGAAGACAGGCCAGGTTTCTTCCGGAGGGCGAAGAGGCTTCAGGATGCCGCTGCGATGTCTCTGGCGGCTGTCGAAAAGCGGGATACGAAAGCGCTATTCAGTGCCATCGAACACGTCGATCATGCGTGTGAGAATTGTCACCTGCATTACTGGTATCCCAAGGACAGCCGGGCGTTGGCCGAAGCGAAAAAAGCGGGATTGGAAATCGATTAGAAGGCGGGCGGCGCTGACAATTCAGCGCCGCCCGCTGCGGTTTTCGGCGCGGACTATTTGAAGATGTCGAGAATTCCCGCAGGTATATCCGTATCCGGCTTATCCCAACCCTTCTCGAAATTCTTCTCCCAGTTCTTGGCCCACGGTCTGCCGTAGTAATCAATGTAGCGATCATCACTGGGTGCCAGCTGGCCCGGCCTTCCATTGACGTTGACGACGTTGCTCAGGCACTCCACGAAAGTATGGCGAAGGTTGGGGCTGTCGAGTTTCTGCGTCCGGTTCCAGGTCATGGTGGAACGCAGCGGCGCGGCAAAGGCATCCGGATCGTAAAAGATCGTTTCGACATTCAGGCCGGTAACTGCTCCGTTCGCATCCTTTCGCGGCGTGAAGATTTCGACGGTTTCCATCTTGTTGCTGAATTCGAACAGCCCATGCGTAATCGTCCAGCCCTGCACGTTCGCGGTCCACGAAACCAGGGTGTCGCCGTCCCAGAATCCGATGGTCTCGCCATACCATTGCGGTACCTGTTGCACGTGCTTGCGGCCGATGAGGACTTTGAAAAGAAAATTGTCGGCAATGCCGCCAAGCAACTGAACCTGATTGGGGTTCACCATAATTTCAACAGGCTGCTGAACCGCATACTGTGTATAGAAGCGAAGGAAGCCCTCCGGTAAACAGAAGGAAGCGCTCCATTGCGGCGCATTGGTCACCGATTCGTGAAATGCGGCCTGGACCATGCGCTGCTGGTATTCCGGGGTCAACAGCGAAAGCATGGTACTGGGCTGAGCATTTCCCCACAGCCACTGGGTGCGGGCGTTGCCCTGCCGTGTGTAGAATCCATCCCAATCCGGCGTCGTTGCTTTCGTGTAGACCGTCGGACCGCCCTTCTTCGTGGCCGCGGCCATCAGCGCCTCGTAGTGCTCCTTGGCAGTTTTGTAGGGATATGGGCTTTTGATCTCCGACACCGGAATATCTCTGGAGCAGTCTCCCCAACCGGCGGTCGATGGCGGATTGCTTCCCATCCGGTTGTCGGCCCACACTTCGGTGAGAATACGGGAAACGTTACAGCGAAAGTATTTCGGATCGGTCCATAGGGCCTTGTCCTTATAGAAGTTTTTCGTCGTAAACAGATCGATCGGCAGTGGATCGGGGTGAGGTGCGTCGGGGGCGAGTGCGCCGTCCGGGGTGCGTGGCCCTCCCCGCGCTCCAGCAGCAGGCTGTCCGGGAACCCCGCCAGGTTGACCTGCCGGTGGTGCCCCGGCTCCTCGCTGCCCGCCCGCAGGCGCTGCAGCTGCTCCCCGTTGCCCGCCCGCCGGTGGCGCTTGCCATGCAGCGATCGATACAGTCAACACGCCGAAAATCAGGAATGACGCAACGGTCCATGCCAATCGATTTTTCATTTTCATATAACTCCCGCGGATTCTCGATTCATTACAAATTTGGCCAGATACTAACACCGCGATTCTCGTCAAACAATAGAATGCTCGACATCCGCCAGTGGGCGGAAACCGGATGAGGTCTTAGTCCAGAGCTGGTCGCGCCGAACCTCCTAATAGCGACGTGTTCACGGAAGCGATCGTGTGATTTCGCTCTTTGGCTCCCCATGCATACATGATCTGCATCACTGGCAAGCCGCCCGCCCTCAACGTAAGTCCGACGGCAAAACTATGGACGAGCCCGTTTAACTCAATGTCCTTTTTATCTTCGGCCACCTTCCCGGTTTCGGCGAGGAACATTGCCCCTATGGGACCCCAGACGGTGTGTTCGATGTTGGCCTGGAAGAGCAATAGGTTCGGCGCCCGATAGCGATAGTCGTCGAGGCTGGATACTGTCAATCTGCCGTTAATATCGGATCCGCCCAGTGTTGGCTGAAAGTAAAACGGGATCGTGTGTGCCGCTGGAGCGAAGGACTCCGTGAGGATTGCTCGAAAGCCGATGCTGCCGACGCGATCGGTCGTCATCATTTTCGGACAATCACGATTCGTCACGTCTTGTGAGCAGTCATCCGGACCGTTGTGATCACGCACCGACAACGGTGAGGTCTTCTTTTTCGTAATCGGAATGCGATGGGAAAACTCCAGCGTCATTCGATTGAAGGAAAATTGAGAATCTGAAGCGATGAACTGCTGAAAACTGGCAGAGTAATCGAGTTGCAGGTTCTCGTTTAAGACCGATGGCCGGATTCGGACGTTCTCACCGAACTGCATCACGCCAGGATGGGTGGTTAAACCAGGAGCGGTAGCCTCCGTGAAGGCTTCCTCAATAGAGGGGCTTGCCGGATCGCTTCCACCGCGAATATCCACCCATCGGCCGTTGGCTTCCCCTCGTAACGACAGTCTTAATGGTTTGTAGATGGGATAGGTCAAACCACCGCCGGCGATGGTTTCGCGCAGTCCGAAGACCGTTCGATTGCTTCGCGAGCTGGACGAACCCAATCCGTAAAAAGCGACGTTGTCGAGTGAGATGGATTGGACATACAGACGATAAACAGGGTATGAACCGACTGTAATTGTTCCAGGCTTGATTTTCGTGGATATCCCGTTGACATAAGCTCCAGCGCGCCAGGAACCATTCGTCGAAACGACACCATCCGAATTGAGATTCCACTTCCAGTTTTCGCTCGGCGTCCAATGCTTCACAAAGGCAGGACCGAAGCTCAATCCGTTCTGTGGCGCGATACTCCCGACCGCAATGTGCAACGGCTTCCCGGTAAAGAGCTGCTCGCCACACCCCGTGATGAGCTTCAATTCGAATTTAGAACAATTCTCCTTGAACTTCTCACCCTCATGCCTGAATTCGGCAGCCGTTGAGCTTTCTTGTGCATAAATACCATTCGTAAACGACAACACAAAGATCACGACAAGCCATTTGACGGTTTTCATTTGCCGCTCCTCTTGCTTCCTCGCGGATGCAACAAGGCTGTGTATTTCTTGATGAACAGACTAGCCTGACCCTCTGTCCGAATCGACCGGCGCTCATCATCAATATCTTTCTTCACCACAGCTGCGAGATGCTCCACCTGATTCCAGAGAAGTTCGGAGACCGGACGGTTCTTATTAAATGCGGCCGCGGGCATTTTGGGAATTCGGATCACCTTGGGCGCTTTTGCCATATCCCCTCCTACTTGAAAATCGGACAATCGCTGTCTGGCCGAAGCGTGTCGGTGAGCAAATCCAAAAACGTGTCGGCTGCCTTTTCGCGAGGAGAGCGCGGTGTTTCTGCGACATTAAAGGCCTTCATTACCGTTGCGGGAATACTGGCGTGCTCGAACACCCGGCCATTTTGTTTTTGTTCCGGGCCGGCGACGACAGTCGCCTTCGGAATCCAGGGGGATATGGCAATCGCGGGGACGCGAATGCCAAGCCGATCAAATTTAAACGGCGTGCCAGTACCGGTCGCCTCGGCTGAAGCAACAAATCCATCCGGAATACAAGCCGGGGGCGGCACGTGATCGTAAATGCCGCCGTGCTCATCATAGGTCACCAACAGCAGCGTACTCTTCCAGAGACTGGCATTCTTTCGGATGGCGTTGTACACCGTGGCGATATAGGCCTCGCCCGCCAGCATGTGGTGGTCGGGATGTTGATCGGTGGCAAGGATCTCGCTGCCATCGTCATCTTCATGGTCGTTGTAATTGGGTTCGATAAAGGAATACTCCGGAAGCCGGTTCTTCTTGCAGTCGGTCAGAAAGTCTCCAAAAACGCCGAACAGCTTTGGCTGGTTCTTCAATAAATTGACGACCTCCTGAGAAGAGCTGTTCTGGTCATAGTAGTAGAGTTTCGCCGTATGCCCGGCATTCACCATCCGTTCGTAAATACTCAGGTAAGGCGTGTTCATATAAAAGAGGCTCATTCCTACTTCTCCAAACGACGTCCCATAGTGTGCGAATGCACGGTTGCAAATTGTCGGGCCCGGTATGGACGCAAACCACCCGTTGAAAAGGGCGTAGTTTGTGGCGAGGGTCGTCAGAATGGGAAGTTTTTCGGGCGGAAAGTAATACATGATCTTATGAGAATGATCCTTGTCCCGGCGCTGTTCGAAATAGCTTTTGACGAACCCTCCCATTGACGGCGTCGCTGGTGGTCCAGCGGTTCCGTCGAATAACTGAATGTTAACTCCGGGAAAATGGTGGTCGGGATCCGGGTCCAGTTGTCCCTGGTACGCGGCAAGGGGCTGAGCCGGGATCTTCTGTCCGGTGTTATCGAGATTGAATTCGTCGCCGCTGATCCCATTGATGCGGGGGTCCTTTTGCATCAATGATCCCAGCATGTGGTCAAAGGAACGGTTCTCCATCATCAAGACAACAATGTGCCTGAGATTGTCCTGACCTTTACTCATTTGTTCAACTCCTGCTCCTGTGTTCGTTTGGTTTCGAACGAAATCATTGCGATCGTGCCTGACATTTTTCGGGACCTGAATGTCTGAAAGCAACAAAACCTTTCGTTTCCTCGAAAGTCACTGGCACGGCCAGTGACTCGTGTGGATTATCACAGCGCCGATTCCCAGGAGTGGGGAAATCGCAACTGCAACACGCCATGCCCCTTCTATTGCATAAAGCGACCCGACCCGATGTATGATTCGCGCACATAAGCGTTCTTCAATTCTCGAAACGGGGTGGATCCGATGAGACACAGACTCTTGCTCATATTGGTTGCGGTTGTAACGGCGACGGTGGTCGCAACGTCGGCCGTCGCGCTTCAGCAGGCGCCGCCCGCACAGGGCGTACCGCCTGGGGCCGGAGGAGGTGGAGGAAGGGGCGGTGGACGCGGCGCTCCCGTCATTCAGGGGCCGCCGGCAGGCGTACAGCCGTTGCCATTGGATTTGTTCCAGTCGAAAAATTTCTATAAGGACAAGGCGCTGTGGATGGACAAGCGCTATTACCGATGCAACACGCCGCAGCAGCTTTCTGAAATGTGGAATCAGCAACGCATCGGACCGAATCCACCAACGTCGGCATCGTGGGGAAACTGCGATACTGACCTGTCCCGCGAAAGTATTCTCAGCCCTTATCCCTACAAAACGGCAAAGGAGCACTACGCTGCGCTGCTGGCCGCAGCAAAAGCCAAAGGCGGTCCTACGGTCTACACGAAAGCAACGACACCGGACTGGGACGGTTACTACACGCGCGACAACAACGCGGACCGCGGCTCGCAATGGATCTGGGGAGTCAGCCAGGCCCCGACGGTTCTTTCGCTGCTGACGCCGGAATATCAGAAGCGAATGGTGCAGTTGATCTACCACGAAGCCGTGACCAACGCGCCGCAGTGGAGCGCGTCGTTCTGCAATCCGGAAGGTTTTATCCGCTGGTGGGCCCAGCCTTCACGGGCAGGAGATTTCCAGCTCACCATGACTCCGCGGATGATGCAGACCATATCCGGTATTGCCGACAACTTCCTGCGGCAGGTGATGATCGGCAAGGAAACTCACGTCCAGCAAGTGCTTCAGTGGTACGGCGAAACGATTGGATTCTGGGATGGAACCACGCTCATTACACACACTGCGAATATTCAGGGATGGACGTTGACCCATTCCATGTTCGAAACCAGCAACAAGCTGGAGACGGTCGAAACATGGAAACCCGCCCTCGATGCCAGCGGCAACTTCATCGGACTGGATCATGAAACCATTTTCTACGACCCGGATGCCTTCGTCGCCCCCGTACGCGCCACGTATCGTTTCGCCCGTCGCGCCACAATGGACGATCCGGATCGCCGTTACACTTATATCGAATGCCTGAGCAATATCCAGAATGTCAACGGCCGGCCATCCCAGCTATCGCCCAACGACCCACGCTACACCGATTACTACGGCCGCCCCTGGGCAAAGAACTGGGAAAAGTATTTCGAAGCGGATTGGGACAAGCCGGCAGACAGTGACCTTCCTCCCGGGATACTCGACATCTTCAAGTGAGGGGAATCGGGGGGACGGGAGATTGAATTTCCTGGTCCCTCGAAACTTCACAAAGTCGAACTCGCGCTACCTTCTATGGATTTCTGAAAAAGCGGCCACGCGTGTGCCCTGAACTTGTAAGAAAAAGGGAATGACACGTCTGGCCGCTTTAAGCAAAATCGGTGACTTCGGTGGAACAAAGCCTGGCGGAACGAACAGGAGAATGATTCGTGGAAGACTTCGAGAAGATGGGAGCGTTCTATCTGGGACGCGCATTCGATCAACAGACGAAACAGCCATTGAAATCGCTGGTGCTTTACGAATCCAGGGACCTTGTTACTCACGCGGTCTGTGTGGGAATGACGGGAAGCGGCAAGACCGGATTATGTATCGGCCTGCTGGAAGAGGCCGCTATAGACGGCGTGCCTTCGATCATTATCGATCCCAAAGGCGATATGGCCAATCTGCTGCTGACATTTCCTGACTTGAATGCGGCTGCCTTTGAGCCCTGGATCAATGAGGACGATGCCAGGAACAAGAACCTTTCAAACCCCGAATATGCCGCGCAACAGGCCGAAATGTGGGGAAAGGGTCTCGCGGAATGGGGGCAGAGTGCGGATCGCATCAAACGCCTTCGGGATTCTGCGGATTTTGCCATCTACACGCCCGGTTCGAATGCCGGTATTTCGGTATCCATTCTCAAATCGTTTGCCGCTCCCGATGCAGCAGTCCTTGAAGACGCCGAATTGTTCCGCGATCGCATCCAGGCAACGACCACCAGCCTGCTCGGACTTCTCGGGATTCAGGCCGATCCCATGCAAAGCCGCGAGCACATTCTGATTTCCACCATTCTCAATTCGCAATGGAGTCAGGGACACGATGTCGACCTCGGGATCCTGATTCAACACGTCCAGAATCCTCCCATGACAAAGGTTGGGGCTCTGGACCTGGAATCGTTCTATCCCTCCAGGGACCGGTTCGGCCTCGTGATGGCATTGAACAACCTGATTGCGTCTCCGGGGTTTGGAGCATGGATGGAAGGAGAACCTCTCGATATCGGCAAGATCCTTCATGGGCCGACGGGTAAGCCGCGGGTGTCCATCTTCTCGATTGCCCACTTGAGCGATTCCGAACGGATGTTTTTCGTTTCGCTACTTCTCAACCAGGTGCTCGGATGGATGCGAACGCAATCCGGCACGACGAGCCTTCGGGCAATCCTTTATATGGATGAGATCTTCGGATACTTTCCGCCGGTTGCCAATCCGCCGTCCAAACTGCCGCTGCTGACTCTGCTGAAGCAGGCTCGCGCTTACGGACTTGGAGTGGTGCTCGCGACTCAAAATCCGGTGGACCTCGACTATAAGGGGCTCGCGAATACCGGCACGTGGTTCATTGGTCGACTGCAGACAGAGCGGGACAAGCAGCGGGTGATGGAAGGACTCGAGGGCGCCGCCGCAACTCAGGGAGCCGGCTTCGATAAGCAGGCGATGGAACGCACACTGGCGGGTCTGGGAAACCGCGTTTTCCTGATGAATAACACGCACGAGAACGGGCCTGAGGTTTTTCAGACACGTTGGACTCTGTCGTATCTTCGAGGACCTCTCACACGGAATCAGATCAAGTCTCTAATGTCGGACCGGAAGGCAGAGAAACAAATAAGCCCGGCAACGGCCTCCACGACAGCGTCGTCCCCGACCAGCGCGTCACCAGCGAGATCCAATACGCGTCCTGCGCTCCCCGCGGATATTCCGCAATTCTTTATACCGACGCGGGGAAACCCATCAGCCCAAAGATCGCTGGTCTATCGGCCGATGATCATAGGTTGCGGAAAAGTGGCTTTTTCGGATTCGAAGCTCGGCGTTGATATCACGCGGGAGGTCTGTTTCCTGACCGCCATCAAAAACGGGGCGGTAGCTGTGGATTGGGAGGAGTGCCGCGAGACTGGCGTTTCACTTTCCGATCTGGAGAAAGCGCCCGCGGAGGGCGCCAAATTCGAAGATGTCCCGCCAGAGGCCCTCAAGGCAAAGAATTTCCAGGCGTGGAATAAAAACTTTGCCGCGTTTCTTTACGGAACTCAAAAAATCGAATTGCTGAAGAGTTCGGTTACCGGCGAGATATCGAAACCGGGCGAATCGGAGCGAGATCTTCGTGTGCGATTACAACAGCTCGGCAGGGAGCTTCGCGACGGACGGATCGAAGAACTGCGCGCGAAGTACGCTTCGAAAATTGCATCGATGCAGGAGCGCATTCGACGCGCGCAACAGGCCGTCGACAGGGAAACGTCACAGGCCAGTCAGGCAAAGATTCAAACTGCGATTTCACTGGGTTCGACATTGCTTGGAGCACTCCTTGGACGCAAGGCCGTGAGCCGATCCACATTGGGCAGCGCGACCACGGCAGTTCGAGGGGCCGGGCGGGCGATGAAAGAACAGCAGGATATCGGTCGAGCGAACGAGTCCGTAGAGGCATTGCAGGGATACCTGGCCGAAACGGAAGCGCAGCTTCAATCCGAGATTCAGGCATTGGAAGGCAGTGGAACCGTCCAGACCGAGCCCCTGGAAACTCTCAACATCAAACCGAAAAAGTCGAATATCTCCATTCAACTCCTGGCATTCGTCTGGGCGCCTTTTTGGACCGATGAGTCCGGAAATGCAATCCCGGCGTGGGAATAAGAAACAAGAACTTTGAATGGACACACCATAACTATTACATGTGCGTTGAAGACTTTCTCGCTCGCAGAAGCAGTCGTTCCTCGCTGCAAACTTGCAGTCATGCTGACATAGCCCTCCGCTTACTTTCCAGGCACGAAACGATCCAATGAAGTTCCCGGCAATAGATTCCGCAAAGGCCTGCCGGTCTTTGTTTGGGTGTCACCGGATGCCCGCCCGATTCGCTGCCGTTGCGGGCGTTTCCACAATCCTTGGCACCTGTATTGGAGTAAGGCCATATCGCGGCCAATGACCGTGGACTGGTCCCGTCTTGTGAGTTTCGGAAGGTTGTGAAATTCGGTACTTCTCGGTAGAGGAAACATCCAGGTCGGAACCTGGAATTCCCGGAAGGTGGTTGGAACGGCCGAAACGGCAGTTGGAACGATGGAAATGGTAGTTGGAATGACGGAAACGGCAGTTGGAACGATGGAAACGCTAGTTGGAATGATGGAAATGGTAGTTGGAATGACGGAAACGGTAGTTGGAACGATGGAAATGGTAGTTGGAACGACCGAAACGGTAGTTGGCAGGATGGAGACGGTAGTTGGAACGACGGAAACGGTGGTTGGAACAACCGAAATGGTAATTGGGGCGACGAGTCCGGAGGTGTCAGGAATTTTGTGTAAGCGGCGCTTCGAGGTTATTGGGGGTGTCCGAAATTTTGTGTAAGTGGCGTTTCGAGGTTTTAGGTTAGCTCCCTGTCAGGCGGGAGCGTGTTCGCCGTCCCCAATAATTTAACCCACCGTCGGGTCTGTGCGTAACTGTGAAAAAGCGGAAGCGCTTTTTGCGGAGCTTTTTCAAGCAGCGGTGGAATCGTCAAGGGAAAGCTGGCGAAGGCCATCCGGATTTCCACGGTTCCCGCACTTTCCTAAGGCCGCCGGCGGATAAACTTCGGAGTCCTTTGCGACTCCTCGGATGTTAGTTAAAAGACCTCGTCGAGCTTCGAGATGCCGGAAGCGGCGCGACTTTTTTTTTCAAACCCGGTTGAAATGCTGCTTTTTTGATTCATATTCGTCTTATGGTTCTGTGGAACTTCCTATGAAACTTCTTAGATTCTTCCCACTGGCCGTCTCCGTCGCCGCCGTGATCCTGGTGGCAGGAGTGTCGCACTCTTCAACCGCAATGCAGGGCACGGGAACCATTAAGGGACATGTTCGCCTCAGTGGAAAGTCCCCCGGGAATACCGTCATTCGAATGGGCGTCGATCCGATGTGTAGCAGCATCAATGCCGGAAAACGCGTGATTCAGGAGGCTGTGGTTACCTCGGCGGATGGCGGATTGAAGAACGCCTTCGTGAGATTGCAGGGGACATTTCCTCAAACCCCCATACCCCGGCAGCCGGTTGTTCTCGATGAGCGTGGCTGTATCTATGTTCCTCGCGTTATCGGGATGCGAGTCGGCCAGACCCTCCAGATCCGGAATGACGACCCCCTCCAGCACAATGTGCACAGCATGTCCGACAGCAACAAGATCAATGTCGGCCAGGCAACCTCGGGCATCGTTTCTGAGCTTCGGCCGAAGACAGAGGAAGTCATGCTTCACTTTGGTTGTGATATTCACCGATGGATGACGGCGTACGTGGGTGTCGTCAGCCATCCCTACTTCGCGGTCAGCGGTGATGGCGGTACATTTGAGATCGATAATGTGCCAGCGGGAACACAAACCATCCAGACCTGGCACGAAGTGTACGGCCTGCTTACCCGGACCGTACGCGTTCAGGCCGGCACAGTTGCCAATATCGAATTCAGCTACACCGGCGCCGAAAAGCCTTCCGCTAACTAAAAAGCAGGAAGGTCGACAGGTGGAATTCGGCGACTGTCGGCAACCCAAAAACACCAATTCCTGGGATTCGGAGTTTCGATTTTTCTGATTTTTTTGCTGGCTGCACTTTCGATCTCAGAATAGAATCAGCGCGTAGAAATCCGGCTAACAATTGGATGTGAAAGGCGGTTGTGCCATGAGTCAGGTCGTAAACCCACTTCTCCAGCGCGCCAGGCAAATGCGCCTGAGGAATGGATATGCCGTGCTTTGGATTATCGTCAGCGTTTCGGCGATGGCATTGGGAGGACTCGTATTTGCAGGCGCCAATGACAGCGCGGTCGCAAAGGCCGCTAAAAGTGGCGACCTGGCGGCGGTCCGCAAACTGATAACGGCGCGCGCGGACGTGAATCTCGCGGACAATGATGGATCTACAGCATTGTTATGGGCTGCGTATGCCTCCGATCTGGAGATGACGAAAGCGCTCATTGCGGCGGGTGCAAAACCAGACAAAGCGAATCAATATGGTGTGACCCCGCTGCTGCAGGCCAGCCGCACCGGGGATGTTGCAATCATGGACGCGCTGCTCAAAGCCGGAGCGGATCCATCGATGTCGCATCCTGAAGGTGAGACGCCGCTGATGGCCGCTTCTCGTTCCGGGCATCTCGATGCGGTTCGTCTTCTGCTTGCCCGCAAAGTCGATGTG
>Ga0070671_100003685_pt1 | contig 12015 bp, 14 predicted proteins | sample KBSS73metaG_FD_65341 | JGI IMG/M metagenome (GOLD analysis project Ga0070671, IMG submission 65341) | Switchgrass rhizosphere microbial communities from Kellogg Biological Station, Michigan, USA - KBS S7-3 metaG | ecosystem: Host-associated > Plants > Roots > Rhizosphere > Soil ...
CGCGCAAAAAACAATTGAACGTCGCGCTTGTTGTCCCCGCAAGGAGGACGGGCGGCGCGGCTCAATCTTGAAGGCTACGTTGGCGACAGGTGAAAGCAAGCGCCTATTCCAGCCCGTAGTGGCGGTGGCAGGCCGCGCAGATTCCGTCCAATCTATCGCTGACGTCCGATATCGTTTTCAGGTCGTGGGCTTCGGCGGCTTGATAGGCTTTGTCGGCGGCGTCGGCGAGTTGTTTGGCATACTTCGACCAATCGGCATCGAGTACTCGCTGCGGGATCATCAAGGCGTTGGTGGCCTCGGCCAGCGTCGCCGCGCCGCTGACGATCTGCTCCCAGTCATCGTCCGTTTTCGGAGAGAGGTCGTGCTCGCCCTTTTCGTCGATCACGACGCCGTTGACGCTCCAGACGACCTTGGCAGCCGGCGTGAGCACGTGCTCCATGAAGGTTTTCATGTCGACGTGCGCCTGAAACGGAGCAGCCGGGCCGCCATTTTCGCCCAGCGAGGGCGCCACTGCGGCACAAGCGGCGAAGAGGAGCGCGGCGGCGCTCAAGAGGATGCGGCTGCCGATCATTGCATTCGCTCCTTGCTGGGTCATCGGACTTCCATGGTGAAGCCGATCCAGCGGCCGCAGGCGACCACCGCGATCCACAGCAAGATCGACAGGGCGCCCGCGGCGCGCGCCGGCAGCGGCAGACGCGCGCTCTTCTCCCATTTCGGCATGTCCTTGGCGCCGATGGCGTGAAAGACCACCATGTTCAGTCCGGCGACGGCGATCAGGATCATCTTGGCGACGAAATAGCCGTTGCCCAGATATTTGGTGGCGTTCGAGATGAACATGAGCCCGCCGGACACGACAGCGACCGCAAATGCACACCAGGTCAGCGGCAGAATGCTACTGGTGATGCGGCTGACCGGCCGGGTGACCGAAGCGAGGCCGAGCAGTCGCAGGTCGACGACAAGGATCGAGCCCACGACCAGGCAGATCGCCAGCACATGAACGGACTCAATGACCGGAAACAGCAGATCGTTCTCGCGGATCGTATCCGCGAGCTCGCTGCCTTCGAGATAGGCTATCCAGTCCGGCGGCCACAGCATCATCCGCCCTGCGTATAGGCGATGAAGCGGCCGGCAAAGATGATGCCGCACCAGGCCAGGATCGAAACAGTCGCTGCCAAGCGCCCCGCCACGCGGCGACCCCTGTCCTTGTCCCAAAATCCCGGCGCTGACGACAACGACCATTGCAGGAAGCCGGTCAGCGCCAGCGCAAAGGCCAGCAGCGCCATCTTGAGATAGAAGGTCGAATTCAGCAGAGAGCGGCGCGGCTCGCCAACGATCAGCAAGCCTCCGGTGATCAAGAGGATCGGCACAATGGCCCAGATCAAGGGCAGGAACCGCTGCCCGACGTCCGCAAGCGCAATATCGCGCTGGAAGAGCCGCCACATCCGCAGATCCAGAAGGATCGCCGAAGAGAAAAGCACGGCGACGCACAGGATGTGAATCGTCTGCAGCGCGGGAATGATCCAGCCGGTGGTCTGAATGGTGTGGCTGAGCGGCGTCGCTGCCAGCCACTTGCTGAGGTCGCTGAGCACCGCGGCGCTGGTCATGCGGTTACTGGTCGGAAGGCGTCAGGCTGAAACTGAGCTCCTGCCCGTTCGGCAAGGTGACGCGCATCAAGAAGCCGCCGGAACTGCCGTCGCGCAACGGCGCATAATGGAAAGTCGCGTGATCGCCGGGCTGGAGTGACTTCTTGGTCCAGCCGGAACGGGTGAGAACGCCGGGGCTCGAGACTTCGAACACCCAAGTCTGCGCGGGGGCGCCGTCCTTGGCGTCGGCCTCGATGACAAAGGTGATGTGCGGATTGGTCCAGTTCACCGTCTTGACGGTGCCTTCCATGGTGCGGGGATGCTCCGTGTCATACGCCGCACCGGAATGATGCGCGGCCGCAACGCCGCCGAAGCCGAGAAGCAAGCTGGCCGCTACAAGGATAATTTTAGGCGACACCATTGCGTTATTTCATCCTCATTTGGCTGTGCTGACCGACCCGTCCGGCCGCTGCGGATGGGACACAAAAATATCGTTGCCGTATGCGTCCTTGGCGGGAACGAGATCTTCCTGCTGGCATTCGCCTTCGATGATCTCGTAGTGCCGCTCCGGATAGCGGCGGAAAATGCGGGTCGTCTTCCATGGCGCGGTCAGGACCTTTGGCGCGGTGATTTCAAGCTCGTCGTTGAGCACGTTGGGCTTGGCGAGATAAAGCCGTTCGACGATGTGCATGTCGCCATCGTTGGGAATGCCGACGGCCTCGCTGGACGCGATATAGGCCTGCGGCACGATGGCCGTGGTGTCGACCACCAGGACATCGCCCTCCCAGTGGCCGATCGAGTGACCGTGCAATGTCGGATCGGGATCATCCGGATGCGGCCGTCCATCGGTATAGATGCGGCGCATGCGGTTGCCGTCGACCTCGCCGAGCATGGTCACGCGGCCGGGCGTGGTGAGCCATTCGAAGGCGTTGTGGTTGATCAGCATCCAGGTCGGCATGCCGTGCGGCAGGCAGTGGCTCAGCACGAGAAAGGGCCGGCCGGCTTTTTCCTCGGCGATCTGATGCTCAACCTGCGCCAGGATCTCCGCCTTCCACGGCGGCGGATTTTCCTTTTCCTGGCGGTGCTGGTCCTTGACGTCCGGGAGCCATACGCCGTCGAAATCGGACGGTGCCGCGCCGGCGGGCGACAGCGTGACCATCGCGATCAGCGCCACCACGCCACAAAAGGTGACCGACTTCGTCATTGCCATATTCATCGGGGAGGGGGGTGCTTTCCTGTGGATCGGGAGCTTATCGCGATTTGCAGCGCCTGCGAAGGCGGCTGCGGCCGGCTCGGTTGCGGCCCCTGACGGCGGCATTTCGTATCGGCAGCGGCGGCTACTTCGTTTCTGCGAGCCTGCAAATGGTCACGCAGGCCAGGATTATCCGATTGGGAAGCCTCGGACCGGCCTCTCTCGTCACGGCGCATGTCCGCAACTGCGAGTCGCGGACTGAGCGATGCAATTCTCACACGTGCGTGCGTTCGCTTTTTGTGGCCCTCGCGTTCGCCGTCTTCCCTGTGGCCGCTTAACGAACGCAATCAAATTGCCGCGAAAGCATCGGCCTTCCGTCACCACTAACAGAGGGCAACCGCCGGTGCCGACGCTTCGTTGCGCTTCGTTTACCTGGAATCCTTACCGGCGGGATCGTTCAACAGCTTGGCGCGACGGTTGTGGACGCGCAGCATATCGAAATCGCGGTGGCATGTGATGCGCGCGGCATTGAGCGGGCGTCGCCGGGCTAAAGCGCCGGCGGACCGCTACTGGCGCGACAGTTCGACGGAGAATTCGCCATTGCGGATGCGCGGGGCGAGGTTTTCGGCGTAACGCGCCGCCGCCTCTTCGCCGTAGGTCGAGATCAGCTCGACCAGCGCGAGGAACAGCGCGGTCTGCGCCAGGCAGTCGCCGTCGACGCCGTCGTGACGGGCGTCGGTCCAGGCTTCCTGAAGGTAGCCGAGCGCGAGTTGTTTCTGCTCGTGATCCGGCACGGTTTCACGAGCCGCCGAAATGTGCGTCGCAGTCCTCATCGCATGTTCACTTGGCGCCCCAGCGCCGCGTCCCTGACCCACGCGAACGTTAGCATGGGGATGTGGCGCGTCACATCGAACCTTGAGGCAGGGTTAATGCCGCAGCGCACGCTCAGTTGGCGTAGCGGGCGGTGATATCGCGGGCGATCTTGGCGCCCTCTTCGAGGTACCGGCGTATGGCGAAATCGGCGGCCGGGGTGCAGGAGCGGTAGCTCTGCTGGAAGGAGCGGTAGCCGCGGTTGAAGCTCGCGACCATGCGGTCGTGACGTTCGCCGTTCGGCGCCTCGGCGTCGATCAGCGCCTGCGCCTCGTTGCGCCATTTCTGGCCCTCGTTCGAGCCGCAGATGCCGCGCAGGAAATGCAGGGCGCCGAGGATCTCGGAAAGCCGCTGCAGGTCGTGGTCATAGGGGACGGCGACCTGCGGCGCCGCCATCTGGGCGCGGGCCGGGCCGGCGGCCAGGCAAAGCGCGAGCGCGAGGATGGTCAGGAGGCGGAGCATCGGTCACCGAGAGCATACGGAGCAAATGCCCGGTACGCCAAGCAGGACAACGCGGCAGGGTCGAGGCGCTGGGTCCGGACGTCAGCGGAGTGCATGTCAATCGAGTGCGCGTCAACCAAGCGCGGCCATCCGCTCACAGGCCGTCTCAACGATTGCCGCCAAGCCGTCGGTCGTCTTCAGCACGGAAAGTTCCGCCGGCTCGAGCCAGCGCGCCTCGGCGAGTTCCTCGTTGAGCGCCAGTTCACCGCCGAGCAAGCGCGCGGCAAAGGGCAGAATGACGAAATGCCGCTCGATCCGGCCGTCGCTATCGCGCGCAATCGCCTCCCGATAGCCGGCCAGGACGACAGGCTCGATCGCCAGCCCCGTCTCCTCGCGAATCTCGCGGACCACGGCCTGCTGCAAGGTCTCGCCGAGTTCGACGACCCCGCCGGGCAGCGTATAGAGGCCGTGGGCGGGCGGTCGCGCCCGGCGCACGATCAGCACGCGTTCGTCGCGGAAATCGCGGAATATGGCGGCGCTTACCGCTAGAATGGGCCGCGGCGGATAAGTGCGCGATTCGCTGCTGCTGCTGGTCAAAAGGTCGGTCCCGTTCGGCCGCTGCCGCACACGCCCAGCCTACCCATATTCTCCCCAAGGAATTCGTTTATCCCAATGTGCGGACGCTATGTCATCACCTCGCCGCCGGCCGCGATCCGGGCGCTGTTCGGCTACGGCGAGCAGCCGAATTTTCCGCCGCGCTACAATGTGGCGCCGACCCAGCCGATTCCGATCGTGCGGCTGGCCGAGGGCAAGCGGAGCTTTGCGCTGATGCGCTGGGGTTTCATTCCGGCGTGGGTGGACGACCCGAAGAATTTCTCCCTGCTGATCAACGCGCGCGGCGAATCCGCGCTCGACAAGCCGGCGTTCCGCAACGCCATGCGGCGGCGGCGCTGCCTCATTCCCGCTGACGGCTTCTACGACTGGCGCGCCGGGGAGCCGAAGCGCCCTTATTTCGTGCGCGCCAAGTCGGGCACGCCGCTCGCCTTTGCCGGGCTGTGGGAGACCTGGACCGGGCCGAACGGCGAGGAACTTGACACCACCGCCATCGTCACCACGCGGGCGACCCGCGGCCTCGCGGCCATTCACGAGCGCATGCCGGTCATCGTAGCGCCGGAAGCCTTCGATCTCTGGCTCGATTGCGCCGCGGTCGAGGCCGAGGCCGCGGCGACGCTGATCGCGCCGGCGCCGGAGGGGCTACTGGAAGCCTACGAAGTCTCGTCGGCGGTGAACCGCGTCGTCAACGACTCGGCCGACCTCATCGCGCCGGCCTCCGCCGCGCCGGCTGAAGCGCCATCGGCCGCGGAGCCGAAGTCTTCGTCGGCAAAGCCGAAGAAACCGGACGATCAGCTGTCGCTGTTTTAGAGCGAGATGAGTTCAGCTGGATGCCCATAGTTCGTCATGGCCGGACTTGTTCCGGCCATCCACGTCTTTGTCCCGATTGCGGCACGTAAGACGTGGATGCCCGCGACAAGCGCGGGCATGACGACCAAGAATTTCAGAGCGCGCTCGCGCCCGGCCGCGAATGCTCGCGGATCAGGTTCGAACCGCTATCCGGTCTGGACCTTCGGTTCCTTGCCGGCTGCCGGCTGTGACCCGGCCGCCGCAGCCGCGGCGCGGGCGAATTGGGCGCGGTCTACGGACGCCTTGATCACCGGGATTTCGTGGTCGGCAAGCGGCTTCATCCACGGCTTGCGCTTGAGTGCGGCGGCAATGTAGGGCGCAAGTTCCTCGGCCTTGCGCGCCTCCCGCGAAGCCGCCTCGGCCTTGAACGTGGGCATCACCTCGGCGGCGAAGAGTTCCAGCGACTCGCAGATGTGCTCGTGAGTGTTGCGGCCGGCCTGCTGCAGGAAGATGACCTGGTCGACTCCGCTCTCGACGAAACCGGCAAGGTGGCCGCGCATGTCCTCGGGCGTGCCGATGCCGGACGAATTGGCGCCGACGCGCTGGATCGCAGCGATGACAGCCTCGGTGCGGTCGCCGCGCTGCTGCATGTAGTCGCCCCAGAGGTTGGTGCGACCGGGCACGGTGTCGCGCGCGACAAGCGCGTTGATCGCGTAGCCGAAGAATTCAAAGCCTTCGTGGCCGCGGCGGATCGCCTCGGCGCGGTCGCGATGCACCGAGAAGCTCGACACCATGGCGATGTTGGCGTTCACGGAATGGCCGAGCGGCACGCAGGCTTCCGACTTGATGATGCCGTAGTAGATGTCGGCCCACAGCCGCGCTTCCGCCGGATCGAGGAACGAGAAGGCGAGCGCCCCGACGCCGTTCTGCGCCGCGATCTTGATGGTGTCGCGGTTGGTGCAGGCCATCCAGATCGGCGGATGCGGGTCCTGCACGGGCTTGGGCACGACATTGCGGCAGGGCATGCTGAAGGACTTGCCCTGGAAGCCAGGATAGGGCTCCAGCACCATCATGTTGGCGACCTGCTCGGCGGCCTCGAGCGCCATGGCCCGCTTCTCCTTGGCCGGGATGTTGAAGCCGCCAAGCTCCATGCGGGTCGCGCCTTCGCCGATGCCGAAATCGACCCTGCCGTTGGAGATGATGTCGAGGGTGGCGAGACATTCGGCGGTGCGCGCCGGATGGTTGTAGTTCGGTATCACCTGGCGGATGCCGTGGCCCAGGCGGATCGATTTCGTGCGCGCCGCCGCGGCGGCGAGGAAAACCTCCGGCGCCGACGAATGGGAGTATTCGTCGAGGAAGTGGTGCTCGACCTCCCAGGCGTAGTCGAAGCCCAGCCGGTCGGCCAACGCCACCTGGTCGAGCGCCTGATGGAACAAGGTGTGCTCGTCGCCCTTTTTCCAAGGCCGCGGCAACTGCAGCTCGTAGAAAACTCCGAAGCGCATTTCATCCCCTTTTGCAGGTATTGTTATCCGCCGGTGGGCCGGATGTCGAGGATGGGCAGGGTGGGGCGAAGCGGTGACGCCGACGCCGCGGACTTGTCGTCTGCTCTTTGACCGCGCCCGGCCGGAGCAAAGAACGAAGGGCCGGTGCCGCGCCGGGTTGCTTCTCTCGATCGGAACGATCCTCCATCTTCCGGCAGCGTGATGGCTCTGCTATAGCCTGCTTGGGTACGTTTCGGCCGGCGAGAGGAGCGTTTCGTGCGCGTATTTTTTGCTGCCATTGTCGCTTTGGCACTCACCGGTGTCGCGAACGCCGAAACCTATAACATCCAAGTCTGGCCCGACGATCTCGACAAGGTCCCCTGCGAGGCCTGGAAGAAGAACGCCGACGGAAGCTTTACGCAAACCGGCACGATCGTCGTGGCCAACAGCCACAGCGTCATTACCGGAAATACGTTCACCGACGCGGCGACGATTCGCGTGGTCGAAAAGAAGTGCGCCACTGAGCTCAAGTAGTTTCTCCGAACAGCAGATGTCGGATTGCGGGCGGACCCGCGGTCGTTGGCGTCGAGACACCCGCAACTCGCAGACTGCCTAGTTCTCTGAACAATCCGGAGCGGACCACCAGGACCGGGAGGATCTGACATGGGCACGCTCGACGGCAAAGTCGCGCTGGTGACGGGTGCCGGGCGCGGCATCGGCGCAGCGATCGCGCGCAAGCTTGCCGCGAGCGGGGCGAAGGTCGTGGTGAGCGATCTTGACCCCGATCCGGCGGCAGAGACGGCGGCGGCGATCACCGGGCAGGGCGGCAGCGCGGTGACGCTCGTCGGCGACGTGGCGGACACCGACTTCGGCGAGCGGGCGGTAGCCGCCGCACTCGAGGCGTTCGGCGACCTCGACATCATCGTCAACAATGCCGGCTATATCTGGAACAGCGCGATCCAGAACATGAGCGACGCGCAGTGGTATGCGATGATCGACGTCCATGCCACGGCGCCGTTTCGCATCCTGCGCGCCGCGCAGCCGCATTTCCGCGCTGCCGCGAAGCGCGAGGAGGAAGCCGGCAAGCCCAAGCACCGCAAGGTGGTCAACATCTCCTCGGTGTCGGGCCTCTACGGCGCTGCGACGCAATTCGCCTATTCCGCCGCCAAGGCCTCGCTGATCGGCGTCACCCGCACGCTTGCCAAGGAGTGGGGCCGTTTCCGCGTCAACGTCAATTGCGTCGCCTTCGGCTATATCGACACGCGGCTGACACAGCGTTTCGAAGGCCGGCCGGCGACGATCGACGTCAAGGGACAGCAACACAAGGTCGGGCTCGACGCGCGAATGATCGACGCGCTGACGCCGACCATCCCGCTCGGCCGTGCCGGCACGCCGGAGGAGGCCGCTGGGGCGGTCTATCTCTTGTGCATTCCGGAGTCCGACTATGTCAGCGGGCAAGTGCTGGTCTGCGACGGCGGCGGCGCGCGGCTTTAGCGCTTGATGATTCCGGGTCAGTTTCGCGAGCAATTCCAAACTGTCTGCGTAAGCGCTGGATTGCTTCGTCGCCCTTCGGGCTCCTCGCAATGACGGGATTCGTCATTGCGAGCGAAGCGAAGCAATCCATCTCCTTTGAACTTCAGCTACGCAAACTGTTTTGTCGGTAGCCGGTGCTGGTTCCTCAAAGCACCTTGCCCGGATTGAGAATGTTCTTGGGATCGAGCATGCGCTTGAGACCGCGCATGAGGTCGAGCGCGACCGGGTCCTTCACCGTCGGCAGAAGATCGCGCTTCATCACGCCGATGCCGTGCTCCGCCGAGATCGAGCCGCCGTACTTCTTCACTACCGCGAAGACGACGGTGTTCACCTCTTTCCAGCGCTTGAGAAACTCGTCCTTGTCGGCGTCGGCCGGCTGGGTGATGTTGTAGTGGATGTTGCCGTCGCCGAGATGGCCGAACGGCAAAGGGCGCGCGCCGGGAATCAGCGCGATGACGGCGGCATTGGCCTCGTTGATGAAGGCGGGGGCAGCCGCGACCGGCACCGACACGTCGTGCTTGATCGAGCCGCCGGCATGCCGCTGCACTTCGCCGAACAGCTCGCGGATGCGCCAGAACGCCTTTGCTTGTTCGAGGCTGTCGGCAATCGCCGCGTCGGCGAGCAGGCCGCTCTCGGCGCCGCGCGCCAGCACATCTTCCAGTGTGCCGCGCAGGCTCTCGCGCCGCGGCGACGACAGCTCGATGAGAACGTACCAGGGGTGGGGCGAAGCGAGCGGATCGCGGCACCCCGAGCCGTAGCGCAGCACCATTTCGACGCCCGAACGCGCCATCAATTCGAAGCTCGTAAGGTCACTGCCTGCGCTTTCCGTGGCGATACCGAGGAGGCCGAGCGCTGCTTCCACCGAGGACAGGCCGACAAAAGCGGTTTCGACCGAGCGCGGGCGCGGCACCAGACGCAGGACTGCCGCCGTGATCACGCCGAGCGTTCCTTCGGCGCCGATGAACAGGTTCTTCAGATCGTAGCCGGTGTTGTCCTTCTTGAGCTTGTTGAGATTGTCGAGGACGCGGCCGTCGGCGAGCACCACCTCGATGCCCAGCACATGATTGCGCGCAATGCCGTAGGCGAGCGCCTCGGTGCCGCCGGCATTAGTGGAAAGGTTGCCGCCGATGGTGCAGGTGCCTTCCGACGGCAGCAATTGCGGGTAGAGGCGGTCTACGGCGGCCGCCGCTTCGCGCGTGCGCTGCAAGGTTACGCCCGCTTCGCAGGTGATGGTGTTCGACGCCGGGTCGACTTCGCGGATGCGGTCGAGGCGCGTGAGCGACAGCACGATCTCGTCGTTGAATGCGACCTGCCCGCCGACGAGGCCGGTATTGCCGCCCTGCGGCACGACCGGCGTTCCCGTCTCATTGGCGAGCTTGAGGATCTGCACGAGCTCGGCGACCGAAGCAGGCCGCAGCACCATCGGCGTGCGCCCGCGATAGAGGTTGCGCTGCTCGACGAGATACGGCTCCTGCGCCTGCGGATCGGTGATGGCGTATTTCTCGCCCACGATCGCGGCAAAGCGCACGAGGAGCGACGGATCGATCTTGGGCGGCGGCTTGTCGAGCATGAGGTGCTTCCCATCCCGCGGCCAAATAATCGTTCCGAATGGCCGGATCAGTTACGTAACATCGGGGGGTAGCAGGCGCTAGCGGGCGGCGGCGCGCGCGAGCCGGTCGTTGATGGCTTCGCCGAGTCCCTCATGCGGGACCGGCATGGCGGCGATGGCATCGGCTTCCGCCGCATCGAGCGCCCGCAAATGCGCGAACAGATTGGCCGCCGCCTCGACGAGGTCGCCGCGCGCAGAGAGGTTGAGCACGCACTTCGCGCGCGCAGCACCTTCGGCCGGCGCTGGCCCGAAGGCAAGCAACGCTTCCCCGGGCGTGACGTGATGGGCGTTGAGCCGCAGCCGCGTGTGCGGCGAATAGTGGCTCGCAAGCATGCCGGGCGCGATCGGGCCTTTGCCGCTGTGGGCCGGAGGCGGATCGGCGAGGGCGCTTGCAAGCGCGCGCTCGATCGCCGCCCGCGGCAGGCCGCCCGGCCGCAGCAGGACAGGTTCCCCGAGGCAGGCGACGATGGTCGATTCCACGCCGACCGGCGCCGGGCCGCCGTCGACGATGAGCTCGATACGGCCGCCGAGGTCGGCGGCGACGTGCTCGGCGCGGGTCGGCGAAACATGGCCGGAGCGATTGGCGGACGGCGCGACGACCGGCTTGCCAAAGGCCGCAAGGATATCGCGCGCCACTTTGTGGGACGGCACGCGAAGGGCGATCGTATCGAGCCCGGCCGTCGCGAGGTCCGCCACGGTGCAGCCGGCCGCCTTGGGCAGAACCAGCGTCAGCGGCCCCGGCCAGAACGCTTTCGCTAGCCGCGCTGCGTTGGCGTCGAAGCGCGCGAGGCGCTTTGCCGCGGCGACATCGGCCACATGGGCGATGAGCGGATTGAACGCCGGCCGCCCCTTGGCGGCGTAAAGGCGTGCGATCGCAGCGCCGTTGGTCGCGTCGGCGCCGAGGCCGTAGACGGTCTCGGTCGGGAAGGCCGCGAGGCCGCCGGCGGCGAGCACGCGCGCGGCGTCGGCCACCGCCGCCGCATCCGCCTCGGCCATGCGTGTTGCCAGCAGGGCTGTCATGGGGCTCCTCGCGTACCTAGATAGCGAACGCGCGGGCCGCTTGCAGCCTCGCAAAGCCAATCGTATAACGCGGCCGCTTGGCGGACTTTGGCGGAGTGTAGCGCAGTCTGGTAGCGCACCACGTTCGGGACGTGGGGGTCGCAGGTTCAAATCCTGCCACTCCGACCAAACAAAAACAAAGACTTACACGCGATCGCCGCCGCAATTCGTTCTCACCGCCAAAACAATCGCCAAAAGAACGAATGCGGATCAGGGGAGAACAAGCGCGAGGTGCGCTAAGGTTCCTGGTCGTCGGTTACAAAGCCATGCAGAACTGAGGCTAGCGGACCGGACCCTTCAATCCCTAAATTGATCGAACGGCCTCAGCCGGACATCGCAAACACCTTCGGTTCCTTTTTTGACCCGAACCGTAAGTCATGCCCCCAACTGGGACTGAAAGTTCGAGTCACTTCGGGCGCCGGCTGGTTGTCTCGCGTCGGGAGCCACTAGGCAACCGCACGGAGCGCAGCTTAGTCACCGAGTGAGAGCGCGTTTTTTCTTGCGATGAGGCCCCGCCGCCTTCATCAAGCGATCAATAGTCTTTGGCGTCTCCGTATATCCAAGCCTGGACCCCCGTCTGCGACGACTGCGGGACTTGCGCCTCCCTTTTATGTTTTGTGCGGCTTTCCGTGAAAAATCATCGTGACCCAACAATTTGAGGTTGTCCCAGAACACCAAACTATTTCCGACAGTCATGATTAACCGGACGTACCCATCTTGGGATACGACGATGCCGAGAGCTTTGCGATCTTGCGCGCAGTAACGGAGCATCGACCCATGTCGTGTTCCAAACTGTGAAAGATCGATCTTCCGAGCGCGAGTACCCCTGTGAGCGAAGTCGGCACC
>Ga0070671_100003689_pt1 | contig 12011 bp, 11 predicted proteins | sample KBSS73metaG_FD_65341 | JGI IMG/M metagenome (GOLD analysis project Ga0070671, IMG submission 65341) | Switchgrass rhizosphere microbial communities from Kellogg Biological Station, Michigan, USA - KBS S7-3 metaG | ecosystem: Host-associated > Plants > Roots > Rhizosphere > Soil ...
CCCACAAGCACCGGCAAAAGCACTGCCCACCACCTATATGTCCTTTTTACTGATACAAAAATGATCACAGCCAGGGCAGTTGCTACTGCGGTATGTCCTGAGGGAAAAGCATACCCCACACTCCACGGGAAACGTGCTAAGACGCCTATACTTAGCTCTACTGGCCGCACTGACATCACAACATTTTTGAGTACGGTCCCTATCAGTGAAGCCAAAAGCCCCGCCGCTGCCAGCTTTAACCACAGTGTGTCCCGGCGGCGGCTAAAAGCTACTAAAGTTAAGAGGATAATCGCCCATAAGTTCCCACCTTGGGTCAGCACAATCATTGGCATGAGCCAAATCAAAGACCAATTATAGACACCAAGTAAAAGCTGTTTTTCGAAACCATGAATATCGTGGGCGTGGAAGGCCAATACTGTCGTTAGCACACCTAACACGCTGCCGATTACTACCAGAGTAAATGCAGGACGTTTGAAGATGCCCGCCACTTTCATACCAGTATTATAACGCTTAAGCTGGTTTATTGCTCATGTTGAGCAAACGCAGCCCAATAGCTACCAAGATAAAAGTGAGAACGATGAGTGCTGTAGTCAGAAAAGTATTGTGGTTTTGCGGAGCCAGAGCTGTCACCGGCTCGCGGACACCCACTACCTCAAGGTTGCCCGTACCATTCCCTGCTTGCAGAGCTGCCTGATCAGGGCCGGCCGAAACTGGCTGCAAAGTTAAAGCCGGGACTTCCTGCGGGTTAGCATTCTCTTGAGCCGGTGCCGTTTGCGGTAAAGTATTAACTGTTTGCTGTCCGTTATCCATCAGTATATTGTACCAGCAATTAAGCTAGAATCCGCCGTACCCGCCGCCGTAACCTTGGTAGCTTCGGTCCGGCTTGTGATAATCAGTAATCTTGAATGGTGACTGCCCATCCTTCAGGCCATTTTTGCTCAAAATATACAGTTCACTATCATTCTTGGATACCAGTAAATAATCATCTGTGTACCATCCATACTGTTTATATTCGCTTAGACTGGCAACTTCTTTTTCGTCTTCTCCCTCATCATTGCCAATAAATAAGGTATTTTTGCCATCACGCGGCTCACTCCAAAATGTCTGTTTGGTATTAGGGGATTGCAGGTAAGTTGGGTAAGGCTGGCTGAACTTTTCATCCGTTAGATCTTTTGCATCCTTAATAGCTCCATCTTCGTATTCATAAAACAAACTGGCGTCTTTAAAATTCCAGTGATAATAAATGCCTTTTGGTTCGTAAAGGGTGCTTTGCAGATAATTAGCTTCTCCGCCATTAAGCCCCGAAATTTCAAGATTCTTTAATATTTTCTTATTTTTGCCATCTGTTTGAACACTTATAATAGTCGTCTGCTTGCCGCCGCTCAGATTAGCTGCGTAATAGGAAACAACCCAGGCCTTGCTATACACCAGCAGATTATCAATGGCATACACGGCGCCTATTTGTTCAAAGGCATAGCTATACCCGCCCGTGCCATCAGCGCTGGTCTCATCCAAAGTAGTTAGTTTTTGGGTTTCTGCATTAAAAGCCTTAAGAGCCTGCAGTTTGGGCTGCCAGTTGGCTATACCAATCCTATTAACAGTATAGACAAAGCTATGCCCGCTCCAGCCGGTAATCTCAAAAGTAGCATTGCCTTCATCAATAGTTGACAGTTTGTCGTTCGACGTATCAATCAAATAGAGTTTGGCTTTAGCACTTTCGTTACCTTCACGCCTGGCTTCCAGAGCTAAGTACTTCCAATCAGTTGAGGCTAGCAGCACCGTACCGCGATCTTCTTCTCTACCCGTGCCCGCTAGAACCGTTTGACGCTCACTGCCATCAAGATTAGTTTTGACTACATCAATCTTGCCTGATTTTTTGGAAAGGAAGTAGATTTTGCCTGCAGGAGTCATGGTAAAGGCATTTTTGTCCGAAGGAGTTTCGGTGACCTCAAGTGTGATGTCCTGGGTGTTGTAACCATCAGCTGCCAGGGTTGCTTTTGCAGTTGCCAGCCCGCTTGGCAAAACGATTACTGCTGTCCCCGTCTTATCCGTCCGGGCTTCACTCTCACCGGATTTAACAAGAGCGTTTTCCAGCCCATTGGTGCTTATCTTATTTTTCACCACCACCGTTACCTGCCGTCCGGTAGCTTCTATTTTGTAGGCAGCCTTCTTTTGTTTGAGCTGTACGACCACTGTACCGGTTGTCGTTTTGTAATACTTTTTGGTGATCGTAAGTGTTTGACTTCCCAGTTTAACTTTGGGGGTAATGACATGGCCATTTTTGTCAGTTTTGGAAGACGTACCTGCCAAAGTTACTGTAGCTTCCGTTACCGGCTTGCCGGTTTTACTATCTGTTACCGTGACATTTAATGATTGCTTAAAGACCAGACCGAGAATTGTGTAGCGAGTGATTGGTACGGCCATCAAAATCGCCAGCAGCAGGACAACAGCTGCCGGGATAATAACCTTTTTGGTGCGAATTAACTGCTTAATGCTCTTACGCTGCCGCGGTTCTGGCAGTACGACAGGCTTTTCTTCTGGCTCTGCCGTGTTAGGAAGAGACTCATGTGTCTCCTCCTGCGGCGTTACAGTTTGTTCATTTTCATCTACGTTTTCCTGCGGTTTTTCGTGTTCAGTATTATCTTCGCCCATAGTCTTACTTAGCTCCCACTAATTCTTATGCTTTATTGTAGAGAGATTCTGGGAATTTACCAGCAGAATTCTATAGGCCGACCCCCTTGACAGCCTCATGACTCAGGCGTATGTTGGATTTATGGTTAGTTATAGCACCAAGCAAGCGAACATGGCCCTCATTATTGTGAGTCATTGGGAGTTTGCGCTGTAAAATAATCGGAAAATTATAAAAAGCAAAACTCCCAGGGTAAAACCGGGGAGTTTTCATTTCAGCCTTAAGGGAGGTAAATGAAATGGCATACGTAAACGTATTAAGAGAAGGACAAGCATTAAGTGAATGGGGAGCAGGACATGTTGTTGAGACACCGGTACAACATACTCCTAGGCAAGCAGAGCATTACCCAGCAGTACTCCGGCTCACGAGGGCAGCCTTTGCATTAGATGAACCAGGAGCTCACGCATCCCACGAGCCAGTCGTAGAAGTAACTCCTGTCCCAACACCTGAAGCACCTGCTGAAGGCTAGACCGTTGGATTCTTTGCAGGCGTGCGGCGAGCAGTTTTCGAAAGATACTGGGAATTAGCTAAGTAGTTGCAGTAACGACTCTGACCTCATCGCCATCAATAATGACCGCTTGATTGTCATTGATGGTGATGAGGTCGGGGTTGCTTTGGTGGTGCTCAAGCATTTTTACTACGGCGTCACCAAACTCAGCATTGTCGGCATGCGGAATGACAATCTGTGGAACCACACCTAACCCATCGTAGATTTGTTTCTCGGCAAACTCCGGTTCGTCACCGTATTCCACACCTTTGAGGCTTGGGCCGATTACGATCGCACCGGCACTTTCGCCACCGTAAACTAGCCCTTGCTCTAGCAAATTCTTAATAATCTGATCAAAGCCGCTCTTTTGCATTTCATATCTTAGGCAAAAGGTATTCCCGCCGCCCACCCATATAAAATCGTACTCTTTTAGCTTAGCTTCGAGGCTGGCTTGATCGTAATCTCTTAGGTCCACTACGTTAGGCTTAAAGCCGTACTCGGACAAAACCTCTACCTTCTGATTTATCTTAAATGTTCGTGCTCTATCGGCGTAATAATCCCCAGCATTGGGAATTATGGCTGTACGTACTTCTGAAGGTTTAGCAGGTAGTAGTTTTTGCAGTTCTTCTACATCAGCGATTCTGTAAGAGCCAAGATATAACTTCATAAATGCAATTGTAGCAGTTACTCGACGACTTTGATGCTCAGTTCTTTGAGTTGTTTGTCGCTGGCTTTGCTGGGGGAATCAAACATCAGGTCACGCATTTCGCCGTTTTTGGGGTAGGCGATTACTTCGCGGATGGTTGGCTCTTCCTGGAGGATCATCAGGACGCGGTCTAGGCCCGGTGCCATGCCGCCATGCGGTGGTACGCCGTATTTGAAGGCTTTTAAGAAGTTACCAAAGCGCTCTTCGACTTGCTCGTCGCTGAGGCCCATCATCTCAAATACACGCTTCTGGATGCGCGGTTCGTGGATACGGATGGAGCCGCTAGATAGTTCGTAGCCATTCAAAACTAAGTCATAGCATTTGGCGCGCATGCTGAGCAGCGTAGCTTCGTCTTCACTAAATAACTTTTCGACATCTTCGTCTTTAGGGCTGGCAAAGGGGTTGTGCGCAAAGGTTAGTTTGCCGTCAATGTCTTTTTCGAACACTGGGAAGTCGGTAACCCATAGGAAGGCCAGCTCATCGTTGTCTTCTTTGTTCTCACGAATGTCGGGCTTGTCGCTCTGGTATTTTTCCATGACTTCGTCGTAGGTCATACGCGGGAATTTTTCTGGCATGCGCTTATTGGGATACAGTTTGGCAATGACAGATTTAAACAGGCGTTCGTTGAGTTCCAAAATATCTTCTTGATCCACAAAGCTCATTTCCATGTCGAGTTGCGTAAACTCTGGCTGACGGTCACCACGCAGGTCCTCGTCTCTAAAACAATGTGCAATCTGGTAGTACTTTTCGAAGCCTGCGATCATGCTGATTTGCTTGAATTGCTGCGGGGCTTGTGGCAATGCGTAAAATTGTCCGCTACTTAGGCGGGATGGCACCAAAAAGTCACGGGCGCCTTCTGGGCTTGATTTAGTCAAAATCGGAGTTTCTATCTCTACAAAATCCTCGGCGTCCAAAAAGTTACGGATTTCTTTGATGAACTTGTGACGCATACGAATGTTCTTTTGCATGCGTTCGCTACGCAGGTCTAAGTAACGGTACTGCAATCTTACAGCTTCACCAGCTTCGTCTCGCTCGCTATTAATCGGGAATGGCGGAACTTCTGACTCGCTGATAACTGTCAGAGTTTCGGCAGCCAATTCAACTGTGCCGGATGGAATATCTTTATTGATCTGGTTCTCGCCGCGTTTCTGGATCTTACCAGTAACTTCTATCACGAATTCGCTGCGTAATGTCTGAGCTTTGTTGAAAAGTTCTTCGTTGCCACCACCCCAAAAAACCACTTGCAGCAGTCCTGTCCTATCGCGCAGGTCAATAAAAACTAATTTACCGTGGTCGCGCCGAGCATCAACCCAGCCTTTAACTGTGACTTGTTCATCTACTTTTGCAGCCGTATCTTTATTAAGTGTGCGTTCCATAGATTACGATTCTACCACCTCTGAAGAGATTTCGGTAGCCTTGGTTCGCTCGATGGCTTTTTTGCCTTTGAGCCCGGCGACTTCACGCAGATCGTCATAGCGATCAAACTCGTCGACAATTTCTACGCCGAGGATTTTTTCTAAGATATCTTCGATGGTGATGATACCGGTGTATTCCTCAAATTCGTTGACCACGATAAACAGATGGTGTTTGGTCTTTAGGAAGGCTTGCAAGGCGTGCCCCAGGGTAAAATCCTCGTGCACGTAAAAAACTTTTTTGCTCATGTGGTGGCTGATTCGTCCGCCGTGTCCGACGTCTACCAGATCATGCATGTACAGCACACCAACAATTGTTTCGTTCTCGGCATTAACCACCGGGAACCGGCTATGGCCGCTTTTGTGCAGCTCATCCAGTAATATCGGCCCAATAGTGTCGGAAGATTTGACAGTTACAACCACACTGCGCGGAATCATGACCTCACGAATCAAAATGTCGCTGAATTGCAGGGCACCGAAAGCAATCCGCAGTTCTTGCTCGCTGATACGGTTATCAGGCTGCTGAGCTTGAGTAGACAGAAGTTCCAGCAGGTCGTCTTTCTCGTACAAACCAGTGTGCCAAGCTTGAGGCTGCAAACGCATCAGCAGCTGGCTTAAAGCATGCAGTACCGGACGTAAGTACCTCAGTAAAAAGAGCAGGACAGGATTCAATATTTTGAGCAGAGAAGCGCTCCACCGGGAAGCCCTGCTCCCCTTTGGCCACGAAAAAGCCAGAACAATCGTGCCTATGACCAATATAATCGCCAGCCACCAGGGCAAATGCCGAATGAGCATAAAGAACAGTAGCGCGGCCCATAAGGAGGTGATGAGGCTTAGCAGCACGTTAAGCTCCATATCATATTGAGCAACTTCATAAAGCATATGCGACACCTGGTCGCCATGACGAGCCCGGCGTTTTAGTTCTTTGGCAGTTACACCAGCGTAGCTCTTTTGAACACTGACAGAAGCGGCCAGCAGAATGATCAGGATAAGAATGAGTAGCACAACCATTACTCTATAATATACCGCCAACACTTCAGAACTGAAACACCTTGGTGGCGTGGTATCATATAACAGAACATAAATGAGGTAGATATGGACAAACGTTTCGCAATTATTTTGGGGATTATTGTTGTTGTAGCGGGCGGATTAATATTCTTTCGAGGCGGTGATAAGGCAAAGTCGAACGCGCAGCCAACCAATAACATCTATGGCAAAAGTGATGTTGGTGTCACTTTGGTTGAGTATGGTGATCTGGAATGTCCCGCTTGTGGCCAGTATTATCCACTGGTTAAACAACTCAAGACCGACTTTGATGGCCATGTAGCTTTCCAATATCGCAACTTCCCGCTCGAGACTATTCACGCCCATGCGCTGGTAGCTGCTCGGTATGCACAGGCCGCAGCCCTGCAAGGGAAGTTCTTCGAAATGCATGACCTGATGTACGAAAACCAGCAAACCTGGGCCCAAGCTGCTGACCCGACTGTTTACTTCGTCACCTATGCCCAACAGTTGGGGCTTAACACGGCCAAGCTCAAAACCGATGCTAATAGCAGCGCTACTAACAACGTTATCAATGCCGATATCGCAGCAGGCAACGTGTACAAAATCAGCGGCACACCCACCTTCGTCCTCGACGGCAAAAAGATAGACAACCCCCGCGACCTCGACAGCTTCCGCAAGCTCTTAAACGATGAAATTGTCGCCAAAGGCGGCAAAGCCGTCGTCCTAACCAGCACCTCATCTAACGCCCCAACCACCACTCAAACCCACCAGTAGTAGTCTGGAGTGCAAAACCCTTTACTCTCCTTTGTTCACTTAGCCGAAATGGAGCCGGTGTGGTATGCCAGGGAGATGCGATAATTTATTGCAGCTCAGCTGGCATACCCTCCGCGCGTGAAAGGTGGGTGAAAAGGGGTTTTGGGAGTTTAACAATTATTTGCTTGACTTGAGCCATGGCTGGCTGTTACCATTAGCGTCGTCTCTAAAAAACAAAACGTGAGGGACAAACAAAAATTAGCAATGTAGGATCGCCAAAATAACGACCCTGCCCAAAAAAATTAAGGAGTCTGGCTATGCCAGTGAAGATTAAAATTATGGCTTCGAGGCCATCAAGAGTTACCGTGCGCCGCGAAAGAGCGCCTTGGCAGCAATTTCTAGTGTTGTAGTTTGCAATACAGTCTAAAACCGTTTACGATAAACACTAAAGCTTAATCGTTATGGCAAAAGACAAAGACATCATCCAAAAAATTGCTGAGGCCCCGGCCGAGGCTCTTGATAAGACCATTGTGGGCGCACAGGATCTTGCCAAGAGTTTACCGGGCGGTCCGGCAATTAAGAAAACTAAAGCTTATTGGCATATGATGGGCCCCGGTCTCACCACCGGGGCTTCTGATGATGATCCGTCTGGTATTGCTACGTATTCACAGGCTGGAGCTCAGTACGGCTTCCAGTTTTTGTGGATGGCCTGGTTTACCCTGCCCCTGATGGCTATTGTCCAGGAAATGTGTGCCCGTATGGGACTCGTAACCGGGCGTGGACTGGCCGGCAATATCCGCGCCTACTTCCCTCGCAAAGTTTTATACGCCTGTACCATCATGCTGTTTGCTGCCAATGCCTTTAACATTGGTGCCGACCTGGGCGCGATGGCTAAAGGTGTGCAGCTCTTAAAGCCGCACCTAAATTTTGGCATGCTGGTTGTTGGTTTTGCGGTGGTAAGCGTTTTGCTGCAGATTCTAACTCCGTACGCTCGCTACGCCAAGTATCTCAAGTGGTTAGCTATGGTTTTGCTGGCCTACATTTTTTCAGCTCTTCTTGCCCATTTGGATTGGGGTCATGTCCTCAAATCTTCAATTCCGACTTTTAAGTTCAATAAAGACCAGATTTTGATTGTCTGTGCCATTTTGGGTACCACAATTTCGCCGTACTTGTTCTTCTGGCAAACCTCTCAAGAAGTCGAAGAGCAGATTTTACTCGGTAAAACCACTCTTAAACTCCGCCAAGCTAGTTTGTCTAAAAAAGCTGTGAAAGATATGCGTGTTGACGTCTGGTCGGGCATGCTGCTGTCTAACATCGTGATGTTCTTTATTATCGCTGCCAGTGGCGCATTACTGTTTGGCCATGGCATTACTAATATCACCAGTGCTGCCCAAGCTGCCGAAGCTCTGCGGCCTTTTGCCGGTAACGCTACTTACTTCCTGTTCGCCATTGGGATCATCGGAACGGGTTTATTAGCTATCCCAGTCTTGGCAGGGTCAAGCTCGTACGCCATTGCCGAATCACTAGGCTGGAATAGCGGCCTCAATCGCAAACTCAAGCAAGCCTACGCCTTTTACGGCATCATTATTATTTCGATGCTTGTGGGTCTCAGCCTCAACTTTATCGGACTCGATCCTATCAAAGCTCTGATCTATTCAGCTGTGGGGAATGGCATTGTGGCGCCGATTGTCTTGGCACTGATTGTTATTATCAGCAGCAAAAAACATGTTATGGGCCCGTGGGTGAATAAGCGCTATATCACTGTTATTGGCTGGACGGTAACGGGCATTATGGCCGTAGCTGGTATCGCCGCTATCTACACCCTATTCATCTGAATTATGATGAAAATGGCGGTGTTTTTTGGTTTCCAGAATCTTGTGGTGCACTTTGTGCAGACTAGGTATGGGTTTGTCTGCATATAGTTCATGAAGTCGCTGGAACTCGTTGTCTAAAGTATCGAGTTCTTGGTCGGTTAGTTCTTCTATGTCCACAAATTCATCGCGGGCCTCTGTAGAGGAGCGAATCAATTCATCGAGTTTGAGCTGTACTGCCCGGCCATCGCGGTTCTGCGTATTTTGAATCAAGAACACCATCAAAAAGGTGATGATAGTCGTACTGGTGTTGATGACTAACTGCCAAGTATCCGAAAATCCGAATAGCGGACCGCTACAAGCCCATATGACTACCACCGCTACGGCAATCAAAAAAGTTGGGCCGCTACCGGCGATGTCGGATACTTTGGTAGAGATTTTACGGAAGATATTATTCATAAGGAGAGCATTAACTTTTGCCAATTACGCTTACGCTAGTTAGAATAACAGGTGAGACTACGAAGGACAAATTATGCATTCGACGTTTAATGAGTTAAGTTTGGTGATTGGCGTGGGTGTCCTCATCAGTCTCGGCTTGCGCCTGATCCGCCAGCCGTTGACTATTGCCTACATTTTGACCGGTGTCCTGGTGGGCCCGGCAGTCTTTAATTTGATTCATTCCAAAGATGTTATTGAAGTGTTTGCCAACTTCGGTATCGCCCTTTTGCTGCTAATTGTTGGCCTGGGGCTTAACCCTCGCATCATCAAAGAAGTCGGGAAGATTGCCGGGGTTATTGCCGTCACTAAGGTATTTTTGGCGACCCTGGTCGGCTTTGGTTTAGCCAAGGCTTTTGGCTACGACACCACGACCGCTCTCTATATTGGTGTTTCGCTGTCCTTCAGCAGCACAATTATCATTCTCAAGATATTAACCGATAAAAAAGAACAGTCCCGGCTGTACGGCAAGATCTCCATCGGGTATTTGCTGGTTGAGGACGTCTTGGCCACTTTTGTGCTGATTATCGCTTCGGCCAACAGTAACGGCGGTATATCCGTCAGCAGCTTTGCCACCTTAGTTTTTAAGGGCATGGTACTGGTTGGCGGACTGATCCTTATCAAACAATTGTTTTTGAACCACCTCAATTCGATCATTGCTAAAAGCCAGGAATTTCTATTTTTGTTTGCGATTGGCTGGGGCCTGTGTGTAGCGGCGATCTTTGGAAAAGCCGGTTTTTCGGTAGAAACGGGTGCTCTGCTGGCCGGCGTCACTCTCGCTTCCCTGCCCTATGCCCAAGAAGTTTCGTCGCGGCTCAAACCGCTGCGTGATTTCTTTATCGTGCTGTTCTTTATTTCGCTGGGGTCCCACTTGCAAGTCGGTGATATCCGGGCCGTCTTACCGCACGCGCTCATCCTCTCGGCGTTCGTGCTCATTGGTAACCCGATTATTGTCATGACCACTATGGGCCTGAGCGGCTACACCAAAAAGACTAGTTTTAAGGCTGGCCTGACCGGAGCCCAGATCAGTGAGTTTTCCCTCATCTTGTTACTTCTGGCCGTAAGTCAGGGGCAGATTCCTCAACAAGCTGCCTCTCTAGTAACAGTTGTAGCCTTCATCACTATTGCAGTCTCGACCTATACCAATACTTACGCCGACAAACTCTACGTGTACTTCGAAAAATACCTGCACTTGTTTGAACGTAAAAAAGTCCGCAGTGACCGCGACACGAGCCATCATTATGAGCTAGTTCTGATAGGTTATAACAAAGGCGGCCACGAGTTCGTGAAGGTCTTCCAGCAGCTCAAGAAAAAGTATGTGGTTATCGATTACGATCCGGCCATTATTGATACGCTGGAGCAGAAAAACATTGAGTATATCTATGGTGACGTCACCGATCCGGAACTTCTAGAAGAAGTTAACCTCGACCGCGCCAAATTAATTGTCTCGACTATTACTGATTTTGCCACTAATGCTTCGCTGATGGCCTGGCTCGATAAAGAAGATCCTAAAGCTGTATTTATTTGTACGGCCGACAGCCTGGAAGAAGCGGCTGAGCTCTATAGCAAGGGCGCGGCTTATGTTATGCTGCCGCACCTCATTGGCAGCGAAAAAATCGGCAGCTTCATTAAGCGCAGCGGTCTCAAAAAGAGCGAATTCAAAATCTACCGCGAAAAACATCTGGCCTACCTGCAATCCCACTACGAGTTAGATCTCGACCAAACGACCGCAAATTAGTTACTTCTTATCTAAGCCACCGTAGGCACTGCTGCCGTAGCCCATGCCCATCTTCATGTGGTGAGAAGGACTTTTGCCTGTCACCATCTTGATAATTGATGAAAAGCCCAATATCGAAGCCACGCCAAAACCTAGGGTCGCTAGGAATTCCTTTCGTGACATATCTTTTTGCAATATATTCTCTAACTGTTTGCTGACCATATTTTTTTACCTTTGTTTTGGACTATTTTATACTCTTATAATAAGCATAAAGATTTTTATGTCAAGTTTTAGATCGCCAGAGAAGCATCATCACTTATTGCGATGCCTCTTCGCGGCGCTGGAGCAAAATCAATATACTGGCGCCGAGCCGTCGGACGAGACTGAACTGAGGCAGAACGCGGAGGTGAAATATCCATTCTTAAGGTAGCTGGACGAGCTGGTTGAGGGGTTTTAACTGTGGCTTGGACGGCTGCTACTGTAACGGGAGCCTGAAGAGTGGGTAAGGGTCTGACTGCTAGCTTATCGCGGATTGCCTGACGGTCTTGCTGGGCCTTGAGATCAGCCTCACGCATGTCCTTGACTGTAAAAACGTTAGCCTTGCGGTTATGCATCCACACCAAGAAGAAACCTAGCTGATAAACAGCGATGATTGGCCCGGCAATAATCATCTGATTAAAAATATCTGGGGTTGGTGTGATAATAGCCGCCGCGATAAAAGCAAAAACAATCACGTAGCGTTCGGACTTTAGCATTGTCCTGGGCCCGAGCGGTTTAATGTGGTTAACAAACAGCAGAACAAGTGGAATTTGAAACAACAGTGCAGAACCCACCAAGTAGACTGTCACAAAGGACATATATTCATCCACCGTTAACAGCGCGGTAATCTGCTTATTGGTAAACTGATGCATTAAAAAGTTGAGGGCCGCTGGCAAA
>Ga0070671_100003695_pt1 | contig 11999 bp, 14 predicted proteins | sample KBSS73metaG_FD_65341 | JGI IMG/M metagenome (GOLD analysis project Ga0070671, IMG submission 65341) | Switchgrass rhizosphere microbial communities from Kellogg Biological Station, Michigan, USA - KBS S7-3 metaG | ecosystem: Host-associated > Plants > Roots > Rhizosphere > Soil ...
CGGAAACGACGCGAATAGTCACCGCCAGGTCGGCAATCTATTCGACGTGAAGATGCGAGCGATTAACAACCTTCACGAAGCTGGCGTTGAAATCGTTCTCGTTACAACACTCGTCAACGGCATCAATAATGATCAGGTAGGTTCGATCATTCGATTCGCTCTTGATAACCCGAAGAAAATTGCGTTCCTTTCGTTCCAGCCGGTTTCTTTCACCGGACGTGACGAAGAGATCACCGAGCATCGTCGATTGCAGCAACGTTACACGCTGTCGCACCTTGCTCACGATGTGAAAAATCAGGTTGGTATCACTGAGCCAACGCGCGATTGGTTTCCACTGTCACTGATGGGTGCATTTGCTGACTTTGCGGATCTGGTTCACGGGCCACAGGCGGAATGGGGTCAAGTCTCGTGCGGTTGTCACCCGAATTGCGGCGTGGGAACTGCGGTGATGATCGACAAGGAAAATAGAGAAATGCGTCCGGTGCCTGAGTTCCTGAACATTCCGGGACTCGTCAAGGACATGCAGAAAATCACGGATGCAGCACGCGGCAAGTGGATGTCGAACATCATGATGGGTCTGACGCTGTTGAAGCACTACAACCCATACAATTCGCCTTCTCAGTTTACTCTTTATGAGCTCTTCAAGAAGTTTGATAAATCGTTCGGGTTGACTGGTAAAGATTACGGCAAGGTGAGCGGCGATCGAAGTGTGACCGACATTGAAAAACGCCGTTCGGATCGTTGGAACTTCCTCTTTATCGCCGGTATGTGGTTCCAGGATCTCTTTAACTATGATTTCCGACGAACCGAAATGTGCATCATCCCTTACGGTACCCAGGAAGGTGAAATTTCTTTCTGTGCTTACAATACTGGTATCGGTTGGAGAAACATCATCGAGAACATGCACCAGAATGCCACCGTTGCTAAGTGGTATCAGGAGCATGGGCGTCATGAAATTTTCGCGGGCGGTAAAGACGTGGAGATGAGTGACAAACAGCACAACATGATCTTGAATGAAGTCGACTTGGCCCGACCGAACAAGCCCCAAATGGAAGGTCCCAAGACCGCTCACGAAGAAGCTGTGATGATGCGTAAGATGTACCAGGAAATGGTGCTCAATAAGCAGTTAGATATCAAAGCGGCCGACAAACCCGTACAAATCAAGAGCCTCAGTCGTAAGAAAGAAGAACAGGCGGAAGCCGTACTGGTTTAGTCAGTCTCGATTCAAATGGAACCCCGCACACAGTCTTCTGTGGCGGGGTTCACTGTAGCAACCTCAGGTTTGAAATCTAAAGCCTGAGATCTTTCAGGCCTGCTCACTTGACCGCAAGCATTGCAGCCGTGTTAAATAACTTCAACAGACCTATTTGAGAAGGAAAGCATAGAGACGAATGGCTATAGTCACTGTTAATCAAGGTGAATCGATTGAGAGCGCGTTACGACGTTTCAAGCGTAAGGTAATGACCGAGGAAATTATTAAAGACGCCAAAAAGCATGCGTTTTTTATCCCACCTGGTCAAAAAGCGAAACTGAAATCGGCACTTGCCCGCAAACGCAATAAGAAAAAAGGCCGCATGCGGATCCCGCGCGATTAGTTATTACTCCCCAAGCGAACGCGGCTCAGCCCGCGTTCTCATCTCACCAACCGTTTACAAACAACTGGTCGAGAAGTGGACGCTCCTGAGTGAGCGAGCGGATCAAACGGTAGTGTGTTGAGCCGGGAAGCTAAGTTACATGACGCGGATCCTGCTTACTAACGACGACGGCATTCATTCGGATGGGCTTCAAAGAGTCGAAGAAGCACTGAAGGAGTTGGGTGACGTCTATGTTGTGGCGCCAGCGTCTGAAATGAGCGGAGCATCACATAGTCTTACGCTTGCTCGTCCTCTTCGCATCCGTCAACTCGACAGTCGCCACTGGGCCATCGACGGCACTCCCACGGATTGCGTTACTCTCGCTCTCAATAAAATACTGACAGCTAATGAGTATCCCGATATTTGTGTATCGGGCATAAATCATGGCGGCAATCTGGGAGACGACGCTACCTATTCCGGCACCGTCGCCGGTGCTTTGGAGGCAACGATTCTCGGTGTTCCTGGTATTGCTCTGAGTTTGGTCGCGCGGGAGAATTTCGATTTCACAGCGTCCGCCAGCATTGCCGTCGCGGCAGCCCGCAAGGTTCTTGAGGAAGGTTTACCTGAAGGCACGTTGTTGAACATCAATATCCCGGCTCGCGACATTAAGGGAGTGAAGGTGACCAGGCAGGGCATAAAGAACGCGCGGCCGGTCATCACTGAACACATTGATCCGCGCGGCAAACCCTACTTTTGGATTGGCGAAGAATACTTCAGTACCAATTCGGCTGAGGGCACTGACTATCATGCAGTCGAGATGGGATATGTTTCGGTGACACCACTCCGCAGTGACATGACCGATCATCAAGCTTTGACTGCTATCGAGACCTGGAATTACCTGAAAGACTCAGAGCTATTGCAAAAGAGCTGAGTGCAAGCAGATTGCGACCTTCAATAGCAATCTGCAGTCTGTATTCAATTGATCGTTCCACACGTGCAATCCGCAAACCGACAGCAGCCCGCACTGCAGGAATACTCGATCCAACGCGATCGGATGGTGGCGCGTCTGCGCGAACACTACGGCATCAAAGACCCGAAAGTTTTGGAGGCGATAAGAAATGTCCCACGCCATTTCTTTGTTCCTGAAGCTCTCCGAGGACGAGCCTACGGTGATCACGCACTACCGATAAGTGCGAACCAAACAATTTCACAGCCGTTTATTGTTGCCCGGATGACGGAGTTGTTAGAGCTCGACGCGAATAGTCGAGTACTCGAAATCGGAGCGGGTTCAGGTTATCAAACCGCGGTGTTGTCGAAAGTGGCTGCCCAGGTTTATTCAATCGAACGAATCGGTGATCTGGCCCGCGAAGCTCAAGCGCGAATTCGCCAGCTGGAAATTTACAACGCTACTGTTAAGTGTTTCGATGGCACGCTCGGTTGGGCAGCACACGGTCCGTACAATGGAATTCTTGTTGCTGCAGGTGGACCACAGATACCCGAGCCATTGATTGCACAGCTAAAGGTCGGTGGCCGGCTTGTTGTTCCTGTTGGTGAATCACGTGATGCACAACGTCTAATTCGAGTAATCAAGACCGAGCAGGGAAGGAAAGTTGAAGATCACGGCGCGTGTGCGTTTGTGCCACTGATTGGTCAACATGGATGGTCGGAGAAATAGTGTCTACGGTCAGCACACTTAACGACACCACACGCTGACGCGTTATGGTAACGACCTCAATGATCCCACGCTCTACACTGCTTAAGTGCTGAGCCCTACAGTTTCAATTATCAATGATTGCTAAAATTATCGAGATCCTTTCCGGATTCATAGTCGCTATCATCTCCGCTCTCGGTTATTCGGGTGTCATTCTTTTGATGGCGATTGAATCGGCCTGCATTCCACTCCCGTCAGAAATCATCATGCCGTTTTCTGGTTACCTTGTTTCAAGAGGCGAGATGAACCTTTGGGGAGTAGGAATAGCGGGAGCCGTTGGTTGTGTGCTCGGCTCTCTCGTCGCCTACTGGGTTGGTATGTACGGTGGTCGCCCGTTGATTGAGAAGTATGGACGCTACATCCTGCTTTCCCGGCACGATCTTGATCTCGCGGATCGCTGGTTCAGCAAGTATGGTGAAGCAATTGTTTTCATCAGCCGTCTACTTCCCGCCATTCGCACATTCATCGCGTTTCCCGCTGGTGTCGCCCGAATGAATCTGACGAAGTTTGTGATCTACACGTTCGCCGGCTCATTGCCGTGGTGTTTGGCTCTTGCTTACGCAGGACAAAAACTGGGCGAGCAATGGAACAAAGACGATACGCTGAAGACTTGGTTTCACCGGTTCGATTTCCTTATTGGCATCGTTGGCGTCTTAGCTGTGACGTGGTGGGTCTGGCGACACATCAAACACTCGCGTGTTGAGCCAGCAAGTGCGGAATAACTGAGACTGTTTAATAGAACAATACTCTATCCGTCGCCTATACTTTCAACGAGGCTAAGCTGTTTCCAAAATTCGCAAGTTCTCTTGGTGCAGACGTGGGAGTAATTGATCGCCACCAAAGCGTCTGCGATTTTCATCGCTGTATCCGCGTGGCGAAAGTAAGCTGATCGCTTATACGACGTTGTCCCTGTGGCTCTGGAACAATGATTCCGTACGACTCGGATCCATCTCCCCGCATAACCTGGGACTTGAGGGAACCATTCAGGTGCGTTCGTCTCCAACGTCCCATTTCACTTTACCTCGGCCAATCTAAAAAACTACTCCTATTCTTGTAATCAACTAGCACTCCGTTAACGTTCGGCTGACACCGTCAGTGGTGATATCGAGGAATTTTCACAATAACTGTTGGCTCGATGTAACACTTTCTTCGACCTGCGGTTTGCATTAGAATCGGAACCGCACCCGATAAAAAAGTTCCTTCTGCTTTTCTACGACAATCCAACTGCGGTGTGCGAAACACTCCCGTTGCACAAGCGCTGAAATGCTCCTGGAACGCCATGATACCTCGCGGTGTTGATAATCACCGCTGATGTTGTGGGGCTTAAACCTAAAACTATCCCCAATTGTGGAAGTTGGGGCTCGTCGTAATATACGAGTGGGGCACCGTAATCTTCGTTGTGCCCGTCCCCTTTAGAAGGAGTTACCAGGTGAAACCGATTCGAGTTCTATTAGCCGACGATCATCAAACCGTGAGAGACGGATTGCGGATGATCGTAAACGCTGAGCCGGACATGGAAGTTATTGGAGAGGCAGCGGATGGACACGAGGTATTGGAAAGAGCAAAGGTTTTGAAACCCGATGTGATCATCATGGACATCTCAATGCCCGGCTTAAATGGTCTAAACGCAACGCGGAAACTAAAAGAAGTGAGACCTGAGATCGAGATTATTGCTTTAAGTCGTCATAACGAGAGCGGCTATGTCCACGAACTCTTAAAGGCTGGTGCTTCTGGATATGTTCTAAAACAAAGTTCATCTGAGGAATTAATCCGAGCAATTCGTGCCGTTGTTTTGCAAAAAGGATACTTGGATCCTGCGATAACAACTGATGTCGTGAAGAAATATTCTGCGACCGACGTTAAGTCGCTGGTGGGAAATCCTGAGAGTATTAGCAAGCGCGAGGCTGAGATTCTTCGGCTCATAGCTTCTGGCCACAGCAATAAAGAAATCGCAGTACAGCTAGATATCAGTGTCAAGACAGTGGAGGCTCATAAGGCAAACTCAATGAGGAAAATCGGGCTTCGAAGTCGGATTGATATTGTGAATTTTGCGTTACTCCAAGGTTGGTTAACCACAAATTAACCTGTCCGGAAGTTCTTCCGAGTTAAGGGAAAATCCCTAAACTTCTTTCGCGTCTTCCTGATGGTTGATCCAGTCCACTCTGGACTACCTTCGGTCCCCGTCCAAAATTTCAAAACTCGCCACGAATAAGGTATTGGATCAATAAAGACTTTAGCTTTTTTAAGGTAAGTGAAATGCCCCTTCAACTCGCCCTCCAAATGGCAAAACCCGAGCACGGTAGCGTCTACCACTCTATCAACTCGCCTCAGACTATTGCGTCTAAAGGAATTCGCCGGGTTCTGGTCGTTGAAGATCACGACGATACCCGCACCATGCTCAAGATGATTCTTGAGATTGAAAAATTTTGCGTGCTGGAAGCGGTCGACGGTCAGGAAGCTTATGATGCCGCAGTCAGAGAACGGCCCGATTTAATTCTCATGGATTGGACCCTTCCCGGCATGGACGGATTGATGGCTACCCGCGAGATTCGAAAGCACAGTGAGATAGGGAAAACTCCGATAATCTTTTTATCGGGCCGGGCTGAGCCGGCGGGCCAAACGGCAGCCTTCGAGGCAGGATGCGACGACTTTTTAGTAAAACCATTAGAGCTCGATCAACTAGTCGGGGCGGTTCGAAAATGGTTAGACCTTGAGCCTCAACAATTTCGGAGTGGGGAACGCGTCCATGGTTAAACTCGACTTTCAAGGCAAGATACTCCTGGGCTTGTTTGAACTCGCTGATGATGGGAAGGTTCTATACTCCAGTATTGAATCGCCTGAAGGTGGTCTCCAGCGTCACCCCAACGTCGATGGTGCAAATTTTTTTACGGACGTTGCCTACTTTTCGAACGTTGACGAACTGCGACGGAAATTCGAGTTGTTTCGTCTTAATGGAGCCCGCTCTACAAGCTTTCAATTTACCTGTCAGTATTCACAAGGACCGCAGCCCATTCGCATAGTTATCGCCAGACTAACGGCGGACTCCGAACCTCCCTCAATTCTCGTTCATTTCCGCAAGCCTTAATCTCACCCGACAGGCATGATTGGATTTTCGACGTCTCTCGGCTCTGATTCCTGACTGCCGTTAACGAACCGTTTCCGGAGTTAACATATTTGCATCTCGAGCAATTACCCATTGTCCACTGTCTGATTTGCGGAAGATAGTGAGCACGTGACCCGAATGAATAACAGTCTTGCCGTCCGCGGGCGTGAACTTTACCTTTAGAAAATTGTGCATCCACGCCCAATCACCTAAAACTTTTATTTCCTGGATCTCGCTTTCCACTTTTAACTGGGTCGAGCGCATCTGCTGATAGTTCTGAGCAAAGGTTTCTTTATCGAATGGTTCTTTACCGGGCACCATCATGATGACGTCGTCGGCCAGCAAATTGAGCAATGTAGTTAGATCTCCTTGCTCACTTGCTGCAATCCACACATCAACTGCGCGTCGAATCGCCTGCTCTTCCGGTGAGGCACTGGTTGCCGTAATCGATTTGGACATATCAAGTTCTCCTGTAGGAATTTGCCTGCTATTTCTTACGTGTGGCGGCAGCTTTCTTTGCTGATCGTGAACGGGAAGTCGCGGAACGTTTTGCCGCCGCTTTCTTTGCCTGTCGGGAAAGCGCAGTTTTCGAAACGGCACTCCGTCCTTCACGCTTGAGCACTGCGAGCGTGGCGCGCGAGCGCTTTGCCGAGGTTGATGCTCGTTTTGAACTCTGACCCTTTCGAACATCGCGAATTGCCTGCTCACGAGTATCCTTTGTTGTAGAACCCTCCGCCGGCGGAGCTAACTTCACGCCAGCACGGCGTGCCTTTGAAAGGCCGATGGCGATTGCTTGCTTGGTCGATCGAGCACCGTGCTTGCCTTCGCGGATGTGTTCAATTTCTTCGTGTACAAACTCACCTGCTTGTGTACTGGCAGCTTTGCCTTCAGCTTTGTCTTTAGCAGCCCGTTGGACAGTTGTTTTCTCCGGCACTCCTTACCTCCTTCGTTAAAAGAACTCGTCTCGAAGTCACGAGAATTCGATGTCTGGCATTCGCCCGAAATCGAGACATCGCCTGCGCGATTTTTGTACGTCGGGCAGAGGAATGGAGCGGGTCCGATTAAATCAACAATCGCACTTCATTGGGGCTGGTCCAGATGTTTATTGACAACCCTAGTCGGGATCAGTGTCTAAGTCGACGCAGACTTGTAAGCAATGTTTGTTCCTGCGTGTGCGTAATAAATGGAGTGAGTTCGGCACTTGTCTTGCGAAGTTGTGAGTTAGACCAACTAAAAGGAGAATTTTAAAGATGGCTCAGTACGGCAAGAAAGCTTCTCAAAAAGTCGAGAAGGCAATGCACGAACGTAAAGAGGGGACGCTTAAGAGCGGTCGATCAGGAAAGAAAGTGACGAGTAAGAAACAAGCAATTGCGATCGGACTTTCAGAAGCACGGAAGGCCGGCGGCAAGGTGCCGAGTAAGTCTTCGAAGAAATCTTCTTCAAAGAAGTCGTCATCTAAGAAGTCATCGAAGAAGTCTTCATCAAAGAAGAAGTAGTTTCGAAAGTTTGCTTTGCTTTGAATAGCTGGTGAAATGATCGCGAGCGTACCTTGCGCAGTTTAGTGGCATCCGCTTTGCGATCGTGTGCTGTCATTGCTGAGATTGTTTTCATTGAATGCAGCAAACACAGGAGAGCATGAAAACCCGACGACAATAAACACTGAACAAGGGGAGGAAATATGCCAAACAAAGATAAGCAAGGTAAGGAAACCTCAGGTCAAGGTGGTCACCAGGGCGGTAGTGGTAGCCAAGGTGGCAAACAAGGCGATAAAGGCGGACAAGGCGGCCGGCAAGGCAGCGGCCAAAAGAGCGGTAGCCAGGGCAATCGTTAATTCCAACTGAATCAAACGTGCGGTGGAATTCTCGCCGCACGTTTTTTTTTCACACCTCATTCAAAAATACGGAGATGCATGACCCGCTTTTGGATCTAGCTTCGCGAATGAATTCATGTCAGGAAACGGCGATTTACATGGCAACGCCCCGGACAAGTCAAACGTTGCCCTGCTTCTGATCGACGTCATCAACGATCTTGAATTTGAAGGTGGCGAGCGACTGTTGGAGTTCGCGATTCCAGCAGCGAAAAATATTGCACGACTTAAGGACCGAGCGCAGCAAGCTAAAATTCCAGTTATCTATATCAATGACAACTTTGGTCGTTGGCGCTCGGATTTCAAAAAAATCGTCGAACATTGTTTGGAAGACGACGTTCGCGGACGAGCGATCGCAAAGATATTAGCTCCTGATGAGGACGACTATTTCGTCCTCAAGCCCAAACACTCTGGTTTCTTTTCCACCACCTTAGACTTGCTTCTCAAATACCTCGGTGCTCGCACTTTGATTATCGCGGGAATAGCAGGAAACAACTGCGTGCTGTTTACAGCCAACGACGCTTATCTTCGCGATTACAAGTTACTGATTCCGTCAGACTGCAGTGTTTCCATCGATCCAGCAGATAACAAATATGCGTTGCATCAGATGGCAGAAGTGTTAAAAGCAGATATCAGGCCATCTGCCGAAATCAATTTACACGTCCTTACTTCACAAACAGCTTTTCCAGGCTAAGGGGAAGATACACTGTTCGGTTTGACCGAAATGCCGTATCGAAAGAGTGCAAGCCACATAAGACTTCAACTCTGTCTCCCGGTCACGCATTCCAGTTATCACTTAGTTAATTCCCCAAAAAAGCACTGGAGTTCCATACAGAACTTCGATGAACACTGGCGGTATCAGGTTTGCACAAAGAGCATCTGGAGCTCGCATTTACTTACGCTAATCGCATTCGCGGCGAAATTGTATGACCAAAATAAAAGTCTCAACCGAAAAGCGCAAAAAGCCCATTGACACGGAACTAAAGAAGGTTGCCCGGTCGCCCGACGATCTCACTGAACGAAATGTTGAATTGATTAAGCGGCTTGAGGAGGCCGCTAAGCAGGACCGAACGAGTTCCGATCGAGTGGCTGAAGTCATAGCTAACTTTTGCGGAAGCATGACGTTCGTGTGGGTGCACGTGTTTTGGTTTGCTTTTTGGATTGGTCTTAACGTACTGCCCCAAATTCATCACATCGATCCCTTCCCATTTACGTTCTTAACGTTGGTAGTTTCACTGGAAGCAATTTTCCTCTCGACGTTTATTTTGATTAGCCAGAATCACGATACGAAGATCTCTGAACGACGCAATCACCTAGATCTTCAGATCAATCTCCTCAGCGAACAAGAGAATACGAAAATCATTCAGATCCTCCAGGCAATCGCTGGAAAAGTTGGCGCCGAGTTAGCAGATGATGTCGAGGTTGAAGTGCTGGGCCAGGAAATTGAACCTGAGAAAGTAGTCGCGCAGATTGAACAGCGGGAAGCGAAATAGTTAATCAACTCACTGGTCCTGTAGCTGACTAGACAATCAGCGTCATGACGACTGAGGTAATACCACCACCGATAAAAATCAACATCGCTGCCGCTCTTCACGAGATCGGTATTCTGCTGGAACTTAAAGGCGGCCGCTATTTCCAGGCGCGCGCATTCAAATCTGCCGCACGTGTTGTTTCTGAACTGGGCGATGCGGTAGACGAGCTCATCAACGAAAATCGTCTTAGGTCTGTCGCCGGTATCGGCGAAGCAATCGGAACTCAGATCGAAGAACTCCATTGCACGGGAACCTCTCGAATGCTTGAGCGTTTGCGTTCGGAAGTTCCGCGTGGTTCAGTCGAACTTTCTACAGTCCCTGGCCTTAGTCTCAAGAAGATTCAAACCCTACATGATGCATTAGGAATTGAAACTGTTGCCGAACTAAAAACAGCAGCAGAGCAGGGAAAGATTCGAAGTGTTAAAGGATTCGGTCCAAAGTCAGAAAGAAACCTGCTCGAAGCCATTGGTCAGGTACGAGAGTCGCGTAACGAAATTCATATTCATAAAGCTCTGAGAATAGCGGAAGAAATCGTGACGTTCTTGAGCTTTTCATGGGCTGCAAAAGAAATTCAAATCGGCGGCGCATTGCGACGGTGGCGTGAGACTACGCCGGACCTAAAGATTGTCGTTGCTACGTCAAACGCCCGAGAGGTGTTGGACCACTTTGCAGGCTTTCCAATGTTGATTCGCTTAACACAAAGAGAAGAACAGTCATGTGTAGCCGTTCTCCACACGGGAATCAAGGTAACTGTACTGGCAGTGCCTCCCAGGGATTTTGCAATCACTCTCCTCAATGCCACTGGTTCAGACGCTCACCTCGAACGTCTCAATGAGATCGCGGCTTCAAAGACGATCGATCTCGGACCAACTCGCAGCTCATCTTCGAGAATGGAGTCGGAAGTAGAGATTTACGCAAAGCTTGGTCTGCAATACGTGCCGCCGGAACTGCGAGAGGATGAAGGCGAAATTGAATCAGCAATGGCTGGCGAGCTGCCACAAGATCTCATCCAATTAGAAGACATTCGGGGGATGCTCCATTGTCATACTAATTACTCTGACGGTAAGCACACGATTGAGGAGATGGCCCGTGGTGCAGATGCGCTGGGAGTTTCCTATCTCACTATTACTGATCACTCGCCTACGGCGTTCTATGCGGGAGGCGTCGAGGAGGAACGTTTGTGGCGCCAATGGGACGAGATCGACCAGGTGCAGGAAAATGTGAACGTAAAAATTCTCCGCGGCACGGAGTCGGATATTCTCGCGGACGGATCATTCGACTATCCCGATCGCATTCTTGAACAGTTTGACGTAATCATCGCCAGCATTCACGCGCGTTATCGGATGAACGAGGATCAGATGACCAATCGAATTGTCAGGGCCATGCGCCAGCCATGGTTCAAGATATGGGGCCACGCGCTAGGTCGGTTGATCCAGCATCGACCTCCATTTAAATGCCGTGTCGAGGAGATTCTAGACGCAGTTGCGGAGTCGTGCGCAGCGATCGAAATCAATGCCGATCCGTATCGACTCGACATGGCCCCCGAGTGGATTCGTAAGGCACGCAAGCGCGGAATTAAGTTCGTCATTTCAACCGATGCTCATTCGATTAACGGCATGAAAAACTTGAAGTTTGGTATCGGCATAGCGCGCCGCGGCTGGGTTCGGAAGTCTGAAGTTTTGAATACTCTTGGGTCGGAAGCGTTTCGGGCCACAGTTAGACCCACCGGCTGTTTCCACTGACACTCCGCGTCCTCAGTCCGCCGTAGGTTTAGGGAAAGTCCCTATTTATTTTCCCTATATTCCTAATTACCCACTACCGGCTCGAATGGGAAACTCCTAATGTCACCCCTTATGTTTGGTCTGTTCGCCTAAACCCGAATAGAGGTTTATTTATCGTGAGCTCTGCACTTGCAAACAGTAACCCGATCCTTTCCCAACACTTTGAACGCAATCATTTACTTTCACAGCTGATCTGGTTGGAACGAGACTACCTGTTACCGCGCCTTCAGGTAATGGATCTATCAGTCAATGAAACTGTTTACAACGAAGGCGACGCGACCGAATTTGTTTACTTCCCAATCGACTGCGTTATCTCGTCATTGGCACTTCTCAGAGATGGTAGCACTGTCGAGATTGCCATGATGGGCAGAGAAGCCATCGTTGGAAGTGGAGCAATATTGGGCGCCAATATCAATCGGTATTGGATGCGA
>Ga0070671_100003696_pt1 | contig 11997 bp, 9 predicted proteins | sample KBSS73metaG_FD_65341 | JGI IMG/M metagenome (GOLD analysis project Ga0070671, IMG submission 65341) | Switchgrass rhizosphere microbial communities from Kellogg Biological Station, Michigan, USA - KBS S7-3 metaG | ecosystem: Host-associated > Plants > Roots > Rhizosphere > Soil ...
GCGACGAGGCCGAAGAACACGAACACGAACACCTCACCCAAGCCGAGGTAGCCGTACGGCTTGGGGCCGCCCGTGTAGAAGTAGCCGGCGGCGAAGCAGGCGACGCCGACGACGAGCACCTCCGGCCCGACGGCGATCGCCAGGCCGATCCCGGCGACGGCGGCGACGAGCGCGGCGATGCCCGCGGCCCGCTTCACCTCGCGGGCGGTGGCGAGGCCCGACGCGACCAGCCTCGTCGGGCCGACGCGTCGGTCGTCGGTGCCCCGCACGCCGTCGGCATAGTCGTTGACGTAGTTGGTGGCGATCTGGATCGACAGCGCCACGACCATGGCCGCGAGCATGCGCCACCACACGATGCCGCCGTTCGGCTCGCCCACGGCGGCGGCGGTGCCGACGATGACGGGTACCACGGCCGCCGGCAACGTCCGCAACCGCGCGCCGAGCACCCAGCGGTTGGTCACGGGCGCCTCGGGAACTGCGTGAAGTCGGGCGTGCGCTTCTCGCGGAAGCTGTCGCGGCCGTGTTGCGCCTCGGGCGAGCCGTAGAACAGCAGGTTGGTGTCGTGGGCGAGCTGCTGGATGCCGGCCATGCCGTCCTCCTCGGCGTGGAAGCTCAGCTTGAGGAGGCGCAACGCCCACGGCGAGAGCGCGAGCATCTCGCGGCACCACTCCAGCGTCTCCTCCTCGAGCCGATCGAGCGGCACGACGGTGTTGACGAGACCCATGGCGAGCGCCTGCTCGGCGTCGTACTGGCGGCAGAGGAACCAGATCTCCTTCGCCTTCTTCGGACCGACCTGCTTGGCGAGCAGGCTGGCACCGAAGCCACCGTCGAACGAGCCGACCTTCGGTCCGGTCTGCCCGAACCGGGCGTTGTCGGCCGCGATGGTGAGGTCGCACACGAGGTGGAGGATGTGGCCGCCGCCCATGGCCCAGCCGGCGACCATGGCGACGATCGGCTTGGGCAGCCGGCGCATCTGCACGTGCAGGTCGGTGACGTGGAAGCGACCGACGCTCGCCCCTTGGGCCACGTAGCCGGAGTCGCCGCGCACGCGCTGGTCGCCGCCCGAGCAGAACGCCAAGGGGCCCTCGCCGGTGAGGATGACCGCGCCGACGGTCGTGTCCTCGCGGGCGAGCTCGAGGCCCTTCGAGAGCTCGACGATCGTCTCGGGACGGAACGCGTTGCGCACTTCGGGGCGGTTGATCGTGAGCTTGGCGACGCGGACCGCTCCCGCGCCCTCGACCACGACGGCCGTCTCGTAGCGGATGTCCTCCCACGCCCCGTAGGGCTCCCAGGTGACGGGCATGGGCGCCGACCGTAGCTTCTTGCCGTGGCGAGGCTCGTGCCGGTGGAGGCGGTTCCAGGTGTGACCTTCGTCGACGTCCTGCGCCGGGCCTGGGACGCCGGCGACGCGGTGCTGCCCGTCGACCCGCGCTTGCCGGCCGCGGCGGCGCGTGCCCTCGTGGCGGCGATGCGGCCCGGGGACCCGGTCGAGGACGGCGACGCGCTGGTGGTCGCCACCAGCGGCACCACCGGCGAGCCCAAGGGCGTCGTGCTCACCCACGACGCCATCGAGGCGTCGGCGCGGGCGACCAGCGCCCGCCTCCGGGTCGACCCGGCCCGCGACGTGTGGTTGTCGTACCTGCCGCTCGCCCACATCGGCGGCTTGTCGGTCGTGACGCGCGCGCTCGTCACGGGGACACCGCTCACCTTCGACCTCGATGCCGGCGCGACGCTCGTGTCGCTCGTGCCCACGCAGCTGCGGCGCGTCGACCCGAGCGCCTTTCGCGTCGTCGTGCTCGGCGGCGCCGCACCACCTGACCAGCGTCCGACGAACTGCGTCGTCACCTACGGCATGACCGAGACCGGCAGCGGCGTCGTGTACGACGGCGTTCCGCTCGACGGCGTGGAGGTTCGCGTGGTCGGCGGTGAGTTGCACGTCCGCGGCCCGATGCTGCTGCGGGCCCATCGTGACGGCCGCGACCCCAAGGACGCCGACGGCTGGCTGCCGACGGGCGACGCCGGCCGCATCGACGGCGACGGCCGCGTCCACGTCGACGGGCGGATCGCCGATGTCATCGTGACCGGGGGCGAGAAGGTGTGGCCGGATCCGGTCGAGCGCGTGCTGCGCCGGTTGCCAGGGATCGCCGACGTGGCCGTCGCCGGTCGGCCCGACGCCGAGTGGGGCGAGCGCGTCGTCGCGTGGATCGTGCCGTCGGGCTCACCGCCGAGCCTCGGCGCCGTGCGTGACGCCGTGAAGACCGAGCTGGCGCCGTGGTGCGCGCCCAAGGAGCTCGTGATCGTCGACGACCTGCCGCGCACGGCGCTCGGCAAGGTCCGCCGGGGCGAGCTCAGAAGCCGGGGTTGACGAGCGCGCCCCCGTCGACCACCAGCGTCTGGCCGGTGATCCACGACGCCGCGTCGCTCACCAGGAAGAGCGCCGCCTTGGCCACGTCGTCGGGCTCGCCGACCCGACCGAGCGGGGTGCGCTCGGCGACCGCCGTCTCGCGCTCCTCCCACAAGGCGCGCGAGAAGTCGGTGCGGATGACGCCCGGGGCGACGGCGTTGACGCGGATCGACGGCGCCAGCTCGTTGGCCAGCTGGCGCGTCATGTGCAGCGTCGCCGCCTTCGTGACGTTGTACCAACCCAGGTTGGGCTCGACGGCGATGCCGCCGATCGACGCGACGTTGAGCACGCTGCCGCCTCCGTCGCCGAGGCCCGCCTCGACGGCGAGCTTCGTCCACACGAGGTAGCCGAGCTGGTTCACCCGCGCCGTCTTCTCGGCGGCCCCGACCTCGATCCCCATCATCGGGCCGTAGTAGGGATTGGTCGCCGCGTTGTTCACGAGGATGTCGAGGCCGCCGAACCGATCGACGCAGTACGCGACGCACGCGGCGGCCTGGTCCGGCTCGCCGGCGTTGGCGGCGAACACGTCGACCTCGCCGCCGATGGTTGCGGCCGCCTCGTCGAGGCCCGCTTGCTTCCGGGACGAGAGCAGCACCTTGGCGCCCGCGGCGGCCAGCGCCTGTCCGATCGCCAGGCCGATGCCGCGGGAGCCGCCGGTGACCAGCGCGACCTTGCCATCGAGGCGGAGCTCCATGGGCGCAGCGTAGGCGGCGACCGCACACCCCCAGATGACTATGGCCAAATGGCCCGTTCGGGCCATGGAGTTCACCGCCTATCCCGTTGAACACTCTGAGGGTGGGGCCGGACACCAATCGACTTCGACAGTTCCTGGCGGCGGCGGTGACCTCGCTCCTGGTCGCGGATCTCGCCGCCGTCGCCGTGGTGGTGGCTGCTGACCGGGGCCCCGCCCGCCATCGGTCAGCGGCCGCCGCTGCGTCCGTCACCCACCCCATGGCCGTGATCACCACCGCGGACGGCCAGCGCTTCCTGGCCGACCCGACCACCGCACGCGGGCAGCTCGCCATCCGCGACGCAGTCGACCACGGGGGCTCGGTGAGCACGATCTCGGTGCCCGACACCGGATCCGCTCCGGCGTTGCGCGTGCCGTTCACGATCCCCGACATCGACGGGGTGGTCACCGTGCCCGTCGGCAGCCCCCTCGCCGACGTCGTGAACCAGTTGCTCACCGGCACCGGAAGCGGCAGCGGAACCGGGAGCGGGTCCGGCAGCGGAGGCGGAGACGGCTCGTCGAGCTCGTCCACGACCGCTGCGTCGCCGCTCGACGGGCTGGGCGATCCGTCCTCGACGGTCGCCGGCCTCATCGGTGGCACCCAGTCGACGCTCGCGGGCATCGTCGGCGCCACGCCGTCCACCGTGTCCGGGATCATCAGCAACCCGACCACGGTGCCGCCCTTGGTGGGCCAGACGTCGTCGACGATCTCCGGCCTCCTCGGTCAGACCTCCTCGACCATCGGCAACACCGTCTCGACGCTGACCCAGGCCCTCCCGGTGGCGACGACGCTCCCGGTCAGCACCACGCTGCCGGCCCCGACGCCGACCACGACGGCACCCCCGTCGACGATCTGCTCGCTGCTCGTCCTCTGTCACTGACGGAGCGACAAGCACGAGGCCGCTAGCTGGGTAGGGACGCCGTCGCTCGCACCTGACCGGTCTGGTCGCGGATGACGACGCGGCGCACGGCGGAGCCGTCGACGGGCAGCTCGGCGGTCCAGGCCCACCCGGGCCCTTCGGTCGTGAACGTGCCCACGTCGGTCACCCCGTCACCGGCGGCCACCGCCACCGAGTAGCGCCCACCGGCCGGCGCCTCGTCGAGCACGCAGACCAGGTAGTTCGGGTGATCGCTGACGAGGACCTCGCCGACCGCGTGCCCATCGGCGCTGACCAGATGGGCCGCGATCGGGCGACCCTGGGCCCCGTCACCCTCGCCGCGCAGGACGAAGCCGCCGGCGAGGCCGATCACGAGGGCGGCGGCCGCGGCGAGGAGCGGGCGCCCCCACCGGCGCGCCTGCGGCACGCGGGGGGCGATCCCGAGTCGTTCGAGCACGCGCCCTTCGAAGTCGGGCGGCGGCTCGGCCGGCGGCGCGGCGAGCAGCAGCGCATCGGCCACGGCGGACAGCTCGGTGAGCTCGCGCCGGCAGCGGGCGCAGGTCGCCACGTGGGCGAGCACCTCGGCCCGCACCTCGGCATCGAGGACATCGAGCGCCGCGTCGGGCGCGAGCAGGCGCACGTCGTCGCAGTTCATCGGAGATCTCCCGCCATGGCTTCGCGCAGGCGCAACAGGCCGGAGCGGATGCGCGTCTTGGCCGTCCCGACCGGCACCCCTTCGTGCTCGCCGATCTCGACCGCGGTCATGCCCGACAAGCGGGCGAGCAGCACGGCGCGGCGCTGCTCGACCGGCAGCGTCTCGAGGGCGATCCTCATGCGGCGCACCTCGTCGGCGGCGACCACGGCGCCATCGGGCCCCGAGCCGCCGGCCGCCGGAAGGAGGGCGGCGATCACGTCGGGGTCCGTGGGCTGCGACCGCATGGCCCGCAGCGAGTCGATGGCGAGGTTGCGCGTGATCGTGAGCAGCCAGGTGACGACCGAGCCGCGGCGGGCGTCGTAGTTGCCGGCGTGGCGCCAGGCGCGCACGAGCGCCTCTTGGGCGATGTCGTCGGCAACGGCGCGGTCCCCGACCATGGTGAGGGCGAGGCCGAACACCCGGTTCTGGAACCGGCGCACGAACGCGGCCGTGGCATCGGCGTCGCCGGCGGCGACACCGGCGAGCAACGCGTCGTCTGACACCGCCCACACACCTTGCATACGTGCGCCACGGCGTTCGGGATTGCCCCCCACGGCACCATCGGACCACGTGGGTAGCGTCGGGGGGTGAACCGATTGGCCGGCGAGTCGAGTCCGTACCTCCGCCAGCACCGCGACAACCCCGTCGATTGGTACCCCTGGGGCGACGAGGCGTTCGCCGCGGCCCGCGCCCGTGACGTGCCGATCCTGCTGTCGATCGGGTACTCGGCCTGCCACTGGTGCCACGTCATGGCCCACGAGTCGTTCGAGGACCCGGCGACGGCCGCGGTGATGAACGAGCTGTTCGTGAACGTGAAGATCGACCGCGAGGAGCGGCCCGACGTCGACGCCGTCTACATGGAGGCGGTCCAGGCACTCACCGGTTCCGGCGGCTGGCCGATGACGGTGTTCGTCGACCACGACGCGCGGCCGTTCTACGGCGGTACCTACTTCCCGCCCGCCGGGCGTCAGGGCATGCCCGGGTTCGTCGACCTGCTGCGGGCCGTCGACGACGCGTGGCGCACCAAGCGCGACGAGCTCGGCGAGCAGGCCGCCAAGCTGACCGAGGCGATCCAGCGGTCGGCCCGCGTGGGTGGCGGCGGTCCGATCCCGGGGCGCGAGGTGCTCGACGAGGCGGTCGAGGGGCTCCTGCGGACCTTCGACGGGCAGTTCGGCGGCTTCGGTCGGGCCCCCAAGTTCCCGCAGACGATGAGCCTCGACCTCCTGCTGCGGCGCGGCATCGTGGATCCGGTGGTGGTGTCGCTCGACGCCATGGCGTCGGGCGGCGTCTACGACCACCTGGGCGGCGGGTTCGCCCGCTACTCCGTCGACCACCGCTGGCTGGTGCCGCACTTCGAGAAGATGCTCTACGACCAGGCGCTGCTCGCCCGCGTCTACCTGCACGCGTGGCAGGTCACCGGGTTCGAGCGGTACCGGCAGGTCGTGGAGGAGACCGTCGGGTACGTGCTGCGCGACCTCGCCGCGCCCGGGGGCGGCTGGTGCTCGGCCGAGGACGCCGACTCGGAGGGTGAGGAAGGCAAGTTCTACGTGTGGTCGCTCGCCGAGCTGCAGGAGGTGGGCGGTCCGGCCGCGGCCGAGTGGTACGGCGCCACGTCGACCGGCAACTTCGAGGGCCAGAACATCCTGTTCCGGCGGGTGCGTGGTGATCTGGTCCGGCCGCCCGAGATCGAGGCGGCGCGCGCCGCGCTGTTCGACCGCCGGGCCGAGCGCATCCGTCCCGGGCTCGACGACAAGGTGCTCACCGAGTGGAACGCGCTGCTCCTGGCGACGCTCGCCGAGGCCACCGCCGCCACGGGCCGAGCCGATTGGCGCGATGCGGCGGTGGCCAACGGCGAGTTCCTGCTGCGCGAGCTGCGGCGCCCGGACGGACGGTGGTTGCGCTCGTGGCAGGCGAGCGCGGGTGGGCGCCACCTCGCCTACGCCGCCGACCACGCCGCCCTGGTCGACGCCTTCACCCGGCTCGGGGAGGCCACCGGCGAGGCGCGTTGGATCGCCGCCGCGGTGGAGACGGCGCACGCCATGCTCGACCTGTTCTGGGACGACGAGGGCGGCGGCCTGTTCACCACCGGTCGCGACGCCGAGATCCTCGTGGCCCGCCAGAAGGACCTGCTCGACAACGCCACGCCCGGCGCCAACTCGATGGCCGCCCTCGGGTTGCTCCGCCTCGCCGGCCTGACCGGGGACGAGCGGCTGGCGGCCGCCGCCGAGGCGATCCTCGGCCTGCTCGGCCCGATCGCCGGCGGGCACCCGATGGCGTTCGCCCACCTCCTCGCCGCCCTCGACCTCCGCCTCACCGGCACCACCGAGATCGCCGTGGTGGGCGACCGCCCCGAGCTCGTCCGCACCGTCCAACGGGCCTGGCGCCCCAACGCCGTGCTCGCCTGGGGCGAGCCCTACGACTCCCCTCTCTGGCACGACCGCTCCCCCGGCCTCGCCTACGTCTGTCGCAACTTCACCTGTCAGTCCCCGGTCGACACGGTGGACGCCCTCGACGCGGCCCTCTCTGCGTAGAAACACGCCCGCGGCGGGCGTGTTTCTACGCAGGAACGTTCACCAGACGCCGCGATGGACCCGATCGCGGCGCACGGCTCGCGACGCGGAGCGCCCGGGAGTGTCGGGGGCGGGGTGACCCAAGGCGATCGTGCCCAACGCTCGCCGATCGGAGGGGACGCCGAAGGCGTCCAGCACGGCCCGCTCGTGCTCGAACAACCCGAAGAAGCACGCCCCCAACCCCTCGGCCACACAAGCCAGGAGCAGCGCCTCGACCGCCATGCCCCCATCCACCCACCAGTACGGCACCGACCACCGCTCCACCGCCCCGAGCCCCGCCGCGGCCTTGTCCGCCTCCGCGTACCGCGAGGCATACGAAGACGGCGCCACGACGGGGACGACGAGCACCGGAGCGCGCAGCAACCCCTGCCACCGGAACGACGACGGATCCGGCAACGTGATCGCCCAGTACCGAGCCGGTTCGTCGATCACCAGCAGATCGACCGCCTGCACGTTCCCCGCCGACGGCGCCGCCAGCGCCGCGCCCAACACACGGTCGAGGACCTCTACCGAGACACCCTGCTCCGTGAACGCGCGCACCATGCGCCGCCGCCGAACCGTGCCGAAGAACTCCACGACCTTCTCTTCCCGCGAGACGAGCGGAGCCGACGGGTGGCCCGTGGGGAGGGGTCCCCGGAGCGGAGCGAGGGGGAGGGACCCGGAGGGACAGGACCCGTCGGCGGAGCGGACGGGGCCGCGCTAAGCCAGAGGGGCCAAGTCTTCGGCCATCGCCCACGCAAAGGCGATCAGCGAATCGCCGTTCGCCAGGTCGAGGTCCTTGAACAGCGCCTTCACCTCGGTGCTGATCTTGTCGGCCTTGGCGGACTCGTGGTCGAGCACGCACGCCGGGCTGCCGTCGCCCTTGGCCACGAACGCCCGCTCGTCGTAGTCGGTCTCGACGCCGAAGCGCTTGGCCAGGCGCCGACCCCAGGCCCGATCCTCGCCGGAGGGCTTGTGGTCGGGCCGGGGCGTCACGTCCTGGAGCTTCATGAACGCCGTGAAGGCGTCGAAACCGGACGCGTCGACGAAGCGGGTGCCGATGAGCACGTCCTCGTCGGGGAACGCCAGCACGGCCCGGCGCAGCTGGTCGGACATCATCGCCTTCAGCGTCTCCTGGCGCTTGCCCGTGCGCTTGACCGTGGCCAGGCCGATGAGCACCGACGGCGTGCCGCCGATGCGTTCGAGGGTGCAGAACGAGAAGCCCTGGAGGACTCCGTTGTTGCGGGCCTGCGTGATGAGGACCCATTCGTCCCGCTGCTTCGACAGGAGCCCGATGTCGTACCGGGCCGGTCCGCCGGCGCAGATGTTGCCCATCTCCTCGAGCTCAGCATCGCTGAGGGCGGTGCAGTCCTTCGTGTCGACGTCGATCGCCATGCGGTCCCTGTCTCCCCGCTGTCCGGTACCTACAGAGGTGGTACCTGACCATTATCGCAGGAGAAACGCGTTCCCGACGAAGCGTCAGAGGAGAAGGGGCCTTCGTCAGGCCTGGAGCGCCGCCGAACCGAACTCGGCGAGCAGCTCGGCCCGAAGCCCGTTGGTCTCGTCGACCCGGAACTCGTCGGACAGCCGGACGGTCTGGGCCCCCACCTGGACCAGGACCGGAGACGGGCCCGGATGGGCCGTCAGGAGCCGCTTCAGGGACTCCACCCGGCGCTCGTCGAGCGCGTGGGCTGCGAACTGGAGGCGCAGGGGCGGGGCGGCGCCGTCTTCGACGACCTCGACCGGGATGATGTCCATGGCGACGATCTTCGGCAGGTCGTCGCGGGTGTCGAGCCGGCCCCGCACGCACACGATCCGGTCGTCGGCGAGCTTCGAGCCGTGCTCGATCATCGTCTTCGGGAAGACCATCACCTCGATGGCGGCTTCCAGGTCCTCGAGCACGAACAGGGCCATGAGCTCGCCCTTCTTCGTGTACTTCCGCTGCAGGCCGGTGATGACGCCGCCGACGGTCTTCATGTCGCCCGTGCCCGAATCACGCAGCTCGGCGATCGTGGCATCCGCCTTGCGCCGGAGGTGGTGCTCGACGCCCATGAGCGGGTGGTCGCTCACGTAGAGGCCGAGCATCTCCTTCTCGTAGGTGAGGCGGCTCATCTTGTCGAAGGCGTCGTCGGGGATCGGGATCGGCGCCTCCACCGGCGCGACGTCGGGATCGCCGAACGCCGAGAACAGGTCGAACTGCCCCTCGGCCTCCTTGCGGCGCCGGGCCAGCGTGCGGTCGATGATCAGCTCGTGCACCTTGAGCAGGCCGAGCCGCTCGTGGCCGAGCGAGTCGAAGCCGCCCGCCTTGACGAGCGACTCGATCGTGCGCTTGTTGAGCACCATCGGGTCGACGCGGTTGCAGAAGTCGTGGAAGTCGGTGAACGGCCCGTTCTTCTCGCGCTCCTCGATGATGAGCCCGACGAGACCTTCGCCGACGTTGCGCACCGCGGAGAGGCCGAAGAGGATGACCCCGTCGTCGACCGAGAAGTCGGACATCGACCGGTTCACGTCGGGCACCACGACGGTGATGCCCTTGGACCGGCTCTCGTTGAGGTAGACGGCGGACTTGTCCTGGTTGTCCTTCACCGACGTGAGCAGCGCGGCCAGGTACTCGACGGGGTGGTTCGCCTTCAGCCACGCCGTTTGGTAGGCGACGAGGCCGTAGCCGTACGCATGGCTCTTGTTGAACGCGTAATCGGCGAACGGCTCGATGATGTCGAAGAGCTGGGTGCCGATCTTGGCGCCGTAGCCACTGGCCTCGCAGCCGGCGACGAACTTCTCGCGCTCCTTGGCGATCAGCTCCCGGATCTTCTTGCCGCAGGCCTTGCGCAGGTTGTCGGCGTCGGCCAGTGAGTAGCCGGCGACCTTCTGGGCCACCCGCATCACGGACTCCTGGTAGATCATCAGCCCGTAGGTGTCGCCCAGGACCTCGATCAGGTCGTCGTGCAGGTAGTCGATGGGCTTGCGGCCGTTCTTGCGATCGGCGTAGTCGTTGTGCATGTTGGCCGCCATCGGCCCGGGCCGATAGAGGGCCACGAGAGCGGCCACGTCGTCGAACGAGGTCGGTGCGAGCGAGCGCATGAGGGCGCGCATCGGCCCACCTTCGAGCTGGAACACCCCCACCGAGTCGCCCCGGCGGAGCAGCTCGAGGGTGACCTCGTCGTCGAGGGGGACGTTGTCGATGTCCGGCCGATGACCAGTGGTGCGCTCGATGAGGTCGAGGGCGTTCTCGATCGTCGAGAGGTTGCGGAGCCCGAGGAAGTCCATCTTCAAGAGCCCGAGGTCCTCGACCCCGTGCATCTCGTACTGCGTGACGATGGGCGCGTCCTCGATGTCCTTGCCGGGCTCCGGCTTGCGCTGGATCGGGAGGTACTCGGTGAGCGGTTCGTCGGTGATCACCACGGCCGCGGCGTGGATGCCGTCGCCCCGTCGCAGGCCCTCGAGGCCCTTGGCGACGTCGACCACCTTCTTGACGTCCGGGTCGACGGCGTACATCTCGCGCAGCTCGGCGGCCGCCTTGTAGCCGTCCTCGAACTTGGCGTGCTCCTCGAGGCACGCGTACAGCGGCGTGTCGCGGCCCATCACCAGCGGCGGCATGGCCTTGGCGACGCGGTCACCCACGGCGTACGGGTAGCCGAGCACCCGCGCCGCGTCGCGCACTGCGGCGCGCGCCTTGATCGTCGAGAACGTGACGATCTGGGCGACGTGGTCGCGCCCGTAGCGCTCGGCCGCGTATCGGATCATCTCGTCGCGGTAGCGGTCGTCGAAGTCCATGTCGATGTCGGGCATCGAGATGCGGCTCGGGTTCAGGAACCGCTCGAACAGCAGGTCGTACTTGATCGGGTCGAGGTCGGTGATGCGCAGGCAGTACGCCACCGCGCAACCAGCGGCGGAGCCACGGCCCGGGCCCACGCGGATGTTGCTCTTGCGGGCGTGGTCGATGAGGTCCCACACGATGAGGAAGTAGGACGAGAAGCCCATGTGGTCGATGACACCCAGCTCGTAGTCGAGCCGGTCGACGGCGTCGGACGGCAGCGCCTTGCCCCATCGCTCCTGCGCCCCTTCGAACGTGAGGTGGCGCAAGTACTGGGTGTCGGACTCGAAGCCCTCGGGGAGCGGGAACGACGGCAGCTTGGGCTTGCCGAACTCGATCTCGACGTTGGCCCGCTCGGCCACCCACAAGGTGTTGTCACAGGCCTCGGGGAGCTCGTCGAACAGTCGGCGCATCTCGTCGGCGGACTTCAGGTAGAACTCGTCGCCCGAGAACTTGAACCGGTTCGGGTCGTCGATCGTCGAGTTCGTCTGCACGCACAACAGGGCGTCATGGGCGATGGCGTCCTCCTGGTGCACGTAGTGGCTGTCGTTGGTGGCGAGCAGCGGCGCCTTGATGCGCTTGGCGATCTCGAGCAGCTGCGGCATCGTGCGCGTCTGCTCGGGGATGTGGTGGTCCTGGACCTCCACGAACAGGTTGTCGCGCCCGAAGATGTCCTGCAGGCGTGCGGCCTTGGCGAGCGCCCCTTCGAAGTCGTCGTGCAGGAGCGACTGGAGGACGTGGCCCCCGAGGCAACCGGTCGTGGCGATGACGCCGGAGGCGTGCCGCTCGAGCAGCTCCCAGTCCGTTCGGGGCTTGTAGTGATACCCGCTCAGGAACGCTTCGGACGACAGCTTGATCAGGTTGCGGTAGCCGACATCGTTCTCGGCGAGCAGGCAGAGGTGGTAGTAGAGCTTCTTGCCGCCCTCGG
>Ga0070671_100003697_pt1 | contig 11996 bp, 11 predicted proteins | sample KBSS73metaG_FD_65341 | JGI IMG/M metagenome (GOLD analysis project Ga0070671, IMG submission 65341) | Switchgrass rhizosphere microbial communities from Kellogg Biological Station, Michigan, USA - KBS S7-3 metaG | ecosystem: Host-associated > Plants > Roots > Rhizosphere > Soil ...
GGGCGCGGTCATGTAGCCGAGTACCGGGGCGAAGATGAGCGCGAAGAGCAGGGCACCCAGAAGAGCGAAGCCGTAGGTGACGGACATTGGGGAGAAGATCTGTCCGGCGACGCCCTGCATGGTGAAGAGTGGGATGAAGGCGATGAGAATGATGGCGGTGGAGAAGAGGACGGGACTCGCGGCGTCGGTGACGCCTTCGACGATGAGGTCGCCGGTCTCTTCACCAGGGATGCGGCGGGACAGCTTTCGGTAGATGCTCTCGAGCACGATGATGGACGAGTCGACGAGGATGCCGAAGTCGATGGCACCGATGGAGATGAGGTTGGCGGAGCGTCCGGTGAGCACCATCATGCCGAAGGAGAAGAGCACGGCAAAAGGAATGGTGACTGCGGCGATGAACGTGATGCGCAGGTCTCCGAGCATGGAGAGCAGCACAAGGGTGACGAGGACGAGGCCGGTAATAATGACCTCACGCACGGTGTGCGTGGTGCGGTCGATGAGCCTGGTGCGGTCGTAGATGGTGCTGATGTGCATACCCGGAGGGAGAAGGCTGCCGGTGTTGAGCGCGGCGATTTTCTCTTTGAGAGCCTTGAGCGCGGGGAGGGATTTCTCTTCTTTCTGTAGAAGGACAATGCCGAGAACAATATCGTTCTCCTTGTTGCGTCCTACGCGTCCGAGGCGAGGCTGCGAGCCTTCACTGACCTTGCCGAGGTCGCCGACCGTGATTGGGGCTCCATTCTTTTCAGCGACAACGATGTGGGCGATGTCTTCCGTAGTGCGGACTAGACCGACAGAGCGCACATTGACGTTTTGGTTGCCGAGCTGAATGTAGTTACCGCCCGCATTGGCGTTGGAGGACTGAACGGCGTTGACGATTTGCGGCAGTGTAACTCCATAGCTGAGGAGTTTCGCGGGGTCGGTTTCGACCTGGTATTGGCGCGTGGTTCCACCGAAGGTGGTGATGTCGATGATGCCAGGGACCTGCTTGAGCTCGCGGCGGACGAGCCAGTCCTGCGTTGCTTTGAGTTCGTTAAGTGTGTAGCCGGGGCCGCTGAGTTGATAGCGGAAGATCTCGCCGATAGGAGACCAGGGCGAAAGCTGCGGCTGCAGGTTGTTGGGTAGCGAGAGGGTCTGAAGACGGTTTAGCACCTCCTGGCGATCACGGAAGTACTCGGAGTCGAAGCTGAAGTAGAGCTTAACGTCGGAAAGGCCAAAGATGGAGATGGAGCGAACTTCTTCGAGATGCGGCGTGCCGTTGAGAGCGGTCTCGACTGGCACGGTGACTTGCTGCTCCATCTCTTCGGCGGACCACGAGGGGTTCTGCGTAATAATCTCGACGAGCGGCGGCGAGGGATCGGGGTAGGCCTCGATATCGAGGCGCGAAAGCGCGAAGGCTCCGGCGGCGAGCATGACGCCGAAGAGGATGAGGATGATGGCGCGATAGCGAATGAAGAGTCGAATCAGTGGCTGCACGCGATCAATCTCCGTTGGTGGGACGGAGGAGTGCTCCGCCGACTGTGACGACCTTGTCGCCGTCGTTGATGCCGCTGAGGACCTCGATGTTCTTCACCGGGCCGGAGTCGAAGCTGCGTCCGATGGTTACGGCGCGCTGGTCGTACTTGCCGGATGCGTTCTGAACGAAGACGGAGGTCTTGTCGCCCTCGTGGATGACGGCGGTTGAGGGCAGGATGACGGCGCTACGCGCGGCTCCGGGGATGCGGATCGTGGCAAACATGTCAGCCTTCAGCGTGTGCTTGGGATTTGGGAGGACGACGCGGAGTTTGAGGGTGTGGGTGCTGGGGTCGAGCGCATCGCCGATGTTGATGACGCGGCCCGAGAGCTTGAGATCGGGATAAGCCGGGATGTGGATTTCGACGTCGCGGCCTGGCTTGACGCTGGAGAGATCGCGTTCAAAGACGTCGCCGACGATCCAAACGGAGTCGATGTTGGCGATGGTTGCGATAGGAGTGGCGTTGTCGAGGGAGCGCTGCATCTCGCCGGTTGCGGTACCGATGTCGAGTACGACGCCGGAGATGGGTGCGCGGAGGGCCACTTCGTCAGAGTTGCTGTCTTCGGAGAAGCCGAGCTCACGGATGCGTTGACGCGAGCGCTCGAGTTCGGAGTGTGCGGACTGATCTGCAGCCTCGATCTCGTAGTAGTCGGCCTGGGAGAGGACTTCGTGCTGCAGGAGCAGCTTCGCCCGGGTCAGTGCGCGGTCGGCGCGTTGGACCTCGATCTTTGCCTTCTCGAAGTCGGCGCGGGCGGCCGCGATTTCGCTGCTCTGCAGTGATGCGATGACGTCGCCCTTCTTTACTTCCTGACCGGGGAGGACTCGAAGACTGAGCATGCGTCCGCTGGCTGGAGGAAAAATGCGGACAACGTGCGACGGGTCGGAGGCGACACGGGCGGGAATTTCAAGGTAATCGGTGCTCTGCTGAGCGTGGGCGATGGTGGTCTCGATGCCCGCGTTGGCGGGCTGAGTGGCCTCGGCCGGTGGTGGTGCGGATTTGCAGGCCGTAAGCGGAAGCGCGGCTAGCGTGAGGAGGATCAGAGAGTCAGTCGTTTTCATGCGGGCCTTCATGGGAGGATGTCCGTCGCGGTGGCAAAGCTGAGCTGGTGGAGAGCGAGCCAGACCTGTGCATTGGCGTTCAGGCTCGAGAGATGAATCGCGCGGTAATCGCGGAGCGCGGACAGATAGTCGAGTAAGGTGGTGTTGCCGTTGCGATAGCTGAACTGCAGGTTGTCGCGTACGTGTGAGGCTTCGTCGAGGTAGTGGCTGTTGTAGCGCTTTGCGAGGGTCTGCGCGGTCTCGAGTGCCATCCACGCCTGGTCCACGTCGGAGACGACCTGATTACGTGCTGCGGTGACGGCGGAGCGGTTGGATTCGACCTCGTAGCGTGTGCGTTCTTTCTCTCCTTGATTGCGATCGAAGATGCGCACTGGGATCGAAAGCTGAAGCCCAAAGGAGTTGTCGATGCCGTTCCGGTCGTATTCGGCGCCCAGCGTTGGGTCGGTGGTGCCATTGGCATTGGCAAGCTTGGCGTTGGCTTCGGCAGCGGTGAGGGCCTGACGTGCAGCGAGAAAGTCTGGTCGCGTAGCGAGTGCCTGATTTTCGGCTTCGGCCATAGTTAGAGGGATCTGCGGCGGGTCGAGTGTGCCGGTGATGTCGAGTGCGGATGACGGATGGTCCACACCGAAGAGAAGCTGAAGCTGGGTAGAGGCCTGCTGGAGAGCCAGTTGTGCGTTGTCGGCGTCGGCTTCGAACTGAGCGAGTTGAAGATCGATGCGGGCGAAGTCGGTAGGCGTAATATCGCCGGCGTCGAGGCGGGCCTTGCTGAGGTCTACGGTCTTGCGATAGTCGGCGAGATTCTCGTTGGCAACGACGAGAGAGGCCTTCGCAAGCAGCATGTTGGTGAAGGCCTGGCGTACCGACAAAACCGTCTGGCGCTCCTGGTCCCGGTAGAAGCTCTGCGTGGAGTCCGCAGTGGCGTTTGCAGAGTCAAGACGCCAGCGGCGCTTTTGACCGCGCTCGAAGAGCCGCGAGACGTTGGCTGAGTAGAAGAAGGGATTACCGTCCGGAGTGTCTGGCCGTTCGGGGAGAGTGATGCCTTGTCCGTAGAGCGTCACGGTAGGGTTCTGGCGTAGGCCAGCGGTGATCTTGTTGGCTCCGACCGCAGAGACATGCTGACGAACTGACGCAAGGGTTGGATTCGCAGCCAATGCGCGGGCAATGGCCTGCTGGAGCGTCAGCGGAGTCGTTGCCTGCTGGGACGTAGGAGGAGAAGTCTGTGCCACGAGAACGGACGCCATGGAAAATAACGCGGCGCCGAGGGCACGAAGGGCTTTCGGTGTCATACCTGACCTTCAGGTTGGAATGCAGATGAAGTGGGCCCGATGGAAGCCTTCCGGGCTTCCCTGAAGAAACGGGAACCTAAGCGGCGAGCAGGGCCGAAGGAGGGGGACGCACCGCCGTAGCGCGGGCGAATCCAGCTTTTTGTGTTGCTGGATACGAAACCGATATGAGCCGCGAAAGTCGGGTGGCCAGGAAGGCTAAGCCGAGAAGCAGCAGCGCTGCGAGGGCTATGGCGTCAAACGGCGCGGTAGGTATCTGATCGAGATGCAAGAGAGGCATCTCGCCTCGGCGGACAGGGTGATCGTCTTCCAGAGGCGCAGCCATTGCAACCAGATCGTCGGTCATGGAGATGACCGGCAGGAGCAAGACCAGCAGAAGCGCCAGAGCCGCGAGAGTGCTCCAAGTGATCCGTGTGTGGCCCAGCCGTATCGCACGTGTCCATAAGACGACGAGAGACACAGAGAGAGAAAACCACAAAAGATTGAGAAGAAGCTCCACTCTGAATCCCAGTATAGAGCAGCCGGTCTAGAAGGCTGAAAATCGGAGGAGATTGTCGCAACGAGGTCCGGTATCCGGTCAACTGATACCTCATGGAGAGGATCGGACCGGATATCTCGGACTCAGCTACATCGCCGGTGGATGGTGGGGGTCAATCTTGTCTGGGTTATCAGAAGACTTTATGGGTGTAGATTTTGCGGAACCCGGATTGACCGAGTCCCGAAGTTCTTTGGAAGGCTTGAAGAAGGGGACACGTTTGGCGGGGACGTCTACCTTGGCTCCGGTTTTTGGATTGCGCCCGGTACGTGCGTTGCGCTGCCGTGTCCGAAAGCTTCCAAATCCCCGGATTTCGATCTTGTCGCCGGCCTTGAGAGCGCCGATGACGGATTCGAAGAGGGTATCGACGATGACCTCGCCGTCACGACGGGTGAGGTCGCCGAGAGCGGTTACCTTGTCGACAAGATCTGCTTTGGTCATGAGTGAATCCTTTCCATTTCCAGGGAGGGCGGCAACGAATCGACGCTCGGGCAAAGATCCAAACTACTGGTGTTGATTATAAATGGGATGCAAGTTCCCCTCGAAAGGAAACTTGGCGTAAGTAGCAAATAAGTGAACATCTTGCTGAAATGAGATGCGCGAATGAGTTCTGGCGTCTCGTGGAAAAAATGTAAAACCCCGGTCTTTCAGGCCGAGGCTTTATGGGATAAATGCTTCTAAATGCTAGTATAAGTGGATTTACTTCCACACGAAGTAGAAGCCCGGTGCACGATTTAGTAACTGGCTGGGGTTAGGGAATAGGTCCTCACCATCCTCCGTCAGCAGGGTAAAGATGCCGCGCTTGTTTTTGGCCGGCCGGACGACGGAAGGCTCACCCGAGATTCCGACCTCTCGTGCGGTATCCATCAGGGCGATGCGGAAGCCGCCAATGCGGTCGATGAGGCCCAAAGAAAGCGACTGTTTTCCGGTCCAAACTTGACCAGTGGCGAGAGGCTTAATTTTTTCGTCCGTGGTGTTGCGCCCCGTGGCGACGTCGTGGACAAACTGAGAGTACATGTTGTCAACCAGCGACTGAAAGTAGGCCTGCTCTTTGGGGGTTAGATCGCGGCTGGGATCCCCTGCATCCTTGAGTTCACCTGCGGTAATCGTGATGTTTTTCAGCTTGGCCCACTTGAGAAGATCGCCGTAGTTCATCCACTCCATGATGACTCCGATGGAGCCGACGACGGAGGCTTCATTGGCGTAGATACGGTCGCAGGCGCTGGCGATGTAGTAGGCGCCTGAGGCGCCGACGCTCTCCACCGAGGCGATGATCTTCTTATGCTTTTCTTTCCGGACGCGGAGAACCTCGTGGTATATCTCCTGCGAAGCGGCGGCGCCGCCGCCGGGAGAGTTGATGTGGAGGATGATGGCCTTGACGGAGGAGTCGTCGCCGAACTTCCTAAGCTGGGCGTTGATGGTCTCAGGAGAGAGAATGACGCCGGTGATGTCAATGACGGCGATCTGATTGTTCCCAATTCCAAGTCCCGAGGCATTGCCCTGGGCCGATTTCATCGTGAACCATGCCATTCCCCAGAACAGAAGACAGAGCAGGGCAAACGAGCCTCCGATGATCCCGACATAGAACCAGGGCGACCGAGCAGCGGGCCGGTACGCCGGGGGCGGGTAGCTAGCCGTATATCCGGCCGGATACGGGGCGCGGGGGGGCGGGTAGCCGCCAAAGTTTTGAGGGGGCGGTGGAGGGGGCAATGGCTGTTGAGGGTTGAACTCGTCCGGCATGTTGTGGAGTTTAGCAGGGAGGCTGTTAGTTTGGTTCCTGCTTTGATGAGGATCACCGTCCCGGCGGTTGGAGATATATGTGAAAATTTTGAGACAGAAACCAATAGCCCAGCGTCAAATAGATGACGTATCATAACGGCGATAACTCCCCGTCTAAATGTTGACTGGCTGGTTGTTCGCAAGAGCCTGGAAAGCTGGAAAGCGCATATGGCGCACCCGCGGTTAAGTATTGTAATTCCGGCATATAACGAGAGCGCCCGCATCGAGGATGCGCTTGAGCGCGTGATGTCGTGTATCTCCGAGCAGGGTTGGGATGCCGAGGTGCTGGTTGTAGATGATGGGTCGAAGGACGACACCGCAGCAATCGTTGAGCGCTGGATGAAGACTTATCCCCGCCTGCACCTGGTCCAGAACCCGGGCAATCGCGGCAAAGGCTATTCCGTACGGAATGGACTTCTCCAGGCCGCCGGTGACATCGTAATGTTTACGGATGCTGACCTATCGGCTCCGATGGAAGAGGCCGAGAGGCTGATTGCAGCCATTGATAGCGGAGCAGATGTAGCCATTGGCTCCCGGTGGCTTGACCGAGCGCGGCAGACGATTCACCAGCCGCTCTACCGGCAGTTCTTCGGACGCTGTTTCAATTGGATCACCCGTACGGTGATGGGGCTTCCGTTTAAGGACACGCAATGCGGGTTCAAGGCTTTCCGGCGCGAGGCTGCTCAGGTGATCTTCCGGCTGCAGACGATCGAGCGCTGGGGCTTCGATCCGGAGATACTGTTCATCGCGAGAAAGCTGAAGTATGAAATTCGCGAAGTCCCGGTGACGTGGGGTCATGACGAACGCTCGCGCATCAGCTACCTGAAGGATGGCATGAAGATGCTGGAAGAGATGGCCAGGATCCGCGCCAATTCTCTGGCAGGACGCTACGACGAAGCGATTGCGGCAATGCGCGATACCAGCACGATGGTTACTCGGCCTGTAGAGAGCGGTGCCAAAGTGAGAGCTGGCAATTAGTAGGCAAGATCTAACGCACAGTAAAACGGAGAGCTGAGGCTCTCCGTTTTTCGTGGGCGCCGTTGTTATCCATCCGCGGGCGCTTAGTTTACACGATTTCAAATTTCGTAAACTTGACGTACCCCTAAGCGAAGTTTTACTAGCCGGAAGCCGGGGCTGACCCGAATGTTGTACTCGTTCTCTCTCAATTTGGGTAGAGCGTTCTTCGACGTGTGTCGCTACCTTGGATTTGACCCATCTGCTGTAATTGTTGGCTTTTATTGAGTTGCCTTGAACTACCTACGAGTCAACAGAGGAGCGATATGCGTTTTAAGGGATCCCTCCGTGGGATGAGTGTTTGTGTGGCAATCGCCGCGAGTGTGGCGTTGGCGGGTTGTGGTTCCGGTGTTGTTCCGGTGCCGGCAACGTCGACTACAGGCACACCGACGACGCCGACTACCGGTACACCCACAACGCCGACCACCGGTACACCCACAACACCGACAACTGGTACACCGACGACACCATCGACGGGAACACCGACGACTCCGTCCACGGGTGGAACTGGAACTGGTAACGGAATCTCCGGCAAAGTGTACGCGGGGCAGACTCCGCTGAGCGGGGCAAATGTTTTTATTTACGCGGCCGGTAGTTCGGGTTACGGAAGTGGCGCGACGTCGCTGCTCAACGGTGCCGGCTCGGTGACGACGGACAGTAGCGGCGGATTCAATATCGCAGGAGCGTACACCTGCCCGTCGGACAGTACACAGGTTTATGCGGTCGCCGTAGGTGGTGACGCAGGCGCTGGAGCTAATTCAAGCTCAGTGCTGATGTCTGCGTTGGGGAGCTGCAGCAACCTGGCGTCAACGCAGTTTGTGTTGAATGAGGCGACGACAGTTGCGAGTGTGTATGCCCTGGCACAGTTCATGGCATCGGGGAGCACAGCGGTTGGTTCCAGCAGTACGAACAAGTCCGGCCTTGTGAATGCATTCCGTACTGTGACGAACCTCTACGACAGCGAGAATGGCAAGACGCGGTCAACGACTCCAGCGGGCAATGGAACCGTGCCGGCGAGCACGATTAATTCGCTGGCGAATGTGCTGGCGGCTTGCGTGGATTCGGCAGGCGGCTCGGCTGCATGCACGAAGCTGTTTCAGGCGACGACCGTTGGCGGTACAACGCCGCGGGACACGCTTGCGGCAATTCTGAATGTTGCCCGCAATCCAGGACTGAGCCTGGGTTCGCTGGCGTTGAGCGGTCCTTACTCGCCCGCACTGGCGGGAGCACCGAACGACTGGACGCTGAGCGTGGAGTACACGGGCGGCGGGCTGAACTATGGGCAGTTGATAGCGGCAGATGGCGCGGGAAATATCTGGGTGCCGAATGCAGTTGACCCTGGCACCCTGAGCGAGTTCAGTCCGGTTGGCGAGCCGCTGTCGGGTGCGTCGGGCTTTTCGGGTGGCGGCTTGAGCTATCCGCAGGCCGTTGCGGTCGACCTGCTTGGGAACGCATGGGCGGCTAACGTAGGTAACAACTCGGTGAGTAAACATACCTCGGGCGGAACGCCGCTCTCAGGCTCAGGATATACAGCGCCCCAGTTGAAGCAGCCATATGCGCTAGCGATCGATGGCAACGGAAATGTATTCACGGCGAACGGGAACGATACGCTTACGAAGCTTGACGCGTCTGGAAATGATATCGACGAATTTCGACACGGTGGACTCGACTTTCCGTATGCAGTTGCAGTCGACAACTCTCAGAACGTGTGGGTGGCGAACTACGGCGTAACGAACAGCGTTTCGAAGTTCTCGAATACGGGAACAGCCGCTTCTTCGTCCGGCTACATCGGGGGAGGACTGAATGGCGCGGTTGGCGTCGCGATCGACGCGAACGGCAACGCATGGGTTGCGAACTTCGACAATGCAGTAGTGAGCAAGCTCGATTCGTCGGGCGCTCCGCTGTCGGGTTCGGGATATCCTGTTCCTGCGGACGTGGCTTCGATCGCAGTAGATGGAAGCAACACGATCTGGACGGCGAACGCGGACGGCTCGGTCAGCCATTTGTCGAACACGGGAGCGGCGATCTCGCCCGCGACCGGTTACATTGCGAATGGGGCGACAGCCGAGGTTGGCATTGCGATCGACGGATCGGGCAATGTCTGGGCTTCGGACAACTATGTGAACAGCATCTTTGAGTACATCGGTGCGGCTTCGCCGGTTGCGCTTCCGCTGCAGGCGGCGGTGAAGAATAACATGCTGGGTAAGCGGCCTTAGCTCGACGGCGTTTGCTGGCTTGACGCTTGGCGTCGTGGGAGAATACCTCAGTGCGCCGCTTGTGGTTGCACTGAGGTATTTGTACTTTGCTTCGATCGATCTTTATTTCTCTTTCGCAGAACAAAACATTGAGGAGCTTTGCTGAAAGCTCCTCGATTGGACGAACGATGTCAGGCCGGTTTGTGGCCGGCATGACGATCGACGATGCGCTTGGTGCGTGCGAGCGCGTGAACCGCGAGGGCATCGCGGCGACGCTGGACGCGCTGGGCGAGAGCGTGACGACGGAGGCCGAGGCGAGGGCTTCGGCTGATGTGTATCACGAGATGCTGGACGCGATTGGGGCGCGCAGGCTGCATGCGAATGTGAGCTTGAAACTGTCGCAGATGGGCATGGACTTCGATCCTGCGCTGGCGGAGAGCATCGTTGGCGAGCTGGTGGAGCATGCTGCGCATGTAGATTCTTTCGTGCGAATCGACATGGAAGGAAGCGCTTTTACCGAAGCGACGATCTCGATGACGGAGCGGCTTTATGGGAAGTACCCAGGGCGCGTGGGGACGGTGTTACAGGCTTACCTGTTCCGCACCGACGGCGACGCAGACCGGTTGTTGGATCAGGGAATTCGAATACGGCTTTGCAAGGGCGCTTACAAGGAATCTGCCGAGATTGCTTATCCGCTGAAGTCGGATGTAGATGCAAACTACGTAAAACTGGCCGAGAGGATGATGACCTCGGGGGTCTTTTGCGGGATCGCGACCCATGACGAGGCGATTGTGGAGAAGCTGCTGAAGTTCGTCCGGGACAAGAATGTTTCGAAGAGCGCCTTCGAGTTCCAGATGCTATATGGCATCCGCCGCGATCTGCAGAGGCGGCTGGCCAAGCAGGGCTTCGGGGTTCGGGTTTACGTTCCGTTCGGTCCTGAGTGGTACCCGTACTTTATGCGGCGGCTGGCGGAGCGGCCGGCTAACGTGCTGTTCCTGATGAAGAACTTCCTCAAGAGCTAGGCACCCTCCCCGCTTTTGTTGGTAAGTGCTCATTGCAGAAGCTTTAGCGTCGGACCTCGCTGGCGCAAGTGGCTATGGGCCTGGGCGGCTTTCCGGCGCGCTCTTATTTGTTTTAGGTCTATATATCTATTGTAGTGAGCTGAGTGTGGTAAATGCGCAGATTTTGACGCGAAATTTTTCGATATAAGTGATTGATTTGGATTGCCTTATGTCGGAAGGAGCGTGGCGTGGGGGCTTGACAGCGTTTTTTGGGGAATTTATTGAAACATCCGGCGGGTGTACTGCGTTGTATGGGTATTGCTTTCCTGGGAAAGGGTTTAGGAGTCTCGATGAACGGGTTCGGGCGGAGTGCCGTGGCGTTGTGTATTTTGGCGGGTGTGGTCTGCGGCGGGGTGGGCCAGGAGCCGGCGCCGGATACGCAGACGCTGCGGGTGACGGCTCGCTTGGTGGTGCTGGACGTGACGGTGACGGACTCGAAGGGGAACTTTGTTTCGGGGCTGGATAAGTCACAGTTCACGATCATCGAGGACAAGAAACCACAGACGATCCGGTCGTTCGAGGCTCCGACGGTGCACGAGATGCCTGCGGGCGCGTCGGGAAAATGTTGGTAACGAGCAGCAAGGACCTGGAGTACATCGGGCGCCCGCCGGTGACCATTCTTGTGCTGGACGAACGCAACACTCCGTTTCATGACGTGGCCTATGTGCGGGAGATGGTGGAGAAGTACCTGAAGGCGCAGCCAGAGGTGCTGGCTTCTCCGACGATGTTTGTGGCGACGAGCGCGCAGCACAGGTTTACGGTGATCCATGATTACACGCAGAGCAGGGCAGATCTGCTGGATGCTCTGCACAAGCATAAGAACGAGGGCGACGTTTCTTCGCTGAATACGATCTCGCAGGCGAGGAGAGACCCAACGGCAGTTGGGCTGAACCAAGTGGTGGCGCCGCTGGTGCAAATTGCGGATAGTGTGAGGGACCTGCCGGGACGCAAGAATGTCATCTGGATCGGGTACGGATATGCATCGGTTCCGACGGAGCATTTGAACAAGCAGCAGGCGGAGGCGGTGAAGACGATGCTGCACGATGTGACGGACCGCCTGGTGAGAGATCCGCATAGTGATGAAGGACTCGGCACTGATGCCGAGGACGCGAGAGGGATACTTTGGCGGATCGGGTTGCTGTTGACAAGGTGACTGTGGGGGAGAAGAAGCAGGCGAATCCACTGGAATTCGATCTGGTGTCGGCGGCGCAGAACGAGCTGGGTTACACAGCGCTTCATGTGATTGCGGGGCCGCAGGCGAATGGCATTGCGGTGCGGGTACGGGCGACAGATCTGACGTGGGATGCTCCGCCGACTGAGGCGCGCAAGGCTGAAGTGACGGCGTTCGTGGTGTATTACGACAAGGACGGCAAGAACCTGGGCCAGCATGCGAAGGAGATGACGATTGCGCTGCGGGCGGAGGACAAGGTGAATATGAGCTCGATGGTCGCGGCGGACATGGAGTTTGCAGTGCCTGCGGGGACTTCGCGGGTTCGGGTAGTGGTGCGGGGTGCGACTACTGGGAAGCTGGGGACGGCTGATTTGAAGTTGTAGGTGCTG
>Ga0070671_100003698_pt1 | contig 11995 bp, 13 predicted proteins | sample KBSS73metaG_FD_65341 | JGI IMG/M metagenome (GOLD analysis project Ga0070671, IMG submission 65341) | Switchgrass rhizosphere microbial communities from Kellogg Biological Station, Michigan, USA - KBS S7-3 metaG | ecosystem: Host-associated > Plants > Roots > Rhizosphere > Soil ...
ACATATGGGTGACGGATCGATCGATCAGGCGGCCATTTATACCCGGGAAGTCATACGCCGCGCGATAGACCTAGGTTCGTCGGCCCTGATCCTTGTGCACAATCATCCCAGTGGCGCCCCGGAACCCAGCCGTCAGGACATAGAGATTACCCGCCAGATCGCCGAAGCGGGCAAGCGGCTCAATATCTCGGTGCACGATCACATCATCATCGGTTCGCAAGGACACAGCAGCTTACGAGCCATGGGGCTACTGTAGTTGATTTGCGATCCATAGCGATCCACCAGCTATCGTGCCGACTTGTTTCAGCGGATGGCGGGTGACATCTGTCTCAGCCTGCAAAACCGACCGAAAGAAATTCTGGCACGGGACCATTCCAGCCCTCATCCGGATCGTCGTCAACCAGTTCCATTCGACGAGGCCGCGATCCACTCGCTTCAGAACGAGCCGGGCGCGGTTCATCCCGCCGCCGGTCATCACGGCGCTTGTCGGATGTGCGTTCCGGCCGACGCTCGTTCCCGTTCCGGCGTGGCTCTTCCTTCGCCGCTGGCGCAGTCACGGCAGGAGACTCTATCGACTCAATCTTCTGCCCGATCAGCTTCTGGATATTGTCGATCGCCTCCGCATCCTCAGCGGTAACGAAGGTATAGGCCACCCCCTTCGCACCCGCCCGGCCGGTACGACCGATGCGATGGACATAATCGTCGGGGTGCCAAGGCGCGTCGAAATTGAACACATGGCTGACGCCCTTGATATCCAACCCGCGCGCAGCAACGTCGGATGCCACCAGAATGTTCACCGTGCCGGCCCGGAACCGCTCCAGCTCCGCAATGCGTGCTGACTGGTCGATATCACCGTGAATCTCGCCAGACTTGAAGCCATGGCGCTGCAGGCTCTTGTTCAGCTCCCGCACGGTGGTCTTGCGATTGCAGAAGATGACGGCGCTCTGCACATCTTCCCCATCCAGCATCGCACGCAAGGCTTCGCGCTTCTTGCGCGAGTCGACCTTCACCAACCGCTGGGTGATATTGGTGGATGCGGTTGCGGGCCGCGCCACCTCGATCGACTTGGGATTGCTGAGAAAGCGATCCGCCAACTTCTTGATCGGTGCGGGCATGGTTGCAGAAAACAGCAAAGTCTGCCGCTGCGACGGCAACTTGGTACAGATTTCCTCGATGTCAGGGATGAAGCCCATGTCCAGCATGCGGTCAGCTTCGTCGATCACCAGCATGCTGCAGCCGTTGAGCAAAATCTTGCCCCGCTGAAAAAGATCCATCAAGCGGCCGGGCGTGGCGATCAGCACATCGACGCCCTTTTCCAGCGCCTTGAGCTGGTCGCCCATCTGCACGCCGCCGATAAGCAGCGCCATATTCAGCTTGTGATATTTGCCGTACTTCTCGAAATTCTCCGCAACCTGTGCGGCGAGTTCACGCGTCGGCTCCAGAATGAGCGAACGCGGCATGAGCGCGCGCGCGCGGCCGTGCGCCAGAATGTCGATCATCGGCAGCACGAAGCTGGCGGTCTTGCCAGTCCCCGTTTGGGCAATGCCGATAATGTCCTTCATCATCAGGACGGGTGGGATAGCCTGCGCCTGAATCGGCGTGGGCGTGTCATATCCGGCCTCGTTGACGGCCTTCAATAATTCATCGGAAAGGCCGAGATCGGCAAAAGTCATTCAATTGTCCGGGACACAGAGGCTCTCCGACGCATATCGAAACGCGCTGGAAATCGCGCGCGCCTTGCTGAAATATCGGCATCTTGTCAAGAAAATCGCGCATCGGCGGCCGGCCGCCTCTACCTCAATCGTCAGGTTTGGCCTCTTCCAACCGCTTGAAACTGCCTATGACACAGCTAAGCCCACTGCGCGCCTGCAATTCATCCCGCCCCGAGCACAGCGATCCATCATCGTCCGGTTCGACATAAAACCCGGAATAAAATCCCATCGAACTGCATCCGCGCTCGAGACGCGCGCGATATCGGTGGTTGTCCGCCAACAGCAGATCGACGCCATTTTCGACCACCACATTTGCGGACCGAATCGAACGCAGCGCAATGCAGCGCGGCCCCTTCCTTTCCTTCCACGCTCGCCCTGCTTGTGGCGCAATGCGGGTTGGGGCCTTTCCCTTCTTCATCACCGGAACGCGGATGATGACCCGTTGCTCGATCGTCATCTGAGCCAGTTGTACGGATTCACCGAGCGGCGCGACAAGAAGCAGCAGGACGGAATGAAGCAAATCGAACCCCTTTTGGGGCGGCACGCTATGGGCCGGTGGTTGAACCGTCGATGAATTCCGGGGCATAGCATCGTCCCATGATAGGACAAGAGATCATCGGCCGTTTCGAAGCGCTACTTGGTCCCAAAGGCGTCGTCACCGATCCGGACGACATCGCGCCTTGGCTTACTGATTGGCGCGGGCGCTTCCATGGCAATGCGGCCGCGATATTGCAGCCCATCAGCACAGAGCAAGTCGCAGCGGTCGTGGTGTTGGCAGGCGAGCTTGGCATCCCATTGGTACCGCAGGGCGGAAATACGTCCATGGTTGGCGGCGCAACGCCCCCTGCGGACGGATCGGCCCTGATTCTCTCGTTGCGAAGGATGAACCGCATTCGGAGCCTCTCTCCGGAGAACAATCTTGCCCTGTGCGAAGCAGGCGTCATTCTCTCGACCCTTCATGACGCGGCTGAATCTGCTGGACGTCGCTTTCCCCTCAGTCTGGGAGCCAAGGGCTCGGCTACTATCGGCGGCCTCATCTCTACCAACGCGGGCGGCACGCAGGTCCTGCGCCACGGCACAATGCGGGCGCTTGTGGAAGGACTTGAAGCCGTTCTACCCGATGGCGGCATCTTCCACGGCCTCGACGCGCTTAAGAAGGACAACCGCGGCTACGACATCAAGCAATTGTTGATTGGCGCGGAAGGAACGCTCGGCATCATCACCGCAGCATCGCTGCGTCTTGTTCCGGCAATCGCAGCCCGAGCGGTCGGGTGGGTGGGAGTCCGCTCTCCTGCCGACGCCCTCGCCCTTCTTCGGCTTGTCGAAGCGCGGCTGGCCGACAGTGTAGAGGCATTCGAGATCATTGCGGACGATGGCCTTGGCCATGTACTCTCACACATTCCTGGCACCCGCTGTCCCATCGAGATGCGAACGCCTTGGCATGTCCTGATCGAGGTGGACCATGCAGATTTGTCCGAGCCGAGTCCCTCGGAACGGCTGGAGCAAGCACTTGCACCGGCGCTGGAAGATGGACTCGCGGTTGATGCCGCGATCGCCGTCAACGATGCGCAAGCAGAGGCCTTGTGGCGCATCCGCGAGTCGCTGTCGGAATCGGAACGGGCGCAGGGCCCAGCGCTCCAATTTGATATCAGCGTCCCCATCGCGCGGATGCCCGCCTTCATGATCGATGTGGCAGAGGCGGCCGAGCGGAGATTTCCGGGCACAACGGCGTCCTCCTTCGGGCATCTGGGTGACGGCAATGTGCATTTCCACGTTCGCGCTCCCAAGGGCACGATAGACGGGCCGGCCTGGATCGCTGCCGAAGGTCAGGCGATCAACAGCTTCGTCCATGACGCCGTCGTGGCGGCGGGCGGCTCCATATCAGCTGAACATGGGATCGGCCAAATGAAGCGGGCAGAGCTGGGCCGTCTCGCGAGCCCGGCACATCTTCATGCCCTTCGGGCGATCAAGGCCGCCTTCGATCCGCAAGGGCTCATGAACCCCGGCAAGCTCATCCCACGTCCCGATGAGGGATAAGTCTGAAAGCCGCAGCGGGGGGGTCTGACAAACCGATTGCCTCGCTTGTCCAAGGTCTTTATCGCCCTCACCCAGTTTTTAGGAAAGACAGCGCCTATGCAGGCGTTGCTTTGGCAGAATGGAACACAACATGGCTAGCGCGCCCGCAAACAATCTTCCGGTCTTCTATAATGATCTGCTGCCGCTCAGTAGCGCCGATCACGCGAACTATCGCAGCCGGACGGTGGACGCCGCGCCTTTCCTCACCACTCAGCATGCGGTGCCGCTGACCGTCGATGAATTCGTAGCCGCGCAACGCTTCGTTCCGATCATCTTTTCCGCAGGCGACGAAGCGGTGCCGCTCGCGCTGATGGGGCTCAACGAGGGCGTAAACACCTTTGTCGATGATGAAGGCAAGCTGCGCGGGCCGGCATATGTCCCCGCCTATGTCCGCCGTTACCCCTGGATGCTGGCAAAGCTCCGTCCCGACAGTGACGAACTTTCACTATGCTTCGATCCTACCAGCGATGCAGTCGGCGAATTTGACGAGGGGCAGCCGCTTTTCGAGGATGGTAAGCCGAGCGAACTGACGCAGGGCGTGCTCAAATTTTGCGAGGATTTCGAGCAAGCGGCTGCCCGTACCGGACAGTTCATGAAGGACCTGAAAGAACTCGACCTGCTGATGGATGGCGAAGTCGCGATCCAGGTACCCGGAAACGAACAGCCCTTCGTCTATCGCGGCTTCCGCATGGTGAATGAGGAAAAGCTGCGGGACATGCGCGGCGATCAACTGCGCAAGATCAGCCAGAACGGCATGCTCCCGCTGATTTACGCCCATCTCTTCTCCTTGCAGCTCATGCGTGAAGTGTTCGAGTCCCAGGTTTCCCAGGGCAAAGGGCCGATTTCCGTCCCGGCGGCACCTCAGCCTGCCGATGCGTGATCGGTTAAAGATCATCAATTTCAATTAGTTATATAAAAGGTTTCCCCTTGCCACTTGAAAGTGGCGCGGACCTTCTTTATCTACCGAACATACGGCGCACCTGCCCCCCTTTCGGGTGTGTCGTATGGGCGCCTCCCCCTTTGGAGGCGTCTCCTCCCTGAACCTTGGCCACCCCATGTATTACATGGGGTGGTTTTTTATCGGCTGTAGGAGATCCGGCGGTTTCACTTGACGGCAACTGCCGCCGCACCTAAATGCGTGCGCCTGCCAGCCGCCCAATGCGGCCTCGGCCCCTTCGTCTAGCGGTCAGGACGCGGCCCTCTCACGGCTGAAACACGGGTTCGATTCCCGTAGGGGTCACCACCGTCAATGAGCGGGCTCTATCCTACCATCGCGGACATCCACCAACCCGGCAGCGCCGCGAGCGCAAGGCAAGTGCCCAAGGGAATACGAGTCGTCGCGCTAACCGATCGCCCAGCGGCTATACTCGCCGCCACGATCATCAGACCGATCAAGGCGGCACTGAGCAGAAGGAAGGGCAAGGCTTGCCAACCCAACCATGCCCCCATTGCGCCCATCAGCTTGGCGTCGCCCAAGCCCAGACCCTCCCGCCGCCTAGCTGCCTTGTATGACAGCGCCACCAGAACCAGCGAAAGATAACCTCCCACAGCACCGATCATCCGATCTGTCAGCGTCACATCCGTCACCCAACGGCCAAAGATGAGCCCCAGAAAAACGAGTGGCACCGTAAGCGCGTCAGGCAGCCAGAAATGCCGCCAGTCCAAAACCGCGAGCGCCAGCAGCAGCCAGCCGAAAAAGGCCAAGGCATAGCCAGCCGCGCCAGGCGTTAATCCACATGCAAACGCACCGATGATTGCGCAACCCACTTCCATACGCCCATGAATAGGGTCGATCGCCGCGCCACAGGTCCGGCAGCGCCCGCGCAGCAACAAGGCGCTCAACACAGGTAACAGGTCGAAAACATTCAGCTTTCGTCCGCACTCATCGCAAGCCGATCGGCCGCGCATCACGCCGCGCCCTTCCGGCCAGCGCAGCACTAGCGTTCCCAGGAAGCTGCCCGCGATCGCGCCCGCCAGTACACCCAGCAAGGCCCATATCGGATAGATCACAATGTGCCTTCAACCTTCAGCACGCGAGCCCCGCCTACGTCGGCAAATCCCACCTTCGCCAGCGCGCCAGCCAGTGCCGCGTCGCCTGTCTCCACGCGCATGTCGGCGACATAGCGGCCAGATCGCCAGATGCGCAGGTTGATCTTCTCAAGGCCGGACTGGCTGACCAAAGGCATCAGCAGCGCGTCGCCATCGCAGCCTACCGCACCGGACAAGCCTTGTGAGAGATTAAGGCCCGGAAACTGTCCGGATATTTGTGCGTGTACACGTCCCTCAGCATGACCGCAGCGGTCATCCGAGAAGTAGGCGGTCACATCCTCCATCGCCAGGCTTCCAATCGGCAGCGGCGCGAAGCTTCTCCCCAGCGGCACCGTGCCGGTCACATCGTCTAAACCTATCCGGTCAAAGCCAGCCGTGAGAGCGCCGCTCAAATCATCGGCAACGCCATCTCGACGCCAGAGATCGATGCGAACACGCCCCATCAACAAAGATACTGGGGAAAGTGCAGCTCGCACCGGGCCTAACTCGACCGTTCCCAGCATCAACTGATCGATGCGCCCGCTCCACAAGGTGCCTTGCACTTCTCGCGCTGCTAGGCCGACCCGCTCCAACCCCGTCAACCCCAGCGCAATCCGCATGGGCATGAACAGGATCAGGCCTAGCAGAAGCACGACGGCCAATATGATGCGCGATCGAGGCGAGAGCTGCAGCCCCATCATCCGGCCCCTCGCACCAGCACGGCTTGCACCGAGATGCTGCCAGACGTTGGCGAAGGCCGCGCACTCATCGTTTCTACGCGAACGCCCTGAGCTTCCAAGGCAGCGAGCCAGGAAAACAGCGCGACCGGTCGCACGGATGCCATGACTATCTCTATACGGCCAGCGCGTTGCGCTTGCGCCTGCTCCAATGTCAGGCCTGCTTCACCCGCGCTTTGCCCCACAATCTGATCAATCGTTGCCGATGACGAGGGATAGGCTGCACGCGGAAGCATTCTCAACAACTTCACCTTCGCGCGAACGGCCGCGTTACGGTCCGTCGCTTCGATGAGCGCGTCATGTGCAGACCGCTGCGCGGACGACAAAGGCCGCACGATGCCAAGCCAGAAAACAACCACCGCCAGCAGGGCGAACATCACGCCAAGCATCCACTGCTCGCGCACCGAGCGCTCGGCCCAGAGGCTCTTGAAAGTGTCCATCATGACCGCACCGTAATGTCCGCCAGCGCCCTGCCCGTCGGGTCTTGTGAGGGCGTCGCCATTACCGTGAAGCCCGAGCCTTGCAGCGCCAGCAAAACCGGATTGATCTCCTCAATCTTAGCCGCCGTCAAAGTCGCGCGGATCATTCCGTCGGGATCGCGGGAGAGCATAGTCAGCGACACTGAAGGCGCTCCCTCCAAAGCGGCAAACAGAGCGGCGACAGGCGCGGTAAACGCATAGGCTCCAGCACCCCGCGCAGCCAATTGCCGCTCAATCTCCGCCTCGGCTTGGTCCAAGTCCGCAGCGCGGGGCGCAACTTGCCGCGCCAAGGCGAGACTTTGCGCATCCAGGCTGGTCGCCGCGACATTCTGCCGCACGATGCTGATCAACATGATCAGCAAACTCGTTATTAGGATGAGCGCGCTCCAAAGCACGATGCGTGCGATGGTCCGCTTATCGGTTGTTCGACGCACCCGCTTCGCAAAATCGCCCTGCCGCATGTCGAGCGGCGGATGTTCCAATGCCGCAACGGCACGCTCGATCAGCCGCTCCTCCGGCACAGCGTCGATTACGGCTTCCGGCGGCAGGATTGCTGCCAAATCACCTGGCACAGCTACATCCTTGCCTCTAATCAGCAGTTCGCCAACCAATTCGCCTTGCGTGAACTCATCGGAAGGCTCGGGCAACAGCAAGTACGCCGGCACGATGATGTCCGGGTCCAACCCGTGATGCTGCGCCCAAAGCAACCAGTGCTGCATGTCGCCACGCGCTGCTACCGCAACGATATGTGGCAGAGCGGGGTCGCCGTTGTCGTTCGCCGCGGCAAACAGCTGATCGGCCGACACGATAGCTCCGGCTAGGGCCCCCAACCGCGCCGCCGCCCGTCCCTGTCGCGGAGCAAGCTCTGGATAATTCGCCCAGTGCAAGCTCACCAGCGCGGCAGGCGGCACGAGCATGACCAAGGAGTCATCAGGAAGAGCCGTTAGACCGCAAACCGCGAGCCAGTTCGTTCCGCTTCCCCTTTGAGCGACAGCGCCCTCCACAATGCGGAGCCACATGGGCTCGCGTTGCTCCGGCAGCAGAACGATCAAGCCGTCGCGCGTGATCACAAGCCGCTGCCCCAACTGCGGCGTATCAACTGCGCCGGGCTCTGTCGGGCATCTATCATCGCCCGCTCCACAACCTGTGTCCCCCCAACGTCCACCGTCACTTCCACCCCGAAAAATCCCGTGGTCAACTTCACCTGATTTGCCGCCTCTTCAAGCGGACTAATGCCTCGGGCGGCTAGGGGCGCCCAGAACTGCACCGTGCTGCCGTAGCCGTCGGCTGGCCGTTGCGCCAGCAATTGACGCGCCTGCGCCACGCCCACTTGTCCCTGCAGCAGCATGGCGAGTAGCACGGCTTGATCGGGCATCAGCGTATTAATGTTTAAGGGCGACAGGTCTGCAGTAGGCAGAGCGCATATCCAAGGCCGCGCCAGATCATATATGGCTGGAGTCACGCCATGAACCGCTCGCAATTCGCTGGCGTCCATCATGAAACGGTTCGCCGTACGATAGGGCTGAGCCGCCTGCGCATAGGTTTCATCCTCCGCTCCGCCGGGCTGAGGCACATTGTCGCTGTCGATCCAGTCGCCGAGCGAAGTCGCGGCCACTTGCGCCTGCCGTGCATCGATCCCCAGCGCCTGCAACAGAGCCTGAAACTGTGAAACGCCGACAGGCCGGACTTTCAAATTGGACTCGTTGTCGCCCGCCACAACGCTGTTGAGGTTGAAGCAATTCCCCGCGTCCGTCACTTTTACATTCACGACAGCTCCGGGTGCCGAGACCGGTTGAAGCGTGCCCATCCAATTGCCCGCAAGCGTCGTCTTGCCGGGATTGGCTGCGATCAGATCACCGATCCGAAGGCGCGCAATCTCTATGCCCGCATCGGCAAAGGCCCGCGCCTGATCGGCCGCTCCCCCGTTCCCCGTGATGCGCGTCGCAAGCGCCAACCGCTCCAGCGCCGTCGACGCGACCACCGCCATGACCGCCACCAGCAGCAGCACCGTCAGCAATGCTGCCCCCCGTTCGCCCGCTTTGCCAGGATCAGCCACTTGCAGCCTCCTCCTGACGTTTTTCCGCCGGACCTGGCCCCACCAAAAAGCGCAATGTAACCGGCGGCTCACCTCGGCGCGTCACCATTATCTCGACGGCCCGGGGCATCAGATCAGGCTGCGTGGGCGTCCATTCGTCTCGCCATTCCCCGTGCGCGTCCCGAAAACGCAGCGTGACATCGTCAACATTGTCGAGCAGCGCAGCAGGCTCCTCTCCCGCCGCGCCATCGACTTGCGCGTAGGTTCTCCGCTCCAGCCGCCCCTGCCGCATCCAATATTCAACCTTTTCAAGCGAGGGTCGCGGCAGATCGCCAAGATTGTCCCACCCTCCCCGGACAAATTGCAGAATAGGCGTCGCTTCCCCTTCACGATGCGACCAGAAAGCAGGGGCCAAGGTGCCCGTTTCCGTGCGGCTGATGCGCGGCACCGCTTGACCGAGATCGGCCGCGAGCGCCCCGCCGGCGCGCTGAACCGCCGCCATGTCGTCCAGACGCAACTTGATCTGCGCCTGCGCCGAAACGCTGTTGCCAAGCAGCAGCACGCCCGCAGCCGCCAGCATCGCGAAAATCATCAGCGCGACGAGCATTTCGATCAGCGTAAAGCCTTGCTGCTCGCCCGCATTCGTTTCAACTAAAGTCGAGACCTGTCCGGTCCGGGCACAGCGTTTCTGACCTTCGCTGAAAACAGATTGGATAAGCGAGCCACCCATCACTGCCGAACTCGCACAAAGCTCAGCACAACGGGCGACGAGCCTCCTCGCCCATCGACGGTCAGGTTGATCTGCAACAGCCGCTTGTCGTCCATAGCCCTGACCTCGCGGCTCCAGTGCCAGCGGCGGCCGCCATTATCGACCTGTCCCTGTTCGCTTCCCAATGAAGGAACTTCGGGATCCGTCTGCATGTCGACCATCAGGTTCCGAGCAACGATTTGCCCCAAGGCCTTGCTGTCGAGGTCCGCTGCGGTCCGCAGCGTAACCCCCTGCAATCGGACAAGAGCCAAGGCCGCCAAGCTGAACACGGCCAACGCCACAAGCATTTCGAGAAGGGTGAAGCCGCTTTCGGGCCCGGCCCCCTCTACAGGAGCACGGCGAGGGTCGACGCGCGATTCAGCCACCGACCATGACCTTTCCTGCCATATCAACGGTCACCGCTACATGTTCGGCTTCGCGCGCCAGCGTCACCGTCATGGGGTCGGTCGGTAGGCCAGTACCATCAAAGCCAATCTGCTGCCGCCCATCCTTGCCGACGAGCGCGCGCGTGCCTGCTTTCCAATTCACTGTGCCAAAGGGCTTATCCTCTAGCGGCACCCATTGCGCGCCTTCCCGACGTTGAAACCCGTATCCCGATGCAGACACCCAGACCCCCATCGGGCGAGCGGTCACAACCGCTTCGTCTCGCGCGGCGGCAAGCCGAGCGGCGAAACGATCGGCATCTTCTATCACCCGTCCGCGCGGGTCGGGAATGGCGAGTATGACCGCAGCAGAAACAAAGCCTAAGATCGTCAGCACCACCATCAGTTCGATCAACGTGAAGCCGCGCTCGGCTGCGCGTGATCGCGTGCGCCCAAGCGCGTGCGCCCTAATTGCCGCGCGGCGCGCCCTCTCAAAGCTCGCTGGAATAGATGTCCGCATTTTCGCTCTCGCCGCCCGGCTGGCCGTCCGCACCCAACGAGCTGATGTCGAACGCCCCCTTCCGTCCGGGGACCGCATAATGATAGGGCCGACCCCAGGGATCGTCAGGCAGCTTCTTGATATAGCCGCCACGGCGATAGCGCTGCGGTTGAGGAAGGGACGCTGGCGGGTTGATCAACGCCTGAAGTCCTTCCGCCGCCGACGGATAGCTCAGATTGTCGAGCCGATACTGCTCCAGCGCCTGCTCGATCGTCGCAATGTCCGCCTTGGCCTTCTCCACGCGCGCCGTGTCAGTGGCGGGGATGACATTGATTGCCACGATCGTCGCCAGCAGACCGATGATCACAATGACGACCATCAACTCGACCAGAGTAAACCCTTGTTCACCCCGCGTGGTAGCTGCCCCCGCATTGCCGAAGGACCCTTCTTTTTCCTCGTCCGGATCGAATGGAGCCTCGACAAGCGCAGGGCGAACGACGGAAGCCTTCCATTTAAACATATTCACTCCTCAAGCCCCCGTGAGGCTCTGCAACTGCAGGATCGGCAGCAGGATCGAGAGGATGATGACCGCAACGATCCCACCCATCAGAATGATGATGACCGGCTCCAGCATGGCGAGCGCCGCCGATGTGAAGCTGTCAAATTCCCGCTCCAGATAGTCAGCCGCCCGCTCCAGCATCGTGTCGAGCCGCCCGGCGCTCTCCCCGCTCGCCGCCAGATAGACGAGCAACGGCGGAAACACGCCCGCCCGACGCAGCGCCGCAGACAGACTGCCACCGCCGCGAATGGCTTCGACGATATCCTCCGACGCTTGCCGCAAAACACGGTTGTGAACGGTCTGCGTGGTAAGCGACAGCCCCTCCATCAACGGCAGCCGGCTCGCGACCATGGTGGACAAGGTTCGCGCCATTCTGGCTGCATGGAGATCGCGGATCAGCCGTCCCAATACTGGCAAGCGCAGCAATCCCGCGTCAAAACGATAACGGAAGCGTTCGATCTTCAGCGCCTGCCAGAACCCCAGCGCCAACACCCCCATAAGGATGGCCAGCAGCCACCAATAGCTTGCCAGAAAGGCCGAAAGTCCCATCACCATCCGCGTCAGCAGCGGCAGATTCTGTCCCACCGTGTCGAATTGTTCGACCACCTTGGGCACTACAAAGATCATGAGCGCGGCGACCACGCATATGGCAAATACGGCCAGCACGCTCGGATAAGCGATGGCGGTGAGCACCTTCGACCGGATGACCGCCTGCCGCTCCATCAATTCGGCAAGCCGC
>Ga0070671_100003700_pt1 | contig 11994 bp, 10 predicted proteins | sample KBSS73metaG_FD_65341 | JGI IMG/M metagenome (GOLD analysis project Ga0070671, IMG submission 65341) | Switchgrass rhizosphere microbial communities from Kellogg Biological Station, Michigan, USA - KBS S7-3 metaG | ecosystem: Host-associated > Plants > Roots > Rhizosphere > Soil ...
AACGAGCTGCCGATCGGTGAGACCGGCGAGATCTGGATCGACAACGGCGGGCCGCCGCCGGAGTACTTCCACGACCCGGAGAAGACGCGCGGGGCGACACGCGGGCGTCTCGTCACGCTGGGCGACGTCGGCTTCCTCGACGAGGATGGCTGCCTGTTCCTGCGCGACCGCAAGATCGACATGGTCATCAGCGGGGGCGTCAACATCTATCCCGCCGAGGTCGAGGCGGCGCTGCTCGCCGATCCACGCGTCGGCGACGTCGCCGTGATCGGGGAGCCGGACGAGGACTGGGGCGAGCGCGTCGTTGCCATCGTCGAGACGGCACCCGGCGTCGACGCGTCCGACGACCTCGCCGACGATCTCGTGCGGTCGTGCCGCGATCGCATCGCCGCCTTCAAGTGCCCGCGCACGATCCGCTTCGTCGACGAGCTCCCGCGGCTGCCGAACGGCAAGGTCGAGAAGCGCCGGCTGCGATGAACCCACCTCCCAAGGAGACAACGTGAGTGTCCGCATGACCGAAGACGAAGCGTGGGCAATGCTCGACGAGGCCCCGACAGGGATCCTCACGACGCTGCGCCGCGACGGTCGCCCCGTCGCCCTGCCGGTCTGGTTCCTCGCGCTCGACCGCCGGATCTACGTCGTCACGCGCGGCCGCAAGGTCGAACGGCTGCGCCACGATCCCCGATGCTCGTTCCTCGTCGAAACCGGTGAGCGCTGGGTCGACCTGCGGGCCGTGCACGTCGATTGCATCGCCGAGGAGCTCGATCCGGGCGACGAACGGTGCCCGGTGATCACGAAGGGCATCGCAGAGAAGTACGCGGCACTCCGCACGAAGCGCGCCGACATGCCCGACGACACGCGCAAGCACTACGAACAGGCCGCAGGCGCCTTCATCGAGCTCATCCCCGACGGGAAGCTCCTCACGTGGGACAACCGCAAGCTGGGTGTCCGGTGATCCGCGTCGACCATGCTCCAGGTGTCGTCACGTTGACGCTCGCCCGACCAGATCGCAAGAACGCCCTGACCACCGAGATGGTCGACACCATCGTCGCGGAGGTCGAAGGTGCTGACGCCGGCGGCGAGGCGCGCGTGATCGTTCTGCGAGCCGAGGGCAGCGACTTCTGCTCGGGCTACGACCTCACGGGGTCCCTCAGCGCCCGCACGACTCGGATCGGCCACCTGCAACGCAGCTTCCGCCACGGCGTCAACCGGATGATCCGTGCGTTCGACGAAGCGCAGGTACCCGTCGTCGCCGGCGTCCGTGGCTTTGCTGCAGGCATCGGCAACGCGCTCGCCCTCAGCGCCGACTTCGTCGTCGCCAGCGAGACCGCTCGCTTCTGGGTGCCGTTCACGGGGCGGGGTTTCACGCCCGACAGCGGGAACACCTACCTGCTCCCGCGGCTGATCGGGCTCCCGCGCGCCAAGCAGATGCTGCTGCGCTCGAAGGTGGTCGACGGGGCCACCGCGGCCTCGTGGGGTCTGGTGATCGCGTGCGTCCCCGACGCCGAGCTCGATGGCGCTGTTGACGCGCTCGCCGCCGAGCTCGCGTCTGCGGCGACCGTCGCCGTCGGCCTCACGAGGACCCTCCTGCACCGCAACCTCGAGGTCGGCCTGACGGCCGCCCTGCAGAACGAAGGGATGTACGAAGAGCTCGCGGTGCGCAGCGACGACTTCAAGGAGGGCATGCGCGCCTTCCGCGACCGTCGCGACCCCGGGTACGCGGGCCGATGAGTGGACGCGAGCCGGCGTTCTGAGGAGAAACAGAGTATCCTCTTTCCATGGCCGAGAGCACCGCTGAATCCCTGAAGGTCTCCGACGAGCTCGAAGAGGAGTTCGCAAAGGCGATCCAGTACGAGCTGACGGACGAGGACCTCGAACGGGCGAAGCTCCTGCTCGGGATCGACACCGCCTTGCGCTACCGGGAGCTGAATTCCGTGGCAACCCCCGACGCCATCCGGAACTGGTCGCTCGGCGTCGGTGACGACAACCCGCTGTACGTCGACGAGGACTACGGGCCGACCACCCGGTGGGGGACGCAGGTCGGCCACGGGACGCTCGCCGGCCACATCAAGACGCCGATGCTCGGCGATCCGATCCCGGCCGAGGTCAAGGCCCAGACCAAGGGCCTGTTCCGCGGGGTGCACGTCTTCGTGTCCGGTGGTAGCTGGGACTGGTATCGGCCCGTGCGGCCCGGCGATCGCTTGTTCTCCTACGCCGGCGAGGAGAGCCTCGAGGTCAAGAAGTCGGAGTTCGCCGGTCGGTCGGCGGTCCAGGTGCGGCGGGACGTGGTCCTCAACCAGCACGGCGATGTCCTGGGCGTGTACCGCATGCTGCGCATCCTCACCGAACGCAAGGCGGCGCGGCAGCGGGGCAAGTACGCCGACATCGAGCCGGCGCAGTACACCGACGAGGATTACGAGCGTATCGACGCCATCTACGCCTCCGAGCGCCCGCGCGGTGCGGAGAAGCGGTATTGGGAGGACGTCAACGTCGGGGACGCGCTGCCGGCGATGGTCAAGGGTCCGCTGACGACGACGGACATCATCGCGTTCCACGCGGGCGGCTACGGGTTCGTCCCCTATGGGCTCCACGGCCAACGGGTCGGGTACAAGAACCGCCAGCGGATCGCCCCCTTCTACATCAAGAACGAACACGGGGTGTGGGACGTCGCACAACGCCTGCACTGGGACTCGAGCTGGGCCAAGGCGATCGGCAACCCGCTGGCCTACGACTACGGAGTCCTGCGCCAGTGCTGGTTCTACCACCACGTCTCCGACTGGGCCGGGGACGACGCGTTCATCGAGAACCTGTCCGACTCGATCCGCAAGTTCAACTATGCGGGTGACACGCAGTTCCTGTCGGGCGAGGTGACCGACAAGCGCGAGGAGGGCGGCCGCTACCTCGTCGACCTGCGGCTGCGGATGGTGAGCCAGCGCGACATCGAGACGGCGTACGCCACGTGCACCGTCTCGCTCCCGTCGCGAACCGCAGGGTTGCCGCCGCTGCCGGCGGTACCCGTCGACCTCCAACGCCGCACCGCCGACATGTTCGCCCGCCACAACGAGCTCACCGCAGGGAATCGCGCTCGGTCATGACCGTCGCGGAGACGGTTCGCGACATGTCGCAGACGACGCCGATGACCTGGGTGTTCGACGTCGACGCGACGCTGGTCGACGCCATCACCGGGTCGTCGCTGCGACCGGGCGCCCAAGACCTGCTCGCCTCCTTGCGTGCCGAAGGCTGTCGAACCGTGCTCTGGAGCGCGGGAGGCGCAGCGTACGCACGACGGCGAGCGACGCAGCACGGCATCGCCCACCTGTTCGACGCGTTCGAGGCGAAGGACGAACGCGATGGCGCCGGCAAGCTCTGCGTCGCCGGGGTGGTCGACGAGCCCGCTGCAGCCGTGTTCGTCGACGACCAGCCGGAGGACCTTCCGGACCACGTCGAGGTCGTCGCCGTCCCACCGTACCTCTCGCACCAGCCGTCCGATCGCGGGCTGGCGTCGCTGCAGCGTGGCCCCACAGGGCGAATAGAGGTTACTCTAAATCAGTGACGATTCCGCTGACTGACGACCACCGAGCGCTTGCCGACACGGTCGGTGACGTCCTCCGCAAACGGGAGGCGCGGGTCGCGGCTCGCAACCTGTTGGAGGCGACCGGCGAGCCGCTCCCGGACATCTGGTCCGACATGGTGGAGCTCGGGTGGCTCGGGCTTCATCTTCCCGAGGAGCTCGGCGGCTCCGGGTACGGCATGGAGGAGCTCGTCGTCGTCGTCGAGGAGCTCGGCCGAGCGGTCGCTCCCGGCCCGTTCGTCCCCACGGTCATCGCCAGCGCCGTGATCGCCGCCGTCGGCGATCCCGACGCCGCGTCACGGTATGTGCCCCGGCTCGCGAGTGGTGCGCTTCGAGCCGCCGTCGCACTCCGAGATGAGGTGTCGTATAGCGACGGCCGGGCCTCGGGGACGGTGGTCGCCGCACTCGGGGGAGCGCTCGCCGACCTGCTCGTGGTGCCGTCCGGGAACGACGTACTCCTCGTCGAGCGAGCGGGAAGCGGTATCCGGGTCGACGTTCCCGACAACATCGATCCGAGCCGTCGGACGGCCCGGATCGAGCTCGATGGCGCGACGGCGACGGTGCTTCCCGGCGCCCGACGCCTCCTCGTCGACACGGCTCGGACGATCCTCGCAGCGGAGGCGGTGGGCATCGCCCGCGAATGCACGAACATGGCGGCCGACTACGCGAAGGTGCGTGTCCAGTTCGGCCGGCCGATCGGGACCTTCCAGGCGGTCAAGCACCACTGCGCCGACATGAGCGTGGAGACCGAGCTGGCCACCGCCGCGGTGTGGGACGCGGCCCGGGCGTTCGCCACCGGGGGAGAGCAGCTGACGTACGCGGCCGCCGCCGCGTCTGCGCTTGCCGGCGCCGCGGCCGACCTGTGCGCGAGCCTCAACATCCAGGTGCACGGCGGCATCGGCTTCACGTGGGAGCACGACGCCCACCTCTACGTCCGGCGGGCGGCCGCCATCCTGGCCCACACCGATCCCGACGGTGCCGCCGCTGAGCTCGCAGACCTCGTCGGGCGAGGCGTCGCCCGGGCAGCGGCGATCGAGCTGCCTCCCGAGGCCGAAGCGATCCGGACCGAGGTGCGCTCCGTCGCGGCGACGATCGCCGCGCTCCCGGGTCCGGAGCAGCATGATCGGCTCGTCGAGACCGGGTACGCCGTGCCGCACTGGCCCGCTCCATGGGGTCGAGCGGCGGACGCCGTCGAGCAGCTCGTCATCGAGCAGGAGTTCGAGCGTGCCGGCATCGTCCGACCCGACTACAGCATCACGGGCTGGGTCATCCTCACCCTCGTCCAGCACGCGAGCGCGGAGCAGATCGAGCGGTGGGTCCGCCCAGCGTTGCGGCAAGAGGTGAGCTGGTGCCAGCTGTTCAGTGAGCCCGATGCCGGTTCCGACGCTGCGGGTGTGAAGACCAAGGCATCCCGGGTCGATGGCGGCTGGATCCTGAACGGCCAGAAGGTGTGGACGAGCCTCGCTCACCTTGCGTCGTTCGGGTTGGCGACGGTGCGGACCAACCCCGACGCGGCCAAGCACGCGGGCATCACGACGATGGTCGTCGACATGCACGCACCCGGTGTCGAGGTGCGACCGCTCCGCATGATCACGGGCGAGTCCGAGTTCAACGAGGTGTTCTTCAACGATGTCTTCGTCCCCGACGACGATGTCGTGGGGCCGGTCGACGGTGGGTGGACGGTCGCCCGGGCAACGCTCGGCAACGAGAGCGTGAGCATCGGTGCGGCCAGCTTCCCGAGCGTCCCCGATCCCGATGTCCTCGCGGAGCTGTTCCGCCGCGAGCCATCGCGTCTCTTCGGCGGCGCCGCACGCATCGGCCGGTACGCATCGCGCGTCCAGGCCATGCGCCTCCTCAACCTGCGCGCCGCCCACCGTGCCGTTGCCGGTGGTGAGCCCGGGCCGGAGGGCGCCGTGACCAAGCTCGTGCTGTCCGACCTGGCCCACGACGCTGCCGCCATCAGCGCCGAGCTGGCTGGTGGCGACCTCGCCTATCTCGAGGGCGACGGCGCGTTCGCGGGAGGTCTGGTGCTGGCCCACCGCGGCCTGTCCATTGCCGGCGGCACTTCCGAGATCAAGCGCAACCAGATCGGTGAACGGCTCCTCGGGCTGCCCCGCGACCCGTTGATCAAGTAGGGCCAAGGATGCTCATCGATGCGTCGCTCACCGGCGCGCTTGCCTCGACCAAGGCGGATGCCCAGGCACTCGAGGCCGAGGGCTACGACGGTCTGTGGGTCAGCGAGACGCAGCACGACCCGTTCCTGCAGTTGCTGCAGATCGCCGAGGCGACCGAGCGCGTCACGCTCGGTCCGGCGATCGCCATCGGCTTCGCGCGCTCACCCATGACCCTGGCCTACACCGCGTACGACCTCGCCAACTACTCCGCCGGACGGTTCGTCCTCGGTCTCGGTTCGCAGGTGAAGCCACACATCGAGAAGCGGTTCTCGATGACCTGGTCCCGGCCCGCGGCACGCATGCGGGAGCTGGTCGTGGCGCTCCGGGCGATCTGGTCGGCGTGGCACGACGGCGCGCGTCTCGACTTCCGCGGGGACTTCTACACCCACACGCTGATGACGCCGTTCTTCGCGCCACCGCGCCACGCCTTCGGCGCGCCGCCGGTGTACCTGGCCGGTGTCGGCACGCAGATGACCGAGGTTGCCGGTGAGGTCGCCGACGGGTTCTTCTTCCACCCGTTCACCACGCAGCGGTACCTGCGTGAGGTCACGTTGCCCGCGCTCGAGCGCGGCCGCGCCACCTCGGGTCTCGGGCTCGACGGCTTCACGATCGCCGGGCCCGCCTTCGTCTGCGTCGGCCGAGACGAGGCGGAGATGGCCGCTGCCGTCAAGGGAACGAAGAACCAGATCGCCTTCTACGCGTCGACGCCTGCGTACCGGGGTGTGCTCGACCTGCACGGATGGGGTGACCTGCAGCCCGAACTGAACCGCATCTCCAAGGAAGGCCGTTGGGCCGAGATGGGCGACGTCGTCACCGATGACGTGCTCGACGCGCTCGCCGTCGTCGGGGACCCGGCCACCGCGGGTCGCGCCCTGCGGGAACGGTGGGGCGACGTGGCTACGCGGATCAGCCTCTACACGCCGTATCCGTCGGACTCGTCGATCTGGCCCGAGGTCGTCGACGCGATCCGCGCCTGAGTGTCCGATCCACATGCTGACCAGGGGGACGAGATCACCGTGACCGTCGAAGCGACAAGCGACATCTACTACGACCCGTACGACGTCGAGCTCGACATCGACCCGTACCCGACCTTCCGGCGCATGCGCGACGAGGCGCCGCTCTACTACAACGAGCGCTACGACTTCTTCGCGTTGACTCGCTTCGACGACATCCAGCGATGCGAGCTCGACTGGAAGACCTACTCCTCGGCACGGGGCAGCGTCCTCGAGGTCATCAAGACCGGGATCGAGCTTCCGCCCGGCAACGTGCTGTTCGAGGATCCGCCGTCGCACGACGTGCACCGCGGTCTGCTCAGCCGCGTGTTCACGCCGAAGCGGATGCTCGCGATCGAGCCCGAGGTCCGGGCGTTCTGCGCTCGGGCGCTCGACCCCCTGGTCGGTTCGGGGGGATTCGACTTCATCGCTGATCTCGGTGCCGAAGTGCCGATGAGGACGATCGGCATGCTCCTCGGCATCCCCGAGTCCGATCAGGAGGCGATCCGCGACCGCATCGACGAGGGCATGCGCCACAGCCTGGACGGCTCGACGACGGCGTCGGCGGTCGTCTTCGATCCATCGTTGTACGCCGACTACGTCGCATGGCGAGCAGAGAACCCGTCGGACGACCTGATGACCGACCTCCTGAACGCCGAGATCCCCGACGAGTCGGGTGTCCTCCGACCGCTGACGCGTGAGGAGGTGCTCAACTACGTCGCCCTGGTCAGCGCCGCCGGCGTCGAGACGACCACCCGTCTCATCGGCTGGGCGGGCAAGGTGCTGGCGGAGCACCCCGACCAGCGGTCCGAGCTGGTCGAGGACCCGGGTCTCATCCCGAACGCGATCGAGGAGTTGCTGCGCTTCGAGTCGCCTTCGCCGACCCAGGCTCGGTCGGTCGTCACCGACGTCGAGCACTACGGCACGACGGTCCCCGCAGGAAGCGCGATCTTGCTGGTCACGGCCGCGGGCAATCGTGACGACCGCGTGTTCCCGGATCCCGACCGGTTCGACATCCACCGCAAGATCGATCACCACTTGGCGTTCGGCTATGGCATCCACTTCTGCCTGGGCAGCCACCTTGCCCGTCTCGAGGCTCGTGTCGCGCTCGAGGAGGTCCTGAAGCGGTTCCCCTCGTGGGACGTCGACTGGGACCACGCGGTCCAGGCGCACACGTCGACGGTTCGCGGCTGGGACGCGCTGCCCGTGGTGACCCGTTGACGACCCACGAAACGAGGTGCTCATGACGACGTTTGCCGAGGCGTTCACCGCGAACGATGCCGACGCGCTGTCGTCCTTGCTTGCCGAGGACGTGCGGTTCTCGAGCCCGGCGTCGCATCGGCAGTACGTCGGGCGCTCGACCGTGCTGCCGATGCTGCTCGCAGCACGGCGCGCGCTCGAGGACTTCCGGTACGTCGATGAGCTGTCGGCGCCGAATCGGCACGTCCTCGAGTTCGTGGCCCATGTCGGTGACCGCCAGCTCCAGGGCGTCGACCTCGTGTCCTTCGCCGACGACGGTCGTGTCACCGACCTCACGGTGATGATCCGGCCGCTCTCTGGACTGCAGGCGGTTGCCGAAGCAGTGGGCCGATCCCTTTCGGCCGGCCCACCAGCGGCAATCGTCGACGGACACTGAACTCGGACCGGGGGCGAAGCACATGGACGCACTCAGCGGGCTGAAGGTCATCGACCTGTCGCCGACTCGGCTCGGCGCGCAGGTGACCCAAGTGTTGGCCGACTACGGCGCCGATGTCGTGTGGGTCGAACCGCCGGGCGGCGCCGGGTTGCGGACGACGCCGGGCTTTCCGTTTCTCGGCCGCGGCAAGCGAAGCGTCGTGCTCGATCTCGCGCTCGGAGCCGACGTCGAGCAACTCCTCGATCTCGTTCACCGCGCCGACGTGCTCGTCGAGACGTTCCGGCCCGGTGTCGCCGACCGCCTGGGTCTGGGCTACGAGACCCTGTGGACGCGGAACCCGAGGCTCGTCTACGCGTCGATCTCGGGGTGGGGGCGGTCTGGGCCATACGCCTCCGCCCCGGGCTACGAGGGATTGGTGCAGGCGAAGCTCGGGGTGTTCCACGAGTTCCGGAACATGCACGACGCCGCCCGCCCACCGTTCGTGTCGGTCCCGTGGTGCACGTTCGCCGCGTCGCACGTCGCGTTGCACGGGATCCTGGCCGCGCTGTTCGAACGAGAGCGCTCCGGCGAGGGCCAACACGTGTCGACCAGTCTCGCCCAGTCGTTCGCTGCTCTCGACACGTGGGACTGGTTCGTCCAGATGATCAACGAGCGATATCCCGACGCGTATCCGGGCGCCGAGACGTTCGACGAGCGCGGGATTCCTGCTTCGCCGATCGTGTTCATGCTGCTCGCCGGCCTCACGAGTGACGGTCGGTGGCTCCAGTTCGCGCAGGTGGCGCCCCGCTTGTTCCTCGCGTTCATGAAGGCACTCGGTTTGGAGTCCATGTTCGGAGATCCGGAGTGGAAGGGACTCCCACTACTGGAGGACCCTGACCGCCGGCTCGAGCTCTGGACCCGCATGTTGGAGGCGGTGCGAGCGAAGTCGCTCGCGGAGTGGGAGGCGGTCTTCGCGGCCGATCCCGACGTGTTCGCCGAGCGGCTACGGAGCGGCGAGGACGTTCTCGACCATCCGCAGCTCGTCGCCGACGCGAAGGTGGTGTCGCTCGGGGGCCATCGGCAGCCCGGCTCGCTGTTCGAGATGAGTGCCGCGCCGGCCCGCCTTGATCGCCCCGCCCCGGCTCTCGACGGCGACGCCGCGACCATCGACTGGGCCCGGACCGACGGCCCTGCGTCGACCGATGCGTCGACCGTGGCAACGAGGCGCTTGCCGCTCGACGGGGTCACCGTCCTCGAGCTCTCGACGATGTTCGCAGCTCCGTACGGAGCGACGCTGCTCACGGACCTCGGCGCGCGCGTCATCAAGGTGGAGCCGCTCACCGGCGACCCGATCCGAACGATGCTTCCGTTCCCCGAGCTCGCTGCTCTGAAGGTGATGCAGGGCAAGGACAGCATCTGCGTCGACGTCGGCACCGACGAGGGGCGGGCGATCGTCCACGCGCTGGCGGCACGAAGCGACCTCGTGCTGCAGAGTTGGCGGTCGGGCGTCGCCGAGCGCCTCGGCATCGACGCCGCGACGTTGCACGGGGTGAATCCGCGCCTGGTGTACCTGTACTCACCCGGGTACGGCGACGGTCCCCCGAATGGCCACCGAGCGGCGTACGCGCCGAGCATCGGGGCCGCCGCAGGATTGACGCGCACGCCGCTCGGTGACCTTGTGGTCGAGAGCGCCGAGCTCTCCATGGAGGAGATCCAGGCCGCGGCGCGTCGAATCGGCGCCGCGGGCATGCGTACTCCGGCACAGGCCGACGGCATCGCGGCCATCGGCGTCGCCACCGGCCTGCTGCTCGGCCTTCTCGCCCGCGAGCGCGGCGCCGGAGGCCAGGTGCTCTCGGGGTCGATGCTCGTCACCAACGCGCACGTCCTCGCCGACGAGGTCGTCGGCGGCGGTGGCCGGGCGCCGGCGCCCGATTCGGAGCTGCATGGACTCGGCGCTCGCTACCGCGTCTATGACGCCGCCGACGGCTGGGTGTTCCTTGCCGTGCCCGCGGAGCGCGAGTGGGATGCCCTGGTCAAGGCGCTCGCGCCGTACGCCGACCTCGCCGGGGACCCACGGTTCTCGACCGAGGACGCGCGCCGTCGCAACGACGAGGTGCTCGCCGGGGTGCTCGCTGACGTGTTCCGCTCGCGCCGGCGCGACGAGTGGGAACGCGACCTGCTCGCCATGGACGTCGGATGCGTCGCCGTGAGCACGGCGCCCTGCTCGGCGGTGCTCCAGAGCGAGGCGTTCGGCTACGACAACGGCTTCGTCGTCGATGTCGACCATGCGACGTTCGACCGGCATCCGCGGAACGCGCCGCTGGTCCAGTTCTCACGGTCGGCGACCCAGGCGAAGCCGGGTGTCCTGGCGGGTACGTCGACCGACGAGCTTCTCACCGAGCTCGGCTACAACCCCGACCGGATCCAGGAGATGCGTGATCGTGGCGTCGTCGGCTGATCATCGCGCGGCCCGATGTGCTCCACGGTCGGCGCGGTCGAAGCCTCTGCCGCCGTGGGCTCAGTTTCCCGAGAGGACGTTTGCCTCGAGGGCCTCGACGAACTGGTCCATGAGCTTGGCGCTGACGTCGCTCATGACGCCCCGGCCGAACTGGGCGACCTTGCCGGTGACCGTCAGGTCGGTGACGACGGAGACGTGGGTGCCGTCGTCCGCGGGCACGAGGGTGGCCGTGATGGTGGCGGACGCGCTGCCCTGTCCGCGCGTGTCGCGGCCCTCGGCCTTGATCACCGCCCGGTGGTTGGCGTCGTCGCGCTCGAGGAAGGAGGCGGCGCCTTTGTACTGGGCGGTGATGGGCCCGACCTTGACCTTCACCACACCGCGGAACTCGTCGCCCTCCACCTCCTGGAGCTCGGCGCCCGGCATGCAGGGCGCGATCCGTTCGAGGTCGGTGAGGACCTTCCATGCGTCATCGATCGGCACGCTCACCGAGAACTCGTTCGTCAGGTCCACGTCGTCAGGTCCTCCTGGTGTGCGCGTCTCCGGGATCACGTCCGCCATCTCAAGCAGTTCGAGGAGACGAATAACAGGTCGGCGCCGGCATCGCGCCCGGCTTGTCGGCGGCACCGTTCAATGAATAGAGTACACTCTGAAGGGCTCTGAAGGGGAGGGGTCATGTTGTCCGCGTGGATCGACGTGCCAGTCCGGTGTGCGAGCTGTGGCGAGCTCCTGACGGACGAGGTCTCGCTCGAGTGGGGCATCAACGCGTCTGGGCGTGATGCGCCTCGATACCAACTAGGGGCCACGATCCGATGGGCGGCGGTCGACGGTTCCGTTCCGTCATGGTCGATCGTCGGCCGCGGAGTCGCGAACGTCGGCTCGCCCGCGGAGCGGGATGTGATCGTGAGGTCTCGCCTCGCTGGAACGTCCAGTCGGTGTGGATGTACGGCAGCGGTGTTCGTGCGGATCGTCGACGGCCGAATCGTGGACGTCTTCACGTCGCTCGATGACCCCGATCACTCGGACTACTGGGACTACTGGGACTACTGGGTCGCCGACGCCGACGCTCCGCACGAGTGGTTGCCGTGCATGCACCGCGAGCTGGTGTCCTCGTATCGACCAGACGACGTGTACGGCATGGTCGTACGGTTCGGCGACCGGTCGGAGACAGCCGTCCTGCGAGCCGC
>Ga0070671_100003701_pt1 | contig 11994 bp, 10 predicted proteins | sample KBSS73metaG_FD_65341 | JGI IMG/M metagenome (GOLD analysis project Ga0070671, IMG submission 65341) | Switchgrass rhizosphere microbial communities from Kellogg Biological Station, Michigan, USA - KBS S7-3 metaG | ecosystem: Host-associated > Plants > Roots > Rhizosphere > Soil ...
GGTCGAGCCTGCGCATGATCAGCTGGCTGCGCGGGGTCGTCCAGGTGCGCCGGTGGTAGAGCGCGCTCGTGCCGAATAGCCCGAGGATCGTGACGCTGTAGACCGAGGTGGCCAGCGCCGCGATGCCGCCGACCAGGCTCGCGGAGATCGCGATCAGCGTGGCGCAGGCCGCGACGGACACGACGAACGACCAGAGATGCAGCCAGCCGCGCATCCGTGGCTTGGCGAAAGGCACGTCGTGGGGCGGCGTGAGACTCCCGGCGGACACCCGCCCGAGGGTACGGGATCTTCGCTCCCGACCGGGTGTCGGAGCGATGACCGGGGGGTGAAGCGCGCCGGATGCCGGGGCCCGGCGCGGACGCGGCGTAGGCTCCCGGCCCGTGGGTGTCCGCGACCTGCTCTATTCGACCTACGAGGCGAGGCTGGCCCGACGGCTGGCGGGGGCCGAGCGACCCCGCCACGTCGCGTTGATCCTCGACGGGAACCGCCGCTGGGCGCGCGACGCCGGGCTGGAGGACGTCAACGACGGCCACCGGGTCGGCGCTGCGAAGATCTCCGACCTGCTCGGCTGGTGTGCCGAGTCCGGGGTCGAGGTCGTGACGCTGTTCCTGCTCTCCACCGACAACCTCTCCCGCCCCGAGGACGAGCTGCAGCCGCTACTGCACATCATCGCCGACGTCGTGGACGAGCTCAGCGGGCCGACCGCGCCCTGGCGGCTGCGCGTCGTCGGGGCGCTGGAGATGCTGCCGCCCGCGATGGCGCAGCGGCTCACCGCGGCCGCGACCCGCACGGCCGACCGTACGGGGCTGCACCTCAACGTCGCCGTCGGCTACGGGGGCAGGCAGGAGATCGCCGACGCCGTCCGCAAGCTGCTGCTGCAGCACGCGGAGTCCGGGACGTCGATCGAGGAGCTGGCCGAGGTCCTGGACGTCGACCACATCGCCGCGCACCTGTACACATCCGGCCAGCCCGACCCGGACCTCGTCATCCGGACGTCGGGGGAGCAGCGGCTCTCCGGCTTCCTGCTGTGGCAGAGCGCGCACTCGGAGTTCCACTTCTGCGAGGCCTACTGGCCCGAGTTCCGCCGCGTGGACTTCCTGCGCGCGTTGCGGGACTACGCCGCCCGGCACCGCCGCTTCGGCGGCTGAGTCCACCGGGTCGACCGCCTCGCGACCCCGGACACGCCGAAGGGCGCCGGACCGAGTCGGTCCGACGCCCTCCGGTGGTGTGTCCCGAGATCAGGAGACGGTGTCGCCCGCGCCCGAGATCTGGCCGCAGGAGCGGTCGGTGTCGGTGGTGATGTCGGTGTCGGCCTTGGCCGCACCCAGGATGCCGAGGGCACCGGTGGCGGCACCGACGATGTCCTTGACGTTCGCCTGACCGGCCAGGAGGCCGGCGTTGACCGGGACGTCGTTGTTGCAGGCCTGGATCGGCACGTTGACGTCGTTGCCGGAGACGTTGATCAGGCCCTTGCCCGACTTGTCGATCCCGGTGGTCGAGGCCTCGTGGGCCATCGCGAACGGCGCCATGACGACGGCGGACGCCGCGGTGGTGGCGGCGACGAGGGCAACCTTCTTCAGCACGTCTAGTTCTCCTGTGAGTCTTGGGCTCGAATTGCTCGAGCCCGACATGTCGGTGTCCGACCGGGGAGCCCGCACCGACTGCGATCAATATATGCCGTTCGACGCCGCTGGGGAAATCGTGTGACTCGATCGTGTCAGGACGATTTTCCGGCTCAGGTTACGGTCCCGATCGGGTGATTCCGCGGCACTGTTCAAATGGCCGGGAAAAGCGAACGCCGGGCACCCCAGCAGGGGTGCCCGGCGTCACGGGGTGAGACAGGGTCAGCTGACCGAGTCGCCCGCGCCCGACTCCTGGCCGCAGGAGCGGTCGGAGTCGGTGGCGATGTCGGTCGACGCGGACGCCTTGCCGAACAGGGCGGCCGCACCGGTCAGCGCGCCCGCCAGGTCCTTGACGTTGCCCTGGATCACGCCGACGCCGGCGTTGACCGGGACGTCGTTGTTGCAGGCCTGGATCGGGATGTTGGCGTTGTTGCCGGAGAGGTTGATCAGGCCCTTGCCCGACTTGTCGATGCCGACCTGCTCGACAGCCTGGTAGCTGCCCTTGTCGCCGGCGAAGGCGAGCGGGGACAGGGCGACGAGGGACGCGGCAACGCCGGCCACGACGATTCCAGCCTTCTTCAGCACAGTTTCTTCTCCTGTTTGTGCGGGAACCGGGAGCCGATTCCATTCGCGTCAGCGTCCGAGGTAGGGGAGCCCGCGCTGACTGAGGAGAAAACTATCCGCCCGACAGCCGTATAACAAATCTGCTACGTCTATCGTGTGAGTCCGCGACGGAGCGTTTGGTTATTCCCGGGATCGGGTGAATCCAACGCTTCCCGGCTCACCGTTTCCGGACATCCGCGAAGACGCAGGGTGGCCGGCTCACCCGTCCGGCGAGGTCGCCCCCACGATCGTGGAGCGGGCGCCGGAGGGCCCCGCGCGGGGTAGCGTCCCGCGGATGCGGTCGGCGGGGACGAAGGCGACGGTGTTGGCACGTGACACCGCCCTGCTCGCCCTCCGGCTGGACCGGCTCGCGCCCGGGACCGTGGAGTCGTGGACGGGTGACCCGGCGCTGCGCCGCCATGCGCGCTCCGGGCCCGCGTCGTCGGCGGCCGAGCTCGTGGCGGCCGCCGTGGGGCTGCGCCGGGCCTGCGAGTTCGTCGACCTGCCCCCGGTCCGGCGGGCCTTCGTCGCGGGTGAACTCGCAGCGCTCGAGCGGACCGCCCGGACCGTGGCGGGTGACCGGGTCCCGGTCGAGACCGAGATCCGGGAGTCCTACGGCGTCGTCGTGCGGCCGGGGGACCCGGACCGCTACCGCGAGGCGCACCGGCGCATCGCGGAGCTGCTGCCTGGGCCGGGGTCGGTCGGGGAGCGGCTCGCGGCGCACCGCCGGGCGGACGAGATCCCCCGGGAGCGCCGGGCCGCGGCGATCGGTGCCCTCGTCGCCGCGTTGCGCGTCCGGACCGCGCAGCTGATCGCCCTGCCCGCCGGGGAGTCCGTGGCGGTCGAGCTCGCCGACGGCAGGTCGTGGAGCGGGTTCACCCGCCACCTCGGCGGTGGCCGCTCGGTGGCCCGGTTCAGCGCCGACGCGCCGCTGCGGGCGGGTCAGCTCGCACGGCTCGTGGCGCACGAGACCTACCCGGGCCATCACGTCGAGCACCTGTGCCGGGCCGCGGCGCGCGATCCGGAGCGGGCGCTGAGCCTCACCCACTCCCCGCGGGCCCTGGTGGTGGAGGGGGCGGCGGACCTGGCGCTCGACGCCGTCGTCGGACCGGGGTGGGGGCCGTGGGCCGCCGAGGTGCTCGCCGAGGCGGGGGTCCGCACCGACGGGCCGCTCGCCGAGGCGCTCGACGAGGCGATGCTCCCGTTGCAGCACGTCCGGCTCGACGCCACCCTCCTGGCCGATCGTGCGGGGTCCGAGGTCGCCCGGGAGCACCTGCGCCGGTGGCAGCTGCTGGACCCGGAGCGCACCGAGCGGGCGCTGCGGTTCGTCACCGACCCGCGGTGGCGGGGATACACCGCCACCTACGTCGTCGGGTACCCGCTGGTCCGGGCGTTCTGGGGCGGTGACGCTCCGCGTTTCCGCAGGTTGGTGGCCGAGCCGCTCACCCCGGCGGTACTGGTTCCCCCGGCCGCAGCGGGCTCCGCCGGACAGTCGTCACCCATCCGAGGAGCAGTCACGACAGACGGTGTCGATCACGCGATGAGCGGTCGGCCGTTCTGTTAATTCTGGGGTCCGGCGGTCCAACTCACCGAAGGTCACCCTTGACCGCATCAGGGTGACCGCTAGTAGCGTCTGCGGTGGCGGTGCGTACCGATCGCACCGTCCGGGGAGGCCCTGGACGTGGTGTTGCGAAGCACCCGAGAGGGCCGGCACCCGGCCCTTGCGGGCGTGCGAGCGGCGTTCCACACGCGGCTCGCGCGAACGCACCAGGGTCGGCCGGCCCACCGGAACTGTGGGCGTGGTGTCGCGCTCACGAGGGAGCACCCGTGACCGATCGTCGTACGGCCCCGGTTCAGGCGGACAGCGACGCGAACTCGGCGTCCGTTGCCCGTTGCTACGTGCTCGACACCTCGGTACTCCTGTCCGACCCGTGGTCGTTGACCCGGTTCGACGAGCACCAGGTCGTCCTGCCGCTCGTGGTGATCTCCGAGCTCGAGGGCAAGCGACACCACCCCGAGCTCGGCTGGTTCGCCCGCGCGGCGCTCCGCCAGCTCGACGACCTCCGGATCAAGTACGGCAGGCTCGACGCTCCCGTGCCGATCGGCGAGGTCGGGGGGACGCTCCACGTGGAGCTGAACCACAGCGACCAGTCCGTGCTGCCCAGCGGCTTCCGAGCCGACACGAACGACAGCCGGATCCTGGCCTGTGCCCTCAACCTGCAGGCGGAGTACGGCACGGCGCGCGAGGTCGTGCTCGTCACCAAGGACATGCCGCTGCGGGTCAAGGCGTCCGCGGTCGGGTTGCCCGCGGACGAGTACCACGGTCAGGACGTCGTCCCCTCCGGCTGGACCGGGATGGCGGACGTCGAGGTGTCCGCGGAGGAGGTCGACACGCTGTTCCGGGACGGGGTCCTCGACAACCCGGAGGCCGCCGAGCTGCCCTGCAACACGGGCATCCGGCTGCTCGGCGGGACGTCGTCGGCGCTGGGCCGGGTCACCCCGGACAAGCAGATCAAGCTGGTCCGCGGGGACCGCGAGGCGTTCGGCCTGCACGGCCGCTCCGCCGAACAGCGGGTCGCCCTGGACCTGCTGCTCGACCCTGAGGTCGGGATCGTCTCCCTGGGCGGTCGGGCAGGCACCGGGAAGTCGGCACTGGCCCTGCTCGCCGGGCTCGAGGCCGTCATGGAGCGCCAGCAGCACCGCAAGATCGTGGTCTTCCGGCCGCTCTACGCCGTCGGCGGGCAGGAGCTCGGCTACCTGCCCGGCAGCGAGGCCGAGAAGATGGGCCCCTGGGCCCAGGCGGTGTTCGACACGCTCAGCGCGATCGTCAGCCAGAACGTGGTCGACGAGATCATCGCCCGCGGCATGCTGGAGGTCCTCCCGCTCACCCACATCCGCGGCCGCTCCCTGCACGACACCTTCGTGATCGTCGACGAGGCGCAGTCCCTGGAGCGCAACGTGCTCCTCACGGTGCTCTCCCGGCTCGGCACCGCGTCCCGGGTCGTCCTGACCCACGACGTGGCCCAGCGGGACAACCTCCGCGTCGGCAGGCACGACGGCATCGCCGCGGTGATCGAGAAGCTCAAGGGCCACCCGCTGTTCGCCCACGTCACCCTGACCCGGTCGGAGCGCTCCCCGATCGCGGCCCTGGTGACGGAGATGCTCGAGGGCCCCAACGCCTAACCCATGTGAGCGAACGGCGCTTTCGCTCACACCTATGGAGCGAAAGCGCCGTTCGCTCATCGGGGGGTTGTCCACAGATATCCGGACCTGTGGATGAAGTCTGCAGGGCGGACGGCGTGTGCTCGACGATCGTGGGCATGCCTCGCCGTGCGGATGGACCGACACTTGACGAGATCCGGTTCGGTCTGGACTCCTGGGTCGTCGCCGCCCGCGTCCTCGAGGACATGGGCGTGCCGAGACGCACCATCCACCATCGCTGCCGCCCCGGTGGGCCGTGGGTTCGGCTGCTGCCGGGGGTCGTGATGGTGCGGAGCGGGCCGGTCCATCGCGACGACAGACGGCGAGCGGCACTCGCCTATGCCGGTCCGGGCGCGCTGCTCACCGGGTCGGACGCGCTGGAGGTCGCGGGACTTCGGCGGATTCCGACCCCGTCGGGCGCGGTGCACGTCCTCGTCCCGGCCGACCGTCGCCGCCTCGGCGCCGGACGCGTCCTCGCCGAGCGCACCGAGCGGTTGCCTGCCATGCAGGCGCGCGGCGGGCTGCCGATCGCCCCGGTGACCCGTGCGAGTCTCGACTTCTGTCGACGCTCGGGCGATCGGGACCAGGTCCGCGCGGTGCTCGCCGAGGTCGTGCAGACCGGCCGTGCCACTCCGGCTGCGCTGCGCGCCGAGCTCGAGGCAGGCAGCGGGAGGGGCTCGTCGCTGCCGCGGAACGTGCTTCGCGAGCTGAGCGCGGGGGTGCGATCGGTCGCCGAGGCGAAGGCACGGGAGGTGCTCGGCTCGACCGGCCTGCCGGAGCCGCTCTGGAACGCTCGCCTCGTCGACGGTCGCGGGCTCCACGTCGCGACGGTCGACGCCTGGTTCGACGGGGTCGGTCTGGCCTGGGAGATCGACTCGCGGGAGTTCCACTACGCCGCCGAGGACTACGAGCACACCGTCGAGCGGCACTCACGCCTCACGGCGGCAGGCGTGATCGTCGTCCACACGCTGCCGCAGACCCTGCGCAAGCGCGGCGCTGAGGTGGTGGCCGAGATCCGGCGCGCCTACGAGCACGCCGCCCTGCGTCCGCGCCCACCGCTGACGGCGCTCCCGCAGCGTCGCTGACCCGGCACTGAGCGAACGGCACTTTCGCTCACACCTATGGAGCGAAGGTGCCGTTCGCTCAATGGGTCAGAGGCCGTGCGGGGTGCCCTCGGTGAAGCCTGCCTGGGTCTGGATGCCGACGACCGCGCGCTCGTGGAGCTCGGCGATCGAGCGGGCGCCGGCGTAGGTGCAGGCGCTGCGGACGCCGGCGGCGATGCCGTCGAGCACGTCCTCGACGCCCGGGCGGGCCGGGTCGAGGTGCTGGCGCGAGCTCGAGATGCCCTCCTCGAACAGCCCCTTGCGGGCCCGGTCGAAGTCGTTGTCGCCGCGGGTCCGGGCGGTCACGGCCCGCTTCGAGGCCATGCCGAAGGACTCCTTGTAGGCGCGGCCCTGCTCGTCGCGCTGCAGGTCGCCGGGGGACTCGTAGGTGCCCGCCAGCCAGGACCCGATCATCACCGACGCGGCGCCCGCGGACAGGGCGAGCGCGACGTCCCGCGGGAAGCGCACCCCACCGTCCGCCCAGATCGTGACGCCCTCCTCGCGCGCGGCCGCCGCGCACTCCAGCACCGCCGAGAACTGCGGCCGCCCGACGCCGGTCATCATCCGGGTGGTGCACATGGCGCCAGGGCCGACGCCGACCTTGATCACGTCAGCGCCCGCCGCGGCGAGATCGCGCACCCCGTCCGCCGTGACGACGTTGCCCGCCGCGATCGGCACCGACAGCCCGGAGTCCCGCACGACCGCGCGCACGGCCCGCAGCGCCTCGATCATCTTGTCCTGGTGGCCGTGCGCGGTGTCGACGACGAGGACGTCCACGCCCGCGTCGAGCAGGGCCTTGGCCTTGGTCGGGACGTCCCCGTTGATCCCGACCGCGGCGGCCGTGCGGAGCCTGCCGTGCGGGTCGAGCGCGGGGGTGTAGATGCCGGCCCGGATCGCGCCGAGCGAGGTGAGCAGGCCGGCGAGGCGGCCCTCGTCGTCCAGCCCGAGGGCGACGCCGGAGCCGCCGAGGGTGTCGAACACCTCGCGCGGCGGGGTGCCCAGCGGCATCTGCACGGTGGACGAGTCGAGGACGTCGGCGAGCCGGGTGAACCGGTCCACCCCCTGGCACGCGGCCTCGTTCACGGTGCCGACCGGACGGTCGCCCTCGTCGACGACCACGACGGCGTCGTGCGCCCGCTTGGGCAGCAGGTTCAGCGCGTCGGCCACGGCGTCCCCGGTGCGCAGCACGAGCGGGGTGTCCCACACCGGGTGTCGGGACTTGATCCAGTCGACGATCCCCGCGACGGCCTCCGGCGCGACGTCCTGCGGCAGCACGGTCAGCGCCCCGCGCCGGGCCAGCGTCTCGGCCATCCGCCGCCCCGCGACCGCCGTCATGTTCGCCGCGACGACGGGCACGGTCGCCCCCGTGCCGTCCGCGGTGGTGAGGTCGACGTCGAAGCGGGAGGTCACGGTGGACCGACCGGGGACGAGGAAGACGTCGTCGTAGGTGAGGTCGGTGTGGGGCCGGTGACCGTCGAGGAAGCGCACGGTTGGTGAAGGGTAGTCGCTCGCGCGCATATATGTCAGCGTTCGACGGGGACGGTGCTCGCGGTCGGCGGTGCTCCGGTGCGCATGATCGTTCCGAGTGTGACCCGACGGCGATGGCCGCAACGCTCCGGTGCCCCTCGGATCGATCATGGTCGGCGGGGGTGACAGGAGGGTCGTGCGAGGTGCGCTGCTGTCACGCCGGGAACGATCATGGAAGCCCGGGGTAGGCGGGGGACCGCGACTCACGGATCAGAGCAGGGACTGGACGGCGTCCAGGGTGTCCGCCTCGGCGGGGGTCTTGTCGGGGCGGTAGCGCAGGACCCGGGCGAACCTCAGCGCGACGCCGCCGGGGTAGCGGACGCTGCGTTGGGCGCCGTCCAGGGCGATCTCCACGACGAGCTCGGGGCGCATCTCGACCACGTGCCCGTCGTCGTGGACGGCGAGGCCGGGGAACTCCGCCGTCTGCCAGGCCAGCAGCTCGTCCGTCATGCCCTTGAACGTCTTGCCCACCATGATCGGCGGTCCGCCGTCCGGGTCCCGGGCGCCGAGGTGGATGTTGGACAGGAAGCCGGTGCGCCGCCCGTAGCCCCACTCCGCGCCGATCACCACGAGGTCCAGCGTGTGCACGGGCTTGACCTTCTGCCAGGCCTTCCCGCGCCGCCCGGCCGCGTACGGCGCATCCAGCGCCTTGACCACGACACCTTCGTGCCCCGCGGCCAGGGCCCCGTCGAGCACGTCCGCGGCCTCCTCGGCGGTCGGGTGTCGGACCCCCGGCATGGTCAGCTCCGGGGGCAGCAGCCCGGCCAGGGCGTCCAGCCGGACGGAGAGCGGTTCGTCCAGCAGGTCCTTGCCGTCCAGGTGGAGGAGGTCGAAGAAGAACGGCGACAGGAGCACCTCCGCGGAGCCGTCGGACCCGAAGCGGGACATGGTGTCCTGAAACTTGCGGGGGCGGCCGTCGTCGTCCAGGGCGAGGGTCTCGCCGTCGAGCACCGCCTCGGTGCACGGGAGCGCCAGGACGTGCGCGACCAGCTCCGGGACCGCCCCGGTGATCTCGCGCAGCGTCCTGGTCCAGACCCGCACCGACGAGCCGGAGCGGTGCACCTGGATCCGGGCCCCGTCGAGCTTCTGCTCCACGGTGACCTCGCTGCCGAGCGACTCCAGCGCCGCGTCGAGCGAGGAGCCGGGGGAGGCGAGCATGGGACGCACGGGCCTGCCGACCTCGAGTCGCACCGCCTCCAGCGCCGCGACCCCGCCGCTCAGCGCCGTCTCCGCGGTCGACGGCAGCGAGCCGGACAGCATGAACGCGCGCCGCACCACCGGCGCGGGCACCGACGAGGCCTCCGCGATCGCCTCGAGCATCACGCCCTCGAGCGCCCCCTGCCGCAGCTCACCGCCGAGCAGCCGGACCAGGAACCGTTGCTCGCTCTCGGTGGCCGCCCCCAGCAGCGAGCCGAGCAGCTCGGTCCGTCGCCGTGCGGACCCGGCCCCGCTCGTCCCCGCGAGATCGGTGAGCAGCGCGTCGACCTGCGCGACCTCCCACGTCGGTGTGGCTGCGGGGTCGGGTCGCGCGCCGGAGAGCGTGCGGAACCCGACCCCGATCCGCCCCTGGCGCGGCTCGCCGGACAGCCAGGCCGTGGCGGGACCGATCTCCTCGGGCCCGGCCCGACGCAGCAGCGCGGCCAGCGCCGCCGACTTCGCCTTCCGCGAGCGGGTGGCGACGACCGCGGCCGACGCCTCGACCACCTCGTTCAGCAGCACGGGTGCATCAGAGCACAGAACACCGACACTCTCAGCCCATCGACTTCTGGCCGTCGATCGTCTCCCGCAGGATGTCCGCGTGCCCGGCGTGCTGCGCGGTCTCGGCGACGAGGTGGGTGAGCACCCGGCGCGCCGACCACGCCTTCTCGGTGAACCACGGCGCCTCGGGCAGGTCGTGGGTCAGGTCGAGCGACGGCAGGGCCGCCACGACCTCCTCGGTCCGCGCGGCGATGTGCGAGTACTCCGCCAGCAGCCCCTCCAGCGTCTCGCCGGGGAGCATCCGGAAGCCGTTCTCGCGCTCGGCGAACGAGTCCTCCGTGAACTCCATCGACACCGCCCCGGCCTGGATGAACTCGATCCAGGCCCGCTCGCAGTCCGTGACGTGCTTGATCAGCCCGCCGAGGGACAGCTCGCTCGCGGTCGGGGTCAGCCGCGCCTGCTCGTCGGTGAGGCCCTGGACGGTGTACCGGAACAGGTACCGGTGCTTCGCGAGCGCGCCCAGCAGGTCGGTCTTCTCGGTGGTGGGGATCTCCGTCGTCGTCATGAGAGGAACGGTACGGAGCGCTCCGGTCAGATCCCGTCCGCAATTCGAGGACTCCTCTGTGAACGATCGTTCAGCGCAGCTAGGGTGGCGGCATGGTCGGCGTCGGGAGCTTCGCCGCCGCCGAGCGCGATGTGCCGTGCCCGATCGGGCGCGCTGGGGTGCGCCGACGACGCTGCACCGGCCGCGGGCATCCGGTCCGGAGACCTGCCTGCCGATGCGCCGGACGTCGGTCACGGCCCGGCTCGAGGTCGCCGACCCGCTACCCGGCCGCACCGGCCTGAACCATCGCAGCACGGCGAGACGAAGGAGTACGCATGCGCGCAGCACGGGTCACCCGCACAGACGGGCCGAAGTCCCTGGAGGTCGCCGAGCTCCCGGACCCGACCGCAGGCCCGGGCGAGGTGCTGATCGAGGTGAAGGCGGCCGGGGTCAACTTCCCCGACCTGCTGCTGACCCGGGACGAGTACCAGTACAAGCCCGAGGTGCCGTTCACCCTCGGCGGCGAGCTGGCGGGCGTGGTCCGCTCGGCGCCCGCCGACTCCGAGTTCTCGGTGGGTGACCGGGTCGCGGCGTCGAGCACGGTGGGAGCGTTCGCCGAGCTGGTCTCGGTCCCGGTGCTGAACGTGTACCCGCTCCCCGACGGCGTCGGGTTCGCCGCGGGCGCCTGTCTGCCGATGAACTACCTGACGATGACCTTCGCCCTGATCACCCGCGCCAACCTGCAGAAGGACGAGACCGTGCTCGTCCAGGGTGCGGCGGGCGGCATCGGCACGGCGACGATCCAGCTCGCGAAGGCCCTGGGCGCCCGGGTCGTCTCGGTGGTGTCCAACCAGGAGAAGGCGGACTTCGTGAGGTCCATCGGCTCCGACGAGACCGTGCTGGTCGACGGCTTCAAGGACGCCGTGCGGGCGCTCGGGGGCGCGGACCTGGTCGTCGACCCGGTCGGCGGGGACCGGTTCACCGACTCGCTGCGCTGCCTCAACCCGCTGGGCCGGCTGCTGGTCGTCGGGTTCACCGCCGGGGACATCCCGTTGGTCAAAGTGAACCGGCTGCTGCTCAACAACATCGACGTCCGGGGCGTCGGCTGGGGCGCCTACGCCATCCCGCGCGAGGGCTACGCCCGCACGGTGTGGGACAAGCTGGTCCCGTTCCTCGAGTCCGGTGAGGTCGATCCGCCGGTCGCGGGCACCTACCCGCTGGAGCGGGCGGGCGAGGCCGTCGCGCTGCTGGGGGAGCGCGGGGTGCTGGGCAAGGTCGTCATCGAGCCCTGATCGAGCCCTGATCGAGCCCTGAGGTCGGAACCCGGCCGCAATGGCCGCGATACTGGCGCCATGGCCTCCACCGGCTCGCGCACCCTGCGGCTGTTGTCGCTGCTCCAGACCCACCGCCACTGGGCCGGGCCGGAGCTCGCGGAGCGGCTCGGGGTCTCGCCGCGCACCCTGCGGCGAGACGTCGACCGGCTCCGGGAGCTCGGCTACCCGGTCAACGCGCACCGCGGGGTGGACGGCGGTTACCAGCTGGCCGCGGGCGCGGCGCTGCCCCCGCTGGTGGTCGACGACGAGGAGGCGGTGGCGCTCGCCGTCGGGATGCAGGCGGCGACCCAGGGCGCGGTGGCCGGGATCGAGGAGCCCGCGCTGCGGGCGTTGACCAAGGTCGTGCAGGTGATGCCGCCCCG
>Ga0070671_100003702_pt1 | contig 11993 bp, 8 predicted proteins | sample KBSS73metaG_FD_65341 | JGI IMG/M metagenome (GOLD analysis project Ga0070671, IMG submission 65341) | Switchgrass rhizosphere microbial communities from Kellogg Biological Station, Michigan, USA - KBS S7-3 metaG | ecosystem: Host-associated > Plants > Roots > Rhizosphere > Soil ...
CTGTTGCAGGAGTTCGGGCCGAAGCGCGTCGTCGACACGCCGATCACCGAATATGGCTTTGCCGGCATCGGTTCGGGCGCGGCCATGGGCGGCCTGAGGCCGATCGTCGAGTTCATGACGTTCAACTTCGCGATGCAGGCGATCGACCACATCATCAATTCGGCCGCGAAGACCAATTACATGTCGGGCGGGCAGATGCGCTGTCCGATCGTGTTCCGAGGGCCCAACGGTGCAGCGGCACGCGTCGGCGCCCAGCACAGCCAGAACTACGGGCCGTGGTATGCGAGCGTGCCCGGCCTGATCGTGATTGCGCCGTACAGCGCGGCGGACGCCAAGGGCCTCCTGAAAGCAGCGATCAGGACCGACGACCCGGTCGTCTTCCTCGAGAATGAGCTTCTCTACGGCCAGCATTTCGACGTGCCACAGCTCGACGATTATGTCCTGCCGATCGGCAAGGCGCGGATCGTCCGCCCGGGCAAGGACGTGACCATCGTCAGCTATTCGATCGGCGTCGGAGTCGCGCTTGAGGCCGCGCAGGAGCTGATGGCGCAGGGCATCAATGCCGAGGTCATCGACCTCCGGACGTTGCGCCCGCTCGACACGGCGACGGTGCTGGAGAGCCTCAAGCGCACCAACCGCATGGTAGTCGTCGAGGAAGGTTGGCCGGTCTGCTCGATCTCGTCAGAGGTCATCGCCGTCGCAATGACCGAAGGCTTCGACGACCTCGACGCTCCGGTGCTGCGCGTGACCGACAAGGACGTTCCGCTTCCCTATGCCGCGAACCTTGAGAAGCTGGCGTTGATCAAGGCGAGCGACGTGGTCGAGGCGGTGAAGGCCGTCACTTATCGCTGAGCGGTCGCTCGACCGGCCCCGTGAAATCGCGCTGTGGACAGCGCCGGAGTCGGTTCGTCCAGCCCTACGTGCGCTGTGGGAGCTGGACCTTGCCTTCGCCGACGTCGTTTCGACGACCCTCACGCCGCAACTTGGTTTGATCCGCCTTGCGTGGTGGCGAGAGCGCCTCGAGGAACTAGATCGAGGCACTGAACCTCCGGCAGAACCGCATCTGCGAGCCGTTTCAGAGAATCTCATTCCGGCAGGAGTGACGGGCGCGGAGCTGTCACAGCTTGAAGATTGCTGGGTCGCACTGCTCACACCTTTTCCTTGGGAGGATTTGGTCGCGGAAGCCCTCGTCATGCGAGGCAAGATCCTCTTCGGCATCGGGGCGCGCCTGCTAGGTTTTGAGCCAGCGGAGGCTGAGCCCTTTGGCGTGGTATGGTCGCTTGAGGACGCAGCGCGGCACTGCAGCGACCAACAATCGCGCGAATTTCTTCAAGATCGCGCCAGAGCGGCGATCGACCAAATACCGCAGCGCCGCGTTCCTAACGACCTTCAACCGCTGACAATGTTTGTCTTTAGAAGGGCTTACGAATTGCTCCATGGCGACCGCCGAGGCTGGCACCGTATATGGGCAGGGCTACGTTACGTCCTGTTCGGAGAATGGCCTCGATAGTTGACAGGGACGCCTCCGTTTCGGAGGTTGCCGGCGTGCCGAATCTCCTAGTTTCAGGGGATTCCTATGCTGCGTTTCCTGGCCGGCGCTGCCGCCTGCTTTCTTCTTATGACCGGCGCTTTCCTCATTTGGCAGTCCCGCGCGGCCACCGGACCCGGTTTGCCCGGTGCTCCTCCGGCGCGTGCCGCCACCTTGTTCGGTGACGCCGAGCCGCTTCAGGCGCCCGAGGCGAGCGCCAAGACGCGGGAGGAGAAGCGCTTCGCCCGCTACGACAAGGACAAGGACGGCAAGGTCGAGACGATGGAATATCTCGCCGCGCGGAGGCGCAACTTCGACAAGCTCGACCTCGACCACAACGGCGGGCTTTCGTTCCAGGAATATGCCGTGAAGGGGATCGAGAAGTTCAATTCTGCGGGCGGAAAGAAGGGGTTTCTGGCCCCTGCGGAATTCGTCGCGACCGCGCCGCCGCCGGCCAAGCACAAGCTGGGCTGCAGCTGCCGGACTAAGCCTGCCGAAGTAGCGAGCGCCGACGATGGCGGAGACAACGCCAACTAGGCGGGCTCCGGCACCTTCATCTGCTCCAGCCAATCCGCCAGCTCAGCGCGGGCACGGTCGGTGTAGGCCTTCTTGCGGTCGGCCTTCCTCAGCCGGCCGGGAAGCGGCGGCATCAGCCCGAAATTGACGTTCATCGGCTGGAAAGTCTCGGCGTCCGCGCCGCCCGTGATGTGGTTGAGCAAGGCGCCGAGCGCGGTCTCCGGCGGAGGCGCGGCCAGCGTATCGCCGCGAAGCTCGGCGGCGGCGAAGCGCGCAGCGAAGATGCCGACGGCGGCGCTTTCGACATAGCCTTCGCAGCCGGTGATCTGGCCTGCAAAGCGGATGTTGGGCTTCGACTTCAGCCGCAGCTCGCCGTCGAGCAGCCGAGGCGAGTTGATGAAGCTGTTGCGGTGGATCCCGCCTAGCCGCGCGAACTCGGCATTCTCGAGGCCCGGGATGGTGCGGAAGATGCGGATCTGCTCGCCGTGCTTCAGCTTGGTCTGGAAGCCAACCATGTTCCATAACGTGCCGAGCGCATTGTCCTGGCGAAGCTGGACGCACGCGTAGGGCCAGCGCCCGGTGCGCGGATCGTCGAGACCGACGCCCTTCATCGGCCCGAAGCGAAGCGTCTCGACCCCACGCTCGGCCATCACCTCGATCGGCATGCAGCCCTCGAAGTAAGGCGTGTCCTTCTCCCACTCCTTGAACTCGGTCTTCTCGCCGGCATTCAGCGCAGCGACGAACTCCTCGTACTGCGCCTTGTCGAGCGGGCAGTTGATGTAATCCTTGCCGCCCTTATCCCAGCGCGCCGCCATCCAGGCGACCGACATGTCGATGCTGTGGCGGTGAACGATCGGGGCAATGGCATCGAAGAAGGCGAGGGCGCCTTCGCCGGTTTCGGCGGCAATCGCCTCGGCGAGCCTTGAGCCAGTAAGCGGGCCGGTGGCGATGATGGCCGGATGGTCGGGAAGCGTATCCACGCGCTCGCGGATAATGGCGATGTTGGGGTGCTGCTCAATGGCGCGCGTGACCTCGGATGCGAATGCGTCGCGGTCCACGGCAAGGGCAGATCCTGCCGGTACGCGGTGCCGGTCGCCCGCACGCATGATCAGCGATCCGAGCGCGCGCATCTCCTGGTGGAGCAGTCCTACCGCATTGTTTTCGGCATCATCGGAGCGGAAGCTGTTCGAACAGACCATCTCGGCCAGGCTGTCGGTTTCGTGCGCCGGAGTCATGTCGCCGCCGCCGCGCATTTCGCTGAGGCGTACGCGGATGCCCGCTTCGGCTAGCTGCCACGCGGCTTCCGACCCGGCCAGGCCACCACCGATTATGTGAATGTCGAAGGACATGGCCGCGTCATTGCGAGGAGTAGAGCGACGAAGCAATCCATTTGCCACGCTGGATTGCTTCGCTTCGCTCGCAATGACAGGGGAGCGGGCATGCGCATTTTTACCATCGGCTATGAAGGAGTGACCCTGCCCGAGTTCCTGGCTGCCCTGCTTGCGGCAGGGGTGGGCCGCGTCATCGACGTTCGCGCGTTGCCGCTGTCACGCCGACCGGGATTCTCTAAGTCCGCACTGCGCGGCGCGCTGGAGGAAGCGGGCATTGAATATGTTCACCTTAAGGCGCTCGGGACTCCGGCGGACGGGCGTGCCGCCGCCCGCGCCGGGCGCCACGCCGACATGGCACGCATCTATGCCAGCCAGCTCGAGCTGCCCGAAGCGATCGCGCAAGGTGCGCAGATGATGGCGCTATCCGAAGAGAAGCCGAGCGCCTTGTTGTGCTTCGAAAGGGAGCCGCAGCATTGTCACCGGACTCTATTGCTCGACGCCGTCGCTCCTGCCGTCGAAGTGACGCACCTGTTCGCCTGATCAGACGGCCGGCAGCTCGTCAGCGGTCGTTTCGCTAGTCAGCAGCGCTTCGATGTCGGGGATTGGGCGGCCGCTCATTTCTTTGTTGATCGTGCAGACGACGCGCCTCTCGACCTCCTTGTGGAGGCATTTCTTGAGGACGCCGAGCGCCTTGGGCGGGGCGACGATGGCCAGCGCCTCGAAGTCGTTGCGAAGCACGCGCGCCTTCAGCTCGTCGGCAGCATCCTTGACCCAGCGGTCTTCCTCCTGCTGCTGGAAGTCGGGCTCTTCATAGGTCGAGCGGCCATAGCCCGCGCTCTGCTTCGTTGTGCCCGGAGCATCCGTCTTGATTTCCCGATCCTTTCGTTCCGTGCGCGCGTCGTGCGCCTCGGTCCGAAGGTCGATTTGATTTTCATCCCCGTGATTGCGGAAGAACAGCATCTTGCGGCCGTCGGCGACCAGAACCAGCGCATCGTGGGGAAGGGGCATCACTTTCTCCTTTTTGTGGCGTCAGGAGAACGCAGGCCCTTCCTAGCAGGTTTCAGCGGTTGGTCGCAGGATAAACTTACCTCGGCTCCGGATCGGCCGGTCGGTCGAGCTCACTTTCACCGACGATCGCATCGTCGACGGGCGCGATCTCCTCGCCGCCTTCGACCTCGATCTCTTCCTCTTCGGATTCCTCGATCTTGGCGACGCTGACAACATGCTCGTTCTCCGCCACGCGGAAGATGGTCACGCCCTGCGTGTTGCGGCCCATCACTCGGATATCGCCCACGGTCGTGCGGATCATCTTGCCTTGGTCGGTGACCAGCATCAGCGCCTCGCCCTGACGGGCCGGGAATGATGCGACGACGCCGCCGTTCCGCTCCGACGTGTCGATATTGGTGATGCCCTGGCCGCCGCGGTTGGTGCGGCGATATTCATAGGCCGAGGAGCGCTTGCCGTAGCCGTTCTCGGTCACGGTCAGGATGAACTGCTCATTCTCCTGCAGCTCGGCGTAGCGCTCGGCCGGCAGCGAGCATTCGACATCCTCGCGTTCGCGCCATGGCGGGCATTTCAGATAGGCCTCGCGTTCCTCCTGCGTAGTGCCGACCCGGTGCAGGATCGACATCGAAATAACCTCGTCGCCGGGAAGGAGCCGGACCCCGCGGACGCCGGTCGAGGTACGCGACTGGAACTCGCGGACGTCGGTGGCCATGAATCGGATCGCCTTGCCCTTTCGCGTCGCGATGAGCACGTCGTCGCCCTCGGTCAGCAGCTCGACCCCGATCAGACGGTCGCTCAGGTCGTTCTGCTCCTCACTGTCGTCGTCGGCGCCCTCGACAACACCGAAACGCATCGCGATCTTTCCGGCGGTCGGCACGTTGGTGAAGGCGGCCATGCTGTTTCGCCGTACCGTGCCGTGAGCGGTCGCAAACATGATGTGGACCTTACCCCACTCGGCCTCGTCTTCGGGCAGCGGCAGGACGGTGGAGATGGTCTCGCCCTCAGCCAGCGGGAGGAGGTTGACGAAGGGTCTCCCCTTGGTGTTCGGGCCGCCTTCGGGCAGTCGCCACACCTTCATGCGGTAGACCCGGCCGAGGTTGGAGAAGAACAGCACCGGATTGTGGGTCGAGGTCACGAACAGGGTGGTGACCGCGTCTTCTTCCTTCGTGGCCATGCCGGCCCGGCCCTTGCCGCCGCGTTTCTGCTCACGGAAAACCGCGAGCGGCGAACGCTTGATGTAGCCGCCCATGGTCACGGTCACGACCATGTCCTCGCGCTCGATCAAGTCCTCGTCCTCGATGCCGTCGGCGGCGGGAGCGAGTTCGGTCACGCGTGGTGTCGCGAATTCGGCTTCGACCTCGTCGAACTCCTCGCGCATCACCTCGTAGAGGCGGGCCCGGTTGGCGAGGATTTCGAGCAGCTCACCAATATTCTTGGCCAAGCCCTCGAGCTCGCCGGCGATCTCGTCGCGGCCAAGCGCAGTCAGGCGGTGCAGGCGAAGCTCGAGGATCGCCTTCACCTGCGCGTCTGACAGGCGGTAGCTCTTGTCGGCCTTCTGCGGCTCGACCGCCTCGACCAGCGCGATGTAGGGGCGAATTTCCTCCATCGGCCATTCGCGCTCGAGCAGCTTCTCGCGTGCCTGGGCGGGCGATGCGGACCCGCGGATCAGCTTCACTACTTCGTCTAGGTTGGTGACTGCGACGACCAGTCCGAGCAGCAGGTGGGCGCGCTCGCGGGCCTTGAACAGCTCGAACTTCGTGCGCCGCGTGATGACTTCCTCGCGGAAGCGGATGAAGGCTTCGATGAAATCGCGCAGTGTCAGGGTTTCGGGCCGGCCGCTGCGGATCGCCAGCATGTTGGCGGGGAAGCTGGTCTGCGCCGGTGTGTGACGCCATAGCTGGTTAAGCACGACCTCCGGCGTTGCGTCGCGCTTCAGGTCGATGACGATGCGGACGCCTTCGCGGTTGGACTCGTCGCGAATGTCGGAGACGCCCTCGATTCTCTTGTCCTTGGCGGCTTCGGCGATCTTCTCGACAAGGCCGTTCTTGCCAACCTGGTAGGGGATTTCGGTCAGGACGATCGAGCGGCGGTCGCCGCGGCCTTCCTCGACGTGGTGACGTGAGCGCAACAGGATCGAACCGCGCCCGGCAGTGTAGGCGCCGCGAATGCCGGACAGGCCCAGGATGAAACCGCCGGTAGGGAAGTCCGGACCCTTCACATGCTCCATCAGCCCTTCGGAGCTGATGGCCGGATCGTCCATGAACGCGCGGCAGGCGGCGAGGACTTCGCCCAAGTTGTGCGGCGGAATGTTGGTCGCCATGCCGACGGCGATGCCGCCGGCGCCGTTGACCAGGAGGTTGGGGAACCGTGCGGGGAGTACCTGCGGTTCGCGTTCCGACGCGTCGTAGTTGGGCGTGAAATCGACGGTGTCGCGGTCGATATCGCCGAGCAGGAAATTGGCGACCTTCGCCAGCCGCGCTTCCGTGTATCGCATCGCCGCCGGTGGATCTGGGTCCATCGAGCCGAAATTGCCCTGGCCGTCGACCAGCGGCACGCGCATCGACCAGTCCTGGGTCATGCGGGCGAGGGCGTCGTAGATCGCGCTATCGCCGTGCGGGTGATACTTACCCATGACGTCACCGACGATGCGGCTCGACTTGCGGTACGGGCGCCCGGCGACATAGCCAGCTTCCTGGCAGGCGTAGAGAATGCGGCGATGGACGGGCTTCAGGCCGTCGCGAACGTCGGGCAACGCGCGGCTGACGATGACGCTCATCGCATAGTCGAGATAGGAGGTCTTCATCTCCTCGACGATGGAGATCGGCGCGATGTCGCTGTCGCCCGGCGGTGGAGGCGTGGCGTCGTCGATAGGGGGCTGAGTGGCCAAGAAACGGTCCTGCTTGAAACTATTGCGAGGGATGGCAGAGCGGCCTCGGCCGCGTCCCTCCCCGATAGACCCTACCTAGTGACTGTTTCGCCTTAGCGCCACCCCGCGCGCCCCCGCGCGCGCGAGGGAAATATTCGCAGGCGAAGCTGCCCGGGTCCCAGTTTCCCGGGCGAAATCAGGCGGTTCAAAGGCCGTTCACGGCGCAGCCGCCAAGTGGCTTGGCCTCGCAACAATCCGGGTCTAAGTCGCCCGCCGTCATTCCGCGCCGGCGCGGCCGGCCGCAACAGGAGAATCCTGATCATGAAGCCGAGTCTTTCCACTGCGATTGCGCTGGTCATTGGAGCTTCGGCCGGGCCGGCCGCGGCCCAATACGGCTCCTACGGTTCACCGGCGCCCCAGCAGCAACAGCAGCAGCCGCCGAGCGCGGCGGCAGCCGCACAGTCTCCTCAGGCCAACATCCCGCCATCAAAGAAGGCGCGCAACGCCATCGTCGACCTGCAGACAGCAGTAAACGCCAAGGATGCCGCGGCCATCCCGGCGAAACTCGCAGCCGCGCAGGCCGTCGCCGAGACCAAGGAAGACCGCTATCTGATCGCGCGCCTGCAGCTCCAGGCGGCGGCCGCGGCCAATGACAATGCAGCGATGGAAGCTGCCCTCGGAGCCGTTGCAGCGTCAAATTATCTCGATGCGGCTCGCATGAGCGATTTGTACGTCGCGCTCGGCGGAACCTATTACAACAGCAAGCTCTACCCGCAGGCAGCCGCCGCGTTTCAAAAAGCCCTCGCACTGAACCCGCAGAACAAGGACGCTGGCCCCATGATCGCCGAGGCGCTGATCGGCGCCGGCCAGAAGGCAGAAGCCGCGGCTGCCTTGCAGCGCCTGATCCAGGCTAGCGCTGCATCGGGCCAGAAGCCTGCGGAAAATGTCTACAAGCGCGCGGTCGCCATGGCTTATGAGGCGCAGGCCCCCGCTGCCATCGATCTCGCACGGCAATGGGTCGCTGCCTATCCGACGCAGTCCAGCTGGAGCGATGCGATTGCGATCTATCGCAACCTCAACATGGGCGACCAGGAAGCAACGCTCGACCTGCTGCGGCTCAAGCAGGCGATGGGGACGCTGAATGCAAAGGATTACACTGACCTTGCCGGTGCGGCGACCGACCAGCTGATCTTTACTGAAGCGCAGAAGGTCACGGACGCGGGCATCGCAGCAAAAATGATCGATCCGGCGAGTGCGAGCGGCCGCGATCTCGTGTCGGTCCTGAAAGTGAAAGCCAAGCCGACCGCGGCAGACCTTGGCGAGGCGATGAAGGTCGCCGCCAACGCCAAGGCGCTGATGCGGATCGGCGACAATTATGCCGCTCTTGGCGATTATTCGCAGGCTGTGGCGGCCTACAAGCTGGCCATGGGCAAGCCCGATGGCGATGCGGGCCTGGCCAATCTACACATCGGGATGGCGCTGGCGCGTTCGGGCGACAAAGCTGGCGCGACTGCTGCTCTCAATGCCGTGACCGGGCCGCAGGCCGCGCTCGCCAAATACTGGCTGCTTTACGTCGCACAAAAGGCCTGAATTCCGGTCGTTTCGATTCTCTGATTGCCTTGTCCCGTTTCGGGATGGTTAAGTCGTTTCCTCTTAGCGCAAAGTAAATGCTCGCTTAGAGCGGGTGAGGGTGCGTTCCGAAGGAAACCAGTAGCCAGTGCGCTTCGACGATCGTTTGCTGACCGTCCTCAACCAGCCGGCCGAGGACCGCCACGACGCCGCTGTCCGCTGGCGTCAGTTGGTGGACCTTGTCGCGCGTGCTGGAGCCAACAGCGCAAGTACCGTTACTGCCGAGGCGCTCGCTGCCATTCGTGCGGAAGCACCGCGCGTGGAGGAAACGGTCCGGGCTGCTACCGCGCGTGCCGTCGCCGCGCTGCCACTGCCACTCGGCCTGCTGGAATATTTCGCGTCGGATTCACTGAGCGTTGCGGCGCCCGTTCTCGCGGCAGCAACGCTCGATGCACGCCAGTGGCGCGCGCTTCTCGCGGTGGCCGACGACGAGACGCAGGCGTTCATCGCGACCCTTCATCCAGATCTGAAAGGAGAGGCGCCCGCTGCGGTCGAGGCGAGGGCGCCCCAATATGCCACGGCGGACGCGATGGTCGCGAACAGCGGGGCGGTTGATTCTCCATCGCTGCAGGACGTGATCGAGCGCATCGAACGCCGGCGCCGCTTGCGGTCAAGTCCAGTGGCTGACGCGAAGGAGGAGGATCGGGAACCATCCGGATCGCCGGCGCTGTTCCGCTGGGAATGCGGGCCTGGCGGCGAGATCGCCTGGGTCGAAGGTGCTCCGCGGGGCCCCCTGATCGGTCGGTCGATTGCCCGCCATGAGGAGAACGACGGCAACCGCGTGGATGCGGATGTCGTCCGAGCCTTTGCAGTGCGAGCGCCGTTCCGCGATGCGCTTTTGCGGGTCGGCGGGGCCGGCCCGGTCGCCGGCGAATGGAAGATCAGCGGAGTCCCCGCTTTTGAGCCCACCGACGGCCGTTTCGCGGGCTATCGCGGCGTGGCGTTGCGGGACGCTCCTCCCGCACCCGCTACGCCGAGGCCGGACGCCATTCCCGACATGTTGTCGGATCCGGATTCGGTCCGTGAACTCGTCCATGAGATCAAGACCCCGCTCAACGCGATCATGGGTTTCGCCGAGATCATCGAAGGCCAGTATCTCGGCCCCGCCGACCGCGGTTACCGCGAGCGCGCGGCCGAGATCGGGCGTCAGGCCCGGCTGCTTCTGACGGCGATCGACGATCTCGATTTCGCAGCGAAGATCCATTCGGCGCAAGGCTCGACCCGGGAACGGGTCGACCTCGCCGCATTGCTGGACAGGGCGGCTGGTGAATTGCGGGATATCGCCGGCAAGCGCGGGGTGGACGCAACCATTTCACCGGCGCGCGGCGAAGTTCCGGCTGCGGTGGAGCCTGAGCTCGCGGATCGATTGCTGATTCGCCTGTTCGGCGCGCTGGCGGATCGCGCCGAGCCGCGGGAGCGGCTGTACGTCTCGGCCGAAACGCCGAACGCCTCCGCGCGCATTTCGATCAGCAGGCCCGCCGCGCTAAGAGACGTGTCCGACGCGGAGCTGTTTAACGGAGCGGCGGAGCACGGGTTCGAGGGTGGCTTCTCGTTGCGGCTTGCGCGCGGCCTGGCGCGGATTGCGGGCGGCGACCTCGTCAGCAGCCGCGACGCATTCTCACTGGTTTTTCCGAGAGCGTGACCGCCGCGCCTTGGCGCGGCACGGTCCTTTGTCTATCGCGAGGGCGACCGGGGAGGGCCTGTAGCTCAACGGTAGAGCCGGCCGCTCATAACGGCTAGGTTGTAGGTTCGAATCCTGCCGGGCCCACCATCATCACGCGGAGCCAGTCCAAGGGGACTGGCGAGCACGAAGATCACGCCTTAGGGCAGGCTCCGGTGTCGGGGAGTGGCGCAGTCTGGTAGCGCATCTGCTTTGGGAGCAGAGGGTCGCAGGTTCGAATCCTGTCTCCCCGACCACCTACAAACCAGCAGTCCGGGGGACTGCTGCGATTTGCTGGATCCGTTAGTCCCCGCGGCTACTTCGACTTGTTCTCAGTGGTCGTCGTGGTCGTCGTGGTCTTGGTCGCGCCGTCGGTGTGCTCGTCCTTGTTGACCTTCACGCTGACGTCGGCGTTGCCGATCTTGTTCTCGAGCTTGTCGCCGGTCTTCTGAACGTCGTTGCCGATGTCGGCGGCGATGTTCTGCGCGGTGTTGCCGATGTCCGCCGCCGTATTTTCGGCCGTGTTCTGGTCATACTGGACCGTGACCGCGTTGCCGTCCTTGGTGACGTTGCAGGCACCGAGCAGCAGCAGTGGAATGGCGAGTGCGATGCGCATGGAGTTCCTCCCTGGTTTTGGAAGGCTCAACGCCGTTTCGGCCGTTTCGCTCCCGATTCAATTCCGCCCGAAAGCACGGCAAGCATTGTGGTCCAGGCCGCGACATTCTGCCGGAGCTGGGCAGGGTCGATTTTGTCCAGCGTATCGTCAGGCGTGTGGTGCCAGTCGAAATAGTGAGTGCCGTCCTGATTCAGCGAAATCCACGGCGCGCCGGCGGCGATCGTCGGCTCGACGTCGGTGCCGTCCGCATCGCCCTTGTCGTTCCTGGTGATGCCCAGCGGCGCAAGCGCCGCGGCTAGCTTGGCGTAAGCAGCCGGATCGCTGTCTTTCAGCTTAGAGCTGAACCGCCAGATGCGGTCGGCGCCGAAATCGCTTTCCGCGGCGATTGCGTGCGGCTCCTTGCCGTGCGCGTCGGCATAAGCCTTGCCGCCGAAGCCACCGGGCTCCTCGGCGCCGAACCAGACAATGCGGATCGTGCGCGCCGGGCGGCCCGCATCCATGATGTGCTTTGCCGCGGCTGTGGTGATTGCCACGCCCGCCCCGTCGTCGATTGCGCCAGTGGCGAGGTCCCAGCTGTCGAGATGGCCGCCGACGAGGAGAACCGGCGCTTTCGGATCGCGGCCGGGCACTTCGGCGATGACGTTGCCGGAATGGCCACCGTCACTTTTCTGGCTGACGAGGGTCAGGTGCATGGTGACGGGTCGGCCGCGCTCGAGGATGCGGATGAGCTGCTCGGCATCGGGAACCGAGAGCGCCCCGGCCGGAATCGGCTTCGCGCCGTCGGTGAAATATTGAACGCCCGTGTGTGGATTTCGGTGGTGGTCGGTGCCGATCGAGCGGAT
>Ga0070671_100003705_pt1 | contig 11992 bp, 7 predicted proteins | sample KBSS73metaG_FD_65341 | JGI IMG/M metagenome (GOLD analysis project Ga0070671, IMG submission 65341) | Switchgrass rhizosphere microbial communities from Kellogg Biological Station, Michigan, USA - KBS S7-3 metaG | ecosystem: Host-associated > Plants > Roots > Rhizosphere > Soil ...
TTCCTGAAGGGCGTTGGACCGCGCAAAGGCGCCGACCTGAAGAAGGCGGGGCTCGCGACGGTCGAAGACCTGCTGTACCGCCTGCCGTTCCGCTACGAGGACCGCAGCCGCATGCAGCCGATCGCGTCGCTCCGTCCCGGCACCAAGGCGGCGGTGTTCGGCGAAATCAAGAGCGCGCACGTGGCGATCACGCGCCGGCGCGGCTTCCGCATCTTTCACGCCGTGCTCGGCGATGCGAGCGGCGGCATCCGCTGCTCGTGGATGAACCAGGCCTATCTGGCCGACATCCTGCAGCCGCGCACGACGGTCGTCGTCTTCGGCGAGGTCAAGCTGGATTCGAGCGGGCTGCACTTCCTCAACCCCGAATTCGAGATCGTCTCGGACGATCTCTCCGGGCTGCACGTCGGGCGCATCGTGCCCTTCTACGAACGCACCGGCACCGTGACCCCCAACATGCAGCGGAAGCTCGTGCGCCACGCGCTCGACGTTCTCCCGGCCGAACTGCCCGATCTCCTGGACCCGGACCTGCGCGCCCGCCAGGGTCTGATGGCGCGGCGGCCGGCTATCGAGGCGAGCCACTTTCCGGCGAGCGAGGCCAATGTCGGCGAGCTCAACGCGTTCCGGACGCCGGCCCAGCGGCGCCTCATCTTCGAGGAGTTCTTCCTGTTTCAGATCGGCCACGCCTGGCGGCGCCACGAGACGAGCGTGGAGCACAAGCCTCACCGGGTGGCGGTGGACGATCGGATCCGGCAGTCGGCGGCGAAGGTGCTGCCGTTCCATCTCACGCCGGGGCAGCGGAGCGCGACCAAGGAGATCGTCGATGACCTGTGCCTGCCGAAGCCGATGAACCGGCTGCTGCAGGGGGACGTCGGCGCAGGCAAGACGATCGTGGCGCTGCTCGCCGCGATCGTCGCGATGGAGAACGGCCTGCAGGTGGCCTTCATGGCGCCGACCGAGATCCTGGCCAAGCAGCACTTCGCCACCACCGCGAAGCTGCTGTCGCAGACACGCTTCCGGGTGGATCTGCTGACCGGCAGCACGCCCGGGCTGCAGCGGCACACCATCCTGGCGCACCTCGAGCGCGGCACCACCAATCTGGTGGTCGGCACGCATGCGCTCGTCCAGGACAACATCAAGTTCAACGCGCTGGGGCTCGTCGTGATCGACGAGCAGCACCGCTTCGGCGTGGCGCAACGGGCGGCGCTGCAGGAGAAGGGGCTGCGTCCCGACGTGCTGCTGATGACGGCCACGCCGATTCCGCGCACGCTGGCGCTCACCGACTACAGCGAGCTGGATGTCTCCAAGATCACCGGCCTGCCGCCGGGCCGGAAGCCGGTGCGCACGTGGGTGAAGCCCGAGTCGCGCCGCGACGAGGTCTACGACCTGCTGCGCGCCGAGATCGAGAAGGGGAGGCAGGTCTACGTGATCTATCCGCTGGTGGAGGAGTCGGAGAAAGTCGATCTGAAGTCCGCCACCGAGATGGCGGACCACCTCCAGGCCGAAGTGTTTCCCGGACGGCGCGTGGCCCTGCTGCACGGGCGCATGAAGCAGGACGCCAAGGACCACGTGATGCACGCGTTCATGTCGGGCGCCGTGCAGGTGCTGGTGTCCACCACCGTCGTCGAGGTCGGGGTGGACGTGCCGAACGCGTCGGTGATGGTGGTCGAGCACGCCGAGCGTTTCGGCCTGTCACAGCTGCACCAGCTGCGCGGCCGCATCGGCCGCGGCGAGTGGGACTCGCACTGCATCCTGCTCTATCAGGCCCCGTGGAGCGACGACGCGCGCGAGCGTCTCAAGACGATGGCCGAGACGAACGACGGCTTTGCGATTGCGGAGCGTGACCTCGAACTGCGCGGCCCCGGCGACTTCTTCGGCACGCGGCAGTCGGGTCTGCCCAAGCTCCGCACCGGCGACCTCGTTCGCGACCGCGACATCATGGAGGAGGCGCATCGCGAGGCGCGCCAGCTGGTGGAATCCGGGCTGTCGCCGGCGCTGGCCGCCTTCGTGCGCGACAAGTGGGACGCGCAGTTCGGCCTGATCCAGGTAGGGTAGCGTGCGCATCATCGCCGGCCGTCTGAAAGGACGGCGCATCGCGTCGCCGTCGTGGGAAGGGCTGCGGCCGACCTCGGACCGCCTGCGCGAAACGCTGTTCAACGTGCTGGCGCCTCGCATCGACGGCGCGCGGGTGCTGGACCTCTGTGCCGGCACCGGCGCGCTCGGCTTCGAGGCGCTCAGCCGCGGCGCCGCGCACGTGGTCTTCGTCGATTCCGACCGGCGGTCGACGGCCGCAATCGCCCGCACCGCCGAGACCTGGGGCGTAGGGGCGGTTTATACTATTCACGTCGGGGACGCCGTCGAGTGGTTGAGGCGCCTCGCCCACGGCCCGCGCTTCGACCTGATCCTGCTCGATCCGCCGTACTCGCTGCCGCAGCTTCGCGACGTGCTCGATGCCGCCGCTGGATGCCTGTCCGGAGAGGGTGTGCTGGTCCTCGAGCGGGCGACGCGGCGCGAGCCGGACGCCGTGGAGTCGCTCGAACGCGTGCGCGACCTGCGGGCGGGAGACAGCACGCTGACGTTCTACGCGCGTGCGCGAAGCGCGAGCGCCAGATAGATAGAGGTCGTGATGAGTGAACCGCCCGCCGGACGCCTGGCCATCTTTCCAGGCTCCTTCGATCCGCTGACCAACGGGCACGTCGACATCATCCTGCGCAGCGCGCACCTGTTCGAGCGCATCGTGGTGGCGGTGCTGGTCAACGCCGACAAGCAGCCGCTCTTCACGTCCGACGAGCGCATCGGCATCATCCGCGAGGTGTTCCGCGAATACCCGAACATCGAGGTGGAGAGCTTCGACGGGCTGCTCGTGCAGTACGCGCGGCGGCGGCGGGCGAGCGCCATCGTTCGGGGTATTCGCGCGGTCTCGGATTTCGAGTATGAGTTTCAGATGGCGCTCATGAACCGCCATCTCGAGCCGACGCTCGAGACGGTGTTCATGATGCCGGCCGAGCAGTACACGTATCTGAGCTCGCGGCTGATCAAGGAAGTGTTCAGCCTCGGCGGCGATGTCCGGGGCCTCGTGCCGTCGGCGGTCGAAAAGGCCATGCATGAGAAGAAGGCCGTGAAGACGTAGGTCGGGTGGGTCAGGTAGGTCAGGTAGGGAGAGCGAGACGTAGGGGCCGCCTTCAGGCGGCCCGTCGAGGATCAGACGATGGGTATGTTTGCAGACCGTATGTCATCGGTGCAGGTGTCGGCCACGCTCAAGGTGGCGGCCGAAGCCGAGCGGCTCCGCCGGGCGGGGCACAGCGTGGTGGACTTCAGCGCCGGCGAGCCGGACTTCCCGACGCCCGAGCATGTCAAGGACGCGGCCAAGGCGGCAATCGACGCCAACTTCACGCGCTATACGGCGGCGGCGGGCATTCCCGAGCTGCGCGAGGCGATCTGCGCGCGCTACAAGCGTGACTACGGCGTGGACATCACGGCCGCCGAAGTGCTGCTGACGGTCGGCGGCAAGCAGGCGCTCTTCAACACCGCGCTCGGGCTCTACAACGAGGGCGACGAGGTGATCACGCACGCGCCCTACTGGCCGACCATTCCCGAGCAGGTGAAGCTCGTGGGAGCGGTGCCGGTGATCGTGCCGACGAGCTCCGAAGACGGCTTCCGCATCACGGCGGATGCCATCCTTTCGAAGGTGACGCCGAAGACGAAGGCGATCATCCTGAACTCGCCGAGCAACCCGACCGGGGCGCTGATCGAAGAGAGCGTGGTCGCGTCGATTGCGCAGGAAGCCGCCAGGCGCGGGATCTGGACGATCGTGGACCTGTGCTACGAGCAGCTGATCTACGAGACGGTGCCGCACAACCTCCCGAAAGCGCTGTTCGATCACAATCGCGCGCGGACGGTGCTCTGCGGGTCGGCGTCGAAGAGTTACGCCATGACCGGCTGGCGCGCCGGCTGGACGATTGCGCCGAAGGAGCTGACCTCGGTCTTCAACATCATCCAGGGGCAGTCCACGTCGAACATCACGTCGATCACGCAGAAGGCGGTGCTCGCGGCGGTCAGCGGCTCGCAGGACGCGGTGAAGGTGATGCTCGACGAGTACCGTGAGCGCCGCGACAACATCCACGCCTGGCTGACGGCGCACCCCGGGATCCAGTGCGTGAAGCCGAAGGGCGCGTTCTACCTGTTCCCGAACATCAGCGGGCTGCTGGCGCCGGGCACGACGTCGACCGACTTCGCACAGGCGCTGCTCGAGAAGGAGCACGTCGTCGTGACGCCGGGCGAGGCGTTCGACGCGCCGGGCTATCTGCGCATCTCCTACGCGACTTCGATGGAGCAGCTGCGCGAGGGTGCCACGCGCATCCTGCGTTTCGCCGAGTCGCTGCAGCAGGCCGCCACCCGCTAGGGCCATGCCCCTTCCGTCCGCGTTCGTCGAGGCGCTTCGCTCAGCGCTCGGCGAGCGCGGCGTCTCCGACGATCCCGCGACGCTCGATGCCTGCGCGGCCGATGCCCTCGGCCGCGGCCACGCGCCGGACCTCGTGGTGCGTCCGGCGGACACCGCGCAGGTGTCGGCGGTGGCGCGTCTCTGCCAGCAGCATCGCGTCCCGCTCGTGGTCCGCGGCGCCGGCACCGGCTACACCGGCGGCGCGGTGCCGACCCGCGGCGGTGTGGTCCTGTCCGTTGAACGGCTGAACCGCATCCTCGAGATCGACGAGGTCAATCTGACCGTGGTCGTCGAACCGGCGGTGATCACCGGCGACCTGCAGCGCGCCGTGGAAGCGCGCGGGCTCTACTACCCACCGGATCCAGCCAGCCTCGAGATGTCGTCGATCGGCGGCAACGTGGCCGAGTGCGCCGGCGGGCCGCGCGCGTTCAAGTACGGCACGACGAAACGCTACGTCCTCGGACTCGAAGCGGTGCTGCCGACCGGCGAGATCATCCACACCGGGTCGAAGGCGGTGAAGAACGTCGTCGGCTACGACCTGACGCAGCTGCTGGTTGGATCAGAGGGCACGCTGGCGATCATCACCCGCGTCACGCTGCGGCTGCTGCCGTATCCGCCGGCGCGCGCGACCGTCATGGCGACCTTCGGCAACATCCGCGGCGCTGTGGACGGCGTGACAGCGCTCGTGCAGCTCGGCGTGATTCCCGCCTCGGTTGAATTGATCGACGGCGATTCGCTGCGCGCGCTGGAAGCGCACGTCGGGCACCCGGTGGCGCCGGGTGCGTCGGCCCTCCTCATCGTCGAAGCCGACGGCGTGCCGGCGGCGGTGCGGGAGGAGATCGATCGCGTGTCGTCGGCGCTGACCGCGTCGGGCGCGATCACGGTGAAGCGGGCCGCCACCGACGCCGAGCGCGAGGAGCTCTGGAGCGTGCGGCGTCAGCTGTCGTTCGCGCTGCGCGCCACCGGGCTGATCAAGATCAATCACGACGTCGTGGTGCCGCGCGGACGCGTGCCGGAGCTGTTCGAGGAGGTCGAGCGCCTGAAGTCCACGCACGGCCTGCGCATCGCCTGCTTCGGTCATGCCGGCGACGGCAACATCCACGTGAACCTGATGCTGCAGCCGGGGGACGCGGCTGAAATGGCGCGCGCGAAGGCCGCCGAGCGCGAGCTCTTCACGCGCGTGGTTGCCCTCGAGGGCTCGATCAGCGGCGAACACGGGATCGGCTTCGCCAAGGCCGCGTACCTGGACATCGAGCTCTCGCCCGAGGTCATCGCCCTGATGCAGCGGGTGAAGCAGGCCTTCGACCCCGCCGGCATCCTGAATCCAGGAAAGATCTTTCCTGACCCGTCAGCCTTGAGCCCTACGTCCTGAGCCGTCAGTACGTCGGCGGCGGCGGAACGTACGCGGTGACCGTGCTCTCGTGGCCACCGGATCCGATCGCGGCGACGCCGTAGACGAAGTCGTCGATGTTCGCATTCGGCAGCGTCCACTCGGTGACGTTGCCGACGATCGCCTCGTGCTGCCAGTCCGCCGTCCACAAGTCCCGCCACACCACGCGGTAGCCGGTGGCGCCCGGCGACGGGTTCCAGCGCAGCCGCGCGTCGTAGCCGGATGGACGCCGGTCGATCATCGCCTGCCCTCGCGGGTTGGCCACCGAGGGCGGCGGCGGGGCGAGTGCGAGCTCTGCCATCGCCGCGGCGTTCACGCGCGCGTTGTTCGCCAGATACGCGAAGGAGACGCCGTCGATGGTGTCGCCCGGCCCGTGCTGCTTCGCGTAGTTCTCGCGCGACTCGCGGAACCCCACCGCGGCAAACCCCTCGAGGTTCCACGCCGTGTGGTCCCCGCCGCGCGAATAGCGGTCGCGGCGGGCCAGCGGCCGCACGGTGTGCCCCGGCACGTACCGCGCCGCGATGCGGGCGGTGAACACGGCCAGCGCGCGCGAGGGCGAGTCGTCCGGCCCCTCCGAGTAGAGTCGAATCGTCTCGCCGTCGGTGCCGGTGCCGCCTACCGCGCCGCCGACGATGTCGTTGTTGAAGATCGCCTGCACCGGCAGGCGGGCCGCGCGCGCGTCACGCGCATGCGCGCGGGCACCGAGCAGCCCCTGTTCTTCGCCCGCCACCGCCATGAACACCAGCGTGGCGTCGAAGTCGATCCCGCTCTGCGCGAAGGCGCGCGCCAGCTCCATCACCAGGACGGTCCCGCTGCCGTCGTCGTTGGCACCCGGCGCGTCCACGTTGGGATCCTGGCGCGCCGCTGGCGGCGCCGTCGCCCCGCGATTGAGCGCCAGCTGCCCGTCCGGCACCAGATTGAGCGAGTCGTAGTGGCCGCTCACATAGATGCGCCGGGGCGAACGGCCCGGCAGAACGGCGATCACGTTGCGGAGCTCGACGTTGCGGGTGACGCGGCCGTTGCCGGCGCCTTTCTTGAGACGGTGGGTGTCGAAGCTGACCTGCAGTTTCGGGCTCGTGCGCCCGAGCTCGTCGAAGATCCACTGGCGCGCGGCGCCGATGCCGCGGGTCGTTGACGACGCGTCGGACAGCGTGTTGCGGGTGCCGAAACCGACCAGCGTCCGCAGCAGCTGCTCGAGCCGCGTCTCGGAAATCGACGTGAGCAGCGCCGCGATCCGCGGGTCGCGATCCGCCGCGGCTGCTTGAGCCGCGGCGGCGACGGGAACAAGCGTCAGGGCGGCCGTCAGAACGGCGGCGGACCGGCGCATCAGAACTCGAACCGGACGCCGAGCTGCAACGTCGCCGGCACCGCGCCGGCGCGGAGTGTGGTCAGGTTGAAGAAGTCGGTCGATCGGCGATCGCCGATCGGGTTGTCGAAGTTGGCGCGATTGGTCACGTTGAACACGTCGGCGAACAGATCGAGCGAGCGGCCGCGTCCCGGACGGAGACGATAGCCCAGACGCAGGTCGAGCTGGAAGAAGCCCGGTCCGGTGGCGCCGTTGCGCTCGCTCTCTGCATCGGCCGTGTATGGATTGCGGCCGGTGGTGCTGGTGTAGCTGCCGGCCGGAAGCGGTTCGGCAAACGTGCCGTTGCGGTCCGGGTCGGTGGTGGAGTCGACGACGCTGAAGTGGGTCCCCGAGAGCGCGCGTGCCACCCAGGCCACAGTCATCCCAGTCGTCTTCGGCACCGTCGCCTGGCCGCTGATCACGAGGTTGTGCCGGCGATCGAAATTGGTCGGCCCCTGGTTTGCGCTCAGGCCGAGGTCGTCGAGCACCTGGAACGGGCTGGTGGGGATGCCGAGGCCCGACGTGTTGCCGCGCGAGTAGCCGAGCGTATACGACACCCGGAACGAGTAGTCGTTGCTGAAGCGCTTGACCAGCGCGGTCTCGAGGGCGTCGTAGTCGATCTTGCCGTCGTTGACCGGCGTGAACACGCTGGCGGCAAAGGCGGGGCTGTTGACGCGTGTCAGCGTCGCGGTGCGCGCGGTGGTGGCGCGAAGGCCCGGGTTCAGGTCACGGAGCATCAGCTGATCGCGGGCGCGGGCGTGCACGTAGTCGGCGCTGACGGACATCGCGTTGCCCAGCTGCCGCTCGTATCCCGCGGTGATCTGATCCGAGTAGGGGATGGTTCGATCCGGGTTGTCGAGGGTGACGTTGCCGGTGTTCTTGACGCGCGAGCCGGGCGGGTAGCGCTGCGCCAGCAGGGCGCGGTTGACCGTCGGCCCGCCTGCCAGCATCGGTTCGGTCGGCGGGGTCCCGGTGGAGGGGCCCGGGTCCGCGTTGTTGGTCGGGAAGAACACCTGGAAGGAATCCGAGAACACCCCGGCGGTGAGGATGTTCGAGATCAGCTCGAAGTGGGTCTTGTCGTAGAAACGCCCGAAGCCGCCGCGCGCCACCGCACGGCCGTTGCCGCTGACGTCGTAGGTGAGCCCCACCCGCGGCGACAGGTTGTTCTTGTCCACCGGGTAGGCGGTGGGGTCGGTGAATGCCGGGTTGTCGCGCTCGTTGAACGGCTGCACCTCGATGTCGTAGCGGAGCCCGACGCTCACCGTGGCACGCGGCGTGAGGCGCCACTTGTCCTGCGCGAATGCCGAGCCGAAGTGCGCTTTCTGGTACGAGTTCAGCGCGCCGGGGACGCGAATCTGCAGCCGCTCGGGATAAGTGCCCGGGTCTGCCGCGTTGAACGGCGCGTCCGAACGGAAGAAGAACGTGCCGTTCAGATTGTCCTGCGCCGTCGAACGAGCGCCCACGTACTCGTACTGCACCCCGAACTTCACGTCGTGCTCGCCGTGTCCGGTCATGAACCAGGACATCGTGTCGTCGAGCTGGTAAGCGTTGTCCACACGCGCCTGCGCGACGTTGCTCTGCTGATCGACGAACGTCAGGTAGACGAGCTGCGGGTTCAGCGCCGCCTGGTCCTGGCCGTTGCCGTTGAAGCCGGGATTGGCAAACGCCACGTCCTCGCGTGTGAAGTTGAAGCGCACGGTGTTGAGCCGTGTATTCGAGAGCACGGAGTTCGCCGAGACCACCACGGTCTGATCGATGTCGGACTCCTCGCGCGACGCGTTCGCCGACGAGGTGAGATTCTGCGCGCCGGCGAAGGGCGGCAGGTAGGGCACGATCTGGTTCAGCTGCGGCGACGACTCCCGCAGCCATCGGACGCTCCACGTGTTGTTGCGCGACAGCTGATGATCGCCGCGCAGGAGCGTATTCCAGACGCGATCTTTCGTCACCGGCGAGGCGTTCAGCTCGGGATGGGACGGAATGCTGATGGTGTTGGCGCGATTGACCATCACGCGCTCCACATTGAAGAACGCGTGCGCCTTGTCGCGGATGATCGGCCCGCCGACGTTGGCGCGATAGGTCTGGAGCTGGGTGTCGGGCTTTGTGAGGTTGTTCTGGGTCACGAAGAAGTCGCGCCGCGTCATCGACGCGTCCTGCCACAGGCCGGCCGCCACGCCATGAAGGTCGTTGCTGCCCGATTTGGTGATGGCGTTGATGATGGCGCCGGTGGTGCGGCCGAACTCGGCGTCGTACTGGTTGGTGACCACCTGGAACTCGGCGATCGCTTCGATCGGCGTCCGTGCCTGACTGCCGGCGCGCTGGCCGATCACGTCGTCGTTGTTGTTGGCGCCGTCGAGCAGGAAGTTGTTGTTGCGCGAGTCCATGCCGTTGGCGCTGACCGCGTCGGAGCCGAACGACTCGGTGCTGATGTTGGCGACCATGCCGGGCAGCAGCGCCACCATGCCGACGAAGTTGCCGTTCACCGACGGCAGGCTGGTGACCTCGCGGTTGGTGACGTTGCCGCCGATCTGCTTCGACGTGACGTCGACGAGCGGTGTGGCCGCGGTAACGGTCACCGTATCCGTCAGGCCGCCGACGTCGAGCGGCAGGTCGAGCGTGATCGTGCGGCCCAAATCGAGGCGGATGCCCGATCGGCTGTACTTCTTGAAGCCTGGCGACTCGGCGACCAGCGTATAGAGGCCTGGCGAGAGCGCCGTCACGAAGTACGCGCCGTCGTCGCCGGTGACGGTCTGCCGGTACACGCCGGTGGCCTCGTTGGTGATCGTCAGCGTCGCCCCGGAGATGGCGGCGCCCTGAGGATCGAGCGCCCGCCCGCGCAACTCCGAGGTGCTTTCCTGAGCGGCGGCCACGCCGGAGAGAGCAGCAATGACACACGCTGCCCCAAGGCACAGTCCCAATGTCAGTCGCATCTGAACCTCCGCGAAAGAGAGAGTGGGCCCCGCGGTCGCGTCATCCTACACGCGGAGACGCAATCCCACCTCAGCGGTTGGCAGCGAGGACGACCGTCTCGAGCTCCTTGTCCGGATTCGGATCGAGCACGCTGCGCAAGCGGAGCGTGGCAGTGTTGAGATGGCGCACGCGTGCCAGCACACGAAGTGGCGTCGGAAGGGCCGCTGACACGGCGGCGACGTCGCGCTCGAGCAGCACGACGAGCACGCGGCCGTCCTGGGCCAGAAACCGTGCCGCGCCCGCGACATCCACGAGGTCGAGCTGCTTGAGGCCGGTGTAGAAAATGAGATTGCGCGTGAACGCGTGCAGCGATCCCAGCGGCTCGCCGCCGGTGCGGTGCGCGGCGACAGAGGCGGCCATCCGTTCGACGGCGTCGGGCCTTCCCGGTGCGAGCACGCTGAACTGCAGGCCGAGCAGCAGCGTCGCGGCGGCGGCGGCGGCCGCAAGTGGCAGCGCAGGCCACGCGCCACGAAGGGCCACGATCGCCAGCGCGGCACCGCCGGCCGCGATGCCGATGACCGACGTCGCGAGGATCGCGGGCGGCGTGGCCTCGAGGAGCGGCTGCAGCCGGTAGAGCAGCGCCGCGCACAGGACGAGCGTGGCGGCGGTGGCCCACGTGGCGCCGGCCAGCAGCGCGGTGCGCGGGTGGGTGCGCGCCGCCTCGATGCGCTCGCCGATGGCCCGCGCCGTGAGGATCGCGAGCGGGGGCAGGACCGGCAGGACGTATCGCGGCTGCTGACCGACCGAGGCCATGAAGAAAAGCGTTGGCACGACCGCCCAGAACAGCAGGCGGAGGTCGTCGCGCGACGGGCGCCACTGCCGCCGCGCCAGGCCGCCGACTCCAGCCGCCGCGGCGCCGACGGCGAACGCCGACCACGGCATCAGCCCCCCGGCAATGACCGGGAGGTAGAACCAGATCGGTCGTGTCTCGTTGAACCGCGTCGTCGTGAACCGTTCGAGGTTGTCGCCGACGAGGAAGCTCTCCACGTACGCGGCGCCGTGTCGTACGACCATCGCGACGTACCACGGCAGCGCGACGAGCGTGGCCAGCGCGGCGGCCGCCGCCACGTGCGACCAGCGGACCGCGAGGGTCCGGCGTTCGAGCCACCACGGCAGAACGATGGCGAGCGCCGGGACCACGATGGCGACCGGCCCCTTCATCAGGCACCCGAGCCCGGTCGCCAATCCGGCCAGGAGCCACCAGCGGAGCGCACCGCGCTCGCGCGCGTCGAAGGCCGCGAATATCGAGCTCACGGTGAGCGTGACGCAGAACGCCAGCGGCAGGTCGGGCAGCGCCGATCGCGCCATCGCGAAGTAGCCGTAACACGTCGCGGTGATGGCGCCGGCGAGCCATGCGTGCGCCCGCGTCGAGGCGGCGCGTCGCGCCGTGGCCCAGACGACCAGGACCAGACCCGCGCCCGACACCGCGGACAAGAACCGCGCGGCACCCTCACCGGTTCCCGTCACCCGGTAGATGGCAGCCGTGAGCCAGTAATAGAGCACCGGCTTCTGCCAGCGATCCTCGTAGTTGAAGTGCGGCGTCAGCCAGTCGCCCGACGCGACCATCTCGCGCGACGCTTCGGCGTAATACGCCTCGTCGGCTTCGGTGATCGCCTGGCGTCCGAGTCCGATTCCGAACACGAGGAAGGAGAACAGCAGGAGCGTGAGAACAGGCCGCCGCACCGCGAGCCATTGTAGCGAGGCTCCGCCTCTGTCGCCCATGGCGGAACCTCGCTGACAGGGTTTAATTGCCCGCCCTTCGGGCGGGCGATAATGAAGGTATGCCCCAGGTCGTGGCCGTCGTCGGCGCGTCGCGCGATCGGCACAAGTTCGGCAACAAGGCCGTGCGCGC
>Ga0070671_100003708_pt1 | contig 11988 bp, 13 predicted proteins | sample KBSS73metaG_FD_65341 | JGI IMG/M metagenome (GOLD analysis project Ga0070671, IMG submission 65341) | Switchgrass rhizosphere microbial communities from Kellogg Biological Station, Michigan, USA - KBS S7-3 metaG | ecosystem: Host-associated > Plants > Roots > Rhizosphere > Soil ...
AGGCGTTCTCCGTCCCTCCCGGTGGTCGGGGCGAGAGTCCAGTCGGACGCAGGTCAGCGCCTCGTCCGTCGGTGACGGGCGGCCAGCTCCGTACCGCGTCATGGTCGAGGGTGACGTCGGTTCCTACGGAGGTGACAGCCTCGAAAGATGCCCTCCCCTTCCGCCTTGAATCTGGCACGCCAGAGCGTGCGTTCGGGTGAGGCGAACGCGCTCGGCAGTAGGCCCTACCCGTGACAACTGAGTCCGGTGCCACTATTCGACGGTGCGCGGCTTGCTCGCTTCCGTGGTTCTTGCTGCGCTCGTGGTTTCGCGCTCGTCGTCTCGCGGGCCCGATTCAGCTCCACAACGTCGTGCCACGTGGTCCGCGCCCGTTTCCCTCGTTGCGTGCGGTCGAATTGGCAGCGTCACGCTTCACGACGGGTATGCGAACTTTGGCGGGCGAATGACAGGCGACGAAGACCCGACCGTAGCTCGAGAGATAGAGCTGTTCCCGCCCGTAGTCGTTGCTGATGTGACGGGCGATGGTCGAGACGACTTCTTTGTGCCAGTCATGTGCACCAACGGTGGCGGGACGGCCGGCGGCCAGACCGGATTCGCTGTCGAGGTCTACTCCGGCGCCGCTCGGCAACGGCTCCTCGGGCTACTGCGACCGACTCAGAGGTACGCGACCGGCGAAGTTCACGTGCCATACATGGACGCGTCGGGCATCCGAGTCAACGGACGTCGCGTGACCGCCACCGAGCTCTGGTACGCCGCAGGCGACAGCGACTGCTGCCCTTCCATTCGCGTCCAGACCTCATGGGCGTTCCGCAACGGAATCTTCCATCATGAGCGCTCGAGCAAGCCCCGACACGCCGACACCCCGGATTAGGAGGATCGCTACCCGTGACGCCGGAGCACGGGCACAACCGCGCGCCCCTCGCTGTTGTCGCGACGACCGACCGCGACACGGCCCCATGCGCGACAAGAACGCCGACGCATGGATACCTACGGAAGCGGCCGCCGGCCCGTCGCTATCTGGAGAAGCTGCTCGCCCGCCGCTGCGATGACTGGTCCGTCGACGGGGCCGACCGCCCAGTCGGCGTCGGTGGCCACGAAGCGGTACTTGCGGATCGAGCGGGACACGCCGAACACGAACCAAAGCTTGGTTTGTGTCTCGAGCACAGCACGGACGCGCTCGTCGGGCGCGTGGGCGGGGAGGCCAAGGGCGTCGCTGATGTCGGAGCGGTGGACCAGCACCTCGCCCAACGCAGCCGGCGCCGGAACGAACGGCAGCAGGAAGCGCCCGTCGCGCGCCGCCCGAAGTCGAGCTGTGAGCTCATGGGGTTGCGTCGCCGCAGACAGCCGTCGTGCCGCCTTGTCTATGGACTTGTGAAAGCGCGGATCGATGAGCGCGCTACGGGCGATGAAGGCATACCGGTTGCCGGCCTCGGCGAGGACCACGAGGTGGGCGACGACGTCTTTGACAGTCCAGTCGCCACATGGGCTCGGCCGGTTCCAAGCCGCTGTGTCGGTGTCGGCGAGCAGAGCGCTCAGCTCGACCCGTTCGTCAGCGACTGCTTGCCATGCTTCCTCGGTCTGCATGTCGCTCTTCAGTCGGGTCGATTGGCTCCTGAGCTCTCCGTGGTTGGATCGATCACCGTCATCACTTCGGTGATGACCGACGCGGGGAACCCGGAGATCTTGGCGTGTTCGCGGATCGCGGCCTCGTCCTCGGCAAGGTAGATGCCGAACGTCTCCGACGAAGGCCCGATGTTGGGGATGTGCCGCGCAATGACATGGCGCTTCAAGGCCATGTGGCCCCCTCTCTCTTTTCGGCGGTGACCCATCCGAACTCGGACGCGAGGCGGATCCCGATGCCGGGAACGGTCATCGGTGCGATCACGGCGCGCATGGCTTCGCAGAAGTCGTCGTAGCCAACTGCGTTGATGGCAGGGACCGACGGTCCGGCGGATGCCAGCGCCCGCACGGCGATGTCGATGTCGGGCCACTCGTTGATGACCGTCGCGGTTCCTCGTCCTGTGACACGGAAGCCGGTCGAGGTGAGCATCTCTTCGATGACGCCCTCGCGCCCGGTGTCTCCCTGTTGCATCGTCGCCTCGCCGTGGCTCGCGGGTGACAGCTCGATGATCTTGAGGAAGTAGGGCATGAGCCCGAGGTGCTCGAACCGGCCCCAGAAGGTGAGGCCGATCCGGCCGGACGGTGCGAGCACGCGGCGAGCTTCTTCGAGCGCGCCCTCGCAGCCCTTCCAGATGCCGTTGAAGCTCGTGGCGACGTTGAAGGTTGCGTCGGGGAACGGCAGGGCGAACATGTCGCCGGCGTGGAAGTCACCGTCGGGAGTTCGCTCCCGAGCAATGTTGACGAGCGCCTCGGAGGCATCGAGACCACTGACTGTCGCGCCCCGCCGACGGGCGTAGCCGGCAGCGAGGCCCGAGCCGCACGCGATGTCGAGGAGGTGAACGCCCGGTCCGACCTCGAGTTGGTCGAACACGACTTCGTTCGCAGGTCGTGCGTAGGGCTCGAACAGGTAGGCCCAGTCCGCGGGCCGGGCGCCCCATGTCTGTCCAGATTCCCTCCACTCGGCCTTCATGGTGGTCTGCGGTGCTGCCATGCTGTCCCCTTGCACGTACGATCGTTCATGGAATTGTTAGACGATCGTCCGTCTAAGATCAAGAGGTAGTGGCGGGAAACTGATGGAGCAACGACAGCCGACGAAGCGGACACGGGCCCCGGGCGATCGGGCGCGGGCCCGCATCGTCGAGCGGGCGGCCGAGCTCGCGACCGTCGAAGGGCTCGACGGCGTCTCCCTCGGCCGCCTGGCCGAGGCCACCGGTGTGCCGAAGAGCAGCGTGTATGCCCTGTTCGGATCGAAAGAAGACCTGCAACTCGCCACCATCAGCGCCGCGCGCGACAGTTTCATCGCGGAAGTCGTCACCCCCGCGCTCGAGGTCGCACCACCAGGGCGCGAACGCCTCCTCGCACTCTGCGACGGCTTCCTCTCCTACGTCGAACGCCGAGTCTTTCCCGGTGGCTGCTTCTTCGTCGCAGCATCAGCCGAAGTCGGAGGGAGGCCCGGTCGCGTCCACGACGAAGTGGCGCGCGCCCAACAACAGTGGCGCGAGCTGCTCGACGCCGAAGCGCGCGCTGGACTCGAGCGACGCGAGTTGCCGGACGATGTCGACCCCTCGCAGCTCGCCTACGAGCTCGGTGTGATCCTCGCGGGAACGAACATCGTCGCCGTGTTGCACGACGACAACAGCGTGATTGAACGCGCACGGTCAGCTATCCGCGCGCGCCTTGATCGCTGAGCCAAAGCGCATGACGCACTGCGTCGCTGGGCGCTCGAACCGCGTGTCGACCTGCGCGCGTGCTCTTCATCGCGAACGGGCGCGTAGGAGGCAGCTACCCGTTCCAACGACGACGAAGGCGCAGCACGACATCACCGCCCAACGCTCCGCCGATCATGGCGGCGAGGATCGCCAGAAGCGCATCTGCCCACCCGTTCCTCAGGCCGCTCAGGACCAGTGCGGCGATCGACCGCGGCCCGCGCAGAAACTGAAAGGAGTGTGCTCATTGGGCGGCGCTATGGTCCGCTCGATGACCACGTCGTTCACCCAGATCCGCTACGAGCGCGACGATGCCATCGCGACGATCACGCTCGATCGTCCGGAGAAGCTCAACGCGTTCACGCTGACGATGCAGCAGGAGCTGTGCGCGGCCTTCGATCTCGCCGACGAAGACCCGCAGGTGCGGGCGGTCGTGGTAACCGGCGGCGGCAAGGCTTTCTGCGCCGGCGCCGACCTGAGCGCAGGAGCGGCGACGTTCGACATCGATGACCAAGGCGGTGCGATGCTGGCGGGGCGCGAGGGCGACGGCCGCCATCGCGATGAGGGCGGGCTCGTCGCACTGCGCGTCTTCAACTGCACGAAGCTCGTGATCGGCGCCATCAATGGCGCCGCCATCGGCGTCGGCGTCACGATGACCTTGCCATTCGACGTGCGGCTGGCCTCGACCGACGCGCGATTCGGTTTCGTCTTCGCCCGGCGCGGGATCGTGCCGGAGGCGTGCTCGTCGTGGTTCCTGCCGCGCATCGTCGGGATCAGCCGTGCGATGGAGTGGTGCGCGAGCGGGCGCGTGATCGACGCAGACGAAGCGCTCGCCGGAGGGCTCGTGCGCTCGGTGCACGCGCCCGTCGAACTGCTGCCCGCCGCGTACGAGCTCGCCCGACAGCTCGCCGCGGAGTCGTCTGCGGTGTCGGTCGCGTTGACGCGGGCGTTGCTGTGGCGAATGCTCGGTGAGAGCCACCCGATGGCCGCGCACCGTGTCGACTCGGCGCTGCTCGACGAGCTGGGCCGGAGCGACGATGTCAAGGAAGGGGTGCTGAGCTTCCTCGAGAAGCGCCCTGCCGCATTTCCCGATCGGGTCCCGACGAATCTCCCGAGGACGTTCCCATGGTGGTCGGAGCCGCGGTTCTGACACCAGCGAGGTGATTCTCGCCGACACACGCACCAGCGACAGTGCGAGGCGCCGCGGTGGCCGTCGTGCTACTCGCGAGCGCGTGCGGAGCACGCGTCACCGACGCCCACCGCGCGTCGGTCGGTGAAACGGGGGCATCGAACGCCTCGTCCGGCCACGCGGCGCTCGAGTGGCATCTTCGGCCGCCGGCTCAAGGTCAAGGTCGCGGATGATCAGCTCGACGCCGGCCAGAACCGCGCGCAGACCGAAGAGCTCTCGCACAACGTCTTTGCGTTCCTCGGCTCGTTCTCCACCTACGACGACGCCGGACAGCCGACGCTCGAGCGCCAAGGCATTCCCGACATCGGCTACGGGTTGACCGACGTTCGCCGCGCCTCGCCGGTCAACTTCTCGCCCCAACCCGCCAAGTCCGGGACGTGCACGGGCTTAGACAGTTGTGTAAGCTCGCGGCATGACGGTCATGTACGACCCCTTCTCGGTCGAGCTCCGGGCGGACCGGGAGGGCGTCTACCGGAGGCTGCGCGAGGAGGCGCCCACCTACCTCGACCCGAACGGTCGGTTCGCGGCGCTCTCCCGCTTCGCCGACGTGCGGGACGCGGCGGTTGACTGGGCGACGTTCTCCGCCGTCACCGCCGAGGCGAAGATCCTCCGGCCGATCATCAACGACCTGGACCCGCCCCGGCACGGCGAACGGAGGGCGCTGTTGTCGAGAGCGTTCACGCCTCGACGCGTCGCTGACCTGGAGCCACGACTGCGCGAGGTCGCGCGTCGCCTCATCGACCAGATCGCGCCGAAGGGCACGTGCGACCTGATGGCTCACTTCGCGTCGCTGTTCCCGTCACTGGTGATGGCTGAGCTGTTGGGGATCCCCGACGAGCTGCTCGAGGAGTGCCGCTCGATCACCGAGTCGGTGATGCGCATCCGTGGCCCCGAGGACAACGCTTCACCGGTCGAGCGGGCCGATGCCGTCTTCGCGCCCCTGTTGGCCGCTCGCCGCGCCAAGCCGCGCGACGACCTGATCAGCGCGCTCGTCGCGACGGCGGACGACGACGATCCGCTCAGCGACGAGGAGGCCCTCGGGTTCTGCTACCTGCTGCTCATCGGCGGGAACGACACGTCGACGAACCTCATCGGCAACGGCATGGAACTGCTCGCCCGGCATCCCGACCAGCGCGCCGCCCTCGTCGCCGATCCGATGCTCATCCCCGGCGCGATCGAAGAGATGCTGCGCCGCGAGCCACCGACGCAGCACAGCGCACGCCAGACCACGCGCGACGTCGAGCTGCACGGCACGGTTATCCCCGCCGACACGCGGGTGTTGCTCGTGTGGGGCGCCGCCAACCTCGACCCTCGCGAGTTCCCCGATCCCGAGCGCTTCGACATCCGCCGCGCCGCCGAACGTCACCTGTCTCTCGGGCACGGTGCCCACTTCTGCATGGGCGCCGCGCTGGCGCGCCTCGAGCTCCGCATCGCGTTCGAGGAGCTCCTCGCCTGCATGCCGATGTTCGAGGTTGTCGGTCCGCTCGAGCGGATCCCGTCGGTGTGGGCATGGGGGTTCGAATCGCTTCCCGTCGAGTTCGAGCCGGTGGATCGTGGCTGATCGGCAACCCGGACGCGAGGGTGCCATCCAAGCGCTCGTGCACGCGGCACGCGAGCTGTTCGCGGAGCGCGGCCCGGCGGCCGTGTCCTTGCGCGACATCGCCCGGCGCGCCGGTGTCAACCACGGGCTCATCCACCACTACATCGGTTCCCGCGACGACCTGTTGCGCCTCGTGTTCACCACGTCGACGGAAGCGGCGCGCGAACAGCTCACGGATGCCACTGACGCGCTCGACGCGTTGGCGCGACTCCGACAGATCAGCGCTCGCGACGACGACTACGCGCGACTCCTCGCGTGGGCGTTGCTCGAGGGCCACGACCCCGCGGTCTTCCACGGCCGCTCGTCCGCGCTCGACGCGGTCGTCGCAGCTGCGAGTGACGATTCCCGCGACGTGCGTCTCGCCCTCGCCGTCGACATCGTGCACACACTCGGCTGGAAGCTGTTCGGTAGCTACGCCCTCAACGCCGCCGGCCTCGACGACGAGGACCCCGACACCATCCGGCGCGACGCGGCCGCGCTCGTCGATGGTCTCGTCGCTCGCGCCGCCACGGAGGTGCGGGCGTGAACACGCCGGACACGATCATCGTCGGCGCCGGCTCGGCCGGCTGCGTGCTCGCCGCCCGCTTGTCGGAGGACGCGACGCGCCAGGTCCTCCTGCTCGAAGCCGGACCCGACCACCGCGCCGCCGACCTACCCGACGAGCTGCGGTTCCTGAGCCGGCCGGTGGCGTGGCCCTACGACTGGGGCAACGAGGTCGAGTCGGCCGACGGCCGGCGCCTGTTCTACGGCCGCGGCCGCGGTGTCGGCGGTTCGTCGGCCACCAACGGCGGCGTCGCCCTGCGTCCGGAGCCCGAAGACGTCACTCGCTGGCCATCGGGTTGGCGGTGGGACGACCTGCTGCCATCGCTCAACGCCATCGAGACCGACGTCGAGTTCGGCGGTCGGCCATGGCACGGCAACGCCGGCCCGGTGCCCATCACGCGCTGGCCCGAGGACACCTGGACGGCCCTGCAGACAGGGTTCGTGGCGGGCTGCGAAGCCGAGGGCTTCCCGCGCTGTGCCGATCACAACGAGCCGGGAACGACCGGCGTCGGCCCGATCCCGATGAACCGGATCGACCGCACGCGCATCTCGGCCGGCATCGCGTTCCTCGAGCCCGCGCGCACACGCAGCAACCTCAGCGTGCTCGGCGACCGTCACGTGCGGCGCGTGCTGATCGAACACGGGCGCGCCCTCGGCGTCGAGCTCGCCGACGGCGAGATCGTCCACGCATCCGAGGTCATCCTCGCCGCAGGCGTCATCCAGGATCCGCTGCTGCTGTGGCGTTCGGGCATCGGACCCGCCGATCGCGTCAAGGAGCTCGGCGTCGACGCCATCTGCGACCTGCCGGGCGTCGGCGCGCACCTGACCGACCACTTCGTCGTCACGTTCGCCGCCGAGGTCCGTCCGGACACGGCGCCGGATGACGCGCCGAGCTTGCAAACGATCCTCCGTCTCACCGCCCCCGGCAGCGACCGACTTCACGATCTGCAGATCACCCCGTGGGTGCGCCGCCACGCCGACGGACGGCGGGAGCTCGGCATGAGCGTGTCCCTGCAGCTCCCCGACGGCGAAGGCAGCGTCGAGCCGTCCGGACCGTCACCACACGACGCGCCCTGCATTCGTTGGCCGTTCACCGCCACGCCGTCGAACGTGGCCCGGCTGCGCGAAGGCTGGCGCGCTGCGGCACGCATCGCCCGCGGCAGCGGCTTGTTACTCGACCCGCACAGCGTCGACGGCCAGCTCGCCATGAGCGACGCCGCCGTCGACGAACTGATCACCGAGACCCACTCCGCCTTCTACCACGGGGTCGGAACTTGCCGGATGGGCGAAGGCGACGGTGACCACGTCGTCGACACGGCATGCCGGGTGCGCGGGGTCGAGGGCCTCCGCGTCGTCAGCGCGTCGATCATCCCGACCGTGCCCCGGTCAAACACCAACCTCGCGGCGATGGCCGTAGCCGACCGCTTCAGCAGCCTGTGACAGGTAATGACGGACGCCGGTGATCTTGGGGCGGGACGCAAGTCTGGTCGAACAGCGCGGGCCTGAGGCCGACCGGAATACGTGGGCTTCTCCATCGCTTTCGGCCTCCGTGATGACCTCGGGACCGCCCTCAAGCGCCTCGCCGCGTCGCCCGATGAAGAAGCATGCAACTCGGTCGGCACGGTGGGCGCTTCGTGCGGCGGCTCGGCTCGATCGTTGCCGGCGTGGTCACGCTGTTCCTGCTGTCCGGCTGCATCCCCAGCGTCTCGGGACTCGGCGGCCCGGCGTGGAACGACGCCGGCCCGGATCCCGACATCGTCCGGGTCGGCTCGACCTGGTACGCGTACACGACCGGCACGACGTGGGGGAACAACCTCGGCGTCCTGACCTCGAGCTCGCCCCAGTCGGGCTGGCACACCGTCAACGGCAAGACCTACGGCTCGACCGCGCTCGCGAACCCACCTGGGTGGCAGACGCCCGGCACGCAATGGGCGCCCGGCGTCTACCAGTGGGCCGGTCGCTTCGTGATGTTCTACGCCGCCCAGGTGCGTGCCACCGGCCGCTGGTGCATCAGCGTCGCCACCGCCGGGGGCCCCGCCGGGCCGTTCACCGACACATCCTCGGGCCCGATCATCTGCCAGACCGACCTCGGCGGCTCGATCGACCCGCAGCCGTTCGTCGACACCGACGGCCGCCCGTGGCTGCACTGGAAGAACAACGACGGGGGATCGGCCGCAGTCAGCCGCGTGTGGGCGGTGCCGTTGGGCAGCGACGGCGCGACGCCCGCCGGGTCACCGACCGAGGTGCTGGCCAAGGACACCGTGCATCACCCGTGGATGACAACGGTCGACAACCCGCAGATGGTCGTGGTCGACGGCCAGCATGTCCTGTTCTTCAGCGCCGGCGCGTGGGACGGGCCGTCCTACACCGTCGGCTGGGCCGGCTGCGCGGGACCGACCGGCCCGTGCATCGTCAACGACCACCCGATCCTCGGCTCCTACGGCTCGGTCGTCGGAACCGGGGGCGGCACCGCTGCGCAGGACGCGGCCGGCAACTGGTGGCTCTCCTACCACGCGTGGGACGCCGGCTGCACCAGCGACGCGTGCGGCGGCAAGCGGAAGCTCTACGTCGCGCCGCTCGCGTTCCACTAGACGGCTCGCTACGCCGCGGCGTCCAGGTCGTCCACGGCATCGGACGCAACGGTGTCCATCGGCGTCGGCCGCCGTAGGAGGAGCAGTGTCGCCATCGCAGCGCCGACGCCGAGACCCACGCCGCCCACGCCCCAGGCCGTCGACCAGTCGAGCCCGAGCGCGTGGTCGACGGACATCGCCCCGGGACCGGTGAGCGCGATCGACGCGCCGACGGTCGCCAGGACGATGGTGTACTCCCAGCCGCCGTTCACGATCCATGGTCCGCGTGCGCGCAGCGACGACGCGGCGTTGAGCATGACGCCGATGACGGCGGCGCCGGCGAGCGGCGTGAGGAGACCGAGCGCGAGCAGCGCGCCGCCGGCCGCCTCCGTCAGCCCGGCGACCACGGCGAACAGCACGCCTGGCCGGTAGCCGAGCATGGCGAAGAACGCACCCGTCGTCCGAGGGCCGTGGCCGCCGAACCAGCCGAGGAGCTTCTGGGTCCCGTGACCCACGAGGACGACGCCCACGACGAGCCGCAGCAGCAACAGCCCAGTGTCCATGGCCGTCACCCCTCGACCGCGGCGACGGGGATGACGAGCGCCGGCGCCGTCGAGACGTGGACGATCTCCGCTGCGCCCGAGCCGAACACGAGGTGGGCGAACGGCGGGCGCACGTGGCTGGTCACGGCCACCAGGCCGGCCGGGTGGGAGGCCAAGTGGTCGCGCATGCCGGAGCCCGGGCCGATGGGGTCGTACACGACCGCGGTCTCGACGCCCGGAGCGGCGAACGACCACTGCTCGCCGAGACGGACGATGTACTCGTCGGCGTCCTCGTCGGGACCGTGATGCCGGCGCCAGGGCGCACCGATGCGCATCGGGGGTGGGCACGGCTCGGCGACGGTGACGATCGCGAGCTTCATCCCGAGGGCGTCCGCCCACGCCGCCGCGACCGGGAGCCCGAGCTCGGACGCCCGTGTGCCGTCGACGCAGGCGACCAGCCGATCGACCGCGAGCGGCGCGGCGGCATCGTCGTCACCGTCCGGACGGGCGACCAAGGGACCGGCCACGACGACCGGCGCGTGAGCCCGGTCGATGACGGCGCGGGCCGTCGACCCGATCAGCGTGCCGCTGACGCGGCCGCGGCCGTGGCTCGACAGGCACAGCAGGCTGGCGTCGAGCTCGGCGGCGCATCGCTGCACGGCGTCGGCGACGTCCAGGTCGATCTCGACGTGGATCCGGAAGTCGTCCGGGTCCGTGCCGAGTGCGTCGGCGGCCTGGGCGCGGGCCCACTCGATGCCGAGCTCCGACACGACGACCGAGACGGTGTGGACGGTCGCGCCGAACCGCTCGGCGAGCGCGTCCGCGGTCGCGAGGGCGCCGGCGGAGAGGTCGGAGCCGTCGAGCGGGACGAGGATGCGGCGGTGCACCGGCGCCGGTGCCGGGTGGGTGTAGCTGGTCATGACGGTTCCTCCGAGTCGGGCGCGTCGTCACCGAACGCGATCGTCCGTGCGAGGGCGGCGACCCACAGCCCGACGAGCAGCCACGCCGCCGCGGCGACGGGCTCTCCGGGCGTGAGCCACTCCGAGTCGACGAACGAGACGACGCTGGCGACGGCGGCGATGACGGCGATCTGGATGTCGAAGCGAACGAGCCACCGATCGGGCCGGCCCCGAGTAGCGGCGATCGTCCGGGCGTTGGCGAGGACGAGCGCGGCGACGGGCAACAGCGCGAGGGTGACGACGAGCTTGGCGGCGACGAAGGTGGCGTACACGGCCTCGTCGGCGGACGAGCGGTTCGCGAGGAGCGTCGCCGTCGCGAGCAGGGCGCCGGCGAGCATCAGCATCGCGATGCCGATGGCGCCGGTGACGAGCGTGATCGTCCAGCGCCACTGACCGACGTCGCGGCGCCGCGCCGTGAACGTTCGCAGGCTGGCCAGGAACGGCACGAGTAGCAGCGACGCGACGACCGTCACGTAGGCCGACACCATCGTGAGCAGGTGGTGGCCGTCGAGGTGGTGACGGACGGCCGCCGGGCTCGCGTCGACCGATGGCGTCGACGACAGCACGCACGCGGCGGCGACGAGCGCCACCGCGCCGACCACGCCCGACAGCGCGCCGAAGCGCTCCCACGCCGCCGGACGATGGGTCCGACGGGTGTTGGAGCGCAGCGGGCGGGCGGCTGCCGCGGTGCCGGACATGTCAGCCGACCGCGTGTCCCGGCTGCGAGGCCCGAAAGCCCCGCGACGCCGTGGAGGTGTGGGACTCGTGCCGGACCGCCGAGGCGACCCACAGCTCGAGCGTCCCGAACAACAGCGCCATCCAACCGATCGCCCACGTGATGCCGATGGCACCGGCACCGGGGTTGACGGCCAGGATCACGCCCAACAGCACCAGGAAGGCGCCGCCGAGGGCGATCGACCACGTCCCCTGCAGTCGGTCGCGCATCGAGACGGCGAACACCACGCGGGAGCCGCCCACGACCAGCGCCCACGCCGCGATGACGACGAGGAGGGCGAGGGCGGTGATCGACGGCCACAAGAACGTGACGACGCCGGCAACAACACCGCTCGCGCCCCAGAAGGCGAGCCACCCGCGGTGCACCAGCAACCGGTCACCGATCGCCGCGGACAGCGCCGTCAGGCCGTCGACGAGCGCGAACGCGCCCCACAGGACGACCAGGGCCCACAGCGTGATGCCGGGCCAGGCCAGCGTGGCGACACCGAACAGCACGGCGGCGATGCCATGGACGGCCAGGCGCT
>Ga0070671_100003712_pt1 | contig 11983 bp, 9 predicted proteins | sample KBSS73metaG_FD_65341 | JGI IMG/M metagenome (GOLD analysis project Ga0070671, IMG submission 65341) | Switchgrass rhizosphere microbial communities from Kellogg Biological Station, Michigan, USA - KBS S7-3 metaG | ecosystem: Host-associated > Plants > Roots > Rhizosphere > Soil ...
TCTAGTGACGAGTCTGAAGTACGACCCTAACGGTGGAGGAGTGCGAGAAGAGGTCTATGATGACAGCGGATCTGATCCAGTCCGTCTATACCATACGTTTGACTCATTCGGCCGCAGTATAGGATCCTGGCGATACAACCATCCCGGATCAGAGCGCCGAAACAAGTATGATCCCGCTGGGCTCCTTACAACATCAGGAGTGTCAGACTTGACGGCCCCGAATACGTGGATTGATGACCTAGTGTTTAATAATGGAGCCGGTCAACCCGTTCGCGTGTCGACGCCCGAAGTTGATCAGTGCCTCGACATGGACGTCCTCAATCAGGTCCATGTCAGTTGGGAGCTCCCCAAAGACGGAATCACTGAACCGCGGGCCACTTGCTACCGTTATGGTATTGACGGACGCCTGGATTACAAGATAAACGCAACGGGAAGTGTCGAGCTCTATAGATACGATGACAACGGACGACTAATGAGTCAGGAAAAAGGCTTTCCGCCAGATATGACGAAATGGGCAGAGGCATGTCTCCAAGATAGCCCTGCACCAGTGTCACACATTGCGATAGAACGCACTAGTCCCATTAAGGTACAGCGAACTACCGCCGACACTCTCGCGGACATTGCGGCAAAGGAGTCGAATGTAGCTGCTCGCCTTGCTACAAGTACAAGCGCCAACCCTAGCGATAGGTCGCTTCTCCCTTCGAAGAGAATGGGTAGGCTTCTTCAAGCCCAGGTTCCATCAACCGATCAAAGAGCGGCGCGATGGGAAAGACAACTAGCGCTACCAGTGGGGAGCATCAATTCCAGGGTACCGCTGGTTGTCAGTCCTTGTGCTCTGACGGGTCCAACTTGGCCAGGGACGAAACCGGCTAACGATCATGGTATGGAGACTAGGCAAATTCAGACCTATGGGATTGGAGGCTTTCCGCGGGCAGTCTCTGATGGACAAGGGGTTGGCCATCAGTTTCAAACAGACGGGTTCGGTAGAATTATTGTTGCAACAGACGGGAACATGAATCAGGTATGGCGCGGATTCGACACTAGGGATCGAGTAACCTGGCTAGCCTTGCTAGGACCAACGACTCGACCATATGCACGGCCCGAGACTCTGGATGAAACCCTCCCCGTAGTCGCGATGGAAGAGTATTCATATGACGCCCTAGATCGACTACGCGAGCGCGCTACTTGGGACTTCACAGATAAGGGCCCTGTCGATCCGCTCAAGCTGAAGATAGTTACGTCCTATGTCTATGACGACACTAAACATGCGGTCGCGATAAGCATCGACAACGGCACGCCAACCGTGGTCGAATTCGATGGTCAAGAGCGCGAGCGTAAGATGACCCTTCCGGAAGGAACGACCATCAATTCACAGTACCTTCCGGATGGGAATCAAGGTGACCTGCGGATAGTAAAGCTGTTCTTGCAGGGGCAACACATGGAAAGGGTATTCCATTATGACAATGTTGGACATCTGGCACGGATAGAGGACGGGCTTCACAGTCCATTATTAAATAGAACCTTCAATAGACTTCAGAGAGTGGTGAGTGAAACGAATTCGAATGACGCGAGTGCGTTCGGATATGATGCATATGGACGCCTAATCACAGTTGGCCGCGGGGAACATCCTACAACCGACGGAATAACCACGTTTGGTTGGGATCGTGAAGACAACCTCGTATCCGTCTCCACAGACAATGCAGTCAGTGGGCCCAATGTCACCAAGGGCATCTATGACGGTTTGAATCGACTCATGGAAATTGACGGCCCTGAGGGCCGACAGATGACCAGCACATATTACGCAGGAACCGATCGCCTCAGGGCGCTGAGCTACGCCGGTGGAGCGAATGTAAATTACAACTATGACAGCGCAGGACACGTCGCCCTGCAGTCGGTCCAGACGGTTCCTGGCGCTGGACTAGATGGCGTGTCCTTTCAGCGTCAATACACGACAAATGCTCTTGGCCTGCTTGGTACCGCGCAGGTTGTGTCCAGTCAACTACCAACAGGAGGTTTGACGACATCATTCAGTTATGACTCGCGGGGCAACTGTATCGCAGAGAGTAACGATGGTTTTGTACCACTTGATATTAGGCAAGCCTATGATCGACTCGGACTAATATCAGCTAGGAGTATCGTGTCTCATAGTTCTGGCGAAGGTACGACTATTCATCTGTCGCGTGATCCTCTCGGGCGCCTTCAGGACGTGAGTCTAGATGCTCGGTCGGTCGCCCACCTGGTTTATCGTGGCCTCGGTGATCCAACGAAGATTACCTACGGCGTCGCGACAGGACATAACAGTCCGATAGAAGCCATATTGAATTATGATGTGCGTGGACGCTCGACCACTATTGAAGTGAAGCAGGACAGCACAGTCATCGCTGCGGCACAGGAACAGTATGGAGTGGATGACATACCGCGCGTCCGTGTACAGAGCCTAGGTGGCAAGAGGGTTCGCACCGACGTGTTTGAGGTAAATGGGACTGGCATGGTTGTCGCAGAGGGATTGGGAATCGCGAATGATTCAAATCGATCTTGGCCTGTGGATGTTAATAATGGTGATGTAGACGCGCTGATCGAAAGTGCGGCATGGTGGCGCCGCTACTCAGTAGATGGGCTAGCAAACTGGGTAGGTGTCCAAGGCACGGATGGCGTTGCAGGCAACAACATTGATGAGCTAAACGGATACACGGCGTTCAATCACGAATCAGTGACTTACAACAACAAAAGAGACGTGGCTGGTCTCGGGAGTGAGCAGTACGAGCATGACGGACTAGGTGAAATGACGTCAGCGGTCGTGAACGGTCGTGCCATGCGGTTCAGCTACGACGCGTTAGGCCGACGAATTCTGACGGAGGATGTGACAACGCGCCAAGGAATGTATTTCGTCTGGACCGGAGAGGACATAGCCGCATACGGTAGTGAGATCAGCGATGGGAGCGACGCCATGGTGAATATCCCAGGCCGACGGGTCAACGATCACCTGGCCTTGGGCGGTGCGCTAGGAGCAGGTCCGATAGTATATCTGCACCAATCCCAAGACCAGTCTGTCTTTGCAGCGACCGATGACGGCGGGATGTTGGAGGGATATCGCTATTCATCCTATGGTGAAACATCACTCTTTGATGCGGCGGGACGGGAAATAACTTCTAGTAGGGGGGACGTTGTTTCATCGTCGGTCGGAAATCTGTTCATGTATCAGGGCCAAGTGTACGATGCCCCGATCGCAGAGTACTTCATGCGTGCGCGGGAGTACCGGCCGGCTTGGGGACGTTTCTTGTCTCCAGACCCTGTGGGGGAGTTGGGCGGAGGCAATCTATATGCTTTCGTCGACTCGGCCCCCCTGAAGTATACGGATCCATATGGTCTAGATCCGTCACCTATCACCTGGACTCAGCGGTTGACCTCAAGTACCTTTCAGCAGCAGTATCAGGTCGCCTTCAACCAAACATTCGGCACGGATAGGGGTTATCTCGAGCGCACAGTGGGACTGGCGAATATGATCGCTGGTGCACCATTGGCCGCTGCCGAGCAGATAGGCAATCTTCCCGGAGCATTCGCTGGGAACATTATTGATCAGACCGTTCTCCGTAATCAGGGTCGTGAACGCGAGGCGGACGCGGCTTTAAGCGGCGCTGGGGAGCAAATTCAGAACGGGCTTTTCTCGTTGGCAAGCGTACTGGCAAGTGTACATGCAGTGACAATTGGCCTCGCCCAGGTCAGTGCTAGCTGGAGTGGCGAGCCCATTGTGGGCGGAGGGGCAAACCTCAGGAGGATGTCCGCAGGTGACATTGCACGAATCCAAAACGCGGCGAATCGTACTGGCCAGCAAATTACCGTTATTGGTAGTCGTGCTAGGGGGACTGCAGGTCCCACGTCTGATTGGGACTACATCGTTGAGGGAGCAAACTCGAGTGTTAGGCACAGTCTCGCAAGTTCACTACCGGAGGGAATCCGTCTCGAGCTAGGATCTCCACGAAACGCAGAGTTCGTTCCAGGCCCTGTCAATCAGTTACTTCCATACATCACATTCTTGCCAAGAAGGTGAGAGTGTTGAACTGAATCTGGACCCGACCAGCGATCTTTGAGTCCGTTCCTGGCACGAAAACGGACGCCAAGCAGGGTGAACCGTCCATCGATCTTACGCCCGTGTCCGGTACGAAAACGGACGACAAGCGGGGGGCAGGGCAGCGTTGATTAGTTCGAACATCAATGCACATGGACACCACCTGCACGCTGTCACGAACTCCCGGTGTTCGTGATTCCGGATACGTGGGGAGGCAAGTAAACTCAGACACGAGCAGACGTTCTCTCCGGGCCGTGCGCCTTGCCCGCGACGTGGGATTCCGCGCGGCGTTACGCGATTCCTGACAACAACTTGCGCGGGTTCGGCGGCGAGGCGCGACGGCCCGTGTCTGTTAACCAGAGAGCGCCAAAACGCCCAAATACCCGCGTCCGCTCTCTGTCCTCCTCTCCGAAATCCGTGCACTGACTTCCGGATAAATCACTAGAGAGAAGCGCCTTCTCTTTCCGCGGCCGCGAGGCCGCACGAGGGAGCGGGCGATGTCGGACGAGATCAAGCAACCCACGACGAGAGTGCCGGCGGGAGCTGCGGGGGGTGACGAGGACACCGCACGAGACGACGACGCGGCTTGGGAAGAGAACCCCCGTGCCTCGGGAACGAACCCCACCTCCTCAGCCGCGGGCGAAGCCCGCGGAACCGTCGAGCCCGACGAGGACTACGAGCCGGACGTCATGGCGCTGGAAGCGCCAGGCGAGGATCGGCCACCGAACCTGTTGGCGCGGCCTGGGGGAGGCGTGCGCCGGCGCCTGCCGGCGTATGAAGCGCACCTGGGAGTGGCCCCGGCGGGACTGAAGGGGACGCAGCGGCTTCTGATCCTGGACACGTGGCTACGCTCGAAGCTGCCGGCGACGGAGTTCGCGCGGATCGTGGGACTGTCGCAGCACACGCTGTACGCGTGGAAGAGGCGGTTCGAGGAGCTGGGTCCGTCGGGACTGGACGAGCGGTGCCGGGGAGGTCCGAAGGGATCGCGGATGCCGGAGCCGACGCGGCGGGCGATCCTGCTAATGAAGCAGAGCCATCCTGAGTGGGGATGTGAGCGGATCCACCTGATGCTGCTGCGCAGCGAGGGCTTCCAGGCGAGCGCCACGGCGGTCGGGCGCGTCTTGCAAGAGGAGGGCTACGAGACCGTGGAGGTGCCGACGCATCCGCACGAGCCCGTCGTGCGACGGTTCGAGCGGGCGCGCCCGAACCAGATGTGGCAGTCGGACTTGTTCACCTTCCAGCTCAAGCGCGAGAACCGGCGCGTATACGTGGTGGCGTTCCTGGACGATTAGAGCCGGTTCTTGGTGAGCTACGGGGTGCATGCGACCTCGTCGGGAGCGCTCGTGCGGGAGGTGTTCGAGGCGGGGATCGCCAACTACGGCGCGCCGCAGGAAGTCTTGACGGACAACGGTCCGCAGTACAAGACCTGGCGCGGGAAGAGCGCGTTCACGGCTCTGTGCGAGCGTCGGGGGATCGAGCACATCGTCGCGACTCCGCGTCGCCCCCAGACGCTGGGCAAGGTCGAGCGGTTCTGGGGAAGCCTGTGGCGGGAGTGTCTGCAGTCGGCGATCTTCCGCGGCTTGGACGATGCGCGGGTGCGGATCGGCCACTTCATCGACTACTACAACTTCCAGCGGCCGCATCAAGGTATCGAGGGCCTGGTGCCGGCGGACCGCTACTTCGAGGCGGCCCCGCAGGTGCGCGCGGCGCTCAAGGCGCGCGTGGCCGACAACGCCCTCGAGCTGGCCCAGCACGGAGTGCCGCGCAAGAGCTTCTACATGACGGGGCGCGTGGGGGACGAGTCGATCAGCCTGCACGGAGAAGGGGCGCGGGTGGTCCTGACGCACGAGGACGGCCGCCGCGAAGAGGTGGATCTGGCCTCGTCCGGTCGTCGCACGCAGCCGGGGGAAGAGGCCGCGATGCCGGATCCGGTGGCGGTGGGATCGGCGCTGACGGCTCTGCCGGGAGTGGACGAGGACCCGCCGCTCGAAGCGCCGGGGACGAGCCCTCTCGATGCGGGTCTGGAACGTCTGCGAGAAGAGTTCGGCGCGGGTCAGGAGGAGGCCGACGATGCCGGCGAGCCCGACGAGCCTGACGAGGGAGAGCGCTCATGAAGGCGGCCACGCCGAGGGCCGTGCCGCGCGCGGGGCCGAAGACTCTGACGGGCAGTGCCGATGCCAAGCGCACGGCGGCGGGGATCCTGGAGGTCCTGAGCGGTCTTCGCAGCGCGGGGGAAGGGGCGCAGGCGCTCGGGATCTCGCTGATGCGCTACTACGTTCTGGAGACGCGGGCGCTTCAGGGCCTGATCGGCGCTCTCGAACCGCGTCCACGCGGACGGCGTCAGAGCGCCGAAGACCGGCTCGGCGCGCTGGGGCGCGAGAACCGGCGGCTCGCCCACGAGTTGGGACGGATGCAGGGACTGGTGCGCGCCGCGCAGCGCTCGGTGGGGCTCGCGCCCGTGGGGCGTAAGATCGGCGCCAAGGATCCCAAGACCGGCCGTCGTCGTCGCCGTCCGCACGTGCGCGCCCAGGGAGTGGTCGCGGCTCTGCGCGCGCCGGGGGGCAGTGATGCGCCGAAGAGCGCGGCGAAGCCCGAAGGGATCCGGCCTAGCGCGAGCCCGGGGACGGCGAGCGCGCACGAGGTGCGGTCATGAAGGGCGAGTCCGAACCGGGAGTCGGCGGGGAGCGGAACGATCTGGGCGATCAGGCCCGCGAGCGTCTCGATGTGATCGTCGCGGTGATGTCGGGGCGGATGGGGGTAGACGAGGCGTGCGCGCGTCTGGGCGTGGGCCCGGCCCGGTTCTACCAGCTTCGGGACCGAGCGCTGCAAGGAGCGGCGCAGGCACTGACCCCGCGCCCGGCCGGGCGCCCTGCCAAGACGATCCCCGAGCAGGAGCGCCAGCGTCTGGCGCTCGAAGCGCGCGTGCGTGATCTCGAGGAGGAGCTTCAAGCCGCTCTGGTCCGCACCGAGATCGCCCTTGCCATGCCGAACCAGCTTCGGGGCGTGGTCAGTAAAAAAAACTCCAAACGCCGCCACAGGCGCAGGACGAGCGGCGGTTCGGCCGCACATGAAGCGGCTTCACGCGATCCTGCATCCTGCGGGGGCGGCAAGGCTCCCCTTGCGCTACGGCCCGCAGCGTCAGAAACGCCAGCGCGAGGCCGAACGGGTGGCGCGCGTGTCGGCGGTGGTGTTCACGCGGTGGCTGGCGCGGCGCGGTCACACGCGGGAGGACGCCGCCGAGCGGCTGGGCGTCTCGGTCCGGGCCCTGGCGGGGTGGATACGGCTGTGGCGGACCGAACAGCTCACGCCGCGCCCGCGCGGGCGACGCTGGCAGATGTTCACGCGCATGGAGAGGCGTGCCGCGCTCGACATGTTGCAACGCTTCGGGCCGCAGGTCGGGCTTGATGTCCTGTGCAAACTCCTGCCCTTCGTGCCGCGCGCAGCCCTGGCCGACCTGTTGCACCGGTATCGGCGCGCCCACAAGCGCGGACATCGCTGCCTCGTTCACGCGCTTCGCTGGAAAAGAGCCGGCCGGGTCTGGGCCATGGACTTCGAAAAGCCGCCGCGCCCGATCGATGGCCGCTATACGCGCTTGCTGCTCGTCCGCGATCTTGGCAGTGGCGAGCAGCTCCTGGTGCTACCGACGATCGGCGAGTCGGCCTGGGTGGTCATCGTGGCTCTAAAGGCCCTGTTGCGCCGCCACGGAGCACCACTCGTGATCAAGTCCGACAACGGCGGCGCGTCCGGGCCTGGGAGACCAGGGGCCTGCTGCGCCGCTACGGCGTTCTGGCCCTGTACAGCCCCCCTGAAACGCCCCAGTACAACGGCTCGTGCGAAGCGGGGATCGGCTCGATCGAGACCCGCGCCCACTACATCGCCGCCCAGCACGACAGACCCGGCGCGTGGACCGCGGACGATGTCGAGCAGGCGCGCCCCCAGGCCAACGAGACGGCGCGTCCGCAAGGGACCGAAGGCCCCACTCCGGATGAGCTCTGGCAGTGGCGCGAGCCGATCACACAGGCCGAGCGCCGCAGCTTCACCGCAACCTACTGGAAGTTCTTCGAGAGAGCGCAAAGAACGCAGTATGCTTCCAGGCGTGGTCCTTACCCACTGGGAGCATGCGAGCATCGATAGGTACGCTATCAGCCGTGCCCTTATCGAGCGCGGCTATCTCGAGATCCGGAGGAGGCGCATCTCTCTACCGTTCAACCGGAACACTTGTGCACGAAATGTGTGAGGTACACAATCGTGGAGATTCGCTCTTCTTGGTGGCGAAGCGAAAAATATGGAGTAAGAATCCGGAGCCTATCTTGCCGCTCACCAAACTGCCGCTTGATACCAAAATCGACTTGGACTACGAGGGGAATACGATCTGGTGGGCCATCCCTTCCGTGGTGGCAGATCCGAGCTATCCATTCCGGATCAGCGCGGATCCCATGGGTCCGTCCCAGGCACCAAGAAAGGGGAAGGAGCGATGAGGCCCCGTGAAGTGTGGATCACGCTTGCCCTAGTTAGTATGACACTCGCCCAGGCGGCAGGCGCGGTTGTTCCGAAACCTCCTTCGGCCTCTGCGTCCGAACCGCGGAAAGAACAGTTGCGCAAGGAGTGGCAAAATTATAATCAGATGGTTTCCGATATGAAGAATGATCTATTTGCAACTCTCGACAAGACGGAGCTGCAAACGGTGAACAAGATTGAAATCCGGGTGGAGGGAGGACTCGACGGGACGAAGGGCGATGACGTTCAGAATTGCTACGCGCTCATGGATAACGGGCACCCCGCGGTCTTATTGGGCCAAGGCTTCCTAAGATCCCTTTGGTACTTCATCGAATCCCTGATATATGCCGAGAAGTACCGCGCCTATGACAAGCACGAGAAATACATTGGGTTCGTGCTAACTTCGTGGCAGTCGAATCTCACGGCGGCCTCGGAAAATCGACCGCCTCGATTCATCCCCTCTCCATCGGAATACTTCCATTGGAATAAGGCAACGATCGATACGGTCGATGAGGCGGCATCGCCCGTTTGGGCGGAGGCTGTGGCATGCGTGCTTGCCCACGAGGTGGGCCACCACGTCTTGAAACACACATCACGAAACTATCTCGCAGAGCCGCTCCCGGCTAAGAGAAGAGCAGAAGAGGATGCCGACGCGTGGGCAACCTCTACGCTCTGCCGGGCAGGGCATCCGCCACTCTTCGGGGGCGCGGCAATCGCCTACTTGCAGGCCCTTTACGATGATCTGGGATCTAACACTACCCATCCGGCAGATGCCTGCAGATCCCGCGCGCTATTTGTGGCAAGCATTGAGCAGGCAGATAAATTCAAGGATGGCTTGGCGGCCAAAGGTCATACTCCCGCTGACTTAAGGCGAGTCCTCAAGGCTCGCCTTGCGCAATTCGATGCAACTGGTGCGTGCAAGCATTGACCGCTTGAAAACCATAAGCGAAGCGCATGGAAGCCGATGCGCCATTTCGGGCCGAGGTTCGGAAACAGGTTTGGCTTTTACTCAGTGGCTTGATGAGGACCGATTCTCCGACACCGGCGCTCCGGGGATTGGGCTCCTATGAGAAGCCTGTCGGCCGCCTCCATTGTGTCACCGGCTTCCCCGTCATCGCCCGATCCACTTTCCATTGCTTGTGCCGCTTCCGCCTGGTCGCGCGGACCGCGAGCTTGCTCCTGCTCGAGGTTCCTGCCCCGCCATTTGCCGAGGATTGGGAGTGGCTATAGGTCCGGTTTTGGGTGCGGATGCGCTTGCCTGAAGCTTCGCTCACCTTCTACTGCGCCGTAATGAGCTAAGAGATGGTATTCAGTTTCTATGGTTCTGTAGGCCGGCATTACAGAAGCGTACACAACTAGAGCCCCGACGAAATAGACGGTGTGAGCCAACGCCACTCGTGCGATACAGATGCGCAATGAGCGGGCGCGGGACGCAGAGCTCGGATCAGCAGTTACGGTGGTTGACACGAGTCCCGACTGTACTGTCGTTGGCAAGAGAGGCAGGACAACGAGTGCTATCAAAAAATACAGCACCCGGACCCCAGCGAGAATGGCAAAAAGGAGAGCGCATACTACCGTGCCACGAAGAATCCGTATCTGCTTAAGCAGTGGATCCAAGGCGTGCTTCATACCCTCTAGGTTGGTATTACGCCAGCTAGCTTCTTCACTTAGGTAGTGAAGGTATTGTGCTTTGTGTTCGCTTTTCGCGTTACGAGAAAAGGGAAGATACAGAACCTCCCACGAAGACATGGGCGCTGTAGTATCTGGCTGTGCAATAATTGAAGCAGTGTTAGCAATTATCGCCTCATGAGCTGGATCCAGCAACCAATACCCGACGACGTTCGTAATGACACCGAGAAAATACACCCCAGCAATAACCACGACCGCAGCCGCTGTTTTCGCGAGTGGCTCGGCCCATCCGGAGAGAACAAAGGTGTGAGCCGAGCGGAGGTGATCCGTGACCGCGCGCTTGATCGGATGGACCCAAATTAGGAGGTAACCAACAACAGCCACCGCCAAGGCGCCTTGGGCCAGGATCTCGAACACACGAACTAGAGAGTCGATGAAGTCGCCCACTTGTACCTCCGAACGCTGAATGTTGTGTTGACTTTCGAAGTCTCATCTACGACAGGGTGGTCACGCCTATCAGAATAAGACTCGAATCTGGGAGAGTTCAGACTTGCCTTTCAGGCGGTGAAAGCGTAGCTCAAGCCGTAACATTCCAGATTCCGCCGACATGAGTTCATCGCCCGTACCAGCAGGAGTCACACCTATCTGGAACTTGAAGCTCTGAAGGCGCGTCTCCCATTGCTGTCTTGACTCCGTGGAGCTAAAGCCGAGGGCCTCCCAACGCTTGGGTAGGGTAACGTCTTGAGAATCGCCATAGGACACGGCGCTCAACCGAATCTCTTCCAATACGCCATTCGAAGCATAAGCAGCAGTGCCTTCACGCAATTCGTAACAGTGTCTGAGATCATTCGCCAAAACCTTCTCGCAAGGTTCATTCATGTTGGCCAGATCGGATTCACCCAGTGACTTGTCATACGCCTCAAATGGAGGAACAAGTGCTTGAGGACCAAGGGACTGCGCGCGAGCGCCAACGCATTCGGCAAAATGTTGCAAGGCAGTATAGTCAACACGACCTGAGTCCAGTGAGACATAGTCCTCAATTAATGTATCGATAGAGAGCGAGGTGGAGTTGAGAGAATCACAACTAAACTTGGATTGCGCCAGTAGGGTCTGAGCGTCGGCTAAACAATCGCCGGCAGTGCGATAGCTTGGTAAGGGGCCGTCTGTGGATAAGCTCATGAACGCAGCGAAGCGGGGCTTATTGCGTCGATACCAGAAATCTAAAACGCCGATGTTGTTTCTTCTGATAGCGGCCTGCACAACGGGCATACTGTCATAGTCGTCCCACTCGAGTGACGCGAAGAAGCGTCTAAGTACATGATCGTCCCCGGTGCGCATAAGATGTTCCGCAGCAACTGCAAATGCTAATTCTGGGTCGATCGCATGGATCGCCTCCAAAGCTGTCTGAGAATCATCGCGGTCTGTGCGAGAGCCTAAGACGCGATCCCGGGCTACAAGCAAGTACCGAAGGGGGGCTCCGGCCGTTCGAAATGCTGAGGAAGGAAGTGGTGGTAGCAAGGTGTTATGAAGAACGGCAAGCGTAGCCAACGCTTCAGTTGGATCAGTCTGTTGTTCAATGTAGAGCATTAGTTTGGGCAGCAGGAAGTCCCGCGGCGAACACTGATAGTGTATGCCCGGTAACCGGGGTGTATAAATGTCCAACATTGCCGACGTCATAAGGTGAAAGTACCAGAAGTCAATAGAATGAGGCGGGCCGCTCAATCTGTCAGCTATGAGTGTCAGCCATTCGGCATCTCCGGTCGTTGCGAATAGAACCCACTCTAGATTCGC